>Ga0209205_1000060_pt1 | contig 26061 bp, 18 predicted proteins | sample ZodSprso05mmetaG_FD_184133 | JGI IMG/M metagenome (GOLD analysis project Ga0209205, IMG submission 184133) | Hot spring sediment microbial communities from Zodletone spring, Oklahoma to study Microbial Dark Matter (Phase II) - Zodletone Spring... ... | reverse complement strand
GTGTTATAATAACTAAGGAAAATGACACTGTAAAGTTTACACGAGCTATTAGGGATAAATCCATTAACTATAAATATTGGGTTGAGGGCTCGGATGAAGAACATTATTATAAATTTAACGACGGAATATTCGCACCGAGACCGGAATTTAAGTTAATCACAAATGAGGTTGACGAGTTTGAAGGGTTTACGAGAAAAATAACAAATGAAATTGATATTGCCTATAATGAAGGTGGTGATATTCTTAATCTTGAAGGACATATTGGTCAGATCATAGATTCAGAATCTAAATCAACATATCTGTATGTTGGTTCAGGTTATATGCGTGGATGCTCTGGTGCGGATAGCAATTATTTGATTATTAAGTTCATAAACGGTGAAACATTAAGATTCGAGGACGACTTGGCTGATATTGATTGCTCAATAGGCAATAAATCAATTTTCAGGTTGGATGAAAGTGATCTTGAGAAGTTAAAGACAAATGACATTAAGGCTATTAGATTTTGTCAAACAAAGGGCTATTCAGATTTTCATCCATTTTTTCCTGACGTGTTGAAGAGTTTAGTGAATCTCCTTTAAGGATTATCATTAGTAATTTAAAGTAGCTTTGATCCTAGATTATCCTAACCAAAGTTCACTTACGCTTACTCATTCATTATCTGAACCTTCATATAATAATAAATATAAGTAAGTTATTAGTGAAAAGAACTGGCAGCTAAGATCTATTTTACGTAGCTGCCTGAATTTGATGTGGGCAAGATGGGCTCGAACCAGCGACCCCCTGATTATGAGTCATCATTTATCGTCTGTTCGCAGTAATGTGTAGGGTAACCCCCATCCCCCCCTCGGCGGATTTGGATTTTCATTTTAGGTGTGGAAGCCCTCTTTCTACTAGAGAATTTTTTCCGAAAAAAATACTCCAGTTAGTACCTCTTCATAACTACCCGTTTTTAATTACTGGTAATAACTGGACTGTTTTAAACTATAACTGTATATTCCTGAGCAAGCTGACTCCCTTGTTTTTTCCACGCCACTACCATTATGGCAATGTTGACCTCCTTGGGAGATATTTTCTAATAACGATAGTTTTGCCGCTGAATTTGTAGGGCTTTTTTATTTGGTGTTGTTATAGAATAAACAATTTATTTCGATTCCGGGGCAGATTCTTCATTAGTCAGTTCCCCTCGAATATTTAGTATAAATTGCGCTAAGAATGTTGCGTGTTGTTCAAATAACCTCATGTTTTCTGCATTTTCCGGTACAACGTGTCCATTAACAAGGTTCTCGTATAGATCGAAATAGTATTCACTAAGTTCGATGGCGGTTTGAATTAGTTGATTATTGGAGTCATTATCGAAACGCTGTTTAAATAAATGGCCATATCGTATTCTAAATTGATGCAGGAACGATTTGTAGTCAGAGAATACTTTGGCTATTTCCAATATTTCTGCGATTTCATTTTGTACTTCGTTCAATGGAAGATGTATTTTATCCCCCGTTGCCGTACGTAATTTTCTGATTACAATTACATAAGGCCTTCTGAATGAATTTATTCTTGACAGATATTCTGAAAGTTTATCGTAAGCATCTAATCTTCTTTGCAGGATATTTAACCTGTAATTCTCTTTGCTTGTTAACTTGCTTACTAAGAACGTGATATAACCTAAGACTATCAAACTTAATATTCCTATCAACGGTTGAAGCATTCCACTAAAATAGGTTCCGAAATCTGACCAATCAGAAATGTCATTTGATATGCGATGTGAGTTGAAACGAATCGTAAATATTACGATTGGTAATAATATGACTAAGATTGCGGCAAAGAATAATATTAGTAGTGTTCTTTTGTTTAAACCGTTGTTTTCCATCGTATTTGGGACTAAATAAAGAATAACAATATAAAGTTAAGATTGTGCAATTCTAATAGCAAGAAAAAATGTCAAACACATATTAATTCCGAGTAGATCAGCCTTCTTAATTTGGTAAGTGTTCTAAAGCCTGTGAAAATTTTTGTGTAAACTGGTAGCCGCTCAGAAATTATATCCTACATCTATCTCCAAATTTCACATTGACCGATAAAAACTATGTTAGAAAAAGAAGTTGAAGAACTGATCTTATGGTTTAGAATTATAGATTTAATTTTGGCTATTATTGAAAAAAAATACAAATTGAGAATGAGCCTATTGATTCCCAAGCAGAATCACAGGATCTATCCTGATAAATGCGGTTGATTTGTAAAGGTTCTGGAAATATCTTTCATCCAAAGTTTTATGAATGATCAGATCCTCTGCAATCTTCTCCACATGATCCCAATTTTTCATGAGGATAGTTAATGTATAATTCGCTGCGGTATTAATCATCTCGTCAGTTAGTGTATGAATGCCATATGATAAAATTACATCCCCGCAAAAATCAAGATCACAGCCAAGTCCTTCTATATTAAGTTTGCCGGTATATATAAAACTCGAAAGCATTCCAGATATAGCTTCAGATAAAAGAACCAGCAAAGGATCAAACTTATCCACCTCCTCCCAGGTTTCAAGAGTTTCGATATAGTAACCTTCAAGATCGCCATACTTTACCCATCCTTTCAATACATACCCAGCTGTATTTTCTTGCTCATTAGGGATGATTGTTGCACCTTCAGGTGGTATTCCATGGTAAAGATCAAGAACTGCATGTCCCGCCTCATGGTAAGCAATGATTTTTTCAGGATCTCTTCTTTTCTTAGGTAATAAATCCCGATCAAAACAGCTGGATACTACTTCGAACACGGCCTCAGCCCATGATTTACTATTATGTTCTTCCATAATTCACAAGTTAAATATTTTCTATAATACGCTAATATTTCCTTCCTCAACACAGTAATCCCAAAAATAGCTTACGAAAGAGTAGTTGAAGAGCTGATCCTTTGGTTCCTGCTTATTGAATAGTGGGAAAGAGATTTACCCCCGTAGAGAGGGCTGGCAAAGCATTGCGATAAGCTGATATTGACAGTCCTTACAGCACCATTTATGGTACTTCTCGGGCTGGAAGGAGATGATACCAGTCAATGCAAAAAGTCTAAAAATGGGCCAAATGCGGGACAATTCTTACAAGGAAAAAATTCAATCGATTATAATTGAGTCGATTAGATTTTTCTTTTGTCGGGGTAGCAAAGTAGATTCTTACTTAGGTGGCATATTATTTGAATCAAATACACCTAGATGGGTTGTTGTCGCACTGGATCTACCCCAGTAATTCGGACGCTCAGTTAAGCTAGGCTGCGTTTTTAAAGTTATAATTATTTCTCTCATACTCCTCTATTGTTTGGTAACCCAATGCTGAGTGCCTCCGGCGGCGGTTTACCAGCTTTCCATCCATTCAAAAATTGAAAGCTGAGCTTCCTCCTGGTTCATGTAGTTCTGACCATAAATCCACTCCACCTTGATCGTCTTGAAGAAACTTTCAGCCACTGCATTATCCCAGCAGTTTCCTTTTCTACTCATACTCTGGGTAATCAGTTTGCTTGCCTTCAGGATCTTTGTGAACTCGTTGCAGGCATACTGGGTCCCTCGATCCGAATGGAAAATCAACTCCCGGGTAACAGGTCGGTTCCATATAGCCATGATCCAGGCAGGCATGATCGTTTCCTCTGCAGACAAGCCCTTGCTCATAGACCAGCCAATTACTTTCCGGTCGTAAAGGTCGATGATCACCGTTAGATACAGCCATCCGTTCCTAGTCCTCACATAGGTGATGTCTGATACCCAGACTTCACCTGGCCTGGTGGCTGTGAACTCCTGATCCAGTAGATTAGACGCCACAGGATAATTATGTTTGGAATCAGTAGTAACTTTGAATTTACTTCTCCTTTTGGCTCGTAATCCGGCAGCTCGCATCATATTGGCAACCTTATTTTTTCCCATTGTCCATCCCTTGGCTTTCAACTCCCTGGTCATTCTTGGACTGCCATAGCTCTCCTTACTCTCTTCGAAGATATCCATGATCTCCACCAACAGCCGCTCATCTTCCTGCCATCGTCTGGAAGGCCCTTCTTTCAGCCAACGGTAATAACTGCTTTTGGTCACCTTAAATAATTTAAACATCATCTCAACAGAAAATCGCATGCGGTGATCACTTATGAATTGGTAGATTTTCCATCGCTCCTGGAGAAGATGCTTACCGCCTTTTTTAAGATGTCCCTTTCCATCTTAGCATCCCGCAGCTCCTTCTTTAACCGGGCAACCTCACTTTCCATATCGGTCATCTTTGGCTTCCCCTTGCCGGGAAAACTATTATTCTGATACTTCTGGTGCTCTCTACGCCAACGGTATAATAAATCCGGGCTTATCCCCAATTCTTTGGCAATCTCTTTGGCATTGCCCCTTGCAAATGAGAGTTCAACTGCTTTTTGCTTAAACTCCCGATCGTAATAATTCCTTTCTTTTGTCATCATGGCAATTTAATACTTTTTCAAGCTTAACTTGCCGTCCTCCTTTTTGGGGTATATTCAATATTCATTAAATTTCAGATAATAACTAACTAGAGCTGAGGCAATTTTTTCTTAACTTACCATACGCCAAAGTTGTAAAATCAACAAGGTCCTAGCATCTATGAAGGACATTGTTCATAAATCAATAGAACTATGAAAAAGTCATTATTAATTAGTGGATTTATTATAATGCTGCTAGCGCAAAATCTTGTCTTTGGGCAGGATCAAGAAGTTATTAATGGTCCTCATATCCGAAAAATAAGTGTAACCGGTACTAGGGCCGCATTATGGGTTAAGGCAAATGTTTATCTGGTTGAACAGTTTAATAAAGCTAATGAAGTCGTGCATTTCATAGATAAAGATGCTGGGGTTATTGCTGGTAAATATGCAGTATCAGGCTCTTTACGTATATTCTTTGTGATTCAAGCTGACAACAATTTGCTCACAATATCTGCCAATCCTGATGACCAAGCAGATGTAATGAATGAATTAGCTATTCAGTTCGTTGATGATTTTGAAGAACATTTCAAAAATCAACCCTAGAGCAATAGTTAAATCAATTTCATCAATAACATTCGAGAAATCTTATCTCTGAAATTTGCCGGCACTAACTCAGGCAAATGATATTATTATTTTCCCCACCCCCCCTGCATCGGCGGAATTGAACTTGCATTTTAAATGTGTGAGTCCTCTTTTTACCACATAATTTTTTCCACTTAATAATCTCCGGTTAGTACTTTCACAAATTACTACTGAAATTATTAGTACTAACTTGTCAACTTATGCTAATCCCATAGGATGAATAGTGTTACTCAACATGCACTGTAATATCCAAGCAATAGGAATTTGAATATATATATCAAAATATGAGATATTAGTACTAACTTCATAGCACATCAATTTTAGGCGAAATGAATCGGATAAAGGAAGTCCTTACAGAGCAAGGAGTAAAACAGACCTGGCTTGCTGAACAATTGGGAAAGAGCTATAACATGGTAAATAGTTATTGCCAGAATCGAAGACAACCCAGCTTGAAGATGTTATACGAAATTGCGGAAATTCTGGCAGTAGATATTAAGGATTTGATAATTAGTAAATAAAATTATAATGAACCCACGAAATACTGTACACTCAAACAGGACAATGATGTTTGCAGAGCTTGCAAGGGTTATGAATCATGGGGAAAAAAGTGGTAGCTATCGTAATTCCATGCATGAAAATATTTTTAATAAAGCAACTTCTGTAAGTGCAATAAAGACTACCAAACTTTTAATCAGACTTTACGATTTTGATGAAACGCTGCCCTGTTTTAAAGCATTTAGGCACTTCTGGAATATTTCTAATGAATCAGGAAAACCAATTATTGCCCTCCTCTATGCTTTAAGCAGAGATTACCTCCTTGCTGAAAGTGTTGCAGTAATAAATGAAACGAAATACGGTGAAAAAGTGTCTATTGATGCAATTGAAAGTAATATTGAATTACATAATCCTAACAAGTATTCCATAAATACAAGAAGATCGTCAGCACAAAACATAGCCAGTTCATGGAAGCAGGCTGGCTTCATTACAGGCAAAGTAAAGAACATTCGTACATTACCAGATATCAATTACCAGGTTGTTGCCTTTGCCTTTCTAATGGCTTATTTAAACGGTGTACGTGGAGATTTTATCCTGAAAAGTAATTGGGTAAAGGCTCTTTCTTTGGACGAAAAAACAATCCGTTCCCTTGCTATAGAAGCGGCCAAAAGAGATCTTTTACAATATCAATTTGCTGGAAATGTAACTTCTATAACATTTACACACCTACTAAAAAAACTCAATATTGATGGCTTCGAAAATTGATCAGCTATTGTCAGCCTTTGACCTGGTAGTCAATGAACCATGGACAACATCTTTATCCGGACAGGAAAGGATCTGGTTCCTGGTCTATGATCCATCTGAACAAAGGAAAATTGACCTTCGTCTTGGTGACTTTGAAACAGCAACCATTAAGGCCGGTAAACGATGGACTCTCATCTCTATGAAAAAGTGTTTTCCAAACTGGATGGCAGGTCATGAGTATAAGGAAGAATATTTCAACGATCCTGAAACCCTCGTGGATCAACTTGAGGTCGAATTTAAACAATATGCCATCCAGTATTTGGAATCTGAAATTGAAAATCATAATGCGGACGACAATACACTTATTGTGATAAAGGATATTTCATCATTGTTTGGTTTCAATCGTATTTCTGATATCCTGAACGGATGTTCCGGCAGCTTTAAAGGAAGAGTTCTTGTATTCTTTCCCGGTGAATTTGAAAAAAATCATTATCGTTTACTCGATGCCAGAGATGGATGGAGCTATCTGGCCAGACCCATAACCGCCTAATCATATTTTTGTCATGAAGAACAAGGAATTATTTACCCTCAATCCCGAAGAAAATAACCTCATCAATGATGGTGTGGTTGAAATCAACACCGCCACAGACGAAAAAGGACTCCAGATTATTTATCACGAACTGAAAACATTCGTATGTGAGGGGGAGTATCAAAGAGGTCTTCAGCGCATCTTACAGACTTATTTAAAATATCTTGATGAACCGAAGCAACCCTCTGTATGGGTGAGTGGATTCTTCGGAAGCGGGAAATCACATCTTATCAAGATTTTGGGATATCTATGGGAGGATTTCAAATTCCCAAATGGTGAAACAGCAAGATCTATAAAACAACTACAGGATGACGTAAACGATCTGATTGTGGAACTGGACAGGAAGCAAAAAGTCTTTGGAAGACTTTCCATATCAGGTACGTTAAAAGATTTTCCATCAGCAGATATCCGGTATTCATTTCTGCAGTTGTTTCTTAACAAACTTGGCCTGCCTGCCCAGTACCATCATTTTAAATTCGTTTACTGGGCGAAACAGGAGGGTATTTATGATGACCTGAAGGCGATCATTGAATCCCAGGGAAAAAGCTTTAAACATGAGTATGAAAACCTGTTTGTGTCATCTGCACTGGCAAAGGTGGTACTCGAGTTAAGACCGGAATTTGCTGAGAATGAGGCAAAGGTGAAAGAGAATTTCAAAGCCAATTTTCGAAGAATTGACAGTATTAACCGTGATCAGTTTATTCATTGTATCAAAAACGAGATACTGCCCCTGTTTTTTGGGGACAAGATACCTCTGACCATTATTGTTCTGGATGAAGTACAACAGTTTATCGGGAACGATAGTGATAAAAGTATTGATGTGCAAAATCTTGAACAGGATATCAGCAGCAATTTCAATGGCAAATTTCTGCTCGTGGGAACAGGACAAAATTCACTCTCAGAAACCAGCCTGCTGCAACGATTACAGGCCAGGTTCACTGTAAATGTTAATCTCTCTGATACGGATGTTGAAACTGTAACAAGGAATACTGTACTGGAAAAGAAACCATCAGTTATTAAAACCCTTGATCAAATCCTCGAAGGTGCTTTAGGGGAAATATCCCGAAATCTATCAGGAACTGATTTTGCTTACGTCACCAGCGACAGATTAACGCTGGTTGCTGATTATCCTATTTTACCCTCAACACGCAAATTCTGGAAGAAGATATTACAGGTAATAGATACTGCAGGAACTTCGGGGCAGTTAAGAAGCCAGCTGAGAATTGTTGATGAAAGCATTAAGAAGGTCGCAAATAAAGATGCAGGTAACATTGTTCCGGCTGATTTGATATTCGAGCAAAAGCAGGCTCAGCTTCTTCAGAATGCTCTGCTTTTGAATGATACCAATAACTTGATAGTTGGCAAGAAATCACATGGTGGTGATGCACTCCTTGAAGGAAGAATCCTTAGTGTTATTTTCCTTATCGAACAATTGCCGAAAGACGGATCAGGAAGCCGGATCAAATCCAACGAAACAACCATTGCGGAATTACTTCTTGATAATATCGTTGAATCATCTGATGCGTTTCGTTCAAAAATTAAAGGCCTGATAAAGAAACTGGTCGATGAGAATGTGTTAATGGTTGTGGGTGATGAATTCAAACTCCAGACAAAAGTCGGTGCTGAATGGGAAAAAGAATATACCACTCATGCAGTTAAACTGAACAATTCTGGCGATGATCTTATTCAGGGACTGCGTAACGAGAAAATCATTTACTTCTTCCGAGATAAAACAAAAGCTGTTAAAATCCTTCAGGGGAATTCAAAACAGATAAGAGATTTCGAGATATGGGACAAAGCTGAACGACCCATTGCCACACATAAGCTTAATGTATGGATCCGTGATGGATGGAATGAAAATGAATCAACCGTTTTGAATGAGATACGAGAAGAAGGTGCTGATTCGCCCCTTGCTTTTGCTTATGTGAAAAAATTCAGGGATCAGGATCTGCGAAGTGCCATTATTCAGTTCCTGGCTTCCGAAAAGACACTTGATGCAAAAGGTCAACCCTCTTCTCCCGAAGAAGAACAGGCGAAAAGAGGCATGGAAACCAGGAAAGGACGGGCAAAGATCGAGATAGAAGATTTAATTGGCAAAATATGCCTGGAAAGCTTAGTATATCTTGCAGGCGGTGCAAAAGTTGAAGCCGGGACAATCAAGGATAATATTGAAGAAGCATTGTATAGCATTGCTGACCGTCAGTTCCCGGATTTCAAAGGGAAAGCCGACTATAAAGACTGGGACAAAGCACTTAACAGAGCATTGCAGGGTGATCCTGATGCATTAAAAAAGATTAGCTGGGATAAAGAACCCAAAGACCATCCGGTTGCCATTGAAATCCTCAGATTCATTGGTAATAGCACCAGGCAGGGGAAAGAAATCAGGAATCATTTTATCAGATCACCTTATGGTTGGAGTCAGGATGCAATTGATACAATTATTCTTCTGTTAAGAAATACCGAGCATATTTCAACATTGGAACCTGATCTGAACCAGGCAAGAATTGGGAATGCAGCTTTTAAAAAGGAGATTCACATATTGACCGCTTCCGATAAGATAAAGATCAGAAGGATATACATGGATGCTGGAATTACTTGCCAGCCAGGTCAGGAATTTCTTCATTCGAACACCTATCTGAATCAGATGAAAGAACTGGCCGAACGCATTGGCGGTGACGCACCCTTACCCGAACCTGTTAATGTACAGTTCCTGAAGGATATTGAAAACCTAGACGGAAATGAGCGACTGTTGCGGATACTCGATGAGCAGGAAGATTTGAATGCTAAATACAAAGAATGGAAACAAAAAGCAGCATTAATAGAAAAGAGAGAACCGAACTGGTCATTATTGGTGGACCTGGCAGATTATGCCAATTCCGGTGAATCTATGGAAAAACTTAAAAAGGAAATTGATGCAATCCGTGATAACAGGTTGCTACTGCAGGAACCCGATCCGGTTTATAATAAACTGACTGACATCACTGACAAGCTTAAAGCATTATTATATGATTTAAAGCAGAAATATATTGACCTGTATGATAAATTGATGGCAGGTCTGCAATCCAATGAGTATTTCAGCAAACTGACTCCGGAGCAAAAAAATCCAATTTTAAGAACGCACCAGCTTCTGGGCAAACCTGAAATAAAGGCCTTAGACTCTAAATCCTTGCTTCTAAACCTGCAGAAAGCATCGCTTGAAACTTGGCAAACAAAAATCGCAGCACTTCCCGGACAATTCCAGGCTGCTATAGATGAGGCTGTTAAATTACTTGCACCGCAAGCAAAGACCTATGAACTTCCGAAAAGAACCCTTTCAAACCAGGCAGATATTGATGCATATATCTCAGAAATAAAAAAAGAGTTGGAAAAACTCTTGAAAGAATCAGCTTCAATTATTTTGAAATAATGGCAGTACTTACACAGCAGCAACGTAATACGCTTGAATCGGCTGTAAAACAGGCAAGAAGAGTTTCAGAAGCAGGTGCTCTGAATGCACTCAAAGCATTTGCAGTTGACAATCCTGAACCGTTTCCTCATATGAATGCGGAACAACGTGGTCTTCGTAACCGTTTACGCAGTAAAGCAAGGTTATTGGGAGATGAGCTTCCATCAAGTGGACAACAGCAGATTGACCAACTTGCCTATGAACTGGCATATGAGTACTGGCACAAAATTCTCTTTGCAAAATTTCTGGAAGCAAACAGCATGTTAATACATCCCGATGGTGTATCTGTTACCATGGAAGAGTGTGAGGAACTGGCAAAGGAAGAAGGGTATTCAGACAAATGGGATTTAGCTGCCAGCTTTGCTTCAAAAATGCTTCCGGCCATCTTCCGCCCTGAAGATCCTCTGATGCAAATCTCTTTTGCTCCTGATGACCGGATAAAACTCGAACAAATACTTGAAGGACTTGACAATTATATATTTACTGCCGATGATGCTTTAGGTTGGGTGTACCAGTTCTGGCAAAGTGAAGCCAAAGATGCCATAAACAAAAGCGGAGATAAGATTGATGGCAAAAAACTACCGGCAGTGACACAACTATTTACAGAATCTTACATGGTTCATTTTCTTATTGATAACACCATTGGTGCCTGGTGGGTAAGCAGAAATCCAGGAGTAAAACCACCTGTGAAATTTGAGTATTTAAGATTACTCGAAGGTGGTACACCGGCAGCAGGTAAGTTTGAAGGATGGCCCGATCGGACAGCAGAAATCACTACAATGGATCCCTGTATGGGTTCAGGTCATTTTGTGGTTTCATTATTTAATGTTCTGGTGAATCTACGGATGCATGAAGAAGGTCTAAGCAAAGACGAAGCAATCGACAGAGTGATAGCTGACAATCTTCATGGACTTGAAATAGACCCACGTTGTACTCAGATTGCTGCCTTTAATCTTGCCTTGACAGCCTGGAGATTCTGCGGTAGATATAAAGAACTTCCTGAAATGAATCTGGCTTGCAGCGGAATTGCTCCAAAAGGGAAAAAGGAAGATTGGATAAAACTGGTAGGTAAAGTTGAACGGGAAGATGATAAGGTAAGGATGGAGAATGGTATAGCCATGCTTTACGACCACTTTCAACTGGCTCCCGAATTAGGTAGTTTGCTTGATCCATCCACCATAAAAGCAGATCTACATACTTCAAGTTTTGAACAACTTCAACCGGTATTAAAAAAAGCACTGGTCAGTGGATCAGATAAAGATCTGGTTGAGAGGGGAGTAATGGCTACCGGAATAGCAAAAGCAGGCCAACTATTATCAAAAAAATATACACTGCAAATCACAAATGTACCATATTTAGCAAGAGGCAAACAGGATAAAGTATTGGCCAATTATGCACTTATGTATTATCCTGATGCAAAAGCAGATTTAGCAAATATATTTTTGGATCGGCTATTAAAAACATCAATTTCCCAGGGGTCAGTAAGTATAGTAATTCCTCAAAATTGGCTATTTCTGACATCGTACAAAAAATTCAGGATAAAACTTCTAAAGAATGAAGCATGGAATTGCATTGCAAGGTTAGGTTCAGGAGCCTTTAGTCAAATTTCTGGAGAAGTAGTGAAAGCCATTCTTATTTCAATTTCTCATTCACGCCCAGCCGAAGAACAAGAGATTTCAGGTATCGATGTCTCTGATATCCCAGATGCAGCTACCAAAGATGCTGCAATCAAAACAGCTGAAGTAAAACGGGTGAAGCAAAAGGAGCAGTTTAATAATCCTGATAGTGCTATTGTTTTTAAAACTCTCTCAAGGGAGGCCTTATTAAGTAATTATGCATATTCCTTAACTGGAGTTCAAACCGGTGACGATTGTTACTTTACTAAATATTTCTGGGAAATGACTTTCTATTCAACACCTAAATGGGTTGGATATCAAGGTACATCAAAAAATAATAGCATTTTCGGTGGCAAAGAACGGATACTACTTTGGGAGGATGGTAAAGGAAAACTGGCGAACAATCCTGGCTCATATATAAGAAGTAAAGAAACATTGACAAAAAAAGCCATTTCTATTGAATTAATCGGATTGGGGTCAGCACTATTTCAGAAAATCCCCTTTGATATGAATGTTGGAGGAATTGTTCCACTAAAAGAAGAGTTACTAACATCAATTTGGTGTTATATTAATTCAAATGAATACAAATCTAATGTAAGGGCCGTAAACCAAAAATTGAACGTAACAAATGCAATAATAGTAAAAGTCCCTTTTGACAAAATATATTGGCAAAAAATCGCTACTGAAAAATACCCCGACGGCCTGCCCGAACCCTACAGTGATGACCCCACCCAATGGCTCTTCCACGGGCACCCTGTAAAATCAAATAATCCCCTTCAGGTTGGCATCGGCCGTCTCCTGGGTTATCATTGGCCAGCAGAAAATGATTCCGAAATGGAATTATCCGATGAAGCAAGGGAATTAATCAAAGTGATAAAAAAGTTCTATCATTTAGCAGACAACGATGGTATTATCTGTATCCCTTCACTCAATAAAGAAGAAACAGCAGCCAACCGGCTGCGTGATAACCTAAAGGAAGTTTTCGGAGAGAGATGGAACAATAATACAATTCAGCGGCTGCTCGAAAAAGAAAATGCAAAGTCTTCCAACCTCGAAAACTGGCTTCGCAATGAGTTTTTTATTCAGCATTGCAAGGTATTCCATAATCGCCCCTTTATTTGGCACATCTGGGATGGCCGAAATGATGGTTTTTCCGCACTGGTGAACTACCACAAACTCAATAAGGAAAACCTTACTAAACTGATTTATACCTACCTTGGTGATTGGATACGGATGTGTGAAGCGAAGAAAAAGTCTGGTGAAAGCGGTACAGAAGGTTTGCTGAGTGCAGCACAAAAATTGAAAGAGAAACTGGAATGGATCCTTGAAGGAGAAGCACCCTATGACATCTTTGTAAGATGGAAACCTCTGGAACAGCAATCCATTGGATGGGATCCGGATCTGAACGATGGAGTACGGTTAAATATCCGGCCATTTATGGAAGCAGATGTCCTGCGCAAGAAACCAAATATTAAATGGGGTATTGACAGGGGAAAAAATCCGCCAGGATCGCCCTGGGGAGAAATAAGGAATAATGACAGGCATTTAACACTGGATGAAAAAAGGGCGGCAAGAGATAACATAAAAAAGTAGCCATGGATGAATTTATTAAAGCTTTTCTCGAATGGTTCAGGAATGATAATCATTCCAGAATAGAGGATTTCTATGCTGATCAAATCGCCATCGAAAAACTGAACCAATTATCAAAGGATGAGTTCATTGAATTCATTAATAAGTTTGCTAAAGAAGGTGGGAAAATACAATCAGGCGGATACAGGACTGCTCCACAGTTGATTGAAAATGTGAACAAAAAATATGAAGAATTCCGGGGAAAGATAATTGAACCACTTACTTCCGGTTTTAATCTGGATTCATGGCTTCAATGGTGTGAAAGCTTCCCATTCTTTGGTAAGGGTCTGGCAACAATCTACCTGAATCGGGTAAATAAACACAAATATGCTGTGGTTAACAATAAAAGCGTTGACGGACTAAAAAAACTTGGTTACAAAATCCCTTCAACAAACTTGAAAAGTCAATACGATGCCATCTTAGCAGCAGAAAAGAAACTTTTAGAAAAGTATCCAGCGATTGAAAATTTTTTTCGGATTGATGCAATGATGCATTATATAATCGGTACTGATGAAGGCGGTAAAAAATTCGATGAATTGGTGGCCAAGAGTTATTTCAATTTAAAAGGGTTTAAAGATTATGCCCAATATTTTGGATCAAAATATGACGGGAATAGTCCTGCTGTAGCCTGGTTCTACGATACACGCAATAAACTTGAGCACCTGGTAACTTTGTTGAGTGATAAGCTAAAGAGAAATTACACAATCAATTACAAAGAAAGACCTAATACACAAGGGGGGAACCTGAAGAATTATGTACTCACTGGCTTTTCGCCTGATGGTGTACACCCAGATGGTAAATTGTTCATTAAACTTGCTTTTCATACACTAAATAATAATCCTGCCTTCGGTGTTGAAATAGATGTGGATGAAAAAATTACTGACAATCCATATAGATCAGATAGAGAAAGAAGAAGGGATAGTACGAGATTAAAGATTCTGGTTGACCAGAATTTTCCACAGGACTGGACCACCCTTATCAACAGTATTTACAATCATGTTGAAACATTAACGCAGGAGTATAAGAAAATTACAGGTACACAAACACCAGTCAATCCGATAGTACCTAAAACAGGTAAAAGTATGTCGCTAAATAATATCCTCTATGGCCCCCCTGGGACAGGAAAAACATATCATAGCATCAATTATGCAGTTTCTATTGTTGAAAATAAGCCTGTTGATGAAATCTGCGAGGAAGAAAGATCTTCTGTAAAGAAACGTTTCGAAAAATACATAAAAGAGGGGCAAATAGCTTTCTGTACTTTTCATCAGAGTCTTGGATATGAGGATTTTATTGAGGGTATTAAACCGGTTGAACCTGAATCGGAAGATGAACAATTATCGTATTCTGTTGAAGATGGCATATTTAAACAGATGTGCGTAAATGCTTCTTTTTCATTTGTCCAGAAAGATATTACTCAGGAGACTGAGAGTGCCCTTGATTTTTCAAGTGCATATGATGAATATATTGACTCAGTTAGCGAACAAATACTAAAGGGTGAAGAAGTAAAACTGCAAACGATAAGTGGTGGATTGGTGCTGGTAGATAGTATTACCCAGAAGAATAATATCAAAATTAAGCATGTTAATGGTACCCGTTATTATACCGTCTCAAAAAATCGTTTGGGTAAACTGGCAAAAGCATTTCCCGATCTTAACCAACTAACCAATATCAATGATCAGTTCAGATCAGAAATTGGAGGTAGTAATTCTTCTGCTTATTGGGCAGTTCTAAATGCTGTAAAGCAAAAATCTGCACAATACATAAATAAAACTGAGGCAAGAATTAAACCTGATAAAGAATATTCAAACAATGATAAAAAGAGGATTATTGAGACACTGAAGAACGATGATTTCAAAAAGGATAATCCGAAACAATATGTTCTGGTCGTTGACGAAATCAACAGAGGAAATGTATCCCAGGTCTTTGGAGAAATAATCACTTTGATGGAGGATGATAAGAGGTTGGGTGCCGATGAAGCATTGAAAGCTATCCTTCCATATTCCAAAGAGAATTTCGGAGTTCCTTGTAATTTACATATTATCGGCACAATGAATACTGCAGATAGATCCGTTGAAGCACTTGATACTGCTTTAAGGAGAAGGTTTGCTTTTATTAACCTGCAGCCAGAACCAGATAAGTTGACAACAACAGATGATGGCATTAATCTGGCCGAACTGCTCTCTGTACTTAATAACCGTTTGTCGATATTAAAAGATGCCGACCACACAATAGGACATGCATGGTTTTGGAATGTCAGAACTGTTGATCAATTGAAGGAAGTCTTTAAGTTAAAAATTCTGCCACTGCTGAAAGAATTTTTCTACAATGATTATGAAAAATTGGGTTTGGTACTTGGTGATGCATTCTTTGAACCGCATGTTCAGGTAAATAGCAATGTCTTTGCAGATTTTTCAGGTGGAAATGGACTTGCCATGCAATACGACCAGTCCTGGCAATTCCGGCTTAAACCTGTTGAAAAATTAACAATATCCGATTTTAAAACACTAACACCACTCACCAATCGATCTTTACCTGATGAGGAACCATAAAACCATACAGGTTTTTGAACATCAGCAACTTCTGATTGACAACCAGAATTTCCAGAAACATCACTGGGAAGCTTTGGGTTGGTATAATGATATTCACCAGAGAGATTATTTCACGCTGTTACCGAAAGGAGTAAAGTTTCGCCATTATGTCGGAGTTATTCAGGTTGGTAATCTGACCATAGAAATCTTACCGAAAATCGGGCAATCACCTGGTGAAAATAATAAAGACTTATGGCAAAAAGTTCTGATTGACATGCTTCGTGAATGTCATTGGATGCAGGTATATGCTCACGAAAAAGCAGCTTTGCGTTTTAAACCGAACAGTATACTTGAAGCCTACTTTGAAATCTATATAAACGAGTGTGAAAAACTTATCCGGCAGGGGTTGGTAAAAAAGTATAGAACCATTAATAATAATTCAACCACATTAAAAGGCAAATTATTGTTCTCCCAACAGGTTCAACAAAATTCAGTTCACAAAGAAAGATTTTACACAAGACACCAGATCTTCGACCGTGAAAATATCTTCAACCAGATACTTTTGAAAGCAGTGAGAATCATTCCGGAACTTAGTCAAAGTGCCTACCTTAAAGACAAAGTATCCAATCTATTGATCTCATTCCCGGAATTGTGTGATATTAACGTTGCCGTATCAACATTCGAAAACCTTGTTTTTGACAGGAAGACTATCCGCTATAAAGATGCTATTGAGATTGCTGCAATGCTTCTATTGAATTACCGGCCTGATATAATTTCGGGGAAAAATCATGTTCTGGCCATTATGTTTGACATGAATGATCTGTGGGAAGAGTATATATTCCGGCAACTGTTAAAATTTAAACCTGAGAATTTCCAGATAAGGCCGCAGAGCACTAAGATATTTTGGAAATCTGATAGTTCGAATTTTTTTAAGAAAATAAGACCCGATATTACCATTCTTAATAAAGAAACAGGTGAAAGCATAATTATTGATACCAAATGGAAAATACCTGAGAATAATATTCCCTCTGACAACGACCTGAAACAGATGTATGTTTACAATGAATACTGGTGCGGAAAACAGGCTTTTTTAGTCTATCCACATTATTGTTATACAGATGAACCTGTTTTCTACGGGGGGGAATTCGCACAAAGGGAAGGGAATCCATCAAACCATAAGTGTGGAATACTTAAAATACCAATCCTGGATAAGCAAAATAACAAATTGGATAGTACTATAGGATTACGTACAAATAAATTTCTGAACAACCATATTTTCAATGAAATACAGTATATACGATAAGGTGACTAAAGCTTTAAAACAAGCTGAGCAGCACAACAGCAATATTATGGTTAAACCGGAAGTTATCCTTTGGCCTGATCCGGAAAAACAATGGATTGAGGTTATAGCCACAATGCAGGAAGAATTACCCCAGTTAATATCCTACGGAAAGTATAATCCGGGTTTAAAGCAGGGACCATCAATCTGGATAAAATGCATGGTTACAAGGGTTCTTCCAGAAGCAGTCTGGGACGAAAATGTTACTCCTATCATTTACCTGCCAGGTGTTTCCAAAGGCGATTTAAGAAATGTTGAAAATGCAAGGCTTGAATTCCAGCCATTGCTTGAATACCAGTACACAGGCACCATGTTTGTTCAGGAAAACGGTAAAGAATGGTCAATACTTGCCTTTATGGAAAATCCGGTTCAGGGATTGGGATTAAAGGTAACCAAAGATGAAGCAACAAAAAATGCCTTGAAAAAAGTACTACCCAGAATATTCCGTGATGATGAGATATTCGAAGGGAAAACCATTGTTGACTGTGATTTTTTAAGCAACCAGTTATTTCCTGATATTATACATAATATCCTAAAATGGATGTGTTCAGGAGATTCATTTTTACAGGAGATGTCAGCCGGCAAAAGAGATGTTTTTATAAATATCTGTAAAACTCAATATGATTTCACACCAGATCATAAAAACATATTTTCAATAGCGGAGAAATTAGGAGCACAGAGAAACCAGTGGAAGTATGTATGGCAAATGTATGCCAATGCACCAAAAAAATATTCGGAAATTGAAGAATTGCTTCGCTCTGGCAAACCTGAAGACCTGGGTGAAGGAGTATTTGCTATCCCGGAAGAAAGTTGGCCGCAGGTAAATGAACAACTGGAAAATAAACTGAGAGAATCCCTTGAAAATTTAGCAAAATCAGTACCTGATAAGATATTGGCGAAGCTGAATGAGTTAAATCATCAACATCAGAAAAGAAGTGGTTGGGTCTGGTCCGAATTGGGTTATTCACCATTGTGTAATTCACTGCCTTTTCTTGTTGAAATGGCTGAAGTGACTTTAAAATCATTCCCATCTCTATCAATAGATGAATTAATAGATTATTATATAACTGAAGGCTATCTGGCAGATCAATACATGCGAAAAGCTTTAGCCTCTGTAAAATCTGATAAGGACAAAAAGGTTATAAAATCCATTATTCAAATACTATATTCTCCCTGGTTGGAATCAATGACAAAAAAATTCCAGGCAATGATTCAGAAAGACCCTTCTGTTTTCACAAATAAAACTGTTGTAAATGAATCTGAATCATATGTCTTATTTGTGGATGCTTTACGTTTTGAATTAGCGAAAGAGCTTGAAGAATGCCTGTTAAAATCTGGGTACAAGACAAAACTGACTTCGGCATGGTCAGCAATACCCACGGTTACACCAACAGCGAAACCAGATGTATCTCCATTGGTAACTGAGGTATCAGACACAAGCAAATTCGTTGAATTCCGTCCTCAGCTATGCAATGGTAAAGACCTGCAAAGTGCATCATTTAAAGAGGCATTGGAGTCGCTTGAATTCACCGCAATTAAAAGTGGTGACGCAATAGACATTGAAAAGAAATACTGGCAGGAGATAGGTGATATTGACAAAAAGGGGCATGATGAGCAATCAGGGATTGTTAAGCGAATCGATGAACTTTTTGATTATGTTCAGGAAACCATCGATTCTACATTTGAAAAAGGGATTAAAAGAATAAAAGTAGTAACAGATCATGGTTGGTTATTGTTACCAGGTGGACTACCAAAAACGCAGCTGCATGAAGGTCTCACAGAAACCCGTTGGGGTAGATGTGCTTTAATCAAGGAAGGAGTCAAATCAGATTTGTTACAGCTTCCGTGGCGTTGGAATCCATCAGTCTTCATCGCTTATGCTCCAGGAATAACATTTTTCAAGGCTAATGAGGAATATGCTCATGGTGGCATATCTGTACAGGAGTGTCTGGTGCCCGTACTAATTATCGAAAATATAATTGAATCAGGCCTGGCACCAAAGATTATAAATTTCAAATGGGTAGGTCTCAAATGTGCAGTTGAAACCGAAAATTCAGGAAAGGATTATACTCTTGATATAAGAACCAAATTCAATGATGAAACCACAACCATTGTGATTTCAAGGAATAAGGTAGTAATAGAGGATAAGGGCAGTTTAATGGTAAGCGATGATGCTGAATCACAATCTGCAACCATTGTGTTATTAGATGATAAAGGAAGGATCAGAGATAAAAAAGTAACAACTGTTGGTGAATAAAATATACCGATATGGAATTAGATAAATTAGACCAGATCTCAGCACAAGCCTTTGAAGGTTATATAGTTCGCAAGGATTTGCTTGAACAATTCCGGAAAACCTATCCAGTACCAACCTATGTGATTGAATTTCTGTTGGGAAGGTACTGTGCTACAACTGATGAACAAGAGATTCAGGAAGGTCTTGAAATTGTTTCAAGACAGCTGAAAGACCGTACAGTACGACCTGGTGAAGAAGAGTACTTTAAATCAAAAGCCAGGGAGCAGGGATCGATTAAACTTATCGATATTATTACAGCTAAGCTGGATACGTCATCCGACAGTTATGTGGCTACTCTGCCAAGCCTGCAGTTGACAAAAGTTCGAATATCTTCTGAGATGGTAAATGCGAATGACAGGATGCTTACAGGTGGTTTCTATGCTGAGGTCGAACTACAATATGACGCTGCCATTGCCCAGGAGAGCAACGGCAGGCCTTTCGGGATCAACAACATTCGTCCGATACAGTTATCTCAACGAAATGTTTTGGATATTTTATTCAAAGGGCAAGAAAATTATACACTTGAAGAATGGAAAGACTTATTGATTCGAAGTGTTGGGATGGAGCCATCCATGTTGTCAGAAAAGGCAAAAAATGTCCTGTTTGTTCGCATGATCCCTTTCGTTGAGAGAAACTATAACCTGATTGAATTAGGCCCCAGAGGAACAGGCAAATCGCACCTGTATCAGCAAATTTCTCCTTATTCTCACCTGGTCTCTGGCGGTAAAGCTACAGTTGCGAAAATGTTTGTGAATATGGGCAGCGGGGAAAGAGGCCTGGTATGCAAATATGACGTTGTCTGTTTTGATGAAGTATCCGGAATTTCCTTTGACCAGAAAGATGGAGTAAATATCATGAAAGGCTATATGGAAAGTGGTGAATTCAGCCGGGGGAAAGAACCGATACGTGCTGATGGTGGGATTGTTATGGTAGGAAATTTTGAAGTTGATGTGGAGCATCAGCAACGAGTCAGTCATCTTTTTGGTCCATTACCAAAAGAGATGAGGGATGATACCGCCTTTATGGACAGGATCCATGCTTATGTTCCGGGATGGGATTTCCCGAAGCTTAATAAATCATATTTAACGAATCATTTCGGATTGGTTAGTGATTTTCTTGCAGAATGCTGGACACGGCTAAGAGACATCAATAGGATACATTCTGTACTGGGGCGAATTGATTATGGAAGTGCTCTAAGTGGAAGGGATATCTCAGGAGCAAACAAAACCTTAAACGGTTTGCTTAAATTGATGCAACCCAATCCTGAAGCACCAGTTTCAGATGAGTTATTGGAATGGGCAATAAAAGTTTCTCTTGAATATAGAAGAAGGGTGAAAGAGCAACAAAAAAGAATTGGCTCTGCTGAATTCAGGAACACACATTTTAGCTATCGTATTGGGGATGAAGGTGTTGAAACTTTCGTAACAACCCCGGAAATTCACAGTGAAAGTACCATCACTGAAGACCCATTACCACCCGGGCAAATTTGGACTATTAATGCTGGTGGACAGGATGAGCCAATTGGCTTGTACAAAATTGAGGTCAGTTCCGGTCCCGGTTCAGGTGTTAAGATTCTGAATAAACCCGCTCCTTCACCCTTCCAGGAAAGCGTAAGGTATGCAGAGCAAAACCTTTACAGCAAGAACAAAGAATTAATTGGTGACCGGGATCCCAGGTCGCACGAATTCTCTATCCAACTCCGGGCATTTAACACATCGAAAAGTGGTAATAGAGTAGGTATGGCTGTGCTGATGGCCATGTGCAGTTCAATACTGGAGAAGAATACAAAAGGAGGTCTTGTTGTTGTAGGCCAGCTAAATCTTGGAGGATCTCTTGACATGGTTTACGGTGCAGTAAATCTTGCTGAAATAGCAGTGGAGAAAGGGGCCACTACGTTCCTAATACCTGTTAATGCAAGAAAACAGTTGAATGATTTATCGGATGAAATGATTACTAAAATTAATATTCAATACTATACTGATTTGAGAGATTGCCTAATTAAAACCCTGATGGAATAGTTGATATTAGCATGAATTCATTATGGCAAAATTATTAATGATTATTCGCGCAGATTTCTCCCAACCTGGTGGACTTCCGCTTGCTCGAAACTTTGATCGTTTCTTTAGAGACAACTATGATAACGTATTGTACCGGGGAAGGTAGGATACATGCCAATAAAAAAAGTCTAAAAATGGGGGAATCTTGGGGGAAATTCTTACAAAAATAAAACGCAACCAACTGTAATCATGCTGATTACGTTTTTTCTTTTGTCGGGGTAGCGGGATTTGAACCAAGGAGCTCCTTGTCCCAAATGAAGTGTGATATTAATCTGAGCTATACTCCGATATGGATTGCTGAAGTATTGAGAGAAGGAAGGAATATATACTCTTTTTACATCTGTGTTTTGTGTAAATTTTGTGCAAATGAAAAAAGCGATTACATTGATATAGAATGTAATCGCTTGATTATCAGCGTGGGAACTGCTGGATTCGAACCAGCGACCTCCTGCTTGTAAGGCAGGCGCATTATGATAGCAGATACTTATTCGGATACCACTTGATATTAAAATGACATAAATATTTATCTAATAATGATATAAGTTATAAAGTCCGACCCCCCGCAGAAGTCGAATAGGATGATAACTTTGCTGAAGCGGTAAATGATCAATGAAAAACATCCCTACTGTCAGATCAGGTACTAACTATTACATCTAAACCACACTGAATCTCTTTCTATGCCTTTCTAAGTAACTGTAATTTTCGGAACTGAAATTAGTGATCTTTTCCTGACCAGTAACTCCGATTTTTTTGTACGCTGATTGTTGAATCTTATCTGACAATATGATTTTACCACTATTTTCAAAACTTACAAGGTGCCTGTCGAACAAGGCATCATAGGTCGGAGATAAAAGTAATCCATTGCTAACATCAAGTCGTTCATTGTTATCGGATTCGGACCAAGGAACAATATGGGAAGCTATCAAGACATCCAGCTTATTGAAACCCGTAACGGCACACTTGTATTGCCACCTATGAATGATCCGCTTTCTATAGGCTCCCTGTCCGACCCGTGACGTCACTAATCCTTTTCGTTCCGTTTCGTTCGGAGGAGAAAATCCATACTTCGGGATATTTTCAGCAACAAGTGCACTTTGCTTAAAATCATTCGGTTGAACTGGAATATAAGCACCCTTCCTCTTAAAAAAGAATTTGATTCCAATCCTCAGATTACCTTCAGTATCGTGCGTCTCAAAATAATCATAATCGTAGAGTTCTACCTCGTTCATAAATCTAACCCATCCTTTTTCAATGCTCTCAAAGAGAAATACCCTTCTCCCGTTTTGCAGATGATCTCTTAATGCCAGATTACCTCTGGTAAATTGCATATCGCCAGATTGTCCCTCGCCTGTATAGCTGAATATATTTGGATTGTCCCATCCGTCCTGGTAACCATGTCGCCTGCCAGATTTCCCTGAGAATATGAATATGTATGGACGATTGGATGAGGGTGCAATACCACTTTGCCAATTACCACCATAAACCGCGTGGATATCCTTTCGCCTGTTGTAGTATTGATCAGGAATGAATGGCAGTTTTTCTAAATTCATTAGATTCTATAGATTATATATGGCATTTACTAAGTTAATAAAGTTGTGCAAATTGTCCAGCAATTAGTTAATCCATTTATTAGTTGACATGTTTTCCAGAAGTGATGAATATTTTACTATTTTGTATCACCTGGAATTTAACTGAAACAGTTTTTATGGCCCTGACAAAAGACGAAATTCAACTAGCACTAAGAATCAGTAGATTATTAGAAAATCATCTGCAATCAGCCGGTAAAACGAATCTCAGATCCACAGATGTGTTTGAGTTACTTGCGAGAAATGGGTTATTTGAACGAGATCCCAAAAATAATGGATTTGAATTCAGACGATTTTTAAAGAAACTCAAAAGGGAGAATAGGCTCAATCTGATACCCCAATGTGATGGGATAGATCAGGATGAATATTATACAAATTGGTATTTTCATAGTGCAGCTGAAACAATGAAATCAAGAATTAAAGCTAGTGGAGATAATGTTCAATATGAGACAGTTAACAGACTAGAATGTATAGAGAAGACTATATTAGAGGATTACGAAGAAGAATCTAATCAGCAAGATCAAGTAAATGCTTTGTTGGCTGATTTAAACGAAAAGCAATTAGAAGCTGTATTAAATGAGCAAAAAAGAATACTAGTCCTTGCAGGAGCAGGTTCTGGCAAAACGAAAACACTGATTCAAAAAATACTGTATCTGCTCTTTGTTAAGAATGTTCCGCCCTCAAAAATCCTGGCCATTACTTTTACTAAAAATGCCGCTACGGAAATGCTTGACAGACTTCTGACAATCGCTGATAAAACAGGAGGTTTTAAAGAGGTTCTTGAGGATAAGAGCAGAACAAAGCAAGAAATTGATATCAAGAGAAAAGAATATCTGAAAAATTACAAATGGATATCCGGATTGACAGTTAAGACTTTTCATGCATTCTGCTATTCAATGCTTAAAGACCGTGGTGGAGAAGTATTTGACAACAAATTCAAATTATTGTTAAGCAAAATATGGCATATTTCTGAAGACACCAATTCTGAAAATAGGGAAACAGCATCCCAAATTCTTTTCCGAGTTATTCGCGAAGAATGCTCAGATTGATATTACCCTAAAAACCGGACAGAGAGTTAAGCAAATAAATCTTAACTTTTCGTCCAATGAAAACAAGAAGAAAGTACGATCAAGAATTTAAGCAGATGGCTGTTGAACTGAGCCGTCACAGAGAAGACATCAGCGTATTAGCTGAGGAACTGGATATTAAGCCAAATCTTTTGTACAGGTGGAGAAGAGAGGCCAAACAAGCCCGGGAAGGGGCTTTCCCTGGCCATGGGAACCCTAGACAAACAGAGGAACAGAAAGAGATAGCCAAGTTGAAGAAAGAGCTGCGGGACACCCAGATGGAGAGGGATATATTAAAAAAAGCAGTTAGCATTTTCTCCAGGAGCGATGGCAAATATTCCAATTCATGAAGGATCATTGCACAATATTTCCCATTGATAAGATGTGTAAAGTGCTGAAAGTAAGTAGAAGTGCATTTTATAATTGGTTGAATCATAAACCGAGTAAAAGGGAGTTTGAAAACGAGCGGCTTACCCGTATGATCCGAAAAATCTTTTTCAAGAGTAAAAAGACTTATGGTAGTCCCCGGATCACCACGAGGTTGAAGAAGTTGGAGTTCCGGGTCTCAAAAAACAGGGTGGCAGCCATTATGAGGAAAGAGGGCCTTAGAAGTGTTGTCAAGAGGAAGTACGTTGTGACCACTGATTCAAAGCACAACTATCCGGTTGTTGGAAATTTGCTCAATCGCAATTTCATGGTGACTGGCCCCGGTCAGGTTTGGGTTTCTGATTTGACCTATATAAGGACTGGCTCTATCTTACAGTGATTATTGACCTCTGGGACCGGAAAGTAGTTGGATGGTCCATAAGCAGATCATTGAAGGCTGTCAATACGGTAATCCCGGCCTGGGTCATGGCTGTTAAGAACCGACTAATTGTTCGGGATCTGATCTTCCATTCAGATCGGGGGATCCAGTATGCATGTAATGAGTTCAGGACCCTTCTTGAGGGATATGGACTTGTTAAACGCAGCATGAGCCGGAAAGGTAACTGCTGGGACAATGCAGTAGCGGAAAGCTTTTTCAAGAACCTGAAAATGGAGTGGGTTTATCAGAAGAAATACCGCACAAGGATGCAGGCTGCTCTGTCAGTTTTTGAATACATTGAGTCCTGGTACAATATCGATAGAATCCATTCTGCCCTGGAAATGTCAATTAAAGATTTTAATGCAATTAATAATGAACAAAAATTAGTGGCTTAACCTACTGTCCGAGAAAGGGTAGTAACATCAACAACAAATCGAAAGTTCGAAGATTGGGAACAACTTTTTGGTGATAAAGTGATGGCATCAGCAATCATTGATCGCCTTGTACATCACGCTTTTATAGTTAAGATCACAGGGGATAGCTATCGAGTAAAAAACACAGCAATGCTGGAAAATAAATGAAATAAACTAATTTTAAAGTGGTACAATTTTGAATATCCTTCCTGGTACACTTTTAGGTATCATTAACAATGAACGAACATATATGGTGTGAGAAGCATCGGGAAAATAAAAGGTTCGACGACAAAAACACAAGAATGTGAGTTTGTATAAGAACTAGATTGGTTCTGAGTTTCCTTAGTCTTGAATGTATAATTCATATATTTTATTCCATCAGGTTCCGCAATTA
>Ga0209205_1000059_pt1 | contig 26081 bp, 24 predicted proteins | sample ZodSprso05mmetaG_FD_184133 | JGI IMG/M metagenome (GOLD analysis project Ga0209205, IMG submission 184133) | Hot spring sediment microbial communities from Zodletone spring, Oklahoma to study Microbial Dark Matter (Phase II) - Zodletone Spring... ... | reverse complement strand
GTTGCATGGAAATAGACATGGAAGTAAGGAAACAGGCAGCCCGGTTTTACCTGGCCGAAATACCATGATAGCCAAAAACAATCGCATCAACATGTCATAATTTTTATTTAGATTATTTAAATTTGACATATCCATAGTAGGAATGAAATTTTGATTAAAATAATCACGAAGGAGAATCTAAAGTGATCATGCATATGCCTGAAAGGAGAATATATGGTCCGGTACCCTCCAGAAGACTGGGCAGAAGCCTGGGCGTAAATAACATTCCCTTTAAAATCTGCACCTATTCATGCATGTACTGCCAGCTGGGCAAAGCAGTCAGGGTACGGGAGTCCAGGCAGGAGTTTTATAAGCCCTCAGAATTGCTCGATGAAACGAAAATGGTCCTGAGTAATATTCGGAACAGAAATGAATATCCCGACTATATCACTATCGTTCCGGATGGAGAACCTACACTGGATCTTAACCTGGGCATTCTGATCAAGAAACTCCAGACTCTGGGAACCCCGGTTGCGGTGATTTCAAATGCTTCCTTGATCCATCTGCCCGAAGTTCAGGATGCATTATTGCTGGCTGATTATATTTCTTTGAAAATCGACACGGTAAATACCGAAACATGGAGAAAAATAAACAAACCTCACCGGGCCCTGAAATTGAATGAAATAATCTCCGGGATTCATTCATTTGCGGACAGGTATTCAGGTACGCTGGCAACCGAAACCATGCTTCTGCAGGGGATCAATGATTCACAAAAAGAAGTGGATGATATTGCCCGGTTTATTGCAGCAATAAGCGTTGACAAAGTTTACCTTGCAATTCCGACTCGCCCTCCTGCATACAAGGAAGCCATTCCCGCTGATGAGCAAGCATTGAATCAGGCATACCATATATTTGAGGCGAATTCCCAGGCTGTTGAATGGTTGATCGGTTATGAGGGAAACGCTTTTTCTTCAACCGGCAATTTCAGGGATGATCTGTTAAGCATTACTGCCGTTCATCCCATGAGGGAAGATGCTGTTCTGGAATTGTTAAATAAGACCCAAGGCAATCCCGACCTGCTGGATGGCCTCATAAAGGAAGATCTGATCAAAAAAGTACTGTATGGCGGCCATACATATTTCCTGAGAAAATTCAGAAAATGAACCTGAAAAAACTTCCAGTCATTCTGTTTGGTATTTTCTTTTTCCCGCTTTTTGGCCAGGACGATACGGTTCTGTCGATTATCTATCATCCCATCGGGGTTTTCCATACGCAGTATACAACCCGGACGGGAGCTCCCCGACAGGGAATTTTAATGCCTGAAACCAAAGGTCAGATCGAAATATTTCCACCCTACCGCAATGCGCTGAATACACTTAGTTTATTTGAATATATTATTGTGCTGTATCATTTCAGTGAGGTTGAGCGATGGGAACCCATCGTAAATCCTCCGGCATCAGATCATGAACATGACTTCGGCCTGTTTTCCACCCGGAGTCCTAAAAGACCGAACCCGATCGGATTATCCATAGTAAAACTTGAAAAAATAAAGGATGGCATATTGTATGTATCCGGGGTAGATGCGTTTGAAGGAACTCCAGTGCTTGATATAAAGCCCTATCTGCCCTCGATAGACTGTGTGAGAAGCATGCAGAACGAACTCATTGAAGTGGAACTCGGACATCACGACGAAGATTTTATCAGCGATTCAATCTATTACAAATAACCTGCATGTATTTGCCTCAGAGGATTCCCCATCCTTCAGTAAAGTTTTGCTCACAGGAATATTTTCCCTAGCGGCCACGGCCACTTCCCATGCCTCTGCCCATGCCTCTGCCCATTCCTTGTCCCAAACCCTTTCCGCCTCCAGTTCCATTTCTTAAACCCCTTCCCTGTCCACGGCCTTCTCCTTTTCCACCATAAGGACCGCCGGTATTCCTGGCTGTGTGAATGCTGTCTTTTAATGTAGGCTCTTTCATTTCCGGGACATCACCGCGCTGTACTTTCTTAACTGCTTCCAGTACGGACATATTGCGACAAAGGAATACTGCCCCTCCGGAGGATTTGATGTCATTATATGCGGACGGGCCAATATTTCCCACAATGACTTTTTTGATACCCATATGTAATAAGGCTCCAACCGGCTGAGATTCTTCATCGCTCACCCCTGGAAAAGCTTGAAATTCCATATTATCCGGGTCTACAATAAGGAAATAACCGGAATGACCGAATCTTTTGGATACATTTGAGTCCAATGAATCTCCTGAAGATGCAACTAAATATTTTTCCATGATCAAATCCCTTTTTATGAGTTTGTGTTTGAATGTTAAATTTTCCGTATCTCAGGTATTCTTGTTTTACGGGTTGCTTCTGCTATTGCATTGATTTCCTCAAGCATCCCTTTCGGTATGGGTACTTCTTTTTCCTGCTCTGAAAATCTGACTTCTTTCATCCTGACAATTTTCATGAAGAGTCTCATGGGTTTTTCCATTCTCGTAAACATCAGATTGTCCGCTGCGTCTTCCAGTATCCTGATGTCATCTGCAAGTGCGCTTGTGCTTACAGCGAAAGAATAAGTGCGGCTCTTGTCGTTTTGAATCACATCTTTCAATTTATCCAGAATGCTTTGCTTATATGTCCTGGAAAAAAGCAGCAGATTGAATGCAGAGCCGAAAACCATGGTTCCCAACTCAGTTTTATCAAGCATGTGTTCGGCCGTTAAGACTGCCTCATCCCATATATCGGGTATTACCATGTTCGCCATTAAAGTATCATCCCCTGTTTTTTTACATCCATCGGTGAAAGGATCAAATTGAATATAAACCACTTTCCCGCGATAATCATCAAGATCCATCTGATACAGTGCCTTCATGGCCGTTTTTACAAGTTCGCCAGTCGGATACTGTAACGGGATCCCTATTAAATTACCTCCTGCCCTTAACCATGCAGAGACGAAAGCAAATTCAACAAGTGGCTTTCCGGTTCCACCGGGACCACTTATCAGCGTTGATGAAGGGATGGATATGCCTTCCGGTAACAATTCATCAAGCCATTCGATATTTGTTTTAAGTTGTGTCATAATCCAATACCGGTGATTTTAGTTCCACAATTCGGACAATGTCCGTTATCTGTTTTGTCTCTTATCACTCCAAAATTCATTCGCTGAATGAACAATTCTCCGCACCGGGGACAATATGTATTCATGTTCGATTCCGATGGCACATTGCCTACATACACATAATCCAGTCCGGCACTAAGGCCTAATTCTTTTGCCATCAGCAGTGTTTCCTTCGGTGTAGCCGGTGTATCTTCCATTTTATACGCGGGGAAAAACCGGCTGATATGCCAGGGCACATCTGTTCCCAGTTCGGTAGCCACAAAATTTACCATGTCCCGGATTTCTCCAGGTTCATCATTCACCCCCGGGATAATCAGGCTGGTCACCTCAAGCCAGATGCCGAGCTCTTTTATTTTTTTAAGGCTTTCCAGAAAAGGATTGATCATCTCCATCATCCCGGGGTCGCAATAGAATAGGCTTTTGAACCTGGATAAAAATGAAACAACGGTTTTTTTTCAACCGGATCCACATGCCGGGAGATGGTTTTCCCGTATACTTTCGTATAGAAAATCCCGTCCTTATTTTCTCTTACCTTGCATATCCCTTCTGGCCCGGGTTTAAGGATACAGCGATGGGCACACAGATTACACCGGGCTCTGTCTTGAACCAGTTTTTCATATAACCATGCTTCCTTCATACGATCCTGAACCCATATCAGATCATTTGTTCCTTTCCCCGAATAACACAGTTCCCAGCCGCACGATATTGGCACCCTCTTCAATGGCAATCCTGTAACTGTTACTCATCCCCATAGAAAGATAGCGCATTTCCACATTGGGTATTTTTGCACGCTTTAAATGATCAAATATAGACCTGGTAACTTTGAAGTAAGGACGAGCATTTTCCGGGTTCCCAAAGCGAGGTCCCATGGTCATCAGTCCCAGAATTTTCAGATTCGATAAATTGTTGATCTGCAGAATGAGCTTCTCAACATCATCGGGCAATACACCGGTTTTATTCGATTCTTTTCCGCTATTGATCTCAATGAGTACCGGCATTGTTTTACCCGCTGAACCACAACGGTCATTCACCTCTTCAGCAAGCCTCACAGAATCAATGGTCTCAATCATATCAAACAGCCGAACCGCTGTTTTTACTTTATTTCTCTGAAGATGTCCGATCATGTGCCATTGCACCGGTTCATCAACGGCCTGCCGCATGCGTTCAGCTTCCTGCACATAATTGTGCCCGATTATTTTAATACCAGCCCCGATCGCTGCCTTCACTTCTTCCGGAGCTTTTTTTTTGGCTGCAGCTACCAGCAGGACCTCACCGGGAAGTGATGACTTGATACGGTATACATTTTCCTTGATCCGGTTTGAATCATCCTCATCCATGATCATTTCTGAAAGCCTTATTCCCCGTGGATCAGTTTTTTCTTCTCCATAAGTTCTTCTTTTGATTCCTGGTGGTTGGGATCCAGTACACATGCTTCCACGGGACAAACCTCAGCGCATTGAGGTTCATCGAAAAAACCTACACATTCCGTGCAGCGGTCAGGATCAATCACAAAAATATCATCGCCTTCAGAAATCGCTTCATTCGGGCATTCATCCACACAAAGACCACAGTTGATGCATTCATCGTTAATAATAAGTGCCATGACATTCCTGATTTTTTATGATTGAAAGATTATCCGGTATAATTATCAGACTGTTTTGTACTCCAGATGACAAGAACCATTGCCCCATCCCTGGATTCAAATGGTCCATGGTTTTCATGAGCCTTAAAATTTCGATAGGTGCCCTCGGGGTACACTTTCCCATCACTGATATATTCACCTGTAAGAATGATATGCTGTTCGGTGAATATGTGAGAGTGCGGGGCCATGTAAAAATTTTTGGGCAGGCTCAGCAGGATGGTCTTTATGCCATTTTCATCGTACAGGACCTTTTTCATCGTACCAGCCGGGTATTCCCTGGCTACCTGCCAGTTCGACTTATCAAATAAATTGGTCAATTTTTCCATTTCAACACCTCCTTCCCATGTATTTATTTTTCATGATCCAAACTTTATATTCATTAAAAACAGGATCATTATCGAAATATAATGAGAATATTCTCATAATGCAAATTTATTTAGATTTATTTCAAATTAAAATATAAGGAAAGTCCCGAGGCCTTTGCGGTACTACGGTATTTTTAAAGAGTGACCTATTGATTCCACAGGTCAGGGATCTCATGGTGCCCCCGGGCCCTCTCCGGGGCCATGTCAAAGGGGGGAAGTGTGCCGGAATGCACTTCGAAGAGTCTTTTCGCGGTCTCTGAGACCGCTTCCACCAGGTAGGGATAAGGCCGGTCGGTTACATCCACCATCCCGCAGTTGTAATTTTCCCCGTCGTTGCCGCGCCCCGTAAGGTCCTGGTCACACCACTGGAAATACGACGTGCCGACAAGTCCGGGATGCGCATACGCCTGTTCCGTATAATAGCGGTAGGCCACTCCACGCTCCTCCTGGGAGTTGACCTGCCAGAGCGATTGCGCCATGCCGCGGTCTACCGTCCCGAAGTGGTACTCGCCGATGAACAGGGGTCTGCCCGTCACCTCCAGGAACCGGTCCATCATCTTCTGCCGGGGATACAGGTCATAGCAGTTGAAGCTGAACACATCGAACACATCCTTGCAAAGTTCCAGGATTTCATTTCCTGCCTCCTGGCCGAAACGGATGCCCAGGGTGAGGTGGTTGGGATCGTGCCGCTCCAGGGCCTGATCCACTGTCTCAATGAAGATCTTGAATGTGTGGTGGATAAATATTTTTCTTCGCTCCGGCGTATCTCCCCCTGCCAGGTGCTCCCGCAGGGCATGTTTGACCGGTCTGTCCTCGCCGGCAAGGACCAGGTCACAGAGCCTGTCCTCCCGTCCGAGGAATGAAGGTTCATTAAATGTGAAATAACCCAGCAGCCAGGGATTCTCCCGGTAAGGCTCCACGGTAGCCTTCACGGCACTGTCGATTCGCTGTCCGAATCCGGGGGCATATACATCGGCCAGTCCCATCAGTCCCCCTTCAATGCCAATACCACGCAACTGGAGCGTGAATGCTTTCCGGTTCATGTCGTAGACCTCCCGGCTCGACCAGTTGGCGATGGTATTGAGCCCCCAGCGGTCCATGCGGGTTATGATGTGATCTGCCGGCTTCTCCCTGAATGCATCCCCGTACCTGCGGGACAGGTTCCATGTTCCATAGGAGGGCACACGGCGGCGTCCGTATCCTGAATTCAGGTCTTCCGGAGGCAGCTCCCGGTAAAGGTTCCGGCGATTCTCCAGCCTGTAGACATTCCCGCCGCCTCCCGGGGCCACGCAGTTCACTCCGTGGGACAGAAAAAGGTAGCCCTCCGGATCCACAAACCACCAGCGGCCATTCACTTTCTCCGTCCTGAAGAATCCGGTTCCCTCATCGATCCGGGCCTCCAGGAATCCCCCGAATCTGGAGAACCCGTACTGCTCCCTGTTAACCGGCAGGCTATCCTCGGCATCCCACTCCTCCCGGAGCTGTTCGATGGAATATACTTTCCCTTCCCAGTCCCCCAGGTTATATTGCCCGAACTCATCCACCACCGGTATCTCCCCCAGGTACAAGTCGCCCGGGTCCTCCTCTGCCAGCGTGACAGACCGCAGTTTCATGACCGGGTTCCCGATGGGTGCGTGCATCCGGATGCCGATGGAGTCCACTCCCCTGAGCGGAGTCCTGTGCCCGGTAAGGTTGATCCACCCGGTATACCTGGGCTGGTTGAAGGTCGCTGCCAGGTCGCTCCGGGCCGCGGGAGGCTCCCGGTAAAACTTTAGCGGGATGGCAAGCCGGTTCCAGCCAAATGGGGTATAACTCATTACCCGCAGCTCATTGTAGCCCGCTTCGGTGGTAAAGCCCACCTGGAAACGCTGGGGCGTGCTGATCATGAATTCCAGGACCACGAATTCATACCCGTCCCAATCCGCAGGCAGTCCGGGGGAAATATCCTCCAGCGCAATTTTCATCCCGGAGACTTCATGGCGGCTGTCAAATTGGATGGTGACATAGTCTTCATCATCTCCTGTGCAGGAAATTACCGTTAATAGCAAAAGGATCAGGAATCCCTTCACACTGCTTCTGGCTGAAAATCTCATATCGTATATGTTTATGATCCCGGGATTCAGAGGTCCACCCCCTCAAAGACAAACTGGTGCGCTGGCTCTGTCTTAAATTCGTCAATAAAAGGCGAATAGGTCCGGACGGAGATCCTCCCCGCTTCAGGATAAACGTCAATGATCCTTAAAAAGCCGTTCCCTCCGTTGACCGATCCATCCACCCCGCCCTGGTAATTGGCCAGCATCTGGTAGACTTTGTTCCCGTGAATTCCTTCACTTACCAGTGTCCCCGCCCCGTCATTCAGCACATGTCCGCTCACTACCATCAGGATGTTTGCATGCTGGCTGACCAGTTTCTCCCACATCTGCTCCCCGTCGTTGACCGCTTCAGGACCCGGAACCTCCTTTCCAAGTCCGTAGTGCTGCGGAAGCCAGTGGTGATCCCTGTCAGGACTCATCCGGGTATCGTCGGAATACATATAAGCATGGGTATTGATGATCACTCGATGGGACGGATGTGCTTCAATAACCCCGGAAGCCCAGTCCAGCACCCTGTCCCTGGGACCGAATTCCAGTGAGAGCACCAGCCACCTGATTCCCCCGGCTTTGAAGGTATACCATACATTATCCATCCGGTTCTCTCCAAAAGCGCCTCCAAAACCTTTGGCTTTGCGGTACTTTTCATAGGGAAAATATGCATTGAACAGGTCCGTGTTCCGTATATCCGCCCGGCCATCCGTTCCAATGTCGTGATTTCCCATGCAGAACACGTAGGGCACCTTTCCATCCATGAGCTGCATCGCAGCTGCAGCCACTTCCCATTCCACGGGAGTGTTGTGGTTTGTAATATCTCCCTGGTGGAGGACAAACGCGATGCTGTCGGCATTGTCTGCAATCCATGCAGTCTGGGCGTTGAAGATTTCGGGATATGACTCCGAATAAACCTGTGTATCGGGCAACAGCACGATTCTCAATGAATCTTCCCTGTGGCAGGAACTGCTGAAGATGAGTGCCAAGGCTGTGAGGAAAATCAGGATCGTTTTTTTCATCTGCCTTGTTTTTTCAGGAAGTGTGATTCGAGACCCCTTAAAGTTAGGAAAAAAACTCGTGTCAGTCCCCTTCGGGTTTCAGCGGCCACTTGATCACTTTACCGTCGCGTGTTGACCGATAAATGGCCGTAAATATTTCTACGGTGACCCTTCCGTCCCCGCCTGTTACGGCCGGGGGTCTCCCTTCAAGAACAGCCTGAAGAAAATCTTCAATCTGCCGTTCATGGAAATATTCCATCGGGTTTTTCAGTCCGAGGAAAAAGCCGGAGTCCTCCTTCACCCATTCCTTCAGCATATTTTCTTCTCCGGGAACAGTCCACAGATCATTTACGGGGGGTTCAAGAATATTTGTCATCCCTGCAATGAACATGGCCCCACCGTCTGTCTGAACCCCTACCGAAGCTCCGTTCTCCCCGTGAACATGTACCTTGCAATAAATACCCGGTTTCTGCGAATTGGATACGATGATGTTGCCAACCGCACCACTTTTGAACTTCAGGATGGCGTTGGCCGTATCATCGACTTCCAGGTAAGGATGGTTCAGATTGGACCACAGTCCGTACAATTCATCGATGTCCCCCATATACCATTGCAGGAGGTCGAGCTGGTGGGGAGCCTGATTCACAAGAACTCCACCTCCCTCTCCCTCCCAGCTTCCCCTCCAGGGATCACTATCATAATAGGATCTGTCCCTCCACCCGAGCATGTTGACCGTGCCGAAAACCGGCTTCCCGATCTTCCCGGATTCAATGGCCTGTTTCACGCGGGCAGCCGGAGGGTACCACCTCCTCTGGCAGATGACCCCGATAGACTTTTGATGAATCCGGGCTGTTTCCAGCATGACATCACAGTCCTCCAGGCTGGATGCCATGGGTTTTTCGACCAGTACGTGAGCCCCGGTTTTCATTGCTGCAACCGACGGATCTTTATGAACCGGATGGGGGGTGCAGATATTGACCACATCAATTTTCTCTTTTTGAACCATCTCTCCCACGTCGGTATATGCCTTTACCCCGTATTTGGCCGCGTAGTGTTCGGCCTTAACCCTGCTGCGTGAGCAGACTGCGGTAAATCGTGATTCTTTCAAACGCAGTAAAGCGGATGCATGCAGGTCTGTCACCTTACCACATCCAACGATGGCTGTTCTCAATTGTGCTGACATCTTTCATCTGGGATTAACGTTATCAGGGTATTAACACCACTTTCATCAGGCCCGGCTCTTTATTGTACAGTCTTTTAAACCATTCCGCACCTTCTGAAAGGGGTGCTTCAGCGCTGAGCACCGCATTCACATCGATCCTTCCCCGGGAGATCATATCAAGGACCGCCGGGTATTCTCCGCAAATGGCACAACTGCCCTGAAGTCTCAGCTGGCGCGTGACCACAGATTGCAGGGGTATTTCCACCCGGGGTGACAGGTTGCCCACGAGGGTGACGGTCGCTCCTTTCCCGGCACATGCAATGGCAGTTTGAACAGCATCACTGATACCGACCACCTCAAATACAGCATCTGCCCCCCTGTTCTCCGTGATGGCAAACACCCTGTCACGGACACTTTCTGATCCAGACTGAATAACAACGTCAGCTCCGAGATTTTTTGCCAGGGCAAGCCTATCCGGATCCACATCAACAGCAATGATCGTCCCGCAGCCCTTTGACCTGAGCACCTGGATCAGAAACAATCCGATCATACCCGAACCGACCACCACTACCGTGTCGTTCCAGGACAGTGGTGTAAGTCCGACTGCATGTGCTGCCACAGCAACGGGTTCGACCATGGAAGCCTGGACAAAACTGACTTCTCCAGGGATTTTGTACAGGATGTGCCCGGGGATGCTGACATATTCGGCAAAAGCACCATGTCTGCGGTATTCCTCCGTGGATACGCCCAGCACCATGCGGTTGTCGCTCAGGTTATACATTCCCCTGAGGGTGTACCGGTCATCCAGCGGAAAAATGGTGGAGTCAAACGTAACCCTGTCACCCTTTTTCCATTCCTTCACATTTTTCCCCGTTTCAGTGATGATCCCTGATGCTTCATGGCCCATGATGACCGGGGGTATTCTTCTGCCCGTGCTTCCATCCATTCCATGCACATCGCTGCCACATACTCCTGCAGCTTTTACCCGGACAATCACCTCATCCGGCCCGCATTCCGGATCCGGAAAATCCCTGTAAACAAGTTTATTATATTCCTCTAACACCAGTGCTTTCATATGACTTTATTTTTTTGCAGTATTTATGTCGGGTTCATTCCATCCAGATGCACTCAATTTCATATCCCAACGAACCGGATGTAAAGACCCCGGTGCTGAACCCGGTGAGATCCTCTTTCCGGCCAGATGCTCCAGTTCCGGGGGACTCGGTGGTCCGCTGCCGGTGTTGTTGGAATAACAGAATGCATTGCCCGAATTACGCATGGTGGTGAGGCCAATCTTGATCGTCCGGCAATCCTGTGCAAAAGGGACAGCGTAATTCACCCCAAAAAGATACAGCTCTTCTCCGCCGGAATGCCATCGCATGACACCTTCATCGTCCACATACATGGTGGAGGTACCGGGAGCTGTGACTGGCTGTGCATGGAGACAGCCGGTTATCATTGCTTGTAACGCAATGCATGCCAGCAGGAAAATATATGCTTTTTTCATCGTAACATGGTATTCGCATGAGGATGTCTTAAAAGGTTTGCCTTTGGTTAGGAAATTGCTGTATATCGACCCTTTGAGACACGCTCACACCCGGTTTATTCAAACTGGACCGAAATACTGGATTCCGGTCCAGTTTCCGATTTCACCCGGATCACGGCTTCGCCTGACGCTCCCGGGATGCTGCGCACAACGGTCACGGCCTTCCCGTAAAACAGCGGGTGGGTGGAATCAGTAAATACATCGTGCCCGCGCTGATTCCCGTTGGCAACACCCATCAGCCGGCCGGCCCCTTCCACGGTGAATTCCAGCATATCCATGGACCAGGGGCAAACGATCCCCTCGGCATCTACCATTTCAACTGTAATGTAACAAAGGTCCATTCCATCCGCCTCCATGCTTTCGCGGTCAGGGGTCAGTTTAAGCCGGTCAGGCTCACCGGCTGTCCTTACAACGGCCTCGCCGATCATCTCCCTGTTCCGGTATGCCACAGCTTTCAGTTCACCTGGCTCATAGGCAACGTCGAGCCAGCGCAGGCGGTAGGCATCCACGATCTCGAAGTAGGGGTGTTCCTCTTCTCCGGCCCGCACCGCATAATCCAGGCTTGCCCGGATGGCCATGGAGGTTTTCACCTGATCAGGGTCGGTCTTTTTCCGCCGGCCCTGGCTGACCCCGTTCAGGAAAAGCTCTGCCTCATCCCCGCTGGTATACAGAAAGACCGGGACCTTCTCTCCTTCATGCCCTTGCCAGTTCCAGTGGGGCGAGAGGTAAAGTGTGTTTTCCTTCTTGTTCCAGAGGCTCCTGTAATTGTAATAACTGTCCTTGGGAAACCCGGCCAGGTCAACGATGCCGAAATAGCTGCTGCGTGCCGTGATACTGTCACGCACAACCGGGCGGCTCCTTGCCCTGTTCCGCCCCGGTCTGCCCAGGCTGGTAAATGGGGTGGGTTCCCCCAGGTAATCAAAACCGGTCCATACATACTCTCCGGCCATAAATGTATCGATGCGCATATATTCAAATTCATGCTCCGGTATGTCCGACCAGTTGGCTGCGGTAAGCATATAACCGGTCAGTTCTCCGTCATCGCCATAATCAAGCTTGGATTCGGGAAGCTCCAGCTTGTAGGCCCCCCTGGTACCAAAACACGAGGCTGACTCACTGTATATCAAGGGCATATTGGGATAAGTTTTTCGGGTGGTCCAGTACCTTCTTCCATAGTTCCACCCGGTTGTTTCGATCCCCTCCAGGATGCGGTTGCCGCCCTCGGATGCTGAAGGAATATGACATCCCATGGTCGTGGGACGGGTTGTATCGTACTTTCTGAAATAATCTACCATGGTATTGATGTACCCGGCCGACCTGCTGCCCTCACGGGAGGATAGCAGATCACCCATCTCATTCCCGATGGACCAGAGAAACACACAGGGATGGTTCCGGTCGCGCCTGACAAAGTTTGCCACTTCGCGCTCTGCATACTTTTCAATATACTCTCCCGTAGAGCATTGCACTCCTGCCGTGGGACCGTATTTATCGAACAGTTCATCCCAGACGATGATCCCCATCCTGTCGCAGAGCTCCAGCACTTCGGGGGCAGCAGCATTGTGACTGGTGCGAAGGGAATTCACTCCCATTTCTTTCATGATCTCCAGCTGACGCTCCATGGCCCGGGGGAAGAATGCCGAACCCAGCGGTCCCTGGTCATGATGGAGATTCACCCCGTAGAGCTGCACCCTCCGGCCGTTGAGATGGAAACCGTCATTCGCGGTCCACTCAAAGGTGCGTACACCGAAAGTTGTCGAAGCCTGGTGCACCACTTTCCGGCCTGAAATCAACTGGATATGGCAGGTATACAGGTGGGGATGCTCGATATCCCATCTGCGTGGATTGGCTATATTCAGTACCTGCTCCACCAGGCCGGAGCTGCCGTTTTTCACCCTTGTCTTCCCGGTGGAGGCGGACAGTTCCAAACCGTCGGGATCGAGCAGGATCACCTTTACCTGAACTTCCTGTTCCTCCGTTGCAGTATTTGCGACCTCAACGGCAACATTGACCACGGCCTGTTCATCACGCACCTCGGGCGTTGTGACGAATACCCCCCAGACCGGTATGTGAACGGGATCGACCAGCCGCATGCCCACCTTGCGGTAAATCCCGGCTCCCGGGTACCAGCGGGAACTGTGCTCCCGCGTATCCGCATGCACCGCCAGTACGTTGGTCCCGCCGAAAAGTGCTGCATCCGTGGCATCGATCCAGAACGAATTATACCCGTAAATCCAGGAGCCTACTTCCTTGCCATTCAGATAAACTGTCGGATTGGCCATGACCCCGTCGAACAGGAACTGGAGGCGTTTGCCCTGAGCGTTGGCCGGAAGATCGAATGTTTTTCTGTACCACCCCTCTCCCTTCCAGGGCAGTTTCCCTGTACTCCCATTGGAATCCAAAGGGCCGAAAGGTCCGCTGATGGCCCAGTCGTGGGGAAGATCCACCGGTTCCCACGCGGCATCCGCAAAATCTGGATTCATGGCCCCAGGTTGATCCCCCGCGGCAAATTTCCAGTCAAAATTGAAGGATGGATCCCACTCTTCCCTGCTATCCATGTCCGGTGCACATGAGAACAATACGGACAAAAGGAGTGTAAAAGGGAGTAGCAAACCTGACAGCAAATGTTTTCTTTTCATTGGTTTACATATTATTCTTCAACGAGGTACTTCGCATGAAGGGTTTCATAATCAAAAAGATCCCGGGTTGCATTTCCTTCACGGTCAAACCAGCCACCCCGCCAGCCAATGGGTTCCCAGATACAGGTGCCCTGTCCCATACCGCCGGGCAGACTGAATACAATTTCATGGATGGGCTCCTTGAAGTCCAAATATTCCACCACATTGACGGGCTTCCTGTAGCGGTCCACCAGATCCGTAAGGTTGTATTTCAGGTCATCCAGTGTCCCGTGCCACCTGGGGTAATGGGATAAACCGATGATATCAAACCGGACTCCCCTGGCGATCATGTTGTCCAACCAGAAAACAGACTCCGCGTTCTGTCCCCCGAGCGCAATATGCATCATAACGGGGATCTCGGGATCAGCAGCCTCCACACCTTCCACACCCGCCACCAGGAGTCCCGCCAGCTTATCGGGCTTGCCGATATGCCCGTCAGGCCAGAGAAGTCCATGATTGATTTCGTTGCCCACCTGGACCATGTCCAGAGGTGTGCCCTGCTTTTGCAAAGCCATGATCACGTCTTTTGTGTACTCCCTCAGGGTATCTTTCAGGGCATCATAGTCCAGTCCAGCCCAGGCCATGGGTTTGAATTGTTTCTGCGGATCGGCCCATGTATCGCTGTAGTGGAAGTTCAGCAGCAGCTTCATACCAGCGGCCCGGATCCGTTTGGCCATTCCCAGTGTGTAATCCAGTCCGCAGAATTCTCTTCCGGGAGCATAACCGTTCTCATTTTCGGGATTCACAAAAATCCTGAGACGGATGTAATTCAGTCCGTGTTCTTTCAGGATCCGGACCGCGTCCTTCTCCTTTCCCCGGTCATAAAATTTCCTTCCCCTGTCTTCATGCTGGGGAAGAAAGCTGATATACATTATTCTGACGTTTTGATCTCAATGGTTGCTCCCTCCAGGCCTTCTGACCCGGCCTCTATGGTGATTTTACCCGCTGCATCCGAAGGGGACAGGGTGAAGGCCTTCCGGTACCAGCCGATGCCCCCCGGAAGGTATCCGCCCCCGCCACCGGCCGGGGCATCTTCGCTGAACGGCAATTCAATGCTCCAGTCATGCGGCAGGCGGATGTCCCGCCAATCACTATCGTCATAATTGGTTTCCCGGGCCTGTTCCACTTCACCCAGGTGGAACTTCCAGCCGAAATCCATGGCAAGTGTCTTCCTGACATCCTGACTTTCTGCATGAATAGATAGCAGGAGGAGGATGCCTGCAAGCATGAAAAATCTTGTCATCCCCTGATGATTATCCGATTTGGTAATCAAAACTCAATTTGAAGCCATTCCAATTAAAAGCTTCTGTCAATTAAGCTTTTAATATAAGAAAAATAGCATGATTACGGATCACTCTTTCCAAAATGGTGCAGAAAACCCAAAAATATTAAGTCTGGTTTTGGATGAGTTGGATCTACTCAGCGACCCTGACACAGCGAACGGAAAACATATCGGTTTTTTTCCGGTAATCGCGTTCTATCTCGCCTGAATAGTCAAACAATCTCCTGTACCAGGCTGCAGTGAGGTCCTTTTCAGTGGAGGTCCAGAAATAACCCATGGATCCGACATTGGAAATGGTGTTACTGGAACCATAACCACCGGGAAGAGCCCTGAATCCGGTGGTATTTGTCGCACCTTTGTTGGGTCTGTCCCAGTGGCTGGTACCGGTCTCTTTCAACTGGCCTCCTACATTTTTACCCCGGTACCCTTCTGCAGCATGCTCACTCTTGCTCATTCCCAGATGCATTTCCAGTTCCATCCATTCCTGATCCGTGGGCAGGTGCCAGCCGTCGGGACAGGCGTCTTTCGCAGCCTCCCAGTTATAAAGCCTTCCAAATTGCGGTGGCTGATCACCATAAACCATGCTGCCTTCAGATGTCCGATGGTTCAGATTTTCAGCCATCCAGATCTGGTCTCCTATCCTGATCCAACTGTAATCCTCTTTATCGCGTATATCAATAAACTTTCCCGAGGTGGCATTCATAAAATTTTCTTCCGGCTGAATATTTGAATCAAACTGCCGGATAGGTTGATCCGTATGCCCGGAGGTCGCAGTTGCCATGTTGCTCCGGTGAAAGTAGAAATTCCCCACCAGGGAAGTGGACTCCCATGGAGTCTGCTGATAATTGGATTTCTGGCTTACTGATTTCCTCACCAGCTGAAACATCTCCAGAATGGATATATCCGGGATCATCAGGTTCTCCAGGATCGATTCGGTATACAGTCCGTTCATCCCTGTTCCATCAGAAGCAACACTGCCGGGGGCTGTCGCATAAGCAATAAGCGTACCCGTCGGTGCGTTCATGAAGGCCAGGCCCTTACCGGCACCGGAACGGTTCCAGCTTCTCTCGAAGGGATTGTTCCGACAGGCATCCAGTATGACGATGTTGACATCCGCCCGGGAAGCATCCATATGTGCCAGCACCCTGTCCGCCCTTACGCAGTCATACTCAACCTGCATTTCATTTTGTAACATGGCATCCACCGGGATGAGATAGTTATCTCCTTTGGTTTGAATTCCATGGCCTGCAAAAAAGAACAGGCCAACCTGGTAGCCCCGCAATTTCATCCCGAATTCATCAATGGCTGCCTTCATCTCTCCCTGGGAAAGGTTATAATAATCCATCACCTCAAAACCTGCCCTGGTCAGTGTTTTCTTCATCGACATTGCGTCATTCACTGGATTCCTGAGTACGCCTCCGTGCTTATATGCACTGTTCCCGATAACCAGTGCAATCCTTTTCTCCTGGGAAAACCCCGCAATGGCAAAGAATACCATCAAGAGCGACAACAATTTTTTCATTGCACTACTACGGTTGTTTTGTCCCCTTAAGATAGAATCTGAAAATGATTTTCCCAAATGGGCATTTTTCTCTTGTACGTAATTCGTTGTTCCGGGTTTAACCTTTGCGCAGGAAAGTACTGGTGTATCGCAGCTGCTCCGGCGGACTCATGATCTTGAAGAGGAAAAGCAACCATACTGCAAGTCGGCAAAGTATGGGCGATCTGTCTGAAATGGCTTACGCTATAAATGCCACTGTAACCTTTCTGACTTTTCCAGTACGGGCAAAAATCTCCCCGCTGTAGGGCGCCTCAATCCGGTCTGAGGAAATGCTTAGTTCTTCTCCGTCGGTCAGTAACAGGGAAATCCCGGATGCTGGGCCTTCCACATACCTGAACGGTGTGCCGCAAAATGTAAATGAAAGTTCACCCCGTATTTTCAGGTGGCGGTTGGTTATGATGCTTCTATGTATCAAAATGGCACCCTGCCTTATTTCAAGCCCCAGTTCAAACCATCTCGAAATGATGTCCTCTTTTACCTGGCCGGTCATGCCGGGTTGTTGTGCACCGAGCATGGAAGGAGTGTGGGAATAGGGGTCGGTAGGTATGGCACCGTACGCTGACGGGGCTTTATGGACGCCAATACCTTCCCTGATCTCCATGTAAAGTGATAGCAGCTTGTCTGTTTTTTCGCCAGGCAATCCCTCGCGAACGAATCGCTGGATATTTTCGGCAACTGCCAGCAGCAGCTTTGAAACCATGTGCCAGTAAATGGATCCAAGGCCTTCGTACTTATAAAAGCTGCCGGATCTTCCGGTGAACGAATGGTGGTCGAACAGCTCCTCGTAAAGATCCAGGAGTTGTTGCTCCTCCCGTTTATCAATCTGTATTCTACGCTGCTCCCGGAGCGCTGTTATTCGCTCTTTCAGGACCCCTGCATTTTTCAATTCGCCAGTAAAATGCATGGTTCCGGCCTGGTCTGCCGAGATCAATCCATACCCGCCGCCTTCCAATAGTTTATTAAGTACAGGAAAGCGTTTGTTAAAGGTCTCCGGAATACAGTTTTTCTCAGTGAAAGCAGGAAGCTGTTTTTCGGGATAGAGCATATAACTCTGCTGGTCATTACGGTACAGCGCACTGGCCCTGAGCGCATGAAGCAATTCATGTACTTCATCTGCATCTGCGAAGCCCGAACTGAGCATGGCCACCTGTCCTTCGAGCATTAAGGGCAGGCGGTTGACCACAATAGCGTTGTCTTTTATATCGATCAGGTTATAGGCATGGACCAGTTTTTCGTCGAGCTGGTTTTGCTTTATCGTGTGGTCGATGTATTGAAGTGTAATAGACAGAAACCTGAGGATTGTATCACCGTCCGTTGAAACCGTGTTGAATCCTGACTTCTTATAAATGTCTGAACGGTATTCTGATCCGGCGCTTCCCAGTTTATCCGTTATCCTGCGACGGAGCGTGTCGTTCAATGGGGTATTCAGGGAATCCCTGTGAGAGGTAAAAACCAAGTTGACCTTTTCAAGGAAGATCGACGTTCCTGAACAGATATGGAATTGCTGTTGCTGGTCTCCCGACAGCAGACTGTGAAGGAAGCTGGCATACCGGCGGAGATAAAAGAGTGTTACCATTGAAACTCCATACCCAACAAGGGCATTGTTGGCGTCATTCCACTCGGGTCTTTGTGTATTGAGCCAGATCCCGGCACCGGGAATGAAATTGCTCAGTTTGGTGAGAAGCGTGATCAGCAGCTTGTCGAGCATATTTACATAAACCGGCTCCCCCTTTTCATTCATCACCAGTTTCCCGTCGGCACCAATTTCCCCTGCTCTTGCCAGCAGCTCATTGTGTAACTCACTGTCAAATTCAATGGTGTGGTTGGGATCGCTGATTATCTCTTCGTAGGTTTTAATCCTGTAGGGAACATTTGCGAAGACATACAGGGGGGTATTCATCTGTTCGTTCAGCCTGCCGGGAGCGAATTTTTCCTGCAGTTCCAGGAGTTTGAGAAGATAGATGATCTGGTGGTCTCCCCAGTAGCCGATGAATGACCATGGATCGTCCGGATTGAATACCTCCCAGTCGAATCCCTCCTTTGTTATCCGGTAGGGATTGTAGCCGTCTGCCGTAGTTGCATTCAGGAATTTGGCTATGATCCCGTCCAGGAACAGCGGGTAGGAGTAAGAGAGAGCCTCCCAGTTTTGAAAGATATCCCTCCAGTTCCCTTCATAGGACAGTGACCGGGTACCGTCGGGGTTTCGCACATTGATCATAAACCGATTCCATGGTCTGCTGGGGTCACCGTGCCGGCGACTGAAAGTAAGTGGCAGGTATTCCAGGATGATCCTGTGCAGATCCAAATCCCCGGTGGCTGCGGCCAATTCAAGCAGCTCGGGATAGGTAGTATTGTCATTTAATCCGTCGATCCACCCGGCATGCTTTCTGAACACATGGTTGTTGAAACGTTTGATGTGCTCTGAAAGATCAGTTTTTGGAATATCATATTCCCGGTCGTAAATACCTCCACGCATGATATTGAACAATACATTGGAGAAGTGCCTGGCTGTGATCCGTTCATCATGGCATTCCTGTATACCGTCGGCCCCCCTTACCATTTCACGAAGATTCCGGACACCTCTTTCCACAGAGTCCAGGACATCTTTTTCGATATGTCCGGGAGTATTGATGCGTTGAATCAGGTTATGAACAGCGGTGCTGTCCTGTCCGGTTTCTGCAATAATCAGATGTGACTGGCTGCTCATGGGTTCCAGGTGCAGCTCCCTCAGGATCAGGTATGCCCCCCTCGTTCCTTTATTATCATACTCTGTTGAAACAAGGCCGGATGTTCTGTAACGGTCTATCTGCCTGGAACCCAGTAAAATTTCCTTGCTGTCTGTTGCCGTGCTCCACACCGTGGTGGCTCTCAGTGCTTCGCTGGGTTCGGCGCGATCCACCGGAATGGAAGCAAGGCTGAAGATCCCGAGCCGTGATGGTATATCCAGTTCAGATTTTTTGTATGCATCCATCAATGTGGAGAACTGTTCCTGCACAGTTTTCAGGATCCCGCAGGGCAGGATATTTTGCATTCCGTCAAGAATGGAGATCTGACGGGTTTGCTCAGAAAGATTGATCACCGAGGTCTGACGTATCCAGCCGAATTCATCACTGTTCATCCACCGGATTTGGATGGAAAGATCGAGGTCGTAGTTGATCTCCTCAAAGATCAGCTTATTGCCGGTGATATTCTTGTACAGGTTTCGAGAAGAGTTGTACAGGCCATTATAGTAGCTTGAAAATGGTTCCCAAAGCAGTTCACTGTTATTTGCGGTTACCCTTAGAATGGTTTTCCCACCCGTGGTTTCAGCAGCTTCATGGATCTTGTCATCGGTATAATAGGGAAAGATGGCATGATCTGCGCTTTTCCTTCCGGCAGTGACACCTCCACTGCTGGAGATGAACATCCAGTGGTCGGAATCACTGACAATGCTCATGAGGAAAGGAGGCATAGCGTCGTAGTTCTCCAATTTGAAGAAGCGCTCCTCCTGTAGTGTTACAAAGATGCCCTGAACAGCTTTTCCGGTGGAAGTTAGTCTCTGTCCGGCAACATGTGTGGGTTTCGTGACCATGTAATCCCTATTCGATGAAAAATGGGATATTTACGGTTGCTGCATGATTGTTTCCGTCGATTGCATAAATGAACAGCCGATAGGGTCCTGATTTGGCAGGGCTGATAAATTCGGCAGAGGTTCCTGTGATTGATAGTATATCAACCTCCATTGAATCCGGTCTGTCTTCCAGGTCACCTCCATCCCGCAGGTCTGAGCTTTCCATCATCAGGTCGATCCTGATTTCGATCGCATCCCCGTCAGGATCGGTAAACTGATAAGTCGCAACGTATTTCCCACCAGGTTTCAGAGTGATATTGTCATATTTTGTCTTTCCCTCCAGTTTTGCCTCTAAGACCTGTGGGCACCTGTTTTCGGGCCACTTTCCATTCCATAAGTAGTGCATCACATCGATCGGCTCGGTCTCCATGCCTTCCTCTGTGAACAATCCGTACCATGTCGGTGTACGTTCCTGCTTTTGTCCCCACAGAAAGACATAGGAACCCAGGCAATGTGTGGTATCGTCAAGGATTACCGATTCATACCGCTTCATGAAATCCTTTGCTTTCTCGGTTGATGTGTTTTCGATCGGTGCGCCCCAGGATGTAACCGGAACCTCCCAGTGTCCTGTGGCTCCCCACTCAGTGACCAGGTATGGTCCGGTATATCCTGAGCTTTCGATGCGCTTTTCCAGGTTGATGATATCCCCATACATCTGGATGGAGAGGAAATCGACATTCGGACAGTTCTTCGTGATATATTCAACTTCATCTTTCCCAATACCTGCCAGCATGGTGGTAGTCGGGTGATTTCCGTCCACTTCATGGATAAAGGCTGCAATTTCCTCTACTGCATCCCAGACTTTCATGTTCGTTGCCCTCAGGTTCAGTTCATTCCCTATTCCCCACCCGAGCAGGGCGGGATGATCCTTTATCGCCAGCACCCTTTGACTGATTTCTTCGAACTGTTTCCGGACCGCCACTTCATCGTTATAATCAAATCCATGGCGTTCCCTGCCAAGCGGAAGGCCCATCATTACCATCAGTCCATGTTCCCGGGCCTGCTTAAGCACTTCATCGGCCGGCAAATGCACCTCCGAATCCATCCATGTCCGGAAAGAATTGGCACCGTGCGCTGCCAGTGCTGCAATATCGCCGTCATCCACTCCGGCGCCTTTGACAAAAAAGGATTCCCCGTTAACGTACAGGGTGTATCTTTCACCCACTTTCTTTAATTCGACTTTTGCTGGTTTACCGGTTGTGCCATCTGGTTGTTCCCCGCAACTCCATCCGCCGAACAGCATCATTGACGATAATGCTAACAAGATCATGTTGTGTTTCATATGTATTATTCAGTTTTTAGTTCCTGTTTACAAGAATTTGTTCCAGTTCTTCAAGTGATTTTCCTTTGGTTTCCGGTATAAATTTAAGTACAAAGAGCAGTGTAAGGAACCCGAACAGGGCAAACAGGTAATAGGTAAAACTTGAACCCAGGTGTTCCAGTTCCATGGGAAACACAGTGGCTACTGTAAAGCTGACAATTGAGTTCCAGAAACCCACAATGGAAATAGCCCGCCCTCTCAGTTTATTGGGGAATATTTCGGAGAGTAACGTCCACATAACTGGCCCCAGGGAGATCGCGAATGATGCTACAAACATCAGCAGGCCTATCAGCACCCATGCTGAACGTATCGTTATGCTGTTTTTCAGGATATGTTCCTTGTGCAGGTTATAGTTATCAGTTCCAATCAACATTTTTACCTCGTGAAAGAACACAGTCTCTTTCGCGAATGTCACTCCCCTGATCGGTTCAAGGGATGCAAGCAGTGAAGCGGTTTCCGTTGCCCCTTTTATTTCGGTTAATTCTTCCTTGAGCAGTGCCATGGAGTCATCGGTGATCGTATAGGTGGAAGAGATGAATGAGGTCCCGACAATCGAGAGAGAAAGTGTAATGCCAATTGCCCCGATGATGAGTAAGGGTTTTCGGCCCAACCTGTCGATCAGGAACATGGCTACCACCGTCATCACAACATTTGTAATGCCGAGGATGATCGCCTGAAGGAAAGCCGCATCTTTGCCTCCGCCAGCCATTTCAAAGATCATCGGGGCATAATAGAATATGGCGTTGATGCCGGTAATTTGTTGAAAAAATGCAATTCCCAATCCGATGATCATTACCAGTTTCATCCGGCGGGAAAAGACATCCCTGAAACGGGCGGCTTCTGTTTTGCTGTCATCTTCCAGGCTTACACGGATCTCGTCCAGCACGATTCCGGCGTTCTCCTCTCCATTTACTTTAACCAGGACTTTCAGAGCCTCTGTTTCCAATCCTCTCTGCATTAGCCAGCGGGGACTTCTTGGTACGAGAAACAGGAGAACGAAATAGAGCAGAGCCGGTAGGACACCAACCCCCAGCATGAAGCGCCATTTGAGATCGGGATCTGCGATTTGTTGCTGGATCAGATAATTTGAGAAGTAGGCGACGGATATTCCGATGACAATATTAAGCTGGTTGAATGTCACCAGTGTACCACGCAGTTTTTTCGGGGCTATTTCGGCGATATACATGGGCGCCACCAGGATGGCTATTCCTACCCCCAGTCCTCCGACGATCCGGGCCGAGATAAAGAATGCAATACTGTGGGTTAATGCAGTGCCCAGGGCACAATAAGCAAAAAGAATGGCTGTAAGTATCAGCATTCTGTTCCGGCCAAACCTGTCGGCCAGCGGACCCGCAATGATATTTCCCATAATTGCCCCCAGAATGATCGATCCCACCGAGAAGCCGATGATCCAGGAGCCGGTATCCAAACCGAATGTATTTTTATAAAAAGGAGTTGCACCGGAGATCACTGCGCTGTCAAATCCGAGCAGAAAACCGCCCAGGGCGACGATCAGGGAAATGAATATTGCGTAGAGCTTTGGGTTTTTCATGAATGACCTTTGGTTAGTGTGTTATGGTGTTCCTCTGTATAATTTTACCTGCAATATACACTTTATGTAGCGACCCACTATTAGTTGGACAGTTTTTTCAAAACAGTTGAGTCAATATGATCGATTGTTTCATTAGACTGTTGTGTATTTTAATACTATTCTCTAAATTCAGTAGTGAATAGTTTCGATTTATAGAAAGAATCGGGTACTTTTAATTTAGCTATCCGGGAGGCGGATTATGTTCAATAAGCGTTATAAAGAATAGGGTCTTTGTGGTATGCATATGTTTTCAGCACTGAAAAGTTGGTCATGGATGAATTATGCGTAGGCCGCATTCCTTTTTTGGTCATACCACTGATCATAAGCATCAAGAATCGAAAAACAGTAACCAACATAATTCATGGAGATCCCTGAAATGCCAAAGAAAGTAAGGAGTGGAAACCGAAAAACTAAAGAGTAGGTACCCTTAAACAGACAATCATGAAAAAAACTTCATTTTTAACGATTGGTTTGCTTGTAATTAGCATCGGATTGCTGAACGCACAAACAAATCAAGGAAAACTAATAGTAAGTCTATCTTCAGATATATTTGGTCTTGGTTATACTACCTCAAAAACTAAAAGTGATACCGATGGATCTGAAGAAGCAAGTAAAAGTTTCAATGTCAATCTTTCGCCTAAAATAGGCTATTTTCTTATTGATAACCTGGCGATTGGGTTAGATTTGGGTGTTGGATTACAAACGGGCAAAACTGGAACTGATAATGATAAATTTACTTTAATATCTATGGGTGCTGGTCCTTTTGTTAGATATTATATCCCTACGTCAAAAATTTTACCGTTTTTTGAATTAGATGGTTCTTATACATATAGTACATATAGTTGGATGAACACTAATAGTGGTGACAGTAAAACAAATATTGGGACATTAAATTATGGAGGAGGGATTGGATTGGCAGCACCTTTAGGGGAAAGAGTTATGGCTGATATCTTGGCAGGATATCATTCTTTTACTTATAAGGATAGAGAAAATAATGTAGATAATGAGAGAACAGTAATGGGGACTTTAGGCCTGAGCATTGGCTTTACACTCTTTCTTGGGGCAAATTAAGTTTGCAATTAAAACCTTCAATCCTCCTTCAATCCATAAAAAAAAGGAGCCAGATTCCTAAGACCTAACTCCTTGATTATCAGTGTCGGGGTAGCAAGATTCGAACTTGCGACCCCCTGCTCCCAAAGCAGGTGCGCTAACCGGACTGCGCTATACCCCGTAATCTTTCAGGTTTATTATAAACCAGTTACCTTGAATATGGTTTGAAACATCTGATACTGAATCCCTTATTCCCATATATTTAGTTCAAACATTGTTGGGATCATTTATGGGAACTGTTAGAGTGGTTTTGAGAAAGTGCAGAAAGCATAAGGATGGCAGATACCCCATTGCGATCAGATTAACCCACCAAAAAAAAGTCAAGTACATTTTCACAGGGTATTCTGCATTGGAAAAGGAATGGAATGGGAAATACCCTACCTACCTGAATCATAAACATCCCAACCATAAAGAACTGAACCAATACCTCCTGGATCAGTATTCGAAAGTTAGCAGCCAGCAATTGAAGATAGAACAGACCGGGAAACCATACACTGTAAATGACCTCTATTCAAAATCAGTGAATAAGCCCTCTCCTACTACCTTATTCAACTTCACAGAAACCCTTATTGATAAACTCACCAGGTCTGGCAGGATCGGAAATGCAGAGAATTTCCGGACAGCTCTAAGTTCCTTCAAGCGGTTTTCCAATGGAAAGGATATACATTTTGAGCTGATCAATTACAAATGGCTTACAGATTATGAGGCCTATCACTATGAAAGAGGAAATTCTCCAGTTAGCCTCTCAGTATACCTCCGGGCGCTAAGATCTATTTTCAACAAAGCTATAATGCATGGAATTGTTGATGAAACCTATTATCCTTTTGGCAGACACAAATATTTAATGCCAACCAGCCCCAGAAAGAAGAGAGCTATTTCCAAAGAGGATATTCTCAAAATAGAGCAGTTGGTTCTGCCAGTTGGTTCCAAAATCTGGCATGCCCAAAACTATTTCCTTTTCTCCTTCTATACCATGGGCATGAACTGGAGTGACATGGCCCATCTGAAAATGAAGAATATCGTCAATGATCGGATTGAATACATTCGATTAAAGACCAAACGGAAAACCGCGAAGGGATTTTCAATTAAAATCAATCCCAAGATTCAAATGATCTTAGATTTCTATACCCCAGGAAAAGGAAAGGAAGATTTCATATTTCCAATCATTATGCGAACCGAAAGCCCAATTCTAATTCGTGAGGATATTAAGAACCGGCTCAGACGATATCACGAAAACCTTGAAAGAATCCGGATTAGGTGTGGTATTTCCGAAAAGCTTACTTCCTATGTTAGCCGTCACACCTGGGCTACTCTTGCTAAGAAATCCGGGATTGATATTGGGATTATTTCCGATGCCCTGGGGCATCAGGACACAGTTGTTACCAGAACCTATTTGGAAAGCTTTGGGAATGAGGAAATTGAAAATGCAAACAGAATAGTTACTGCTTAGTTTAAATAATTTTTGGAAATATTTAATCATTCATGCACTCTCTACGCAGAAGCTCAACATCTGGAAACATAAGGTCTTTTTTAATCCCCATTTCTTCTAACTTAGCCAATATATGAGGTATATATTTCTTGTGAAAATTTAGACAACCAGAAAATGTATCATGGATACGTTCCTCATCCAACCTTTTTCTTCCGACTCTTTTAATGAATAGATCAATAAATCCCTTATAAACTTCTTCAATGGGTTGATTGGGGCTGTGATTATAAAAGAATAATCCTTCTTGATTTACTATACGTATATTATTTAAGATTTTAAAATCTTCTCGTCTATCACTTATAAGGATTATACCATTTTTAGATACATTTATATAATCAAACTCATCTTTCAGTTCAGATGATCTATGCTTCTCAAAAACAGATTCAAATATTTCATAAGCAGCATTCGTCTGATATGTATAATATACTGAAAAATAATTATCTAATTCATTTTCGCTCTCATGATATTCTTTTATTTCATCAATAGCAAAAAACAATGCTTTGCTCGGACTTTTAGTAAAATCCAATAATGGAGTAGGAATCCTGTGGTGT
>Ga0209205_1000058_pt1 | contig 26649 bp, 19 predicted proteins | sample ZodSprso05mmetaG_FD_184133 | JGI IMG/M metagenome (GOLD analysis project Ga0209205, IMG submission 184133) | Hot spring sediment microbial communities from Zodletone spring, Oklahoma to study Microbial Dark Matter (Phase II) - Zodletone Spring... ... | reverse complement strand
GTATTGTGGTGATCATTGCCGATTCCATCCTGGGGAACGGTCACTCCATCATTGCCGACGGGGCATCGGTGACCGCGGTGGCCACCGGAGCGGGTGGCGGCGGCGGTGGCGGCGGGGCCATCATCCTGGATGTGGCCAATTACAGTTCCGCGCTTTTGCTCAGGGCGGTGGGCGGTAACGGCGGCGATACCGATTTTGCCGCGGATACCACCGGCCCGGGCGGCGGCGGCGGGGGTGGGATCTACTGGTACGCCGGAAGCAGTCAGCCCGAACTCGAAATGGAACTGGCAGATAAGGCAGAGTCGGGACTATACCTGGGTGCTGCTGCGAACTACGGGGCCACCGAAGGAACCAGTGCCGGACAGTTGAACAACGTGCGGGTACCCCTGCGGGGATTCCTCTTCAATACGGTTCCCGATGAATTCACCGTATGCGAGGACGAAAGGCCGGATGCCATCATCGGATCCAGTCCCAAAGGGGGAAGCGGCACCTATACCTACCAGTGGATCGACAGTACCAGCATCCATACCTGGCAGCCCGCTCCGGGGATCAACAACCAGAAGGATTACACGTTCCCGGGTCCCCTTTCCGACACCACCTATTTCAGGAGGGTGGTGACATCGCCCGCGAGCGGACTGGATCCGGATACCAGCTTCAGGATCGCTTTCAATGTGCATCCGGCCATTACCGGGAACATCGTGGCCGCTCCCGATACGGTTTGTTCGGGCAATGCGCCCGGACTGTTCGGGCCTGCGGCTGTGATCGGGGGGGGACTGGGAGCCGGATCATACGGATATAAATGGCAGAAGGAGGAAGGGTCGGGGACATTCACCGATGCGGACGGGACCATCACGGGGGCATCCTACCAGGCACCGGGACTGACCACCACCACCCGGTTTAACCGGATCGCTTACTCGGGCGTTTGCGAGGATACCAGCAGCGCATTGCTGGTCAAGGTATGGGAACCGCTTACCAACAATGATATCACCCCGAACGATACGGTCTGCTACAACACGGCTCCGGAAGTGATTTCAGGACCGGTACCGGGTCAGGGGGATCCGGCGGACAAAAGGTACCGTTGGGAAACTGCCACCAGTCCCGCCGGAACATGGTCGGTGATCCCCGGCGCAGCATCCCGCACTTTCCAGTCGCCCGCACTCACCGAAACCGTCTATATCCGGAGGATCGCCCTCTCGGGCAGTGACAACGCATGTGTGGACACAAGCAACCATGTGGAGATCCTCAACATCCCGCTGATCACCAACAACACGGTCAGCGGCACCGCCACGGTCTGCCAGGGCAGCCAGGCACCGCTGCTCAACGGTACTGATCCGGCCGGAGGGTACCAGGGGCTCTACAGTTACCGGTGGGAGGCCAGGACCGAATCCACGGGATGGGGCCCCGCGCAGGGGATCAACGATGTGCAGACCGGTTATGATGCAGGGATCATGGATGGCGACACCACCTTCTTCAGGCGGGTGGTCGGCTCGGGAGGAGCGGCCCGGAATGTATGCCTGAACCCCAGCAACCAGGTGGTCATCCATGTGCTTCCTTCCATTACCGGGAATGTGATCACCACGGCGGATGACATGAAATGCCAGGGGGACCTGCTGGAGGATCTGACCCAGGATCCTGCAGCGGGAGCCGCACCCGGAGGAGGCGCTACCGTGGGAGGCACGGACCCGACACGCAGGTACCGCTGGGAGGTGGCCACGGGCCAGGAAGCTCCCGGGACATGGCAGGAAGTACCCGGTGAATCTTCCCTGGATTACACGGGAAATCCTTCCCTGGATTCGGAAAATGACCGGTGGTACAGGCGGATCGTATTCAGCGGTCCGGATGAGCAGTGCGTGGATACCTCCAACCTGAAACGGATCACTGTGCACAGGCAGATCACCGGCAATACAATCGAACCGTTCGATTCGGTATGTTTCGCCACGACAAAACTGCTGGAAGGTTCCACACCTGCGGGAGAGCCTGATCTTACACCTCACTATGTATGGAGGGATGCCGTTTCAGGGAACCCGCTTCCCGCATCCGATGAGGAGGATCACACACCGGGGCCTTATAACAGCCTGGATCCCCGCAATTATAAGCGGATCGTTTCCATCGGGGAGTGCACAGACACTTCCAACACCATGCAGCTGACTGTGATGCAACTGCCCGGCGGCCGGCTCACGGACGGATCCTTCCGGGCGTGCGAGCGGGATACGGTACTGTACATTGATATTTCGGCCGACCGGCTCCATACCTATACCCTGCCCTGGGAGGTCACCCTCACCGACGGGGTCAACCCCGAACCGGTGGGACCCTTTGTGATCAGCGCGGATGGCAACCTGGGAATATCCATGGATACAGAGGCGGACAGCATGCAATTCATGTATGAGATCGCTTCCATCACCTACGCATCCCCGCAGGGGAGGTACCTCTGCGAGGCTCCGGCTGACAGTCTCGCCGGCACGGTACCCATCAGGGTTTTCAGGGTGCCCGAACCGCTGATCACCCCTTCGGACAGCGCCAAGGTATGCGACATTACCATCACCCTTTCGGGTGATCCCGACCACGGGACGGGGTTCTGGAGCCAGGTGAACACGGACAAACCGGCGCTGACTTTTTCCGATCCCCATTCCGATCAGACCGTATTGTTCATCCAGGATATTTCAGAACGGTACGGCAAATACCGGATCCGGTACAGGAGTGTGGCCGGGGATTGCTTCGCGGATGATTTTATCGATGTGAGCTTTTTCGAGCAGCCTGAACCGGCTTTTGCCGGCAAGGATACCATGATCTTCTTCATCAATTCCATCCAGCTGCATGCGGACCCTCCTTCGGCGGGGACCGGCACCTGGGAGCTGGTTTCCGGCAGCGGGATCATCCGGGATGAGCATGATCCGGAAACCTATGCCTATGAACTTGGGCTCGGGGAGGAGAATACCTTCAGGTGGACAGTGGTCAACGGGGAGGATGAGGGTACCTGCGTGACCAGCAGTGACGTGGTCATCGTGATCCGCAATGAAGTGAAGCGTTATACCGGGTTCTCCCCCAACCAGGATCCGGACAATGAATATTATATCATGCAGGGGCTCAAATATGCGGATGAATTCACCATCAGATTTTTCAATGCGCTGGGCAACACGGTGCGGACCGTCACCCACGAGGATGTGGCTCAGCTGGATGTGGATGAATCCCTGATCAAAAACGGTCTGAAGGAAGATGAAATGGTGGTGTGGGACGGCAGGTCGGAGAACGACAACCTGGTTCCCTCGGGTACCTACTATTATGTGGTTACGTTCATCCTCCACCAGCGTGACCCGGTGAGCGGAGCGATCACGCGCACCGATTCGTATGATTTCAAGGATTACGTGGTGGTGAAAAGGGATTGAAAATGAAGCGGTACTGGATCACATATGGTTTTTTGATGCTGGCGGTGGCGGGCTATGCCCAGAACACCCTGATCCCGTCGCTGAGCAATTACCACCTGACCTGGACCACCATCAACCCCGCTTTTGCAGGATTCAGGGACGCCATCAGCCTGAGCTCCTTTTACAGATCGGCGCTCTACGGGGAACTGGGGCCCACCGACATGCAGCTGAATGTGCACACCCCCGTTGGCAACTCCAAGGTGGCCGTGGGGGGTATCGTGGCCTACAACACCACCCCTCCCGAACAGAACCTGATGTCGATCATGTCCACCTATGCCTACCGGATCTATTTGGGGAGCGGGAGACTGTCGTTCGGTCTCTCGGCGGGGATTTACGGGGCGAAAGCCAACCTGGGGGCCATCGATGTCAGGGATCCCGGCGATCCTTCCTTCCCGTCGGAGATTTACCAGCGGTGGTTCCCCAATTTCGGGACCGGCGTCCTGTATTACACCGACCAGTACTTTGTGGGACTGTCGGTGCCCGAGCTGCTTTCCATCCCGCGGGAAGACCAGTCCGTCGGAGCGGTGCATCCGGATCAGTACCGGTATATTCTGTCGGGGGCCTACCTGTTCGATTTCGGCCCTGCATTCCGTCTGAAGCCCTCGGTACTGATCGACTACAACCGGGCGTCCACATCATTCAAGGCCAGCCTGAATGCAGGTTTTATGGATTCAAGATTTTTCATCGGGGGTGCCTACGACCATCCCAATTTCGGCATTGCGCTGCTCAATGTACAGGTCAATCCGCAGTGGCTCATAGGATATGCCTACACGCTGAATCTGAATGATATGCGAACATACCTGGGGGGCAGCCACGAGGTCGTGCTGCGGTGGGAGTGGAGGCCTGTCATTGAAACCATTCCCGATGATCCCTTCTATTTTTAAGGCATGAGAAAGGCATTGCTTCCCATATGGATCCTGATCTTCCTGCTACCCCCTGTGGCGGGCCAGGATTACTACACGGTACGCAAGCATACCCGGATCTCCACGGGACTGCACGAGGCGGCTGCCGTTCCCTATGAAGACGGCGTGGTCTATATTACCGAATCCACCAGCGTGGGAGCCAGCAGTCCCAAGGATCCGCAGGGAAGGAGGCTCTTCACCATATTCCATTACCGTGAAAAAGGCGGCCAGAAAAGTCCTTTCGTGAATGAACTGGTCACCCAGCGGCACGAGGGACCGGTCTCGTTTTCGGGCGACTACACCACCATGGTCTTTTCACAGCAGCGTCCTTCGGCGGCCAACAGGGATTTTGATCCGCTGGGACTCTATTTTGCGGAGAATGTGGACGGACAATGGACCCATGTCAGGCCCTACCAGCACAACGATCCGTTTGCCTGGCTCTTCTCCCCCGCGCTCTCTTCCGACGGTGGCACGCTTTTCTTTGCTGCCAATTTCCCGGATGCCCTGGGAGGGTTCGATATTTACCGGTCGGTGTTGGAGAACGGGAACTGGTCCGAACCCGAAAATCTGGGTCCCGCCGTCAATTCAGAAGGACAGGAGCTGTATCCCTTCTTTCATCCGTCGGGCAGGCTCTATTTCTCCTCGGACGGGCACGACGATAACCTGGCCGGATTTGACCTGTTTGAGACAACCTGTGTGAATGGCAGGTGGATGAAAGCCCGCAAACTGCCGGCTCCCTTCAACACGCTGTCCAATGATTACCATGTCTGGTTCGACGATAGCTTCAAAAGCGGATACCTCACGAGCGACCGGGGCAGCGGTTCCAAGGAGATCTTTGCCTTCGGCACCGATATCCCGGAATTTGAATCGCCGGAACCCATCAAAAAGACCTACTACAAATACAGGATCTATGACCGCAAACTGGACACCGTGGATCACAACCTGTTCAGTTATTCCTGGGTGATCAACGATACCCTGGAACTGCCCGGACACGAGGTCATCTATCAATTCCCCGGTCCCGGTAAATATATATGCCAGCTGAATGTGTATGACAAGCAGCTGGATACGCTTGTGGAGGGACAGACAGTCAATACCCTGCACATCCGGCTCAACGAACAGGCGGTCATTACCTGTCCCGACACCATCCCCGTGAATACCCCGGTGGTGTTTGACGGAAGTGAGACTTACCTGCCGGAATTCAACATCGGCAGGTACTTCTGGGAATTCGGGGACGGCACCTACGGGGAAGGGATCCGCGTCACGCATACCTACCTCTACCCGGGCACCTACCGGGTGATCCTGGGTGTGGAGGAACGGAAAGAGAGCAGGAGGGATGAGCCGGAGGTCCGTTCCAATTTCAGGGATGTGGTTGTCACCGCACCCGGTGAATAATCCTTTCCGTGTCTGTTGCTCCCGACATCCGTGTTTGATAACTCTTATTTTATTTTGCACGAATTTTGTATATTTTTAAAGTGCACAGAAAAAATACGAAAATGAAGCGTTTATATCATATATATATCTTATTATTAATCAGTGTATTGGGATTTTCCCAGGCAGTTCCCAACGTGGAGGAGAATATCCCGTATCTGATGACCTTCGGCAAGAATGCCGAAACAAGCTGGGGGGACGATGATTTCTCCCAGACATTCTTTTTTCTGATTCCCGAGGAGTATGACAGGCCATTTTTTATCCGGGTATACGATCCCGATACGGGTGGCCAGATCGATGAGATCGCAGGTGACTGGAATACCCGCTGCACCTATGAGATTTTCGGCGGAGAGGGGGTGTGGACCGAACCCGATGCACGGGAAACGAGTCCCTCCGGTAATTATAAAAGCGGCACGCTGCTGGCTTCCAGGGCATTTGCGGAGAATCCCCGGTATGACAACAGCTGGTATACCTTCGGGCCGTTCAACCCGGCCCAGGGGGAATACGTGGAAATGTACCAGGGCAGGATATTCAAGATCATCTGTGAGGGAGTGTCCGGGGATGACGGGAACATGTACCGATACTTCCTCAGTACCGAGGCGGATGAGAACCGTCCCATCGAGGGCGCCAATGCCTTTGCCTACGAGTATTCCTTCAGGATGCACAATGACGTGAACGAAGTTTCCCATATTTATCCCTATATCGAGGACGGGACCATCTATGTGAAGATCTCCAATTTCGACTGGGACACAGACGGAAGCATTGTGGTGATCTCCGTTGCCAGGCAGGGCAGGGAAGTGAGGGTGTCGGCAGAGGATCACTGGACGGAGGATGAATTGCGGATCCAGGATGAGGAGATCGGTACCTCCTTTGATTTCAGGTTTGTGAAAGCCGATCAGCTTGTAAGAAATAACAACGTGGTGGTCAACGTCCGGAACCAGCGGAACGAGACCCTGCCTTTCTACACCATCCCCATCGGGGGTGTTCCCAAGTACAGGGGTGAGGTGGAGTTTGTCCCCATTGACTAAAAATCATTGTAATGAGAAAATTTCCGGTCCTGTTCCTTCTGTTGCTGATTCCCGTTGGAGGAAGGGGCCAGTCCTACCAGTTTTTCAAATACGGGATCCCGGAAGGATTGTGCGACAAGTTTGCCTATACGGTCAATCAGGACGTGGATGGTTTTCTCTGGGTGGGCACCACCGAAGGGCTGTGCAGGTTCGATGGAAAGGAATTCGACCAGGACTTTGCGGGTGACTCTCTTCCGGCCAGCATTGCCTTTTCCAGCCTGCTGGATTCGGATGGGAGGCTCTGGTTCGGCCATGAAAACGGAATGATTTCGGTGCTGCAGGACGGATCATTCAGGCTCATCGCACCCGATCCGGGCTTCCGCTCCCCTGTGCGTTCCATCCGGGAGGATGCCCGGGGCAATATACTGGCCCTCTTCCAGCAGAGCGGGGTCATGCTATTGAACAGGGCAATGGAGGCGAGGTACGTAACCGATCCTTTCGCCGGCCGTTCGCTCAATACTTTCCTGGTCACTCCCGAAGGCCATCTGCTGGTGGGGACCAGTGACGGACTGGGCATTTACCGTTACGACGAGGACCTGGAGACATACATTCATACGGGTGACCTGTCCGCATTGCAGTATATGGTGGTGCAGGAGCTGGTTACAGCCCCCGGAGAGCACGAATACTGGGCGGGGACGGAGGATGAGGGGTTGTTCCGGATAACCGGGGAAGGATTTAACCCGGATCGCTTTGCGGTTGAAAAGATCGGGGAGGAAAAGGGACTGGGATACGCCCGGGTATCGTCCATTGTGTTTGAAGGCAACAGGCGGGTCTGGATCAGCGATTACGGGACAGGGATCTACCGGGTGGACCTGGGTGTGGAAGGGACACTGGGCAGTATGCTGCTTTTTGACAAAGAATCGGGTATTCCCAACGAATACATCAATCACATCTTCGTGGACGAGGAAGGGAACCAGTGGTTCTCCTCGCAGGGGAACGGGATCGCTGTGCTGCGCGACCAGGCTTTCACCTTTCGCTCCCTCTGGGCAAAGGATGATCCGTTCACGGAGGTAAGTGCCGTTTGCATCAGGGGGGAGGATTACTGGTTCGGAGGCACCCACAAGTTAGCCCATTTCAGTGCCCGGACGCCTCTGGAGGTAACCTACCTGGGGGTGGGGGACGGACTGCCCATGGACCAGGTGACGGCGCTCTACCTGGATGACCGCAATGACCTGTATATCGGCACCCTGCAGAGCGGGCTTTACATCAAGCCGGACGGTATCTCCCGGATCAGTTCCCTGGTGGTTTCCAGGAACTCGCTGGAGAATTCCATCAATGCCATAGACGGCAATGCGGACAGTCTTTTCATTGCCACAAACAACGGGGTGTACACCATCAACCTGGAGAGCGGTAACCGCACCTATTTGAATACGGCCACCGGCCTGCCCCACAACAAGATCAACGATATTCTGGTGGACAGCAAGGGCAGGGCCTGGATTGCCACCCTGACCAGCGGCCTGGTGAGCATCAATTCGGAAACCCAGTTTTTGATCGATGGCAAGCCCAAGCTGGAGTTTGTCACCCTGGCCGAAGACGACAGGGGTGTCCTGTGGGCGGGGACTTACGGGGACGGTGTGTTCTCGTTTTACAATGATTCAATGGGCTGGTACAGTGAAGCGAATGGACTGAAACAGGATTATACCTATGCCATCGCGGCCGACCCTGAAGGATATGTTTGGGTGGGACACCGGAACGGACTGAGCCGGATCGATCCCGTGCGGAAGAATATCCGTATATACGGCGAAGAATCAGGTTTCAACACGGATATCCTCAATAATGCGGTGGACAGGACAGCGGACGGGAAGCTTTTCATGGGAACCACCAACGGGATCATCCAGTATGATCCCAACCAGGCCAGGGAAGACCTGGTGCCCCCCAGGCTGAGCCTGAAATCCGTGGTGATCTCCGATCGGCCCTACGATCCGTCCCGGCCGATCAAACTGAAGTACGGGAAATACAGGGTCCGCATCGATTTTGTGGGGATCAACCTGAGCAACCCGGACCGGGTCACCTACCAGTACAGACTGGACGGTTATGAAGCGGATTGGTCGGATGTCACCACCGTGTCCAGTGCCTACTACGGACGGGTGGAGGACGGCAACTACACCTTCATGCTCCGGGCATGCGACGGGAACGGCAATTGCACTCCGGAGCCCGTGACGCTGGATATTTCCGTGAAGATCCCCATCTGGAAGGCATGGTGGTTTATCCTGTCCCTGGTCCTGCTTGCGCTGGCCACCATCTTTATCATTTTCAAGATCAGGGAACGCAACCAGAAGGCCATCCAGGAATACCTGCAGCGCCAGCTGGATGAACGGACCAGGGAAGTGATCCAGCAGAAGGAAGAGATCGAGATCAAGAACCGGGATATTACCGATTCCATCAACTATGCCCAGCGCATCCAGGCAAGCATCCTGCCTTCCATCAAAAAGCTGCACCAGGCTTTTTCGGGAAGTTTTGTCTTCTATCAGCCCAGGGATATCGTGAGCGGCGATTTTTACTGGTATGAAAAGATCAATACGAACAAATTCATCGTGGTTTGTGCCGACTCCACCGGGCATGGCGTACCGGGTGCATTCATGTCCATGATCGGCACCACGCTCATCAAAGATATCTGCCTGCGCTCGGGGGTGCAGACGCCCTCTGAAGTACTCAGCACCCTTGACAAGGAAGTGCGGGAGGCCCTCAATCAGAATGTGGAGTCCGATGGTTCCAATGACGGGATGGACATCATTGTGGCGCAGATAGATATGAGCAATTACAAATTCGTGGTCAGTTCTGCCATGCGGCCACTGATCATTTATTCGGGAGAGGAGCAGATCTATGTGAAGGGGAACAGGAATTCGGTGGGGGGACAGCTGGATGACAGCCGGGTGGAAAAAGAATTCACCGACCAGGAGTTCCAGTTGAAGAAGGGAGACATCATTTATATGTTCTCCGACGGGTATCCCGATCAGTTCGGGGGACCGCTGGGCAGGAAGTTCAAGATGGTGAGGCTGCGGAACCTGCTCCGGGATATCCACGACAAACCCATGGAAGAGCAGTACAACTATATCAAGAGCAATTTCTTCCTGTGGAAAGAGGACATGGACCAGGTGGATGATGTACTGTTCATGGGGATCAAGATCTGATCCTCCTAGATCTCATCCAGGTCAATACCGCTCAGCACGATCACATCGGTGGTATCTGTATTGCTGCGGTTGAAATCCCTGTCGTAAATATAAAAAGTGTAAAAGATCGTATCGTGGATGATGACCGGATAGGAGATCTCCAGTTCGAGGGTCCCGCTCAGCGGTTGCTTATCCATGTAAGGGATCCTGTACTTGAGGATCCCTCCCTCCTCCGGCGGCACCTTTTCGAACGTCTTGTCCTTCATATCATACAGCTGCAGGAAAAAGTTATACTTCAGGGTATCCGGCTGGTACATCCCGGTGGAATCGGTCAGGGCGTGCCATCCCAGATTCCCGTCCCCATCCGTGAACCTGAAGGAGAGGTTCCCGATCAGGTTCTTGTTCCCCAGCTGGTCCACCGAAATATACAGATCAAAACCCTGGTAATCGATCACGGGCGTGTCGGGATATTCGGGGGCGATCTTGTCGCAGGAGACCAGCACCAGTGAAAATGTTGCTATAACCGCAAATACCTTCTTCATTTCTTTTACAAACCTACAAAAATCCTGCCTATTTTTTTCTCATGAAGATATTCAGCGGGACCCCCGTAAAATCAAAATTTTTACGCAGCTGGTTCTCCAGGAAGCGCTTGTAGGGATCCCTGACATACTGGGGAAGGTTACAGTAGAAGGCGAAGGAAGGGTTGTGGGTGGGCAGCTGGGCCACATACTTGATCTTCACCTGTTTTCCTTTGACAGCGGGCGGATGGTGTTCCCCGATAACGGCAAGCATCACCTCATTGAGCCGGGAGGTGGGGATGCGCTTCCTGCGCTTCTCATACACCTCCATGGAGATTTCCAGTGCTTTGTGGATCCGCTGTTTGGTGATTGCGGAAATGAACAGTACGGGTATGTCGGTGAAAGGTTCCAGTCGTTTTAAGATCCCTTCCCTGTATTGTTTCATGGTTTGCGTCTCTTTCTCCACCAGGTCCCATTTATTGACCAGCACCACCACCCCTTTCCTGTTCCTTTCAATGAGGCGGAAGATATTCACATCCTGCGCCTCGATCCCGATGGTGGCATCCAGGAGCAGCAGGCAAACATCCGCGTGTTCAATGGCACGGACCGAACGCATCACAGAATAAAATTCCACATCCTCCTTCACCTTGCCCTTCTTCCGGAGGCCCGCGGTATCCACCAGGTAAAAATCGTGGTTGAACCTGGAGTACCGGGTATGGATGGAATCCCGGGTGGTGCCGGAAACGGGGGTGACGATATTGCGTTCCGCGCCTATCAGGGCATTGACCAGGGAGGATTTCCCCACATTGGGGCGTCCCACCACGGCGAACCGGGGAAGTTCCTCCTCCTCTTCCGCTTCATCCTTCACCAGCAGTGCCGTGAGACGGTCCAGCAGTTCCCCGGTCCCGCTTCCGTTGATGGAGGAAAGCGGAAATGTTTCGCCCAGTCCCAGTCTGTAAAACACGGCCGATTCATACAACCGTTCCGCATTGTCCACCTTGTTCACCACGAGCAGGACCGGTTTGTCAATCTTCCTCAGCATCCCGGCGATGGTCTCGTCCAGGTCGGTGATCCCGCCGGTTACATCCACCAGGAAAAGCACCACATCCGATTCTTCGATGGCCAGGATCACCTGTTTCCGGATCTCCTCCTCGTAGATGTCAGCGGACCCGTCCACATAGCCGCCCGTGTCGATGATGCTGAACTCCTTACCGTTCCAGAATACCTTGCCGTAGTGCCTGTCCCGCGTTACCCCGCTCATCGCATCCACAATCGCCTGCCTGGTTTCCGTCAGCCGGTTGAAAAATGTGGATTTGCCCACATTCGGTCTTCCCACGATGGCTACAATATTCCCCATATGCAGATTGCTTTACCGGTATCCGAACTTTTTGATCTGCCGTTCGTTGCTTCTCCAGTCCTTTTTCACCTTCACCCGGAGTTCCAGGTACACTTTTTTACGGAAAAAATTTTCCATCGCCAGCCTGGCTTCCTTTCCGACCCTTTTCATCGCCATTCCCTCATTCCCGATCAGGATCCCCTTCTGACTCTCCTTTTCCGTATAGATCACCGCATGGATCCTGAGCAGGTTGCCCTCCTCCTTGAAAGATTCTATTTCGATTTCCACGGAATAGGGGATTTCCTGCCTGTAGTGAAGCAGGATCTTTTCCCTGATCATCTCTCCTGCAAAAAACCGTTCCGATTTATCCGTGAGTGCATCCTTGGGGTAGTAGGGAGGCGACTTGGGCAGATGATGCAGGATCCGGCTGAAGAGATAATCCACATTGAATTTCTTCAGGGCGCTCATGGGGATCTTCTCCGCCGCGGGAAGCAGCTTTTCCCAGGTATCGACCACGGACTGCACCTGCTCCTGGTTGCTCAGGTCGATCTTATTGATCGCAATCAGCAGGGGGATCTTCAGGCGGGACAGCTTGAGGATCAGTTCGTCTTCTGCACCGGGTTGTTCCCCGGGTTCGGTGAGATAAATGAGCACATCCGCATCCACAAAGGCCGAACGGGCAGCCTTCAGCATGGCTTCCTGGAGTTTATAAGCGGGATCCAGCAGACCCGGGGTATCCGAAAAGATGATCTGGTAATCGGGGGTGTTCAGGATTCCGTGGATCCTGTGGCGGGTGGTCTGTGCCTTGGAGGTGATGATGGAAAGCTTTTCCCCCACCATGGCATTCATCAGGGTGGATTTGCCCACATTGGGTCTGCCGATAATATTCACAAATCCCGCCTTATGTTCCCCGTTGGCATCCATCTTTGAACCGACCCCTTTACTTGTAGCTGTCCATTTTTAACATCCGTATCTCTCCGGGAGTCAGGAACCGCCATTTTCCCCTGGGGAGGTTTTTTTTGGTCAGTCCGGCAAAATAAACCCGGTCCAGTTTGTTTACCCTGTATCCCAGTGACTCAAACATCCTTCGCACAATCCGGTTCCGGCCCGAATGGATTTCCAGTCCGACCTCACTTGGATCGTCATTGTTCGCATAAGAAATGGCATCGGGCTGAATGAACCCATCTTCCAGGGTGAGGCCCGCTGCCAGTTTGTTCATGTCGGCTTCCGTCACCGCTTTGTCCAGGAAAACATGGTAGATCTTCTTCTTCTGGTACCCGGGATGGGTCAGTTTCTTGGCCAGCTCCCCGTCATTGGTGAAGAGCAGTAACCCGCTGCTGTTCCTGTCGAGCCTTCCCACCGGGTAGATCCTTTCGCTGCATGCATTCCGCACCAGCTGCATCACCGTTTTCCGTTCTTTGGGATCATCCATGGTGGTCACATAATCCCTGGGTTTATTCAGCAACACATAAACTTTGCGCTCATTTTTAATGCGTTCTCCGTTATACCGTACCACATCGCCCGGATTCACTTTGGTTCCCAATTCCTTCACCACCTTTCCGTTCACGGTGATCACGCCTGCGCTGATCAGATCGTCGGCATCACGCCGGGAGCATATGCCCGAGGAGGCAATGTACCTGTTCAGGCGCATGGTCTGTTCCTTTTCCGGGTCTTTTTTGCGGAACGTCCGGCCTTCCTTCCCGGCCTGCACCCGTCCGCCTGGCCGGGACTTCAGCCCCTCCCTTCGCTGCTCCTGCCCCTCCCTTCGCTGCTCCTGCCCGCCCTTTTCGGGGTGTTTCCGTCCGCCTGGCCGGGACTTCACCCCTTCCCTGCGCGGCTCCTGTCCTTCCCTGCGCGGCTCCTGCCCGCCCTTTTCGGGGGATTTCCGGCCGTTCTTCCGGTCCTCCGTGCGTTTATATGGTCTTTGCTGATTCAAAAGATGATTCCTTTACATGGTAAGGGGATACAAAGATACATCTTAATTGGGGAACAATCTTGAAAACTATTTCTAACTTTGCGACCGTTTCAAAACCAGCACAGTAACCATCAATCAAATCACAGATCATGAGCCTCGTAATTTCGATTTCAGGGATCCGGGGAACCATCGGGGGAGCCCCCGGAGAAGGTCTCACACCCATTGATACGGTCCAGTTTGCTTCTGCGTATGCTTCCTGGCTGAAGGAAAGGGCACATAAGGAAAAGCCTGCTGTGGTACTGGGACGCGATGCCCGGATCTCAGGGCCCATGGTGGAACAGCTGGTCTCCGCCACCCTCACGGCCATGGGGGTGGATGTGTTCCTACTAGGTCTGGCCACCACACCCACGGTGGAGATGGCCGTAACGGAACTGAAGGCTGACGGGGGCATCATCCTCACAGCAAGTCACAATCCCGCTCACTGGAATGCGCTGAAGCTGCTCAACGAAAAGGGGGAATTCCTTTCGGCCGAAGACGGGAACGTGATCCTGGAAAAGGTCGGGAAGAAAGATTACCGTTTTGCGGAAATAAAAAAACTGGGAACCATTAAACCTTTTGAGGGAATGGATATCAAACACATTGGCCGGGTAACCGGACTGGACCTGGTGGATGTGAATAAGATCAGGGAGAAAAAATACCGCGTGGTGATCGACTGTGTGAATTCTGTGGGTGGGATCGTGATTCCCCGGCTTCTGAAGGAACTGGGAGTGGCAGAGGTCATTGAGTTGTACTGCGAGCCTACCGGAGCGTTCCCGCATAATCCGGAGCCCCTGCCGGAGCACCTTTCGGTCATTTCTGCGACCGTAGCCGGAGAAAAAGCCGATGTGGGCTTTGTGGTGGATCCCGATGTGGACCGTCTGGCCATCGTCTGTGAGGATGGAAGCATGTTCGGTGAGGAGTATACCCTGGTTGCGGTGGCAGACTTTGTGCTTTCAAATACACCGGGGAACACTGCATCCAACCTGTCATCCACAAGGGCATTGCGGGATGTGACCCTCGCTCACGGAGGCGATTATTTTCCGGCGGCGGTGGGTGAGGTCAATGTGGTGGAAAAAATGAAGGAGCATCAGTGCGTGATTGGCGGAGAAGGGAACGGAGGGGTCATATATCCTACGCTGCATTACGGCAGGGATGCCCTGGTGGGGATCGCATTGTTCCTGAGCCATCTGGCAGGTAGCGGATGCACATGCAGCCAGCTCAGAAAGAAATATCCGGACTATGTTATCTCGAAGAACAGGGTGGAATTGCCGGAGGGAACGGATGCAGACAGGCTGCTTGAAAGGTTTGCAGAGGCTTTCGCGGGCCATGAAGTGAACCGGGAAGACGGGGTGAAGGTTGAAATGGAGGCCGGCTGGATCCACCTGAGGAAGTCCAACACAGAGCCGCTCATCAGGCTGTATGCGGAAGCGGGGACTGCCCGGGAAGCGGAAGCCCTCGCCGGAATGGCAAAAGAAACCATCCATGGGTTGCTGAAGGATGAATAATATACCATAACAATCGGTTTTTTAACGGACACAACGAAAATGAAACGCAAAACTTTAATAGCCATCATCATCCCGGTCGTACTGGTCGGTGCACTCATACTCTACTCTGTACTCTCGGGCAAGGAGAAGGATGTGGTGCTTGAAACAGCGGTGAAGTACGGCCAGTTTGAAATAGCGGTGATGGTGACCGGCGAGCTGGAAGCCATCAGGGAGACCGAGATCACAGCGCCGCAGGAACTGCGAAGCAGGAATCTCAGGATACGCAGTGTGCCGATCCTTGAGCTGATCCCGGAGGGGACCGTGGTGGATTCGGGCGACTGGGTGGCTACCCTGGACCGTTCGGAGGCGGACAATACCCTGAAGGACATCCTGGATAACCTGGAACAGGAAGAATCGGAATATATGCGCACCAGGCTGGATACCACCATGCAGCTCAGGCAATTGCGGGATGAGCTGATCAACCTGGAATTTGCCATGGAAGAGGCGGGGATTGCCCTGGAGCAATCCAAGTTCGAACCCCCTGCTACCATCCGCCAGGCCGAGATCAACCTGGAAAAGGCCAGGAGAGCGTATGAGCAGGCGAAACAGAATTATACCCTGAGGGTGCAGCAGTCCAGGGCGGAAATGAGGGAGGCAGAGATCAACCTGGCCAGGGACAGGAGGAGGAAAGAGGAGATGGAGGCGGTGCTGAACAAGTTTGACATCAGGGCCCCGGCTTCAGGGATGGTGATCTATAAGCGGGACTGGGACGGAACGAAACGGACCGCCGGGACCGAGATCAATACATGGGACCTGACCGTGGCCACGCTGCCCGATCTCTCCACCATGATCTCCACCACCTACGTGAATGAGATCGATATCAGCAAGGTGGATGTGGGTCAGCCCGTCAGGGTGGGCGTGGATGCCTTCCCCGATAAAAAGTATACCGGGAGGGTCATCGAAGTGGCCAACATCGGTCAACAACTCTCAAATACCGATGCCAAGGTTTTTGAAGTGCGCATTGAAGTCAATGAGTATGATTCCATTCTGAGACCCTCCATGACCACCAGTAACCAGATCGTCACCAGCGTACTGGAAGATGTGTTATCCCTGCCCCTCGAAGCGGTACACGCCAATGACAGCGTCACGTTTGTGTATACCAGGGATGGGAAAAGACAGATCGTGCTCGTGGGTCCATCCAACGAAAACAACATTGTGATAGAGAAGGGGCTCGAACCGGGAGAGATGGTCTATCTTTCCGTACCTGAAGAACCAGAGTCATTTGAATTCACAGGGATGGCGCTGATGGATGAGATTAAAAAGCGGAAGGAAGAGGAGATGAAAGAGGCCGAAAAGCGGCAGCAGCAGCGGCAGCGGCCGATGATTCCGGAAGATATCCGCAGGATGATGGAGGATGGAGAACTGCCGGAGGGATTTCCACAGGAATGGCCGGCAGGAGACAGCGGCACTTTCCGGCAGCGGCCGGAAGGAGCGCCCCGCCGGACACCCGGGGAAAGACCTGAAGGGGCTCCGGTGCGCACTCCTGGCGCACGTCCTGGAGCGACATCCATGCAAACTCCCGGAAGTCAGACACAAACAGCGTCATTTGATAATTTCAATTAGTCATGGGCAGGTATCTACATGACATACTCATCGCGGTTGAGTCCATCCTGTCCAACCAGACGCGAAGTATGCTTACCGCGCTGGGTATCATCTTCGGGGTGGCTGCGGTGATTGCCATGCTGGCCATCGGAAGAGGCGCCCAGCAGGAAATCCTGGAACAGATCAAAATGGTGGGGGTCAATAACATCATGATCACTCCCATCGTGGAACCTGCCGGCGAAGAGGATTCGGAGAACGGAAACGGAGAAAAAGAGCAGCGTAAATTCTCCCCGGGGCTCACCCTGCAGGATGTGGAAGCCATCCGAGAGGTGGTCCCCACCGTGCATACCCTTTCACCGGAAATTGCCGTGAACAGTCACGTTACCCGGGGAGGTAAACGGGCCACCGCAAAGCTTATCGGTGTTTCCAATGAGTATTATCAGATCTTCAACCTGAATCTGCAGGCCGGTCAGTTTTTCAATGATTACCAGGAAGAGAACGGGATCCCCGTCTGTATCATCGGGGACAATATCAAGAACCAGTTCTTCAGCAGTGAAAATGCCATTGGTCAGTATATCAAATTCGCCAATGTATGGCTCCGGGTGGTAGGGGTACTGGAAAAGACCAATGTGAGCCTCACCAGGTTCGAGGATATCGGGGTGAATGTAATGAATGACAATATTTACATCCCGGTAAAGACCATGTTGCTCAGGTTCCAGAACCGTGCACTGGTGGCTACCAGGATTAAGGCCTCTGCAACGACGGTCACGCGGAACAGGCACATGATTGCCATCAGTGCAACCCCGAGCCAGAACGTTTCTTCCAATTACCACCAGCTGGACCGTATCGTGGTCCAGGTCAACGAATCCAATGAACTGTCGCCCTCCACGGACCTGCTGAGCAGGCTGATGCTCCGGAGGCACGAAAATGTGAAGGATTTTGAGATCACCGTGCCCGAGCTTCTCCTGAAACAGGAACAAAGGACCAAGGATATTTTCAACATTGTACTGGGGGCCATTGCCAGCATATCCCTGCTGGTGGGGGGGATCGGGATCATGAATATCATGTTTGCCTCGGTGATGGAACGCATCAAGGAGATCGGTACCCGGCTGGCTATCGGAGCGCAGAAAAGGGATATCGTGGTTCAATTCCTTGCAGAAGCCGTACTGATCAGCGTCACAGGCGGTCTGATCGGTGTGATCCTCGGAATTGTGGCCTCTTTCCTGATCACCGAGCTTGCAGGCATCCTCACCATCGTGACACCCATCAGTGTAATCATTGCTTTTGTGGTATCCGCCTCGGTAGGCGTGATCTTTGGATATTCTCCGGCCAAAAGGGCTTCCGAGAGGGATCCCATTGAATCATTACGACATGAATAGCAGGCACATGAAAAAGCAAATATTTTTCCTCGTACTACTTCTTCCTTTTGTGAATATTTTTCCCCAGTCGCAGGCCGAGACTGAACTGAAGGTGCTGAACCTGAATGAAGTGATCGAGATCGCCCGGGAGCAGTCCCTGATGGCGCTCATGTCCAGGCACCAGTTCCGGGGCAGTTACTGGGAATACAGGACCCACATTGCGCGGTTCAGACCGGGGCTTACCCTGGAAGCAACCGTGCCTTCTTTGAATAATACGATGGAGAGTGTCACCCAGCCTGACGGGACAGAAAAATTCGTGACCCGGTCCAACATGCGTACATCCCTGGATCTGCAGCTGAACCAGAACATCGGGCTGACAGGTGGTAGGGTGTTTATCTCATCCGAGCTGCAGCGGAATGACAACTTCGGCCAGGCACCGCCCACATCATATCTCACATACCCTGTGACAGTCGGTTTGATGCAGCCGCTGAACGGGTATAACGCGCTGAAATGGGACCGGAAAATCGAGCCCATGAAGTTCGAGGAGGCGAAGCTCGATTATATCAATACACTGGAACGGGTAAGCCAGCGTGCGGTGGGTTATTTTTTCGATCTGGCCCTGGCTCAGATCAACCTGGAGATTGCAAAAAAGAATTATGCCAATACCGATACCCTGTTTCAGATCGCCCAGGGCCGCTACCAGCTGGGGACCATCGCGGAGAACGAACTGCTGCAGATGGAACTGAGTTTTTTGAATGCAGGGACGGCACTGAACGAGGCCACCATTGACCTGGAATTGCGCAGGTCCAGGCTCAGGTCTTTTCTTGGATTCAACGAAGGAGTGAGCCTGGAACTGGTCCTCCCCAGGGAGGTCCCGGAAATCGAGTTGACTTATAACAGGGCACTGGCAGAGGCTCTGGCCAATAATCCCGAGATCCTCAACCTGGAGCGGCAGCTCCTGGAGGCGGAAAGGCAGGTGGCACAGGCTAAGTCTGAAAAGGGGCTTCAGGCGAACCTGTTTGCACAGTTCGGGCTGAGCCAGGTGGCTGAGGAGTTCAGGGACGCCTACCAGAATCCCATCAACCAGCAACGGGCGGAAGTGGGTCTGCAGATCCCCATCCTGGACTGGGGATTGGGCCGCGGACAGTACCGCATGGCCCAGTCGGCCCAGGAAGTGGTGAGAACCCAGGTGCAGCAGTCCCAGATCGATTTTAACGAAAACGTGTTTCTCCAGGTAATGCAGTTCAACCTGCAGGACGACCAGGTGGATATCGCATCCAAGGCTGATGCCATTGCCGATCTCCGCTATGAGGTCACCAAGCAGCGCTTTTTGATCGGGAAGATCGATGTGCTCGATCTGAATGTGGCACTGGAGGAGAAGGATGTGGCCCGCAGGGCTTTTGTACAGGCGCTCAGGAACTACTGGGACTACTATTATGACCTGCGGGGACTGACCATGTACGACTGGGAAAAAGGTGCGAAGCTGTCGGAAGATGTTGACGAACTCCTCCTGGATTAAAATCCGTTCACAGATGAAACGCCTTCAGCGTAAGGCACAGGCCGGACCGAAGGGAGGTTCGTAGCGGCGGTAAACGGTTCCGCCAGGGACCGGACATCCGGACGCAGATGCGGTCATCGCTGCCTGAGCTGGTGCGAAGCAGCAGGTTTAGCAGCGATACCGTATACTGCGGAAGGTGCGATCACCAGGACGCGACAGCCGGCGGCATCTCCAACCGCTGCTGAAATTCTTTTCTGCGAAAATCATTTAGGCAGCTCATCGCAGATCCCTCCGGGAGCCATATCCATCCTGAGGCAGATGCGGTATACTGCGGAAAGCACCGCAACGGAGACATGAACGGCTTTCAGGTCGGGACCATACCATTCCCTGCAGTCTGTGATATATTTTAATTGTTTCTTATTTAGGAAACATTTATCTTTGCATAAAAAGAATGAATGACAGAAAAATTCAACATTGTTTTCCTTAATGAAGCTATTGATTTTATGGAATCTCTTGACTCTAAAGCAAGAGAGAAAATCTATTATAATGCTCGAAAAGCTCAACTGATCAATGATCCAGAATTATTTAAAAAGTTGAATGAGTTGATTTGGGAATTTAGAACTAAATACAGTAACACTTATTATCGATTACTGGCGTTTTGGGATAAATCTGATAAAAAGGAAACTCTGGTTTTAGCAACTCATGGTTTTACAAAAAAGTCAAGGAGAACGCCGGTAAAGGAAATCAAAAGAGCTGAAGATATAAGAAAAGAGTATTTTGAACGAAAAAATAACAGCAATGAAAAATAATATAATTAGAAAAAAAAGTCTTGACGAAATGATTGATAAACATATCGGCAAGATTGGTACTGAAAAGAGAGATCTTTTCGAAGATGAGCTTCGCTTAGATATTCTGGGTCAAACTATCAAAAAAATAAGAGAAGAAAAACATTTGACACAGGAACAACTCGGGGAATTGGTTGGGGTTAAAAAAGCTCAGATTTCAAAGATTGAAAATAATCTGACTGATGCAAGATTTGAAACGATTTTAAAAGTTTTTCGAGCATTAAATGCAAAGATCAATTTCAATGTAGAATTTCATTGAAGTATAGTACACGGATAATAAATATCCCTTTGCCATGAACTGCTCGGCACATTAGATCTGGTTTTTGCTCCAGAATAAATCACCTTTTAAAGTAGTAACGAAAACAGGAGCGTAAGGTACAGGGTTGCATGACAATGGGTAAACTGGGCTGGACCGGGAACAAAAAAAGCCATCCCGGTGGAGGATGGCCTGTCAGCATCGCATGGAACGCTGCTTATTTTTTCTTTTTATCCAGGTGTGTCTTGTAGCGGTTCATGAATTTATCCACACGCCCGGCGGTGTCCACCAGTTTCATCTTCCCTGTGAAAAAGGGATGCGAGGTGCTGGAGATCTCCAGCTTGATCAGCGGATATTCTTTCCCGTCTTCCAGTTTCACGGTCTCCTTGGAAGGGGCTGCGGATTTTGTCAGAAAAGTGAAACCATTGGACATGTCCCTGAATGCCACAAGTCTGTAATTCTTCGGATGTATCTCTTTCTTCATTGCCTGATAAGTATTACCGTGATGAAGCTTTCTTCAAAACGGAATGCAAAGATAAATATGTTTGTCAGAATTTCAAAAACTGACGTTAATTATTTGCCTTTCAAACCCATATTATGCGTGATCCGGCAATTTGCGGGGATCCACCGCCTCTTCCATGTACCTTTTAAAGGGCCGGTCCCTGTCAAACAGATACTTGTATGTATGGTGCGTTTTGGCATGATAGGCTCCCGTGGCCATATAGAGGGAGATCATCTTCGGATTGAAATCACCCACCCAGGACAATTCAAACTGTTTGTAATGGGGCTTTCTCTCCATGACCTGTTTCAACTGCCAGAAGATCCCCGATTCCACCCCTGAATTCTGGAATTTTGGCACCACTCCGGCCACCATCCCCCTGATCCTGGTCATGCAGTTCAGCTTTTTGTAATAGAGAAAGCGCATCTTATTGATCAGGTGCAGCTTCCCGTTCAGGTGCCTGAAGATCTGGTTGGCATCGGGCAGGAAAAGAAAAAATGCGATGGGCTCATGCTTGAAGTAAGCAAACCATATCAGCTCGGGATCCATGATGGGCCGGATCTTCTTCAGTTCATCGTACAGCGAAGCGGGTTCCATGGGAGAGAAATCCTCCTTCAGCGGTTTCCAGGCCTGGTTGTATATGGTAACCGTATCTTCCACAAACCGTTCGGTCTGCGCGGGATCGAAATGTTTGAATGTGTACCCTTCCCGCTGACGGATCCATTCCGCAATTTTCCAGAACCTTTCGGGAAAAGGCTTGTCCAGGTCCATGTGAAAACTGAATTGCCTGTAGTAAAGCCGGAATCCATAGCTCTCGAAAAGATTCCTGTAATAGGGCAGGTTGTAGGTCATTCCCACTCCCTGGGGTACGAAACCGTGTACCAGGCATCCCCAGTTGGTGTCATTTGTACCGAAATTAACGGGACCGATCATGGCATCGTACCCTTTCTCCCGGAGCCAGTCCCTGGCTGCATCAAACAAAAGATGCGCCGCCATTTGATCGTCAATCGATTCAAAAAAACCACACCCGCCTGTTTTCACCTGATCCCCCGCATCACGTGCCTGGTCATAGAACGCCGCGATCCGGCCCACCGTCCGGTCCTTTTCATCCAGCGCAATCCAGCGGGTGGTATCGCCATGCCGGAAGAAAGGATTCCCCTGTCTGTGAAATGCCATCCTGATATCCGCATCAAAAGGCATTACATGGTTGGGATCATTGCGGTATAGTTTCCTGGGAAAGTCAAGAAAAGATCGTTCTGTTTTTCGCGTTTCAACGGGTATGATTCGCATCGGCAGATTGATTAAAGTATTTACCGTATCACCGGTCAGAGTCTGAACCAGTCCTTCATCATTTCATCCTCGGGGCTCCCTTCCCGGTGGTCTCTGTGCACAAATTCATTCATTTTTGGCAGATAGAGGTAATCAGCTGCCCATTCCCTGTGGTGGAGGGTGATCTCCCTTACCGCGCGGAGGATGAACTCCACTTCCGCATCGGTCATGGTCGGATGCAGGGACCACCTGACCCAGCCGGGCTTTTCAGACAGATCGCCGTGACTGATCTTTTCGGTGATTTCAAGGGACCGGTCATAGGTCACTTCCAGCAGAAAATGACCATAGGTGCCCGCACAGGCACAGCCTCCCCTGGTCTGGATCCCGTAGCGATCGTTCAGGAGTTTTACAAAGAGATTGAAATGGATATCCGGATGGTAAAAGGAGATAACGCCCAGCCTGTCATCCATGTTGTCAGCCAGGATGCTGACTCCCCCGATCCTTCTCAGTCCCGGCAGCGCAATCTGCAGCAGTTCTTCCTCCCGCTTCAGGATCCGTTCCACGCCCATCTGCTCTTTCAGCTCCAGGGCGAGGGCCGCCCTGATGGACTGCATGAATCCCGGCGTTCCTCCATCCTCACGCAACTCAATATCGTCCACATACTTGTATTTCCCCCAGGGGTTGGTCCAGTCCACCGTCCCTCCTCCCGGGTTGTCGGGGACCTCGGCGGTGTACATGGACCTGTCAAAGATCAGGACCCCCGATGACCCCGGTCCCCCGAGAAACTTATGGGGCGAGAAGAAAATGGCATCCAGTTTTTCCAGGGGATCTTCCGGATGCATGTTCATCTCCATGTAGGGTGCGCTGGCCGCAAAATCGATGAAGACCAGTCCCCCGTATTCATGCATCAGCCTGGCCATTTGCGGGTACGGGGTTTTCACCCCGGTCACGTTGGAACAGGCCGTGAAAGATCCGATCTTGAATTTCCGGTCCCGGTACTTCTCCAGTTTGCTCCGCAGGTCTTCCAGGTCCACCAGCAGTTCCCCGTCCGGCCGGATCATTTCCACATCGGCCGTGGTTTCGAACCAGGAGGTATGGTTGGAATGATGCTCCATGTGGGTGATGAAAACCACGGGCCGGTCGCCCTGCTTGGGACAATCCACATCCATCCCCCCGCAACCCCGCAGCCCCAGGATCCGCATCAGTTTGTTGATGACCGATGTCATCCCGCTACCCGCGGTAATGATCACGTCATTGGGACCTGCATTGACATGTTGCTTGATGTATGCATGGGAATACCGGTAAGCACGGGTCATCAGCGTGCCGGTCAGGGTGGTTTCGGTATGGGTGTTGGCCACGAAGGGACCGAACCGCGTCAGCAGCTTTTCTTCAATGGGCGCATACAGTCTCCCGCTTGCAATCCAGTCGGCATACAGCACCCGCATGGTCCCGTAAGGAGATTCAAACGTCACATCGTTTCCGACGATCTGCTCCCGGAACTGTTTGAAATACTCCTCAAGCTCAGACATGTATTTTACCTAACTCAACTAACTCAACTAACTCAACTAACTCTTCCTAACCCCTTCCCCCCATCCTCGCCAGCAACCTCAGAAATTCAATATACAACCATACCAGTGTCACCATCAGCCCGAATGCCCCGTACCATTCCATGAATCCGGGGGCTTTCATAGCTGCACCCCGCTCAATGAAATCAAAATCCATGATCAGGTTCAGGGCGGCAATAACGATGATCACCAGGTTGATGATGATCCCCGCGGTCCCCCCTGAATGTATAAATCCCACAGGCATGCCGAACATGCTGAGGATCCAGCTGATCATATAGGTAAAGAAAACCGCGCCCGTGGCCATGAACACGCCCCTCCGGAATCTGGGCGTGGCCCTGATCCTGCCGGACCTGTAAAGGAACAGCATGGTGAAGAGTGTCCCGATGGTCAGCAATACGGCCTGAAAAGCTATCCCCGGGTAGGCTGAATTGATAACAGCCGTGATGGAACCCAGGAAAAGTCCCTCCAGGATGGCATAGATGGGAGCGGTGACGGGGGATGACTTCGGTCTGAATATAGTGACCAGTGCCGTAATAAATCCTCCGATGGCGCCCCCGATGGCGTATAACCCCATATTCCCGGGATTGACAGCGGTGACCTGGTTCCAGGCGTAGGCTGCTGCTGCAATCACCAGCAGGAGCATCAGTCCCACTTTATTGAGGGTGCCTCTGATCGTCATGACGCCGGCGTCTGCGGCCGGCCGGCCCACCTGTTCAAAAATCCTTCCCGTCATCGCAGGATTGGATGATCTCATCACGCTCATATCCGTTCAAATTAGGTTCAAATATATGCTTTTTTACATGGTTTTACTTTTCAAAACACATGCCATCCGGCAGCGTGGATAAAAGCATGACAAATTTTCAGCATTATTCCTACCTTTGATCATGCTTCAGGCTTTGAGGAATATCTGGAAAAATGAATTTTTCAGAAATGTGGCCACCCTGATTTCCGGCACCTCCCTGGCCCAGGCTTTCTCCGTGCTTATCTACCTGGTCCTGAGCCGGATCTATACGGAGGAGGATTTCGGGGTATTCGGACTCTACATGAATATTCTGAATATCACCATTATCTTCTCAACGGCCAAATACGAGCTTGCCATCCTGCTTCCGAAAAGCGACCGCGAATCGGTCAACCTGCTTGGACTATCCGGATTGATCAGCGTGGGGGTCAGCCTCGTTCTATTGATCATCGTGTTCAGTTTCAACGATCTGCTCTGCCGGTGGCTGGGCAGCAGCGAGATCTCCCCCTGGCTGTACCTGGTTCCCCTCTCCACGCTGCTGGTGGGACTTTTCCAGGCGTTACGGAACTATTCCAACAGGCAGAAGCGATACCGGCTGATCGCCGGGGCGAACATCGGGCAGAGCCTGAGCAATTCTCTGCTGAAACTGTTACTGGGACTGGTGATCGTGGGTGCGGCGGGACTGATCTTCGGGGTGGTGTTCGGACAGCTGGCGGGATTCGCGGTGTTCCTGGTCGCGCACCTGCGGACCAACCGGAGCAAGATCTCCTGGCTGAGGTTCCCGGAGATGAAGAGGCTGGCAAAGCATTACAGCCTGTTCCCCAGGTTCAATATGTGGCAGGGTCTGATCAATAACTTCTCCGGGGCGCTTCCGGTATTCATCTTCAGTGCCTATTTCTCCACCGCGGTGGCCGGGATCTATACTTTCGGGTACATGATCCTGTACCGCCCGGTGAGCCTGGTGGCCAATGCATTTTACCAGGTCATGTTCCAGCGTTTTGTGGAGAAGCAGCACCGGGAGACACCCATCCTGCAGGAGGTCAGGCTGTTCATCAGGCGGACCATCCAGGTCCTGCTTATCCCCTTTATCCTTTTCGGTATTTTTGCCCCGGCCATATTCGGATTCCTTTTCGGGGAAAACTGGACCGAGGCGGGACGGTATGCCCAGATCATTATGCCCTGGATCTTCATGGTCAGCCTGGTGATGCCCCTTTCGTTCATTCCCGATATGTACCGGAAACAAAAGCAGGCCCTGATCATCGACGGGGTGAAGCTCCTGGGAAGGTTAGGGGGACTGGTGGCCGGGGTGGTGACCGGGAGCGTCTACCTGGGTCTCGCGCTCTACACGCTGGCCAGTACGCTGGTGCTCCTGTACAGCCTGCTCTGGTACATCAGGCTGGTGAAAAAGAACCTGCCGGAACATCCGGTGGGAATCCCCTTAACTCCTGACCATGAATAGATTCGCAAAAGCAATGAAAGCCCTCTGGTGGATCCTGCGGAAACCTGTCCTGCTGAACAGGGTGCTGGAGGATGAGGACAGCTGGCAGGCCCGTGTGGCAGGGAAATACGGACTGCCGGAGGGGATCCCTGTGATCGGGATGGATCAGCTGACCGGGAAAGACAGTACTTCGCTGCATCCACTGACCTTTTTGGACGGGGGTTCCCTGCCTACGGATCTGATGCTGCTGGCATTGCTGGCCGAGGGAATTGAAAATTGCAGGTATTTCGAGATCGGGACCTGGAGGGGGGAGAGCGTGGCCATTCTGGCCGCCAGGTGCGCATCCTGCCACACCCTCT
>Ga0209205_1000057_pt1 | contig 28522 bp, 16 predicted proteins | sample ZodSprso05mmetaG_FD_184133 | JGI IMG/M metagenome (GOLD analysis project Ga0209205, IMG submission 184133) | Hot spring sediment microbial communities from Zodletone spring, Oklahoma to study Microbial Dark Matter (Phase II) - Zodletone Spring... ... | reverse complement strand
TCGAGAACCACTATGTCCGGACCCGGGAGATCTGCGAAGAGCACGGGGTGGGTTTCGTGGCAGAAGCCGCCGGTCCCGGCTGGCCTGTCCACAATTGTCCCTTCGAATCCCTGAAATCTTCCGGCTCCCTCACCTTCCCGAGGGGGGAATTCTGGCACCTGCCCTCCAACAATGAATTCTGGAACAGCATCCGCCGAGGTCCACGGGGGCACCATTACATGGAGGAACTGCAGGTGATCAAGGGGGTGGCCAGCGCTTCCCATATCTACGACCGCAAATATGTGGAAGCAGAGGCATTTACAGGCACGCATCTGTGGAACGAGGGACCGGGGGATCTGAAGCCTACGGCTGACCGCGCTTTCTGTGAAGGTCTGAACAGGATCAATTTTCACACGTGGCCCCACACTCCTCCCGAGGCAGGAACACCCGGCTGGGTCTATGCCTTCGGGACCATTGTCAATGAACACCGTATCTGGTGGCCCATGGCCGGGCCCTGGATGGAATACCTCGGACGCTGCAGCTTCATGCTCCAGCAGGGGAACTTCGCCGGGGACGTGCTCTATTATTACGGGGATTCTGTACCCAATTTCGTTCCGGCAAAGAAGGTGGATCCGGGACTGGGATCCGGATATGATTACGATGTGACAAACACGGATATACTGCTGAACAGGCTCAGTGTGGAAGACGGGAAGCTGGTGCTTCCCCACGGGCAATCCTATGAGATACTGGTACTTCCCGATGCGGACTATATGCAGCCGGAGGTCCTTGAAAAACTGGAAGCCCTGGTGAGTGCAGGAGCCGCGGTGGCGGGACCCAAACCCACCCGGAGCCACGGGCTGCTGGACTGGGAAGAGCGGGACCAGCAGGTCAGGCTGCTGGCAGACCGGCTGTGGGGTTCCTGTGACGGCAGACAGATCACGCGGAATGATCACGCAAAGGGCCAGGTATTCTGGGGTGAGGAATTGCGCTCCATCCTTTCAGAGAAAGGCATCCGGCCAGATTTTGATTTTGTGGGGAATGTGGAAAACCTGAAGCTGGATTTCATTCACAGGAAGCTGGATGGAATGGATCTTTATTTTATTCGCAATACAGGCCGGGAGGCGGTTTTTGGTACCGCCATATTTCGACAGCATGGGAAAAAGGCAGCATACTGGGACCCGGCCACCGGGTCCGTTTATGGGAGCATGGCCTCGGCCGGACCGGAGGGTACTACGCGGGTCCTTCTCACCCTGGAACCATACGGCTCGATGTTCGTGGTTTTCTCTGGCGGACCAGGCACAAACCTGCAGGACCGGGTGGTCAGGGACGGACAGCCGCTCTTTCCCCTGGAGGATCCGCTGACTCCCGGCACCAATCCCCTCAGAATGGAAGACGGGAAAGTTGTCTTTCTGGAACCCGGGAATTATCAGGTCATCCGCCAGGGTGGCACTGCTGAAACGGAGGTATCAGTTACACAGCCCCGCAGCTATCACCTGGAAGGTCCCTGGCGTCTCTTTTTCCCTGAAGAGGCAAGGGGGCCCGGATGGGTGGAGTTCGACTCCCTGGTGTTCTGGAACGAGCGGACGGAGGACGGGATCAGGTTTTTTTCCGGGATCGCCACCTATGAGAAGGAATTTGAGCTGGCGGAACAATGGACGGGTCCGGAATGGGATCTTTTCCTTGAATTCGATCAGGTGGTGGAGGTGGCCCGCGTCTACCTCAATGGCATTGACCTGGGCATCCTGTGGAAACCTCCTTTCAGGGTGGAGATCACCGGTGCGGCCAGGCCGGGCAGGAACCTGGTGAAAGTGGAAGTGGCCAACACATGGGCCAACGGACTGGCAGGAGATGCCAGGTTTCCCGCTGCGGAACGGCGAACCAGAACAAACGTGACCCGGCTGCCCAATGCATGGACATATCCCATGGAGGAGATCCCCACGGCGGATTACGGACTCCTGGATTCGGGGATCAGGGGAACGGTGAAGATCAGCGCTTACAAATCAGTTAAAATCCAATAAATCATGGTTGTCGTTCAATCCTACTTCGTGGCTGTCATCCTCTGCATCATCACCATGCTCTGCTGGGGATCCTGGGCCAACACACAGAAAATGGCCTCAAAGAAATGGGCTTTCCAGCTCTTTTACTGGGATTATGCACTCGGGGTACTGATCCTTTCCCTGGTCCTGGCCTTTACCATGGGGAGCATCGGGAATGAAGGCAGAAGTTTTCTGCCTGATCTGGCGCAGGCGGACGGCAGCGCCCTGGGTTCCGCCTTCCTGGGCGGGGTGGTGTTTAACCTGGCCAACCTGCTTATCGTGGTGGCCATCCATATTGCCGGGATGGCTGTGGCATTTCCCATCGGGATCGGTCTGGCACTGGTGATCGGGGTGATTGTCAATTATGTGGCCACCCCGCTCGGTCACCCGCTATTTCTTTTCGCGGGGGTGATCCTGGTTGTGCTGGCCATCATCCTGGATGCCATCGCCTACCGGAAATCCCGGAAGGAGCAAATGTCAACCACCACAAAAGGGATCCTGATCGCCATCCTGGGCGGGATCCTGATGGGATTTTTCTACCGTTTCGTGGCCGCCTCCATGGCTTCGGACTTCGCGGATCCCCAGGCTGGAAGGTTGACCCCCTATACCGCATCGGTGGTGTTTGCGGCGGGACTGGTAGTTTCCAATTTTGCGTGGAACTCATTCTTTATGTACAGGCCGGTATCCGGCGAAAGGGCCACCTACGCGGATTACTTCAGGAAAGGGGATACACGGCTTCACCTGACCGGGATACTGGGAGGGGTCATCTGGAGCCTGGGGATGACTTTCAACATCATTGCTTCCGGTCAGGCCGGGTTTGCCATTTCCTACGGCCTGGGCCAGGGAGCCACACTGATCGCAGCACTCTGGGGTGTCTTCATATGGAAGGAGTTCGGTAAAGCAGAGGGACTGAAAGGCTTGCTGGCCACCATGTTCCTCTTTTACCTGGCGGGCCTGGCCCTGATCATCACTGCCAGGCTCATTTAATCACAGGAGGGCAAAAAAATTTCAGGCGTATGAAAAAGATCCTGGTTGTAGGAAGTTCCAATACGGACCTGATCATCCAGGTCCCCGAGATCCCCAGGCCGGGTGAGACCGTCCTGGGAAGCAGGTTCCAGACCTTCCCCGGCGGGAAAGGTGCCAACCAGGCGGTGGCGGCCGCCCGGGCAGGAGGCGAGGTCATCTTCATCGCGGCGGTGGGAGATGATCCCTACGGATCGGAAGCGGTGAAGGGATACCGGAGGGACCGGATCAATTGTGAGGATATCAAGGTATGCAGGGATACCCCTTCGGGGATTGCCCTGATCAGTGTGTCTGAAAAGGGAGAGAATGCAATTTCCGTGGCCCCGGGGGCCAATTACAAACTGTCCCCGGAGGATATGGAGGAAGCTGAGGCGGCCTTTGATGAAGCCGATTTGATGCTTATCCAGCTGGAAATTACCCTGGATACCGTACACAGGGCAGTCGAAATATGTGAGGAACTCCGGACCAGGGTGATCCTCAATCCTGCCCCGGCAACGGACCTTCCTGACGGGATCCTGAACAGGACAGATATCATCACCCCCAACGAAGCCGAGGCAGAACGTCTTACGGGAATACGCATCAGGAATGAAAAAGGTGCCTGGAAAGCGGCCGAATGGCTGCACCGGAAAGGAGTTCGGACCGTGATCATCACCCTGGGCGCAAGGGGTGCCTACCTGTCAGATCCTGCCACGGGACCCGGCAGGATGATCCCCGGATTCGCCGTGAATGCGGTGGATACCACTGCGGCAGGGGATGTATTCAACGGTCAGCTTGCCGTAGCGTTGTCCGAGGGGAAATCCCTGGAACATGCCATTGGACTGGCCCATGCCGCCGCAGCGCTCTCCGTTCAGAAAACAGGAGCGCAGAGTTCCATTCCCATGCGGGAGGAGACGGATTACTTTTACCAGGCAAACCTGGCAAACCAGCACACGAAATGATCATGAAAAATACTTTGTTGATCCATGTTTTACTGGGAGGGATCATGATCTCTTCCTGTCAGAATGAACAGTCAACCGAAACAATCCTTTCAAAAACCGGCCTGAGGGACAAGATCAGGGGAGGGTGGGCCGGCCAGGTGATCGGGTGTACCTATGGCGGTCCCACCGAGTTCAGTTTCAGGGGGACCATGATCCAGGACTATACGCCCATTGCGTGGGACAGCACCCGGATGGAGTGGTATTACAGGAATGCCCCGGGATTGTATGACGACATTTACATGGACCTTACCTTTGTGGAGGTCTTCGAGAACGAGGGCATGGATGCCCCGGCCTCCTCGCATGCCCGGGCATTTGCAAATGCAGCATACAGCCTCTGGCATGCAAACCAGGCGGCCAGGTACAACATCCTCCACGGCATTGACCCTTCCGCTTCCGGTCACTGGGAGAACAATCCCCATGCCGATGACATTGACTTCCAGATCGAAGCCGATTTTGCCGGTCTGATGAACCCGGGGATGATCAATTCATCTTCCCTGGTCTGCGACCGGGTAGGGCATATCATGAATTACGGCGACGGATGGTACGGGGGGGTGTATGTGGCAGCCATGTATGCCCTGGCATTTGTCACGGACGATATGGAGTACCTGGTCACCGAGGCACTGAAAACCATTCCCGCGGAGAGTGAGTTTCACCAGTGCATTGCGGATGTGATCCGGTGGCACCGGCAGTACCCGGGGGATTGGAAAAGGACCTGGTTTGAGACAGAACGGAAATGGTCTTCCGATGTGGGCTGCCCGGACGGGGTTTTCGAGGCATTCAACATTGATGCCAAGATCAATGCGGCCTATATCGTGATCGGACTCCTTTACGGGGAGGGTGATTTCGGGAAAACAGTGGATATCAGCACGAGGTGCGGACAGGATTCCGATTGCAATCCTGCCAGTGCAGGTGGTATCCTGGGTGCCATCCTGGGATATGACCGGATCCCCGGCTACTGGAAACAGGGCCTGGACAGGGTGGAGGATATGGATTTCAGGTATACCACCATTTCCCTCAATGACGTGTACGACATGAGCTACCGCCATGCCCTTTTTATGATCGAAAAGAACGGGGGTGAAGTGCTGGAGGAGGAGGTGGTCATCCCGCTTGAAGAGCCGGTTCCGGTAAGGTTTGAAAAGGGTTTTGAGGGACATTTCCCGGTGGGAAAAATCGATGTGGCATGGGGCTCGAACAGGCTCCTCCCGGAAGGTCCCGCAGCATACACATTCTCCTTTGAAGGAAAGGGTTTCGTGGTGAAGGGAGGGGTGCAAAAGGAGGACCCGTCACTGGAAGACAGGGTGCTGGTGGTGGAGGTGTTTATCGACGGTGAGCTGCATGAAGAGGCTTTGCTTCCCACCTTGCATCGGACACGGAGACACGACCTCACATGGAAATATAACCTGACCGATAAGCCGCATGAAGTGAAGCTCCGCTGGAAAAATCCGCAGGAGGGTTACCATGTTCAGGTGGACAGGGTCCTGGTCTACGGATCCCGTCCGGTAGACCAGACCCTGCATCGTCCATAAAAATCCCGTCCCATGAACCGAACCCTGTTTCTCACGGCCCTGTTTTGCATACTTTTTCTCGTGCACCCGCTGTTTCTCCTTGCTCAGAATCCCATTGTGCCGCCGGGGATCTATATGGCAGATCCCACCGCACGGGTATGGGATGACGGCAGGCTCTATATCTACGGTTCCGTGGATGAGAGCACAGATTATTATTGCTCCCACCGGTACCATGTGTTGTCCACCTCCGACCTGGTGAACTGGACACTCCATGAAAACAGCTTTTCCTCCATGGGGGAGGATGACCGGGTGCCTTACAGCGATGAATTGCTCTATGCGCCTGACTGTCAGGTAAAGGGCGACACGTTTTATCTGTATTACTGTCAGCCTGACCGGGATCACGCCGAGGGAGTGGCCGTCTCCACCCGTCCGGCGGGCCCTTTCGAAAAGGCATCATCCATCGATGTCCCGGAACACAATCAGATCGATCCCTGTGTTTTCATAGACGACGACGGGCAGGGCTATTACATGTGGGGACAGTTCACGGCAAAAATGGCCAGGCTCAACCCGGATATGCGGACCCTGGACGCCACCACCATCCGTGACAGTGTACTGACCGAGAAGGAACATTTTTTCCACGAGGGGGGCCACATGATCAAGCGGAACGGGATCTATTATTTTCTGTATGCCCACCTGGGAAGGGCAGCCATGCCCACCTGCATCGGGTATGCCACCAGCCGGTCGCCCATGGGACCGTTCACCTACGGGGGGGTGATCGTGGATAACGACCACTGTGACCCGGGGAACTGGAACAACCACGGTTCCATCATGGAGTTCAACGGCCGGTGGTATGTCTTTTACCACAGGGCAACCCACAATAGTCAGATGATGCGGAAGGCATGCATGGAACCGATCTTCTTTCATGAGGACGGTAGCATCGATGAGGTGGAGATGACCTCACAGGGAGCGGGGGGACCGCTGCCGGCCACTTCGGTAATCGATGCCGGGCGGGCCTGTCTGCTGCACGGGAATGTAAGGATCCGTGCATGTGCCGCGGACAACGAGGAGCTGGCCGGGATCCGCGACGGGGACAGGGCTGTCTTCAGGTACGTGGATTTCGGGGACGGGGTGGACAGCGTTTCGGTGCGGGTGAAGCCCGGGAAGCATCTCGGACGGATCGATCTGAAAGCGGGGATGCCCTGGGGAACTGCCATCGGTTCTGTGGAAGTTCCGGATTCAATCGGCCTAAACGTCCCTGTCACACTCACCTGCCCCGCCGGGACAGTGACGGGCGTTCATGCTTTGTGGCTGGTATTCAGCGGGGAAGGTGATGAATTGTTCTCGGTGGACTGGATTCAGTTCAACGGTACCCTGCAAAGCAGCCCTCCGGGTGGAGCCCCCGGGCCTGCAGGGGATCATTAACCGGGATGAAATGATCGCGAATATGAAAAACCAAAAACTATGCCGATGAAGCTGCAAATGATTGTCCTGTTACTTATTTCCCTGTGCCTGGGCCGTGGTGTTCCAATGCATGCCCAGTTCCTGAAGGTCTCTGACAATCACCGGTACCTGGTCACGGATGAGGGGGCGCCCTTTTTCTGGTTGGGAGACACGGGATGGGAGATGCTTCACAGGCTGGACCGCAAAGAAATGGAACACTATATGCGAAACCGGGCGGGAAAGGGGTTCACCGTCATCCAGACGGTCATCCTGAGCGAGATCAACGGGCTTAAGTTTCCAAACTCCGAGGGGAACCTGCCCTTGATGGATTTCGATCCCGAAAGGCCCGATGAGAATTTTTTTGAACTGGTGGATTATGCAGTGGAGAAGGCCGCGGAATTTGGGCTGGTACTGGCACTGCTTCCCACCTGGGGCAGCTATGTACTGGACAATTCGCACCCGCTATTGCTGAATAAGGCCGTGTTCAACGATGAAAACGCCTTTCACTACGGGAGGTTCCTGGGCGACCGGTACAAAGATGCTCCCAATATCGTATGGGTCCTGGGCGGGGACCGGCCGGCAGGCCCCCAGATCGGGATCTGGGATGCCATGGCACGGGGACTGAAAGAGGGAGAGCAGGGTGAAGAAGGAGACCGGAAGACCCACCTCATTACCTACCACCCCAGGGGACAGCAGACCAGTTCCACCTGGCTGCATCACAGCGACTGGCTTGATTTTAATATGGTGCAGACCGGGCACACCGCTCCATCGTTCAATGTGTATGACTGGATCAGCAACGATTACTTCCTGGAGCCGCCCAGACCGGTGGTAAACGGTGAACCTGCCTACGAGGATATCGGCATTTGGTTCAATCCCGCCAATCCCAGACATGATGCGTATGAGATCAGGAAACAGGCCTACTGGTCAGTCTTCGCCGGGGCATTCGGACATACTTACGGGAACAACAACATCTGGCAGATGAACAGGGATGACCAGGACAGCCGGATCTGGCCGAACATGACATGGGACCGGGCCCTGGAGCAGCCGGGCAGCGGACAGATGGGGTACCTCCGGCAGCTCATGGAATCGCGTCCATTCCTTTCCCGCATCCCTGACCAGGCGATCCTTCTGGATGAGAATCCCGCTTATGCAAGCGACCACATCCGGGTGACCCGCAACGGGACTCCGGACAGGAACGATGCCACCTATATCATGATATACCTGCCATATTTCAGAAGTTTCAGGGTCAATTCGGGGGTGATCCAGGGCAGCAGATTGAAGGTCTGGTGGTACGATCCGCGCAACGGGCATGCCTTCCCGCAGGGTACCGTTGAAAATACGGGAGAATTCAGCTTCTCAAACTGGCAGGACCTGATCAGGGAGGTCCAGTCCGGTCCCGACTGGGTGGTGGTTATCGATGACGCCTCCATGGATTACGGTCCTCCCGGAAAAGGTTTGAGCCCAACCCCCTGAACCAGTCAGGATTCATGAATCCCGCAACGAGCATCAATTTCTGACCGAAACACACCAAAATTGAAAGCCATGCATATACAATTCATTTCTGTCACTGTACTGCTGATGATCATGGGACAGTGTTATCCGCAGCCGGCAGCAAACAGGAACTATTCCCGCGGGGAAGTGCTGCATGATGCCAGGGACGGAGAGGAGTATCAGACGGTATGGATCGGAGATCAGTGCTGGATGGCCGAAAACCTGAATTACGGCACAGCAGGGGAAATACAATGTTACCAGAACAATCCGCAGAACTGTGAAAGCTACGGGGGATTGTACACATGGGAAGAATCACTGGGGGCCTGTCCCTCCGGATGGCACCTGCCATCCAAAACCGAGTGGGAGGAGGTGGCCCGTTTCCTGGGCGTTGAAGAAGCGGGTCAGAAACTGAAAGCTGCTCCGGAGGATCCCCTGCCATGGGACGGGACCAATGAGAGCGGATTCACCGCTCTTCCAGCCGGGGCAGGGAACGGGGAGGGATTTCACAGGATGGGGGACTGGGCCCTGTACTGGTCCTCCACCGAATACAACCCGCAGCGTGCGTGGTTTGCACAGCTGGACGGGTTCTGGTATGAGCAGCCTCCCAGGTACAAAAACCTGTATGTGGGCAACTATTACCTGAAATCAAATCTTTTCTCCGTGCGTTGCGTGAAAGACAATGATCAGGGGGAACAGGTCCCCGGGCACCCCCCCAATATCCTGTGTATCGTCTGTGAAGATATCAGTCCCTTCCTGGGCTGCTACGGCGACCCTGTGGCAAAGACCCCCCGCATTGACCACCTGGCAGCTGAGGGTGTCCGGTACTCCCGGATGTATTCCGTCTCGGGTGTCTGCGCTCCCAGCAGGAATGCGCTGATCACGGGGATGTATCCCGGCAGTATAGGGGGGAACAACATGAGAACGACCAACAAAAGAAGGGTGGAGAATGTGGCTGACTCCCTTCAGATCGGACCCTATGAATGCACGCCGCCTCCTTATGTCAGGTGTTACACAGAATATTTGCGTGAAGCGGGATATTACTGTACCAACAACAGCAAGGAGGATTACCAGTTTACCGCACCCCGATCGGCATGGGATGAATCAAGCAGCAGGGCACACTGGAGGAATCGTCCCGGCGGGATGCCGTTCTTCTCGATATTCAATTTGATGCGAAGCCATGAATCCCAGATCTGGGCCTGGGAACAGGAGCCGTGGATCATTCATCCCGACAGCGTGGAAGTGCCGCCCTATCTCCCCGATACACCGCCGGTCAGGCGCGATATCGCAAGGATGCACAGCAACAATGCCATCATGGACAGGGAGGTGGGAGAGCTCATTGATCAGCTGGAAGCAGATGGGTTACTTGACAGCACCATCATCATCTTTTACTCGGATCACGGCGGACCCCTGCCGCGCGGGAAACGGGAGATCCTCGAGACCGGCACCCGGGTACCCTTCATCATCCGGTTTCCGGGGAATAAAGATGCCGGGACGGTGGTGGATGATCTCTGCAGCTTCGTGGACATCCCTGCCACCATCCTTTCCCTGGCGGGAGTCCGCATACCCGGCACCATGCACGGACAGGCTTTCCTGGGTGGCCAGAAAGCGGAGCCAAGGGGCTATGTTTTCGGGGCCCGGGACAGGATGGATGAGTGGTTTGACTGCAGGAGAGCGGTCAGGGACAAGCGCTTCAGGTATATCAGAAATTACCGGCCGGATCTGGGGGCATACATGGACCTGGATTTCAGAAGAAATATGAATTCCATGCAGGAGCTTCTTCGCCTGCGGGACGAGGGGAAGCTCAACGGGGAGCAAATGTACTGGTTCAGAGAAGAGAAACAGGAAGAGGAACTCTATGATCTGGAAATGGATCCTTTTGAGCTGAATAACCTGGCTTCAGATCCCGCTTACGGGGAGGAGCTGGAGCGGCTCAGGAATGTGCTGGATGACTGGATCATCCGTATCGACGACAGGGGGGTGAAGTTCCGGACCGAAAAAGAACTGATGCTGGACATGTGGCCAGGTGGGAACCAACCGGTTACCGAAGCACCGGAGTTTCATTTCAGGGATCGCAGGGTGGAAGTGACCTGCGGAACGGAAGGTGCCTCCCTGGCGTACCAGGTGAATCACCGGGGATTGAATCCCGGCCACTGGTTCCTCTACCATCAACCGGTGTACCTGGAGCCCGGCGATTCCCTCACTGTCATTGCCCACCGCATCGGTTTCAGGGAGAGCATTGAAGCTGAATTTATCTGCCCCCACCTTCGATGAGCTGTCTACGATTCAATCAGATGCACAGAAAAAATGAAATCACATGGCAAGAAAACACCATTTCATCCTGATCCTGCTGATCCTGGCCGCGGGATGGGGCCGGTCCTGCAAAAGCCCGGAAAAGGAAGCTGAAAAGCCCAACATCATTTTCATCATGGCCGACGACCTGGGGATCGGGGACCTGGGCTGTTACGGACAGGAGATCATCCAGACCCCCCATATCGATGAACTGGCCTCGCGGGGCATGCTTTTCACCAACCACTATGCGGGGAACACGGTCTGTGCCCCGTCACGCTGCGCCCTCATGACGGGGTATCATATGGGGCATGCCGGGGTGCGCGGCAATCGGCAGGCCGAGCCTTCAGGTCAGTGGCCCATTTCAGACAGCACCCTCACAGTGGCCGAACTGCTAAAAGAGGCAGGATACAATACGGCCATGACCGGTAAATGGGGGCTGGGTGTTGAGGGCACGACCGGGGATCCCCTGAAGCAGGGATTTGATTCCTATTACGGTTACCTGGACCAGGTGCTTGCCCATAACTATTATCCTGAATACCTGCTCAGGAACGGGGAAAGGGAGTACCTTGACAACGAGGTTCAGTACCTGGATACCTCGCTCTGGCACAAGGGATTGGGTAGTTATTCCACGGTGAAGAATGCATATTCCCATGACCTGTTCACCCGGGAGGCACTGAAGTTTATCCGGGAGCACAGGGATTCGCTCTTCTTCCTTTATCTTCCCTATACCATTCCCCATGAAAACGGGGAGGCGCCGTTGGGGGAAAGGCAGGAGGTGCCTGACTTCGGCATTTATGCGGACCGGGACTGGCCCCGGGAACAGAAGGGGTATGCGGCCATGATATCGCGGCTGGACAGCGATGTTGGAAGGATCATGCAGCTGCTGGATGAGGTGGGTCTTGCCGAACGGACAGTGCTGTTTTTTACCAGTGATAACGGTCCCATGCCTGACAGGGAATTTACAGAATATTTCAACTCCAACGGTCCATTCAGGGGAGGAAAAAGGGACCTCTACGAAGGAGGGATCCGGGTTCCCATGATCGTTGCCTGGGAGGGCCGGATCAAAGCCGGTACCCGGAATGACCATCTCAGCGCATTCTGGGATTTCCTGCCCACTGCCTGCGACATTGCCGGGATCCCTGTGCCCGCCCAGGTGGATGGTATATCGTTCCTTCCGGTCCTGTGGGGACAAGAACAGCCCCGGCATGAATCGCTTTACTGGGAATTCATGGAGCAGGGTGGCAAACAGGCCGTCCGGAAAGGCAACTGGAAGCTGGTGAGAAACCAGGTGATCAGCGAACCGCCGGGCACCGTTGAATTGTATGACCTGGGGGAAGATCCCGCTGAAACGAAGGATGTCTCGCATGAACATCCTGAAAAGGTACAGGAATTGCTGGATGACATGGAGGCCAGCAGGACAGAATCGGATATATTCCGGCTGAGCCGCCAATAATCGTTACTGATTCGGGGGATAATGACAGGATTCAGTTATCTTTAGAGGAACAATGAACCCATTCGCAGCCGTATCAACCCATTCGCAGCCATATCAACCAATTGATCATCGAACAAACCAAAATTCTTATCCATGAAAACCAGGCACATCCTTTCCGCATCCATCTTGCTGTTGTTCCCGGTCCTGCTGGCAGGGGCCGGATTGCAGGTCACTTCGCTGAAGACAGATTATAAGTCCGGTCCCCTTGGAATTGACAATACCCGGCCCATGCTGAGCTGGGTCATCCTGTCGGACCGCATGAACACCCTGCAGGAGAGCTACGAGATCAGGGCGGCACTCAGCGAGCGCGACCTGGAAAGGGGAAGGAACCTGGTCTGGGAGACCGGCCGGGTAAGCTCTTCCCGGAGCATCCACGTCCCCTATGAAGGAACCCCGCTCCAATCCTTCCAGCGCGTATACTGGCAGGTACGCATCCGGGACAATCATGGCCAGCGCTCCGGATGGAGCAATGTCGCCTCCTGGGAGATGGGGATCCTGGACAGCAACCTGTGGAATGCTGACTGGATCTCGCCGCTGCTGGAGGAAAAAACCAATCTTTCCAATCCGTCCCCCTTCCTCAGAAAGGAGTTCAATCTCAGGCCGGGGATCAGCAAAGCCAGGCTGTACATCAGCAGTCACGGGCTCTACCGGGCTGAGATCAACGGCAAACGGGTGGGTGACCAGGAATTCACTCCGGGGTGGACCAGCTACCGCCACCGGGTCCAGTACCAGACCTACGATGTGACCGGACTCCTGAATGCAAGCAACAATGCCATGGGGATCATCCTGGGTGACGGATGGTTCCGGGGTAACCTGGCCTGGTCGGGCAACCGGAATGTGTACGGGTCCCGCCTGGCTGCCATCGCCCGGCTGCATGTATGGTATGCGGATGGATCCGAGGCGGTCATCGGGACGGATGACAGCTGGAAGGCCGGTACAGGTCCCATCATCAGTTCGGATATCTACAACGGGGAAACCTACGATGCCACACGGGAACTGGCCGGATGGAGCAGCCCGGGGTATGACGACGGGGACTGGGAAGGGGTGGAGACCATGGAGATCCCCATGGAAAAGCTCATCGCAACCGAGGGACCGCCGGTGAAGATCGTTGACGAGCTCATACCGGTCTCCATTGAGAAGGCAGGAGACGGGCAATGGCTGGTGGACATGGGACAGAACATGGTGGGCCGGGTGCGGATCAGCGTCAGCGGGAACAGGGGAGATACGATCACCCTCAGGCACGCGGAGGTACTGGACAGGGAAGGGAAGATGTACTATGACAACCTCCGGTCGGCCGAAGCGACCAACAGGTATGTTATGAAAGGAGCCGGTACGGAAGTATTTGAACCCCATTTTACTTTCCAGGGATTCAGGTATGTGATGGTTTCGGGCTACCCCGGAGTGCTGAAGCAGGATGCCATCAGGGGGATGGTGATCCATTCCGACATGGGACAGGCAGGCACCTTCAGTTGTTCGGATTCCCTGATCAACCAGCTGCAGCACAATATTGTATGGGGACTGAAAGGGAATTTCCTGGATGTGCCCACCGACTGCCCCCAGCGGGATGAGAGACTGGGATGGACGGGTGATGCCCAGGTGTTCGCCCCCACCGCATGCTTCAACATGCAGGCAGCCACCTTTTATAAAAAATGGCTGAGGGATATGGCGGCTGACCAGACGGCAGAAGGCATGATCCACAACGTGATCCCGGATGTGCTGGGTGGCGGGGGAGCGACCGGATGGGCCGATGCAGGGGTGGTGATCCCCTGGGTGGTCTATATGAACTATGCCGACACATCGGTTCTGGAGGACCAGTATGAAAGCATGAAGAAATGGATCGGTTACATGCAGGCCCGGGCCGGGGAGGACATGGTCTGGGACGGGGATTTCCATTTCGGGGACTGGCTGTCCTTCGACGACAGCAGTCCCGCCTACATGGGTGCCTACACCCTGACCGACCTGCTTGCCACGGCCTACTTTGCCTATTCCTCGGGCATTGTATCGGATGTGGCGGCCATCCTAGGCAAGAATGACGAGGCTGCTCATTACAAAGAACTTTCCGAACAGGTGAAGCACGCTTTCAGGGATGAGTTCGTGACCCCCAACGGCCGCCTGGTCTCTCACACCCAGACCGCCTATACCCTGGCGCTTGCCTTTGATTTGCTGGACGAGCGGACCGAACAGCTGGCTGCCCGTCATCTCGGCAACAATGTACAACAGTTCGGGCACATCACAACGGGCTTCCTGGGCACTCCATTGATCTCACTGACACTTACCGGATATGGTATGAACGAGCTGGCCTATTTACTGCTGAACAGGAAGGAGTACCCGTCGTGGCTCTACCCGGTCACCATGGGGGCCACTACCATCTGGGAGCGGTGGGACGGCCAGAAACCCGATTCCACCTTCCAGGATCCGGGCATGAACTCTTTCAATCATTATGCTTACGGGGCCATCGGGAAATGGCTCTACCAGGTGGTGGCAGGGATCGGTATTGATCCGGACCAGCCCGGCTACAAACATGTGATCATCCATCCCAGGCCGGGAGGAGGGCTCACATGGGCGAAAGCCAGCCATGAAAGCATGTATGGAACCATAACATCCGGATGGGAACTGGATGGGGACCAGCTCACCATGGAAGTGGAGATCCCGGCCAATACCACGGCCTCCCTGCACATCACGGGACAACCGGAGCAGATCGTCATCAATGGCACCGGCCTGACGCAATCCGGGATCAGTTACCGGACAACGGAAGCAGGAGTGGTGGCAGAAGCCGGCTCCGGACGTTACGAGATCATCACCACCCGGGAGGAAGCGGGTCAATAGACCGGAGGTGGTCATAGCCGCGCTTTCACCTGAGAGCACCGGCACTCCTGAACTGCGACGGCTGTTGATTTATCGGCGACCTGGATGACTTCATGGCGAACAGGATGCACAGGCTGAACCGGGTAAAAAAATAATATACCTATTTAATAAAATACCGGACCTGGGTACCTGTGAATATGAATATGTTTGTCAGGAAAACTATTCATTCAATCTAACTTAAAATCACGACTATGAAAAGAATTGCTACGCTATTCATGCTATTATTGCCTGCCCTCGGTTTGTTGGCACAGCCTTTTACAGCTGTTTCCTGGATCGGGTGGGAGAACGAGCCGGATTATGAAGGTGTAACAGGATATGCGGAAAATCCTTATGACAAACCTGTGGTCATCGTTCCGCAGGCCCCCGAAGGACTGACACCCGATCTGATCGCCGATGCGACCACCTTCGACCTCGCATGGGAACTGATGGGAAATGCCAACCTCGTGGCCAACCTTACCTCCAATGGGGTGGCAGGTGATCCGTTCGACCTCGGAGAAGCGACCCCGACCTTCGGTGCAGCCTGGAAAGCCGTTCATGACGGGGCCAACCTGTATATCTTTCTGAAGTACTGGGATGTGAACAGCCAGGTGGATGCCGGTTCCCGTTCATTCGAGATCATGGCACAGCCAACCTCACCTTTCCGCCACGAATCCACCTTCCAGGCAGCATCTGACAGTGCTGCCGAACTGGTGGTGGCTTACCAGAACATGGCTTATGCCCGTTTAACCGAGCTGGGCGGAGGGAAAGCCTTATTCAAGGATGGTGCTGTCAGTGAATACGCTGCTTCCCAGGGTCTGAACCAGGAGAAACTGGCCTGGAAAGCCTATGTGACAGCTGCCTGGGGTCCCAATGACCACGGCCTGCTGGCGCTCGCTTCAGCTACCCACTTCTGGAATATGGACGGAGAGAATACGATCCGGGCCATCATGGTGATGTCCTTCGACGGGGCACTGGGTTACCCTGCTGATCCTTCTGACCTGGAAGGAGCTTACAATGCAGTTCAGGTGGGTGATACCATTGCCTTTGATGTGAAATCCAATTCAACCATCGGTGGCTCGGAAGGGGACAACAAGGTGGAATATTTCTGGTCAGCCGACAAGAACAACGGGTATGGTTCAAACTATTACAGCGGGTACCTGGTGATGGCACCGCCGGCAGTTGCCCCCGGTGACAAAGCATTTGCAGCTGTTTCATGGATCGGGTGGGAGAATGAACCCGATTATGAAGGGGTGACAGGATATGCAGAAAATCCGTATGACAATCCGCAGGTGACCATCAAGCAGGCTCCCGGGGGATGGACCTACGACCAGATCGCAGATCCGGCAACCTTTGACCTTGCCTGGGGTATCCTGGGTGACTCAATGGCCGTGGCCAACCTTACCTCCAACGGTGTGGCAGGTGACCCGTTTGATCTGGGAGAGGCAAATCCCACCTTCGGTGCGGCATGGAAGGGAGTTCATGACGGCTCCAACCTGTATGTCTTCCTGAAATACTGGGATGTGAACAGCCAGGTGGATGCCGGCTCCCGCTCGTTCGAGATCATGGCACAACCTGCCTATCCCGTCCGGCATGAGCCCTCATTCGAAGCAGCGTCGGACAGTGCAGCAGAACTTGTGGTGGCCTACCAGAACATGGCTTATGCCCGTTTTACCGAACTGGGCGGAGGGAAAGCCTTCTTCAAGGATGGCTCTGTTTCAGAATACGCTGCTTCCCAGGGACTGAACCAGGAAAAACTGGCGTGGAAAGCATATGTGACGGCTGCCTGGGGTCCCAACGACAATGGCCTTCTGGCCCTTGCCTCTGCCGCCCACTTCTGGAATCTGGACGGGGAGAATACGATCCGGGCGATCATGGTGATGTCCTTCGACGGTGCGCTGGCCTATCCGGCAGATCCGGCGGATCTGGAAGGTGCCTATACACCCATCCAGGTCGGAGAGACCATGGCCTTTGATGTGAAATCCAATTCAACCATCGGTGGCTCGGAAGGAGACAACAAGGTTGAGTACTTCTGGTCTGCTGATAAGAACAACGGATACGGTTCCAATTACTACAGCGGTCACCTGACCCTGTCTGATGAAGTCATACAGGTTGTCGGGGTTGAAGACCGTACCCTTGATCACATCAGGGTGTTTATGCAGAATGACTTCCTCAATATCAGGGGAGTCGGAACCACTGGTGTGAAGGTCTACAGCATCACCGGTGCACTTGTGAAGTCTGTCAGTAATGTGAACCGGCAGGTTGATATGAGCGATGTGTCCGATGGTGTATACATTGTGAAGCTTGAAGGGGTTCCTTCAGGATTTAAAGTGATCAAGTAGTTTTTTTCTCAAAATCATTCGGAAAAAAGGGAGGCCTGGTGCGTCCCTTTTTTTTGAATGACCGGAATGGCGCCTGAAACAGCATGCGTAACAAATAATCTCACCAGACATGAAACATTTACTGAGAAAATTCCTGTACATCAGTACGCTATGCCTTGCAGGACTGATCCTGCCATTGGAGGGCATCATGGCTCAACAGATCATTACCGGCAGGGTGACCGATGCCGGAGACGGACAACCCATGCCGGGGGTGAATGTGGTGGTCAGGGGCACCACCACCGGGACGATCACAGACATGGAAGGGAATTATTCCATCAGGGTCAGTGATCCCAACGCGGTACTCCTGTTTTCATACGTGGGGTATCTCGACCAGGAATATCCGGTGGACGGGCTGACCGTGATCAATCTTGAAATGAAGGAAGACATACAGTCACTGGAAGAAGTGGTTGTGATCGGTTACGGTACGGTGAAGAAAGAGGATTTGACCGGATCGGTGGCCGTGGTCACCTCGGAGGAGATCTCCAGAACCCCGAGCCCTACATTGAGCAGGGCCATCCAGGGCCGTGCATCGGGTGTGCTTGTCACCCAGGGCGGAAAACCCGGGACCGGGGTTACCATCCGAATAAGGGGGATTGGCTCCATCAACCAGAATCCCAATCCGCTCTATGTGATTGACGGTGTGATCTCGGGAGGGATCGACAACATCAATCCCAACGATATTGCGTCCTTCCAGGTGCTGAAGGATGCCTCTGCTGCCGCGATATACGGGGCAGATGGTGCCAACGGGGTGGTGATCATCACCACAAAAAGAGGCAGGGAAGGGAAACCCAGGGTCTCATTTTCCACCTATGGCAGCATGAACCTGGTCCCGAAGCAGTTTGATGTGATGAATGCGGACCAGTATGCAAAGTTCTATAATGAGATCTACGAAGCGAATTCCATTGAACCCAATGAAGCTTACAGCGACCGGTTCAGGGAGCTTTATTACGGTGAAGGATGGGAGGAGGGGACCAGCTGGCAAAACGAGATCATCCAGCGGGCCTACACGCAGAATTATTACCTGGGTGTATCGGGCGGAGGAGAGAACAGCAATTATGCCATTTCGGCCAATATGCTGGATGAACAGGGGATCCTGAGGGGAACGGGAGCCACCCGGTATAATTTCAGGGCCAATTCCGATTTTGAAATCGGCAAGTACATCCAGGTAGGTGAATCATTCACGGTATCCCGTTCCACCAGGCAGGACGAAGGGACATGGCAGGGAAACCCCTGGCAGGTATCCCTGATCACTTCTCCCCTGATGCGGGTGTACAATGAAGATCTGAAGGGAGGCTACGAAGGCCCCCAGATCCCCTTTGAATTCATGACCGGCACGGACACGATCCAGGCACTCAACTCCGGAGGGAACGACAAGCCCAATCCCAGGGCCCCGCTGGACATCGCACAATTAAATACAAGCTATAATTCTTTCCTGGGCAGCATTTACATGGAGATCTCCCCGTTCGAGTGGCTGAGGTTCAGGACCACGCCTTCGGCCGACGGAACGTTTGTCCACACCCGCAACTGGTTCCCTGCATTTGAATCAGGGGTCCGGACCAAGTCAGAAGCCACGCTGGACGAGAATTTCGCGGAGAACCTGACCCTCTCCATCGAGAACCAGCTAACCCTGCAGAAATCCCTGGGAAACCACAACATTACCCTGACCGGCGTACATCATGCACGCTCCTACAACGGATACAGCTCCAATGTGGCGGCAAGGGGATTTGAGTATGAGAACCTGAACACCATTCATAATTCAGATGCCGAACTGCTGACAGCCACCGGATATTACACACCGGTCAGGTGGATCTCCTACCTGGGCCGGGTGATCTACGACTACAACGGGAAATACCTGCTGACGGCCAGTGTCCGCAGGGACGGGAACTCCAGGTTCGGTCCGGGCAACCGCTGGGGTACCTTCCCTTCCGCTTCCGTGGCCTGGAAGCTGAACGAGGACCTGCTGCAGGGTGTGGACGCCATCGATATGCTGAAGATCCGTGCCGGGTACGGGATGACCGGATTTTCCGATATCGGTAATTTCAGATATGAGGGCCTGCTGAGCAAATTCACCGACTTCTCACCCGTATTCGGGGTCAGCCAGCAGGTTGCCCCGGCGCTCAATGTGCTCTATGATTTCGGGAACGAACTGATCCAGTGGGAATCATCGGCCATGACCAACATCGGCTTGGATGCCAGCCTTTTCAGGAACCGCCTGTCGGGAAGCGCGGAATACTATATCAAGGATACGGACAACCTGATCGTGGCCCGTTCCGTATCCGATGTCTTCGGCAAGATCGGCAATCCGTTCGTGAACCTGGGCAATATCAGGAACCGGGGTTTCGAGTTCAATGCATCCCTGCGGGACATGGAAGGACGCTTCAACTATGAGATCACCGGTACGCTGACCACCATCAAGAACGAGGTGATCGACCTGCCCGAAACATACCTCAGCGGGAATAACATTGCCCGGGTCGGGAACACGGTGGGCTCCCTGTACGGGTATATTGCCGAACGGATCGTCACGCCCGAGGATTTTGACACGGAGGGAAATTATCTGCACCCGGTTCCAAGTTCCGGTGTCCCTGAGCCGGGTGACATAAAGTACACGGACCTGAACCTGGACGGGGTGATCAACGACCAGGACCGGACCATCATCGGCAAACCGATTCCGGATTTCATTTACTCGCTCAATGTGAACCTCTATTACAGGAGTTTTGATTTTTCCATGTTCTGGTACGGTGCCCGGCACGTGGACGTGTTCAATTCCCAGCGCGCGGACATTGAGAGCTTTTCAACCCAGGACATCAACCACAACAAGACGGTCGCTTATTCAGAGAATTATTACAGGGAGGACCGTCCCTCTGACCAGTACGTGCGGGCTGACCTGTACAACCGGAACCAGAACGACCGGATCTCCACATGGTGGGTGGAAGATGCATCCTACCTGAGATTGAAAGATATACAGATCGGGTACAGCCTGCCCAGAAGCATTGGAGGATCCCTGGGAATATCAAGGGCCAGGATCTATGTGAGTGCTGTGAACCTTTGGACCCTGACCGATTACCGGGGCCGCGACCCGGAGGCTCCCACCTCAGGATCTCCCATGAATGTGGGAACCGACGGTAGCAGTTATCCGTTGCCCAGGGTCCTGACAGCGGGAATGCAAATTGATTTTTGATCATGCAGACATCTAAATTCAGAACGTGATGAGCAGATATATCATACAAACATGCATCCTCCTGGGAGTCCTTTTGATCTCGGGATGCAGTGAAGATTTCCTGGAGGTTGAGAATAAGAACAACCTCACGGAGGGCAGTTTCTACCAGACGCAGAATGACTTCCTGCTGGCACTGAACTCCTGTTACTGTCCCCTGGCCGGGGCGGGCATGTTCGGGTTGAATTTCCAGTTTGTGCTGGGTTCCTATGAGGACCGTACCCTGTTCGAAACAGAAGGCTGGGACAGGCTGGCGGTCATGAATTCAAGCTCCGGGCAGGCTTCTTCCATTTATCTGTACAGCTATCTCGGGCTCTACAGGACCAGCCTGCTGCTGAGACAGCTGAAGAATACCGGTGACATCGCGGGGTTCGATGAGGAGTCCAGGAACCGTTATGAGGCGGAGGCGAGGACGCTGCGGGCCATGTACTATTTTTATCTGGTGGTGCTTTACAACAGGCCGGTATATTATGATGAGGACGATTTCCCCGTTGACTACAATAAGAATTTCACCAATGGGGAACCGGTGCAGTTCTGGGAACAGATGGAGGAGGACCTGGATTTTGCCATACCGAACCTGCCGAAAAAATCGGAATACGGCGACGAGGACCTGGGACGGATCACCACCGGGGCGGCCAGTGCGTTGCTGGGCAAAGCCATGCTATTCAAATATTATCACCATTATGTGAAGAATGGTACGGAAGGAAGCGCTGAAGCCCGGGAGGACCTGACCAAAGCAAAGCTTGCTTTTCTGGATGTGATGAATTCGGGAGAATACGACCTCGTGTATCCCGGGGAGCCAAAGACCAGGAAGGATTATCTGTACGCCCTGCTGTCCAATACGGCTTACCTCCCCCTTCAGTCGGAGAACAATACCTATCCGTCGGAGAATAACATCGAATCCATCTGGGAGGTGCAGTTTTCCAATGTCCGGATCCAGCCGGGCTGGCTTCCCGGTTGGCAGTGGAGCGGATCCCTGAACAGTCAGTATTTTTCTGTCCACAGCAATAGTTACAAGAACCATGAGGTGCATCCGGACTGGTTCTATGCCTGTGACACGGTGGGCGCTCCGCCGGACTTTGACCGGGATCCGCGTGCCTATGCCACCTGTTACCTGGATAAGGATACCATGCATATCGATCCCGCTTCTGCATTTTACAAGCAGTTTAATTCTTTCATCAATACCAAGCGGGTTGCACAGTCACGGGGATTGAACCGTGAGGGACAGCCGTCCATTGCATTCGGACTGAAAAAGTATTATTTCCCGGTCTACTCCGAGGAAGGCACCTCCGCACCCAACAATGATCCGGTGAACCGGGATGTGATCCGTTATGCCGATGTACTGCTGATGTATGCGGAGGTGATGCTCCTGCTGGGAGACGATGGAACGGGACTGGACGCCCTGAACGAAGTGCGGGGAAGGGTCGATATGCCGCCGGTGCCTGCCCTGACCCGGGAGGCGGTCATTCACGAAAGAGATATCGAACTGGCTCTTGAGACACACCGCTGGCTGGACCTGGTTCGCTGGAGTTTTGACCCTTCGTGGGGGATCGACTGGGATGAGATCCTCGGTCCGGGCATCTTCCAGGCAGGGAAACATGAATACCTGCCCATTCCCATCGAGGAGATCAATGTGAATAACGGGGAACTGAAACAGAATCCGGGCTGGTAATACAAAAAACTACACGATTATGAAATGCAGGATACATTTGATCGCGACCGTGGCGGCCGGACTGCTTTTTACCGGCTGTAACAAAGAGGAGGCACCGGAAACCTCCGCGGCCTTCACCACAAACATCCAGCAGGGTACGCTGGAGACAGGTGAGGGTTTTACCGTCTATCTGGACCAGGCGAAAGGGGAATTTCTCACCTATTTCAAGGGGGACAAGGAAGGAACCACATACGGCACGGGTTATGGCAGGGTGATTGGGACCGGGACCGACTCCCTGGTCCTCTCGGCCTACGGAACACCCGGCACCTACACCTTTACCCTGGTTGCCAGAAGTTACGGGAACTGGGGATCCACCCTCGTTGAAGATGTGCAATCCATCGATATCAGTGTGGCGGCACCAGAGTGATCTTCATACAGGGAGGCAGGGTCCGGCCGTCCCGGGATGAACCGGCGCCTACCACATATTGATGAAATCATCGGGGGAATACAGGTGGTCCCGCTGATGGTACCGTGGCTTTCCCGGTGATCGCAGGTTCATGAGGTCTTTTCTGAAAAGACGGGCGAGAAGGCTGACCGGGAGCAGGATGAAAAAGAAAATCGCGGTCAGTACCACTTTCCCCATGACAAATCCCAGCTTTTCGCCGGCAAATATCCATGCAATATGGATCAGCCGGTTGAGCCTGATTGAGATGATCCCCGGAATACCCAGCCCCAGTGCTGCATAGAGCATCCAGTTGCGGTCAAAGACCAGGTAGAGCAGGGCAAAACCCAGCACGATCACCAGAAGTGTTGTCCGGTACCCGGAGGCCTGTCGTTGCTCTGTATGATCTTTTGTGTCCATATTCCCGGTCTGTTAACAAAATTTCAGTCCATTCCGATCTTATCCCTCCATCCCTTTTCCTCCCACCCTGGCTGATCAATCTTTTTGAACAGGAATTCGCCCATCACCAGGCAGTCCATCTCCGTCCGCATGAAACACCGGTAGGCATCTTCCGGGGTGCAGACCACAGGTTCCCCGCGAACGTTGAAGCTGGTATTGACCACGACCCCGTATCCGGTGAGCTGTTTGAAATCGCTGATCACCTGCCAGAAACGGGGATTGGTCTCCCGGTGAACAGTCTGCAGCCTGGAGGAAAAGTCCACATGGGTAATGGCCGGCAGGTCGCTTCGGGGTATATACAGCCTGTCCATCAGGGGAAGTTCCCTGTAATTGTCCGGGAGTTCCAAACGCCTTCTTTGATGTACCGGGGCAACCATGAGCATGTAGGGGGAAGCATCGCTGAATGCGAAGTATTCCTTTACATTTTCCATCAACACCGCGGGTGCAAAAGGACGGAAACCTTCCCGGTACTTCACCTTCAGGTTCAGTTTTTTCTGCATTTCCGGGTTCCGGGCATCGGCCAGGATGCTTCGGTTTCCCAGTGCACGGGGACCGAACTCCATGCGCCCCTGGAACCATCCCACCACATGGCCTTCAGCGATCAGCCGGGCAGTTTCTTTGCTCAGGACCTCAAAATCCGGGATTTCTTCAGCCACCGCACTGAATTTCCCGATGACTTTCATGATCGCATCCCGGCCGAAAGACGGACCCAGAAAGGCTCCGTTCATGGAATCCCCACCCGGGGCTTCCCTCCGGTTCCCGTTGAAGATATGGTGGACTGCCAGGGCTGCTCCCAGCGCTCCCCCTGCATCCCCAGCTGCCGGCTGAACGAAAATGTTCCTGAACGGCCCGGATTCCTTTAATTTTCCGTTTGCCACGCAGTTGAGAGCCACCCCGCCGGCCAGGCAGAGGTTCCGGGACTGTTCCTCCGATTCCGCATACTCCCTGGCATGTGTCACCATCTTCATCATGATCTCTTCGGTCACCCGCTGGATGGCCAGTGCCAGGTCGCAGTGCACCTGCCCGATCCCGTCCGCTTCTTTTCGCCGGGGAATTCCGAAGAGTTTTTTCCATTTCCCGTGGTCAATCATCCTCAGACCGGTGGCATACCGGAAATATTTCTGGTTCAGCCATATGGACCCGTCCTCTCCCAGGGTGATCAGTTCCTGCCTGATAATCTTCACAAACGATTCGACCCGGGGTGAATCCGGGTTCCCGTAAGGAGCCAGTCCCATCAGCTTGTATTCTCCCGAATTCACCCGGAAGCCCAGGAAATAGGTGAATGCGGAATACAACAATCCTGCCGAATGGGGAAAGTGAAGCTCCTTGACGATCCTGATCCGGCTTCCTGTTCCCAGGCAGATGGAAGCCGTGGCCCATTCACCCACCCCGTCCAGGGTGACAATGACCGCTTCCTCCCAGGGAGAGGGATAGAAAGCACTGGCAGCATGGGACAGATGGTGCTCCGTGAACAGAAGCTGTTGTTTTCGTGCATCGAATGCACCGATTTCCCGAAGCCCTTTTCTGATATTCCTTTTCAGGAACAGTTTTTCATTCACCCATACCGGTATGGCGGTCACGAAGGACACCAGTCCGCGCGGGGCAAAACTGTAATAGGTCTCCAGGAGCCTTTCGAACTTCAGGAAAGGCTTGTCATAAAACACGACCTGGTCAACCATGGACAATTCCAGGCCTGCTTCCTCCAGGCAATACCGGATGGCATGGACCGGAAAACGGGCATCATGCTTTTTTCGCGAAAACCGCTCTTCCTGTGCGGCGGCGATGAGTTTCCCGTTGACCAGGATCGCAGCCGCCGCGTCGTGGTAATATGCCGAGATGCCCAGGATATTCACTGCGGATGGTTCTGTCTGATGCCAAAGAAACGATTTTTTTCTATTATGGCACAAAATTCATATTTTGTATGTTCATAGACACCATTTCCAGAAAATGAAAGCTTTGAACCTTCCGCTCACCCTGCTCATCCTGAACCTGATGGTTTCATGCAGCCAGCCGCCCGGAAATGAGCGGCAGTCAGAAACCCCCAACATCCTGTTCATTGCGGTGGATGACCTCCGTCCCGAGCTGGGATGTTACGGGGTGGAACGGATCCGTTCGCCCCACATCGACCGGCTGGCGGCCGAAGGCACCATGTTCGAGCGGGCCTATTGCAATATCCCGGTCTGCGGGGCATCCCGGGCCAGCCTGATGACCGGACTCCGTCCCGCCCGTCACAGGTTCCTTCATTACTATACCCGGGCAGATGAGGATGCCCCGGGGATCACCACCCTTCCGCAGCATTTCAGGGAGAACGGGTATTACACCATCAGCAACAGCAAGGTATTCCACCATGCGGACGATGCCATGCAGAGCTGGGACGAAGTGTGGACACCCCGTTCCGGCAGCCATTCATGGAGGGACTATGCCATCCGGGAGAACATCCTTGCGGACACATCCGACCGGTTCAGGGGTCCCCCGTTCGAAAGGACCGTGCTGAACGATACCGCCTATAAGGACGGAAAAACCGCAGAGAAAGTGAAAAATGATCTTCGCAGGCTCAGCCGGATGGACCGGCCTTTCTTCCTGGCGGCCGGATTCCTGAAGCCCCATCTTCCCTTCAACGCCCCGGATAAGTACTGGGCGCTGTACGACGGAAAGATGAGGCTGCCGGAGAATGACGAGCCGCCGGAGAATGCACCCCCGGAATCGCTGCACAACTGGGGGGAGCTGAGGGCATATGCGGGGATACCGCCGGAGGGTCCCCTGACGGACAGCATGGCCAGGGCGCTGATCCACGGATACTGCGCATGTGTCAGCTATACGGATGCCCAGATCGGCAAGATCCTGGAGGAACTGGAGAGGCTGGACATGGAGCGGAACACCATCGTGGTCCTGTGGGGCGATCACGGCTGGAACCTCAGGGAGCACGGACTGTGGTGCAAGCACTGCAACTATGAGACTTCCCTTCATGCCCCGCTGGTCCTGAAGGTGCCCGGAACGGGCCAGGTGGGTTCCTATGCCGGGATAGTGGAGTTCGTGGATATCTATCCCACACTCTGTGAGCTGGCCGGGCTGGAGCTTCCGGACCACCTGCAGGGCCAGAGTCTCGCGGAGATGCTGTACGACCGGCGGGCATCGGGGGACGGGGTGGCCGTTTCGCAATGGTTCGACGGGATCACCACCATCCGGGATCATTATTTCTATACGGAATGGGTGGACGACCATGACAGTGCCTATGCCAGGATGCTCTATGACCATAGGGTGGATCCCTGGGAGAATGTGAACATCTCCGAATACCCGGAGCAGGCGGCCACCGTGGAGCAGATGAGCCTGGAGATGAGGCGCAGCCGGGCGGAACACTATTTCGGTACGGAGTGAATCCAGCCCGGAAGAGGATGCATTATGCCCGCCAGGGCCTTTTCCGGCCGGCCGACTCATCCAGGGCGGCCAGGGTGGTGTTCACATCTTCAATGATCTGGAAATCGTACATCCCCACGCAGATGAAATCCGCCCCCATGCTGAATGCGTAGGGAAATGCATCCTCCGGTCTGATGGCTCCCGCAGCAAGGACTTTGAACGCGACCCAGGGTTTTTCCAGTGTTCCCATGAACCGGATGGTCTCTTCAGGATCGTAGCAGTACAGGTTGTCATGCCAGGTGGGATGTTTGGCGGACCAGTAGTCATGGGTGTGGAGGGTCTTCATCCAGAAATCATGCTCGATCCCCAGTTCCACGCATTTCTTGATGGTCCCGATCCGGTGGGCCCCGATACCCACGGAAAGCCCGTTGCTGCGGATCATGTCCATCACCTGCACGATTTTGTCAGCCTGGTTATGCTCAATGTAGTAATCGGCGGTCTCCCCCTGGATATAGCAGGAATCCGCACCCCGGTCGATGGCATCCTTCACCAGGTCCATATAGGCCTGGAAATCCATGGGCCTGACCCCGTCGGAATAATCCAGTCCCGCGCAGTCGGTGATGAACTGGATCTTCCCGTAACCTTCCTTCCAGTATTCTTCCATGAGCGGCATCACCACGGGATTGGACAGCAGGGTGTTCACGCCTGACTGCTCGGCCAGCATCAGGGTCCTGAATATGCGTTCCTTCTGGTGGTAATGAAGCACAAGGGAAGAGACATAGATCAGGTCCCTGGAATGCACGTATCCGCTGAGCAGGTTCCCGCCCAGGATCAGCCTGGAGCAGTGGATGTTGCCCAGCTTCCCCTGCGGGATCGTTCCCCTGATCTGACCGGTCTCCTCGTTGAATTGCTTTCCCTTGAGATCCTCCAGGGCCACCCGGTCCGAGCCGGCCATGATCTGCTGGACAAAGCGCCGGGTGGCACCCGAGGAAGCATCCACCAGGTTCTGCTCTTCCAGGCTCTCCATCCGCCTGCGGGCCAGTGCCGCGTATACCACGGCTCCCAGGAACGGGACCGTGGCCAGGTGTTTCAGCACTTCCCTTCGTTTGATCCGGTTCACATCGGCCCGGGTCTCTTCCGTGTCGGGCTGCCCGTGCTCCATCCGGTGCATCTTTTTTCGGGAGGCGGTCTGCAGCAGGCCATCCAGTCCCAGGAACCTCCCCGTGGGGAAGAACATGAGCACCACCAGGGCGACCATCTCCAGGAAGTCTTTGCTGATCAGGAAATAGGATCCCTCCCGGAAGAACCCGGGTTCGGCAAAGAGGGGAGGGTGGGAAAAATAATATAGTAACAGCAGGACGATCCCCGCCAGCTGGGACACCCTTGTGAATAGTCCCAGGAAGAGCCCCAGCCCGATGAGGATCAGTCCCCCGATATTCACCGCATTGATCACTGCGAGCAGTGTTTCGTTCGCGGCAAGGGCCTGGTAGAAACCGGCCATGGGACCGGTGGCGCTTTCCAGGTATCCCGCTGCGGTCCATCCCGGATCAAACAGCTTCACGAGTCCTTCATACAGAAAGTGCCATCCGATGGCCACCCGGAGGATGGTCAGGATTGTCAGCGGGATCTTTCGCTGTCCGGAGTCAGTATGTGTTGTGCTCATATTCCCTGCAAATTACGCCACATCCCCAAATTTTCAAACCCTCGTGAAGCATTGGTGAAAATAGATAACCAATTTATGAAAGGTGTGGTGTATTTTTATGGGTAATCATGTCCGGGCCCACAAATCCAGATAACTTTTACCCGTGGCGGTACCCTTTTTTATTGCTGCCGCTTATCCTTTTGCTGGCCGGTTGCACCAGCCGGGAACTGCCGGAGAAGGAAGGAGGGATCGATATCAGCAGGGATTATCCGCAGTACTGGGAATACAGGGGTGAACCCGTCCTCC
>Ga0209205_1000056_pt1 | contig 28665 bp, 38 predicted proteins | sample ZodSprso05mmetaG_FD_184133 | JGI IMG/M metagenome (GOLD analysis project Ga0209205, IMG submission 184133) | Hot spring sediment microbial communities from Zodletone spring, Oklahoma to study Microbial Dark Matter (Phase II) - Zodletone Spring... ... | reverse complement strand
TCCATCACCCCTTTCATTCCCACCTTGTCCAGCTTGTCGACGGAAACCGTGATGTCGGTCATCCGCTCCGTTTCGCCCATCATCTCCACCACGCCCGCAAGGATCTTCCGGTTGTTCATCCGGATCACCGTCTCCAGCCCGAGTGCACCGAACACATCATCCATGATGCAGACCAGCTCGTATTCGTTCAGGAGCGTGTCGCTGCCGATCACATCCACGTCGCACTGGTAAAATTCCCGGTACCGCCCCCGCTGGGGCCGGTCTGCCCTCCACACGGGCTGGATCTGGTACCGTTTAAAAGGAAAAAGGATCTCACCCCTGTGTTGTACCACATACCGGGCAAAGGGGACGGTCAGGTCATACCGCAAACCCTTCTCCGAGATCATGTTCGCCAGTCTCCCGGCCGGTGCGGAGAGGAGCTCTTTTTCGGTGATCCCGCCCGTAAAATCGCCCGAATTCAGGATCCTGAACAGCAGTTTGTCTCCTTCATCCCCGTATTTCCCCGTCAGGGTTGACAGGTTCTCCATGGCAGGGGTCTCGATGGGAAGATACCCGTAGGTGGTGAAGATCTTCCGGGTGGTATCGAAAATAAAATTCCTCCTGGCCATTTCCAGGGGTGTAAAATCGCGTGTACCTTTGGGAATGGATGGTTTTTCGGCCATTGAAATCGCTCCTCCTATTGAATGGCTTTTGCCAGTTTTGTAAAATCGCTGGCGAGAAATGCATCGGGATGCTTGCCGCCGGTTTTATGAAAATCGAAGTAATAGAATTTTGAATCTCCCGCCCCGATCAGGATCTTGTAGACCCTTGCTTCCATCTGTCTCCCTTCGGGCCCCACTTTGTGGAGGAACACGGCCTGCTCATCCCCTTCCATGATCAGCTCCCTGATCCTGTCGCGGTCCACGATCTGCACCGGAAGGGGATAGATCGCCCCGATCCTTGCCTCAGTGGAGACATCCTTATCCAGCTCTTCCTCCACCAGGTAGAGGGTTTTGCCCCGGATATCCGCCATATTCTCATTGTAATGTTTGAACACATTCTGGGAGACCATGCCGGGATCCGCGGTGATCAGCCGGATATGATCCTGCATGAACCGGATGATGGTGCCCAGCTTGTAGGAGTAATGGTCCTCGTCCACCCCGTAATAGCTGAGGGGAAGGTTGGTGATATCCTTCATCTCATCCAGGGAAGGATAATCCCCTCCCAGCGACAGGCAGAGGAAAAGGTAACGGGCATTGGACCGGTCCTTTTCAAAAGAAACGGCAGCTGTGTAAAGGAAGGAACCGTTCAAATCCCTGCTTTTATCCCCGAAATCCCTGAACTGGATGAATTCAAATTCGGTAATATCCCAGTACTTCTCGATAGCATCCTTTATCTCGAAATTGTATTCTGAAAGGGGATTGTCATGGAGCACCACGTAGGTTTTCGTCCGGTGGAAATGCTGCAGGTCCTCTTTTGTGGGAAGATATTCCCGCTGTGCCTGCAGGGAAAGGGTAAAAAAAACGGCCAGGCCCAGCGTGGGGATGCTTTTCATTGTGCACATAAGATCTATGATTCTATGGTCATTTAACATCAATTCAATCGGCGGGGAATAAGAGCGGGTGTTTTTCATTGAACCGCCTGATGAAGACAAATTTCATCTGCTTTTTCTTCCGGTTGCGGAGTGCGCTGAACTCATCGTACAGCTCCGGGTCCTTCATGAGCAAGACTTCCACGGACTCAATATCATAATCCATCACCTTACCCGTTTCGAAATCCAGAAGGTACTGCCTGAGCTCCGTGCTGGCATAATTGGACCGTGGATTCATATACCGGTTGTAGTAATAGGAATTGTAATAGTAAGGGTTGTAGTAATAGGGATCGTAATAACGCGGACTGTAGGTGGTGATGGATGCCACAAAATGAGAAATACTTCCCACGAAACTGATCCGGTGGAAGGATGATCCCACATTGATATACAGCACCCCGTTCCTTCCGTAACCCCAGATATTCTCTGTCTTCATCACCCGTCTTACACCGTTCTCGTCGTAGATGGTGATCTCCTTGGAGGCTGTGACCTTGTCATAGAAATCCCTGTCGAACAGGTCCACATCGGTCACAATCCTGGCCGGCGGGATGGGCTGGTTGTCCTTGACCATGTTGAAATTGGCATAGATCCCGTCCCTGAATTCAAAATCCGTGGAATACGCCACCATGTTCCGCTCAACATCCTCCTGGGCTGCCAGTCCCCCTGCCAGCAGCACCAGTGCCAAGAATCCGGATATCCGCCTGATCATACCCATAATGCTCCCCCGCTTCAAAATTACTAACTAATATCCTCTTATGATACAAAAATAAAGTCAATATTCTTTACCCGTGTGCAAAAAATCTCTTACTTTGTCATGAAAGCCATTTAAGTCAGTTCCATGTTACCCGGTCTCCTGCAGCGCATTATTTCGTTTGGGATCGATGATCAGAAGGATGATTTCGTGGCGAACAGGGTCAGACGGATCAACCTGTACCACATCATCCTCTCTGTCCTGCTGCTGATCTCGGTCCTCTGGTTCATTTTTGCCGGGGTCAACCGGATGGCCATGCTGAACGGTTTTTTCCTGCTGGCTGTGGTGGCCGTTTTTTTCCTTGTCCCCCCTTCCAGAAAACCGGATCTGAACAGCATGCTGGTAATCGGCCTGACGGGGATGTTTTTCCTGACAGGCTATATGTTCGACCTGGGGATCTCGGGAACACTCATCCTGTCCTTTTACCTGCTTTTTCCGCTGGCGGCGGTGAGTATCCATGGACGTTACGGGATCCTGGTGCCGGTGGCGCTGGGGATCTTTACCCTCCCGGTGAACTTCATCCCTGCATTTGAACGGGCCATACACCTGGATGCCTTCAATGCGGTTGCGTTTTTTTCCATTTACGCCCTGATGATCCTCATATCCGCGTTCGTTGAACGGTCGAACCGGCAGCTGGTGAAAAACCTGAAAGAGTCCAGGGACCAGTATGAGACCCGGATGTTCCAGCGGGATGATTTTATCTCAAAGCTTTCGCACAATCTGAGGACCTCCCTGGGCAACATCACCCTGATCAACCACCTGGTCCATGACAGCAGGCTTTCCTCCCAGCAGAAAGAGCTGATGGAAACACTGAAGGCCTCCACCAATAACCTGATCGAGGATGTGAACAACCTCCTGGAGATCGCCACGCCCGGGATCGTCGACTTCAAGAAGAGCATCATCTCCTTTGACCTGACGCGGGTGCTGGATGAGGCGATCCGGATCCTCAGAACCGATCCCTCCTTCAGGGAGAAGGTGAACGTGGAGCGGGCCGATTCCATCCGGCATTACCTGATCGGGGATCCCAGCCTGCTTCGCAGCCTGGTGGTGAACCTGATCAAGGGACTGGGCATCTACAAAAACAGCCGGGCCCCCGTATCCCTTGTGATCGAGAACCTGCGTGAAACCCCCAGCACGGTGCGCCTGGAATTCAGTTTCACGGTGGAATCGGACCTGGGGGAGGATTTGGTGATCTATATGAATGCCCTGAAGCGCGGAGATGGTCCGGCCAATTCCAACCTGGCCACCGCTTACAACCTGCTCACGGAAAGTGAAAGCGGGATCTCGGCCATCGATACGGTTCACCATGCCACGCTCACTTTCTTCCAGGATTTCACCAAAGATCCCACCCGGATCGTCATGGAACCCTCCACCGGGGAAGAGGAGGCGCAGGTGAAAAAGCCGGTTGCAATGAAGGATGCCAGGATACTGCTGGTGGAAGACAATGAGATCAACCAGAAGATCGTCCTGCTCAGTCTCAATAAAAAAGTAAAGCAAATCGATGTGGCAGCGAACGGGCTGGAAGCGGTGGAAATGTTCGGTCTCAACCAGTATGACCTGATCCTGATGGATATCCAGATGCCCGTGATGGACGGAATGGCGGCCACAAAAAAGATCCGTGAGATCGAATCCAGGGGCGAGAGCCACGTTCCCATCATCGCCATCACGGCTTATGCGCTGACGGGGGACAGGGACAGCTGTCTCGCTGCAGGTGCGGATGAATATATCAGCAAACCGTTCCAGGCGGAGGAACTGATCAAGAAGATGAAAGAGCTGCTGGCCCTTTAAATGGAGCGGACCGGGAATTGCAGTCCGGGAATCGCAGTCCCTTATTTCTTCTGACTGGTTCCCTTTTTCGCAGATTTCAATTCCCTGGATTTCATGGCGATCTTTTCCAGCATCTCCGTGGTCACCGACTTGGGCCGTTCGATGGGATAACCCAGCGCCCGGTCCCATATCAAATTCGCAGTGATCCCGATGGCCCTGCCAATACCGAACAGCACGGTGTAGAATTCGTACTCGGTGATGCCGTAATGCCAGTGAATCACACCCGACTGGGCATCCACGTTGGGCCAGGGGTTCCTGGCCTTGCCCTGTTCTTTCAGGATGGGTGGCACCACCTTGAACAGCATGTCCACATACTTGAAAAGCAGGTCGTCTTTTAAATGGGTCAGGCAGAATTCCCGCTGCAGCATATACCTGGGGTCCGTCTTCCTGAGGACGGCGTGACCGTAACCCGGGACCACCTGTCCCGCATTGAGGGTATCCCAGACAAACTGCTTCATCTCCTCCTCCGTAGGCACCTGTCCGTCCATCTTCTCCACCAGGTCCTGCAGCCAGCGCAGCACCTCCTGGTTGGCCAGTCCGTGCAGGGGCCCCGCCAATCCGTTGATCATGGCAGAAATAGAAAGGTACATATCGGAAAGCGAACTGCCCACCAGGTGTCCGGCGTGCGCGCTCACATTCCCGCTTTCATGGTCGGCGTGAAGGATAAAGTTCATCCGGGACACATCATCGTAGGGTTTGGGGATCCCCATCATGTGCGCAAAATTGGCACCCATGTCCAGGTTGGGATTGGCCTGGATCCGTTTCCCGTCCCTGTACAACCGGGCATAAATGTAGGCGGCAACCTCCGGCAGCTTGGCCAGCAGGTTCAGGGAATCCTCGAACGTGGGATCCCAGTAATCCGTCTTGCTGATCCCTCCCTGGTATTTTTTATGGAAAAAGGATTCCCGCTGCATGGTGAGGATCGCCGCCGAAAAGATGGCCATGGGAGGCGAAAAGGTCGGGAACGCATCGATTACCTCGTACACATAGCGGGGCAGGATGCGGCGCTTGCGGAACTCATCTTCCAGGTCGGCCACCTCCTTTTCCGTGGGAATATCCCCCGTGAGCAGAAGAAAATACAGTGCTTCTACAGAGGGCATTTCAGCGCCGGGAGGTTTGGGGAGCTTTTCAAATACCTCCGGAAGGGTATAACCCCGGTAACGGATCCCCTCATAGGGATCGAGATAGGAGATATCGGTCACCAGGCTTTTCAGTCCCCGCATTCCGCCAAGCACATGTGCGATGGTCACCTGGTCGACGACGACGTCATGATAATCCTGCAGAAGTTTCTGGGTTCTGGGTCTCCATTCCTCGATTTTTTGCTGAAGTCTTTCTTTCAGTATGGACATTACATTCAGGTTTACAAGTGATACATCTTCTATCAGCGGCAGATCGCCAGGGACCGGGACCTGCCGCAGGGTGCTTCATACGTCTGTTTCAGGGTCCTGGAAAGTCCAGAACTTCTGTTAGATTAAGGGATTAACAAGATACCAAAAAAGTTGGGATCTGCAACATCCCCGGTGCCACAAAACGCCAGTCGCATTTACACAAGGGTATAGTTTTAAACCCTGATCGGTGTATTTTTGTTCGATGGGATTCCGGAATTCTCGCGACGGTGCCGGGCGCACCAAAAAAAAGCTGCCCCGGTATGGGGCAGCCCTTGTTGCAGTATGGGGTATTGTCGGGAATGTTCTCAGTAACCGTAGATGGCCGTGTCGCCCAGTTCCTCTTCGATGCGGAGCAGCTGGTTGTACTTGGCGATCCGGTCGGAACGGCTCATCGAACCTGTTTTGATCTGGCCCGAGTTGGTGGCCACCGCAATATCGGCGATGGTGGCATCCTCGGTCTCGCCCGAACGGTGCGAAATAACCGTGGTAAATCCTGCCCTATGGGCCATCTCAATGGCATTCAGGGTCTCGGTCAGGGTCCCGATCTGGTTCACCTTGACCAGGATGGAGTTGGCACATTTCAACTCGATCCCCCTGGAGAGGTATTCCACGTTGGTGACGAAAATATCGTCACCCACCAGCTGGATCTTATCGCCCAGCTGCTTTGCCTGGATCACCCAGCCGTCCCAGTCTGCCTCATCCATGCCATCCTCGATGGAATCGATGGGATATTTCTCAATGAGCTGTGCCAGGTAAGCAGTCTGTTCCCCGGCATTCCTTTTGGCTCCACCCTTGCCTTCAAATTTCGTGTAATCGTACACCCCGTTCTCATAAAACTCGGACGCAGCGCAGTCCAGGGCAATGGTGATGTCTTTCCCTGCCTTATATCCTGCGTTTCCGATGGCTTTCAGGATACAATCCAGGGCGTCTTCGGTCCCTTTCAGCGCAGGGGCGAAGCCCCCTTCGTCACCAACGGCCGTGCTCAGTCCGCGCTCCTTCAACACCTTTTTCAATGCATGGAACACCTCGGCGCCCATCCGCAATCCCTCGCGGAAAGTCTTCGCGCCCACCGGACGGATCATGAACTCCTGGAATGCGATGGGAGCATCGGAATGGGATCCCCCGTTGATAATATTCATCATCGGTACGGGAAGATGTTTTGCATTGGTACCCCCGATGTAGCGGTAAAGCGGCATGTCGTGATACATGGCCGCGGCCTTGGCCACAGCCAGGGAAACTCCCAGCATGGCATTGGCCCCCAGCTTGCTTTTGTTCTTTGTGCCGTCCAGGGCGATCATCTTCTGATCGATGGCCACCTGGTCCAGCGCCTCCATGCCGATCAGCTCCTCTGCAATCACCTTGTTCACATTGTCCACCGCATTCAGGACTCCTTTTCCAAGGTAACGGTTCTTGTCACCATCCCGCATCTCGAGCGCTTCATTTTCGCCTGTGGAAGCTCCGGAAGGAACGGCCGCCCGGCCCACAAAACCACTGGCCAGCGTCACTTCAACCTCGATGGTCGGATTCCCGCGTGAGTCGAGGATCTCACGTGCATGAATATCAACGATTTGTCCCATAATAATTCGATTTGTTTATATGTTATGCGTCTTGCTTGTCCTCGTCCTCTTCCTCGTCCTCTTCCTCTTCCTCGTCCCCGTCCTCTTCCTCGTCCTCTTCCTCGTCCGGCTCATCATCACCTTCCGGTTCGTCAGCCTCATCCACGATCTCCGCATCTGCGGTCTGATCCGCTTCGGCCAAGGGTTCTTCGGCTTCGGGCGCTTCTACTTCGGCAGCAGTTTCAGGCACTTCTGCTTCGGGCGCTTCAGGCGCTTTGGCAGGCGGAGGTGTGGCTTTGGCCTCGGCCGATTTTCCCCGGCCTCCCCTTCTCCTGCGGGAAGTCTTTTTGGTGTCAGCCTTTTCTGCCAGCATGGTCGGATTGTAATCCACCAGTTCCATCATGCACATGTCGGCATTATCTCCCACCCTTCCTCCGGTCCTGATAATCCGGGTATACCCGCCCGGACGTTCCCCCACCTTGAGGGCCACCTCGCGGAAAAGTTCCGTGACGGCTTCCTTGTCCTGCAGGTAACTGAATACAATGCGGCGGGAATGGGTGGAATCTTCCTTTGACCTGGTGATCAGGGGCTCTATGTATCTTTTAAGCGCTTTGGCCTTGGCCGTGGTGGTAAAGATGCGCTTGTGCATGATCAGCGAAGATGCCATATTGGAGAGCATGGCCTTCCTGTGTGCACTCGTCCTCGAAAGATGATTAAAACTCTTGTTATGTCTCATTTCAATTAATCCTTGTCCAGTTTGTACTTGCTTGTATCCATCCCGAAAGTCAGATTCATGTTGGTCAGCAGTTCCTCCAGCTCGGTGAGTGATTTTTTCCCGAAGTTCCGGAACTTGAGCAGGTCGTTCTTATTGAATTTGACCAGATCTCCCAGGGTTTCCACCTCCGCTGCTTTCAGGCAGTTCAGCGCCCTGACCGACAGGTCCAGGTCCACCAGTTTGGCTTTCAGCAGCTGTCTCATGTGCAGCACCTCTTCATCGAACTCCTCATTGGCAAATTTCTCATCGGTGTCAATGGTGATCTTTTCATCCGAGAAAAGCATAAAGTGGTAGATCAGGATCTTGGCTGCCTCTTTCAGGGCATCCTTCGGGTGGATGGAACCGTCGGTCCTGATCTCCAGGATCAGCTTTTCATAGTCGGTTTTCTGTTCCACCCGGTAATTCTCAATCTCATACCGCACATTCTTGATGGGCGTAAAGATGGAGTCCACGGCGATCAGTCCGAATTCCGCCTCGGTGGGTTTGTTCTCCTCCGCCGGCACATATCCGCGCCCCTTGTTGATGGAGATCTCCATCTGGAGCTTCACATCGGGTTCCATGTGACAGATCACCAGGTCGGGATTCAGCACCTTGAAGCCACTGAGAAACCGCTGCAGGTCCCCCGCTTTGAAGCTGTCCTGTCCGGTGATGGTAACAACGATCTTCTCGTCGTTCACATCCTCGATCTGCTTTTTAAACCGGATCTGTTTCAGGTTCAGTATAATTTCTGTCAGGTCCTCTATGACCCCGGTGATGGTAGAGAATTCGTGTTCCACCCCGTCGATCTTGATGTTGGTAATGGCAAACCCTTCCAGTGAAGAGAGCAGGATCCGCCGCAGGGCATTCCCCACCGTGATCCCATAACCCGGCTCAAGCGGACGGAATTCAAATTTCCCATACCTGTCATCGGCTTCGAGCATGATGACCTTATCTGGTTTTTGAAAAGCTAAAATGGCCATAATATGAATCTGATTATATTATTTTGAATATAGTTCAACGATCAGCTGCTCCTTGATATTCTCGGGGATCTCCTCACGTTCGGGACGGTTCAGGAACTTTCCGGTCATGGTTGCATCATCCCACTCGAGCCAGGACGAAGACCCGTACCTGGAGGTGGAGAGTGCGTCACCGATCACCTCCAGTGATTTGGAACGTTCCCTTACGCCCACGAGATCTCCGGGTTTGAGTGAATAGGACGGGATGTTGACCACTTCACCGTTCACGGTGATATGTCTGTGGGTGACAAGCTGGCGGGCTCCTGCGCGGGTGGGTGAGATCCCCAGCCTGTAGACCACGTTATCCAGCCTCGATTCCAGCAACTGAAGCAACACCTCGCCGGTCACGCCTTTGCTCCGGGAGGCTTTTTCGAACATGTTCCTGAACTGCTTTTCCAGAATACCATAGGTATACTTGGCCTTCTGCTTCTCTTTTAACTGAATACCATATTCAGAAGCTTTGCGTCTTCTTCTGTTGTTCCCGTGCATTCCCGGGGGATAGTTCTTCTTTTCAAAAGATTTGTCCACCCCGAAAATGGGATCTGAAAATTTTCGAGCAATCTTGGTTCTTGGACCTCTGTATCTTGCCATTTATCTGTTATTGTTTTTATTTTTCAATTAAACCCTGCGTCTTTTAGGCGGACGGCAGCCGTTGTGGGGAAGCGGGGTCACATCCACGATCTCGGTGACTTCAATGCCTGAAGCATGGATGTTGCGGATGGCCGATTCCCTTCCTGCCCCGGGTCCTTTCACAAATACCTTCACCTTCCTCAACCCCAGGTCATAGGCGACCTTGGAACAGCTCTGGGCAGCCATCTGTGCAGCATAGGGCGTGTTCTTTTTGGAACCCTTGAAACCCATCTTGCCCGAGGAAGCCCAGGAGATTACCTGTCCCTGGTTGTTGGTCAGTGAAATGATGATATTGTTGAAAGAGGCATGGATATGTGCCTGACCCGTAGGTTCAACCTTGACGGTGCGTTTTCTTGACGATCCTGTTCTCTTAGCCATAAACTCTCAGTTTACACTTATTTGGTTGCTTTCTTTTTATTTGCCACGGTCTTTCTTCTTCCCTTCCGGGTCCGGGCATTGTTCTTGGTACTCTGTCCCCGTACAGGCAGACCGATCCGGTGACGGATGCCCCGGTATGAGCCGATATCCATCAGACGTTTGATGTTCAGCTGAACGGATGACCTGAGTTCACCCTCAACCTTGTAGTTTTCGTTTACCGCCTTCCTGATGGCCGTTATCTGGTCATCATTCCAGTCTTTTACCTTCACCTGGCGGTCCACACCTGCCATGTCAAGGATCTTCTGTGCGGAACTGCGACCAATTCCGTAGATGTAAGTGAGACCCACTTCACCTCTTTTGTTCTTGGGCAGATCGACACCCACTATTCTTGCCATATGCGCTGTTATTTATTGTTCAAATATCATCCTATCCCTGGCGTTGCTTGAACCTGGGATTTTTTTTGTTAATCACGAATATGCGCCCCTTCCTCCGAACGATCTTGCAATCGGCGCTGCGTTTCTTGACTGATGCCCTGATTTTCATATTTCCATTATATTAACCTAACTCTACTAACTCTACTAACTCTCTAACTTTCGCTTTAGCGAAAAACCTATTTATACCGGAACGATATCCTCCCCTTCGTCAAATCATACGGTGACATTTCCACCTTGACCCTGTCCCCCGGCAATAATTTGATATAATGCATCCTCATTTTCCCGGAGATGTGGGCGGTAATGACATGGCCATTCTCAAGCTCCACCCGGAACATTGCATTGGACAGTGCTTCAGTGATCACACCATCCTGTTCAATTGAAGGTTGTTTTGCCATTAACTTCTATTCTTTATTTATAACCTCTTCTATGTATGTGAAGGTGGACAGTACATCCGCCTTCTCTTTGTCAATTGCCACCGCCAGTTCAAAATGGGCGGATGGCAGATCATCTGCCGCCCGGATGGTCCAGCCGTCGGGCTCCTGGGTAATCTGTCTCCTGCCCAGGTTGATCATGGGCTCGATGCAGATCACCATGCCCTTCCGGAGCCTGGGGCCGGTCCCCCTCCTCCCGTAATTGGGCACCTCGGGCGGTTCATGCATTTCGCGGCCCAGTCCGTGTCCCACCATCTCCCTGACCACACTGAAACCGTTCTTTTCAGCATGTTGCTGCACGGCATGCCCGATATCACCGGTCCGTTTCCCGTCCACCGCCTGCCCGATCCCGAGGGCAAGACATTCGCGGGTGGTTTCCAGCAGCTTCCGCACATCCTCACCGATCCCATCCAGTCCGAAGCTGTAGGCACTGTCGCCGTAAAACCCGTCCAGGACCACTCCGCAATCCACCGAAACCAGGTCCCCCTCCTTCAGGATCACCTTATCGGACGGGATCCCGTGCACCACCTGGGAATTCAACGAAGTACACAGGGTCTTGGGATATCCCTGGTATCCGAGGAAACCCGGGACCGCTCCGTGATCCCTGATGAAAGTCTCCGCCACCCGGTCCAGTTTCCCGGTGGAAACCCCGGGCCGGATAAACTTCGCCACTTCCGCCAGCGTCCGGGAAACAAGCAAATTGCTCCGGCGCATCAACTCAACCTCTTCCGGTGTTTTAACAATAATCATCAAAGAACATTCCTTAAATGGCAGCCACGCTGCCGGCCCTGCCCTTGATCCGGCCCGATTTCGTCAGTCCGTCATAGTGCCGCATGAGCAGGTGACTTTCGATCTGCTGCAGGGTATCCAGGATCACTCCCACCATGATCAGCAGGGAAGTCCCCCCGTAAAACTGGGCAAAGCTCTGATTCACTCCGGCCATCATGGCAAAAGCCGGTAAGATGGCCACAAAAGCCAGGAAAATGGATCCCGGCAACGTGATTCTGGACATGATCGAATCCAGGAACTCGGCGGTCTTCCTGCCCGGTTTCACGCCCGGAATGAATCCGCCGTTCTTTTTCATGTCCTCGGCCATCTGGGTGGGATTCACCGTAATGGCCGTATAGAAATAGGTAAAGAGTACGATCAGCATGGCACTGGTAAAGTTGTACCAGAAGCTCACCGGGTTGGAAAATACGGCTGCGAAACCGGATGCGGCATCGGCTTTGGCAAAACCCGCCACCGTGATGGGGATGAACATGAATGCCTGGGCGAAAATGATCGGCATCACACCGGCCGCGTTCACTTTCAGGGGTATGTACTGGCGCACCCCGCCGTACTGCTTGTTCCCCACAATGCGCTTGGCGTACTGTACCGGGATCCTCCGGGTCCCCTGCACCAGCAGGATGGTACCCATGAAGACCACGAACAGGATCAGGAGCTCCACCAGGAAGGCTACCAGTCCCCCTCCCTGCTGTTCGAGCCGGGAAAGGAATTCCAGTCCCAGTGACTGCGGCAACCGGGCAATGATCCCGATCATAATGATCAGCGAGATCCCGTTCCCGATCCCCTTGTCAGTGATCCGCTCACCCAGCCACATGATGAACATGGTGCCGGCGGTAAGGATGATCATGGCCGCGAGGCGCGAGAAGTGGGGGGAGAAAGCTTCTGCCGGGAGCTGGTACCGGAGACTTGTGATATAGCTGAGTCCCTGCGGGATCAGAATGGCCACGGTCAGGTACCTGGTGATCTGGTTCATTTTCCTCCGTCCGCTCTCCCCTTCCTTCTGAAGTTTCTGGAAATAGGGAACGGCGATGGTCAGCAACTGGACCACAATGGATGCGGATATATAGGGCATGATCCCCAGTCCGAAGATGGCAGCCCTTGAGAATGCGCCACCCGTAAACAGGTTGAACAGATCGAGGATACCCGACCCCGGTGTGCTGCGGCTGGCCATCTCCGATATGATCACCGGATTGATCCCCGGCAGCACGATATGGGTGCCAAGCCTGTATATCAGGATAATACCCAGGGTATAAAGGATCCTGGCCCTCAGGTCTTCAATCTTCCAGATATTTTTTAGTGTCTCTATGAACTTTCTCATAAGTCTACGGGTTCATTCAGATGATTTCTGCTTTTCCTTCCAATGCTTCAATGGCTTGTATGGCAGATTTGGAGAATGCATGGGCTTTCACGTTCAACTTGTTCTTCAGCTCTCCGTTGCCCAGGATCTTCACCAGGGTATCCTTCTGCACCAGTCCCGCTTCGATCAGGGTCTCCACCGAGATCTCGGTCAGTTTCTTCCGGTCGGACAACTCCTGCAGGGTGCTGATATTGATCCCTTTGAATTCCTTCCGGTTGACGTTCTTGAAACCGAATTTGGGAACCCTCCGCTGCAGCGGCATCTGTCCGCCTTCGAAACCGGCTTTCCGCGAATAACCCGAACGGGACTTCTGGCCCTTGTGGCCGCGGGTGGAGGTGCCTCCGTATCCCGAACCCTGCCCGCGTCCGATCCGCTTCCGCTTTTTGGTGGAACCTTCTGCCGGTTTTAATTTACTTAAATCCATATCGTTGCTCTGTATATAGTGTTTATTTGGTCTCTTCCACCTGCAACAGGTGGGATAGCTTTTTCACCATTCCCATGACCTGGGGTGTGGCCTCCAGTTCCACGGTCTGGTGCATTTTTTTGATGCCCAGCGCCACAAGGGTTTTCTTCTGCCTATCGGTATGTTTGATCGCGCTTCTTACCTGGGTCACTTTTATCTTTCCCATCGTCCTGTGTATTAACCGTTAAATACTTTGTCAAGCTTCACACCGCGCTGCTGTGCGACCGCATTGGCATCACGCAGTTCAAGCAGTGCATCAAAAGTAGCTTTCACCAGGTTGTGGGGATTGGATGAACCTTTGGATTTCGCCAGCACATCCTTGATCCCGACACTCTCAAGTACCGCACGCATGGCACCCCCCGCCTTCACCCCGGTCCCGCTGGAAGCAGGTTTGATGAAAACCGTGGCTCCGCCGTATTTCCCGTACTGCTCGTGGGGTATGGTCCCCCGCGTGATGGGCACCTTGATCAAATTTTTCTTGGCATCTTCCACCCCTTTGGCAATGGCGGTGGTCACTTCGTTGGCCTTGCCGAGCCCATGGCCCACAATGCCGTCCTCGTTCCCGACCACCACAATGGCGGAAAAACTGAATGTCCGGCCTCCCTTGGTCACTTTGGTGACCCGCTGAATACTTACCAGCCGGTCTTTCAGATCCAGGTCGCTTGTCTTAACTTTTCTGATTCCTGTTGACATAATCTTCTTTACATTTTTAGTCCGCCTTCCCTGGCAGCTTCCGCCAGGCTTTTTACCCTGCCGTGGTAGAGGTACCCGCCCCGGTCAAATACCACGTTGGAGATCCCCTTCTCTTTTGCCTTTTCAGCAATCCGCTTCCCGACCAGTTTGGCCTGCTCGATCTTGGTGACCTTCTGACCGGCTATATCTTTCTCTTTCGATGAAGCGGTGACCAGGGTGATCCCGGTTACATCATCCACCAGCTGCACATAGATCTGCCTGTTGCTCCTGTAAACGCTCATCCGGGGACGCTCACCGCTGCCCGAGACCTTCTTCCGGATGCGGTACCTGATGCGCTGACGCCGGTTTTGTTTTGCTAATGTCATGGTATATTCTATATCTAGCTCTATATTAACTTTTCTAACTCCATTATCTTTTCTAACTCTTTCAGGTTAATTGAGTTAGTTGAGTTAGTTGAGTTAGGTTTCCTAACTCCATTAACTCCATTAACTCTTCTAACTCCCCCCTACACACTCGCCGCCTTTCCGGCTTTTCTTCTCACCTGTTCACCCACAAACCGGATCCCTTTTCCCTTGTAGGGTTCCGGGGGACGAAGCGAGCGGATCTTGGCCGCCACCTGTCCGATCAGCTGTTTATCAATACTTTTCAGTGTCACGACGGGATTGGAACGCCTTTCGGTTTTTGCCTCCACGGTCACTTCCGGCGGCATTTCCATGATCACATCATGCGACAATCCGATGCTGAGGACCAGCCTGTTGTCCCTGACTTCCGCACGGTATCCCACTCCCACCAGCTCCTGCCGGATGGTGTATCCTTCCGCCACGCCCGTGACCATGTTGTTGATCAGAGAACGGTAAAGTCCGTGCATGGACTTCTGTTCCTTGGTTTCCGAGGCCCTTGAGATGACCAGGCTGCCATCTTCCTGTTTCAGGGTCAGGTTCCTGTCCACCTGCTGTTTCAGTTCACCCAGGGGACCCTTGACGGTCACCATGTTGTCCTTATCCACATCAATGGTGACTCCTGCCGGGATGCTGATCGGTAAAATTCCTATCCTTGACATGCGCTTCTCCTTTTTCCTTTAATATACATAACAGAGCACCTCACCACCTATGTTCAGGTTCCGTGCTTCCTTGTCGGTCATCACACCCTGCGAAGTGGACAGAATGGCCACTCCGAGTCCGTTCAGAACCCTGGGCAGGTGGTCCTTATCCACATACTTCCGCAGGCCGGGCTTGCTGACACGCTCAATGTGTTTGATGGCCGGCTTTTTGGACTCCGAATTGTATTTCAGGGCAATCTTGATGTTCCCCTGGGGCCCGGTCTCCTCGAACTTGTAATTGAGGATGTACCCTTTCTCGAAAAGGATCCGGGTGATGTCTTTCTTCAAACTGGACGCAGGAATATCCACCACTTTGTGATTTGCCATGACGGCATTTCTGATGCGGGTCAGATAATCTGCTATTGGATCTGTCATATTTCTCTCGCTTTAAATATCTTTAATCATGGATTACCAGCTTGCTTTCTTGATGCCGGGGATCAATCCTTCCGAAGCCATTTCCCGGAAAGTGATCCTGCTGATCCCGAACTGGCGCATATATCCCTTGGGACGCCCGGTCAGCTTGCAACGGTTATGCAGCCTGATGGGATTTGAATTCCTGGGCAGCCGGCTCAGTCCAACATAGTCACCTTCGGCTTTCAGCTTTGCCCTTTTTTCAGCGAACTTTTCCACCATTTTCTGGCGCTTGACCTCACGGGCTTTCATTGATTCTTTGGCCATATGTCTTTATTTTTTATCCGATTTGAACGGGAGGCCGAACCGCCTCAGAAGGGCTGTCCCCTCCTCATCGGTTGCCGCCGTTGTTACAAAAGTGATCTCCATCCCCATGATCTTGCTGATCTTGTCAATATCGATCTCGGGAAAGATGATCTGTTCGGTGATACCCATGGTATAATTCCCTTTGCCGTCTAACTTTGCAGACACTCCGTTGAAATCACGGATCCTGGGAAGTGCCACATGGATGAGCCGTTCCAGGAACTCATACATTCTGTCACGGCGCAGGGTCACCTTTACCCCGATGGGCATCCCCCTTCTCAGTTTGAAGTTGGAGATGTCCTTCCTGGAGATGGTCTGCACGGCCTTCTGGCCGGCGATCAGCGAAAGCTCTTCCTGTGCCACCTCGATCAGTTTCTTGTCAGCGATGGCCTGACCGACGCCCTGGTTGATCACGATCTTCTGAAGGCGCGGGGCCTGCATGTGGGAGGTATAACCAAATTGTTCCATCAGCGCGGGAACGATCTCCTCCCGGTACTTTTTTTCCAGCGATGGGGTATACTGTTTCTCCATGTTACTTGATCTCTTCACCTGATTTTTTTGCATATCTGACTAATTTGTTCCTGCTGTCCAGTTTCCTGCCCTTCCTGGTGGCACCGCCACCGGACGGATCCACCAGATTGAGGTTGGATATGTGGATCGGGCCCTCCTGCCTGGTGATCCCGCCCTGGGGATTCTTGGCATTGGGCTTGGTATGCCTGGATACCATGTTCACTCCTTCCACGATGGCCCGGCTCTTATCACGGTCCACATTCAGGACCCTGCCTTTCTGTCCCTTGTATTCGCCCGTAATCACCATCACCTGGTCACCTTTCTTGATATGGATTTTCTTCTGCATGTTTGGTCATTTAAAACATTATAACACCTCCGGTGCAAGTGAAACGATCTTCATGTATTTATCCCGGAGTTCCCTGGCTACCGGTCCGAATATACGGGTGCCCCGCATCTCGTCCACGTTGTTCAGCAGCACCACCGCATTGTCGTCAAACCGGATGTAGGATCCGTCCGCCCGCCTGATCTCCTTCTTGGTTCTCACCACAACTGCCTTGGAGACAGTGCCTTTTTTCACCTCTCCCGAGGGGATGGCGCTTTTCACCGTGACCACGATCTTATCGCCGATGGTGGCATACCGTTTGCGCGTGCCGCCGAGCACACGGATGCACAGAACCTCCCTGGCTCCACTGTTATCTGCGACGGACAGTCTACTCTCTTGCTGTATCATGATTACTTCGCTCTTTCGATGATTTCTACTAACCTCCAGCGTTTGTTCTTGCTCAACGGCCTGGTCTCGCTGATCCTTACCATGTCACCCACATTGCATGTATTCTCCTCGTCATGGGCCATGAACTTCGTGGTCTTGTTGACGAATTTTCCGTAGATGGGGTGTTTCACCTTCCGCTTGACCGCAATCACGATGGACTTTTCCATGCTGTTGCTTACCACCACTCCGATGCGTTCGCGCCTGGTATTTCTTGTGTTTTCCATTTTATTTTTCACTTTCAGGTTGCGGGTTCAACTGCCTGGCCCTCTTTTCGGTCTGCAGCCTTGCAATGTTCCTGCGTGTTTCAACGATCTTATTGGGGTTGTCCAGCGGAGAAACCGCGTGGTTCATGCGAAGACGGACCAGCATGTTCTCCTCGTTCTCCAGACGTTCTTCCAGGTCCTTCGTTGTCAATTCTCTTATTTCAGAACTCTTCATGATCTAGTATCTTTCCTGGTTTTTATTCCTCCACATAATCCCTGCGCACCACGAATTTGGTGGTGATGGGAAATTTCTGCGCACCCAGCCGCAGGGCTTCCCGGGCCACTTCGAAGGGAACACCCTCCACTTCAAAGATGATCCTGCCTGGGGTAACGGGACAGACAAATCCTTCCGGGGCGCCCTTCCCTTTTCCCATACGCACTTCCGCAGGCTTCTTGGTAATGGGCTTGGCCGGGAAAATGCGGATCCAGAGCTGCCCTTCCCTTTTCATGTGACGCGTAATGGCCTGCCGGGCTGCCTCGATCTGACGGCCTGTGATCCATTCGCTTTCCATTGCCTTCATGCCAAATGAACCGAATGCAAGCTGGTTCCCCCGCTGGGAGTTTCCCTTCATACGGCCCTTCTGCATTCTCCGGTATTTGGTCTTTTTCGGTTGTAACATGACTGTTCTATGCTTAATATGATCCTATAAGTTCCTTCCCTTTTTTCTCATGCCGCCCTTGGGCTTCACATTGGAAGCGCCGATGTTGGGTGAAAGGTCCCGCTTTCCGAAGATCTCCCCGTTGCAGATCCAGACCTTGATCCCGATCACGCCCACTTTGGTCCGGGCCTCGGCAATGGCGTAGTCGATATCGGCCCGGAGGGTGTGCAGGGGGATCCTTCCGTCCTTGTATGTTTCCGAACGGGCCATTTCCGCCCCGCCCAGCCGGCCGCTGATCAGCACCTTGATCCCTTCGGCTCCCATGCGCATGGTAGAGGCAATGGACATCTTGATGGCCCTCCTGTAGGAGATCTTCCCTTCCACCTGCCGGGCAATGTTATTGGCCACAATGGTGGCATCCAGCTCGGGACGTTTGACCTCATAGATGTTGATCTGCACCTCCTTTTTGGTGATGTTCTTCAGCTCTTCCTTCAGCTTGTCCACTTCCTGGCCTCCTTTCCCGATGATGATCCCCGGGCGGGCGGTATTCACCGTCACGGTAATCAGCTTCAGGGTGCGCTCAATGATGATCTTGGAGATGCTGGCCTTGGCCAGACGGGCATTCAGGTATTCCCTGATCTTGTTGTCCTCAACCAGTTTGGTCGAGTAGTCCTTGCCCCCGTACCAGTTCGAATCCCATCCCTTGATGATCCCCAGGCGGTTTCCAATCGGATTTACTTTTTGTCCCATTTATGCTAGATTTTCTTGTTTTTCTTCCTCCTGCTGACTGTCTATGACAATGGTCACGTGATTGGACCGTTTCCTGATCCTGTGCGCCCTTCCCTGGGGTGCCGGCCGGATCCTTTTCAGGGTCCTGGACTGGTCCACATAAGCCTCCTTCACATACAGGTTGCTCTCCTCGATCCGCGCTCCTTCATTCTTGGTCTGCCAGTTGGAAATGGCTGACATCAATAATTTCTCCACTTTCTTCGAAGCTTCCTTGGGACTGTACCGGAGCAGGTCCAGTGCCCTGTTCACCTCCTGGCCCCTGATCATGTCCACCACCAGTCTCATTTTACGGGGTGAGGTGGGATTGTTTCTCAGAACGGCATAGTATTTATTTTGCCTTTCTTCCTTGATCTTATTTGCTCTGTTTCGTTTTCTTGAACCCATTTTCTTCCAGGTTTACATATTATCTCTGCTTACCGCCATGACCCCTGAATATCCGGGTCGGCGCAAACTCTCCCAACTTATGCCCCACCATGTTTTCGGTGATATACACCGGGATGAATTTGTTCCCGTTGTGAACCGCAATGGTATGTCCCACGAAATCCGGGGAGATCATCGATCGTCTGGACCAGGTCTTGATCACAGACTTCTTTCCTCCATTGTTCATCTCGAGAATGCGCTTCTCCAGCTTGTAATCGATAAATGGTCCTTTTTTCAGCGAACGGCTCATGGTCTGCTATTTTTTAGATTTCCTCTTCTCAACAATGTATCGGTTTGAATATTTTTTCTTCGGACGGGTCTTGTAGCCTTTGGCCGGGAGACCGGTCCTGGATCTGGGGTGTCCGCCCGAAGCGCGTCCTTCCCCTCCTCCCATGGGATGGTCCACCGGGTTCATGGCCACACCGCGTGTGCGGGGACGGCGACCGAGCCAGCGTGAGCGGCCTGCCTTGCCCGATTTCTCCAGTGCATTGTCGGAATTGGATACGATCCCCACCGTGGCACGGCAGCTTGTCAGTATCATCCTGGATTCTCCGCTGGGAAGCTTGATGATGGCATATTTCCCATCCCTGGAGGTGAGGGTCCCGTAGGTCCCCGCACTTCTCGCCAGCATGCCCCCCTTACCTGGTTTCAGCTCAATGTTGTGTACGTCGGTACCCAAAGGAATATTCGCAAGCTTCATGCAATTCCCGCGTTCGGGAGCCACACTGTCGCCCGAGATCACCCGGTCGCCCGCTTTCATACCATCCGGGGCAAGGATGTAACGTTTCTCGCCATCGGCATACACCACCAGCGCGATCCTTGCGGAACGGTTGGGATCATACTCAATGCTCCTGACCTTTCCTTCGATGCTGTCCTTATCCCTCCTGAAGTCGATCTCCCGGTACCTTCTCTTGTGCCCTCCGCCCAGATAACGCACGGTCATTCTCCCGCTGCTGTTCCTTCCGCCGCTCTTTTTCATGGGCTTCAGCAGGCTCTTCTCCGGCTTTGCACCCGGGGTAAGTTCAGCAAAGTCTGCTACCTCCTTGAATCGCTGACCCGGTGTAACCGGTTTATACTTTTTAAGTGACATAATTCCTTATATGTTGCTGTAAAAATCAATTGTTTCGCCTTCGGCCAGTGTCACCACCGCTTTTTTATATGCCGGGGTCCTGCCAACAGAGATACCCGACTTGGTATAGCGCTGCTTGCGTTTGCCCGGGTAACGCATGGTCTTCACATCCGACACCTTGACCTGATAAAGGTCCTCCACCGCTTTTCTGATCTCCAGCTTATTGGCCCGCCTGTCCACCACGAAACCATACCGGTTCAGATCCTCCCCCTGGGCGGTCATCTTCTCGGTTACGATCGGTTTAATAAGTATATTCATAATCTGTAATATTCAGTGCAATCACCCGTTCTTCTGCAAAACGTCGAGTGAACTCTCCACAAATAACAATGCCGAAGCATTCATTATCTCATATGTATTTAATTCTGAGAGAGTTAACACCTTAGAATTCTGCAAATTTCGAGACGACAAATATATGTTTTTATTTCGTTCATTCATGACAAACAGCGACTTTTTGCCGTCGATCTTCAGATTTTTCTGAATGGCAGCAAAATCACCGGTTTTCGGAGATTCAAAGGTGAAGTCCTCCAGTACCATCAACTGGTTGTTCTTCAGCTTGTAGGTAAGGGCCGATCTGCGGGCAAGTTCCTTCACCTTGCGGTTCACCTTCCCGGTATAGGTCCTGGGCCGGGGACCAAACGTGCGTCCGCCCCCCCTGAAGATGGGATTCTTGATGTCGCCGAACCTGGCCGTGCCGGTGCCTTTCTGGCGCTTGATCTTTTTCGTGCTCCCGGTAATCTCACCACGCTCTTTGGTCTTGCTGGTACCCTGCCTCCTGTTGGCCATGTACTGTTTCACGTCCAGGTAAATGGCATGATCATTGGGCTCAATGTCAAAGATCTCCTTGTTCAGCTTCACCTTTTTTCCGGTATTCTCTCCGGATATTTTGAATACTTCCAGTTCCATCACTTCTCGATTATTAAATATGAACCATTGGATCCCGGTACAGATCCTTTCAGAATCAACAGGTTGCTCTCGGGAACGATCCGCATCACCCGCAGGTTGAGTATCTTTATCCGCTTGTTTCCGGTCTGTCCTGCCATGCGCATTCCTTTGAACACCCTGGAGGGATAGGATGATGCGCCCAGGGAACCCGGTGCGCGCTGGCGGTTGTGCTGCCCGTGTGTGGCATCATTCACACCCCTGAAATTGTACCTTTTCACCACGCCCTGAAAGCCTTTTCCCTTGGACATGCCCGACACGTCCAGCCAGGTATCGTCGTGGAAATAATCCACAGTGATCACGTCACCCGGTTTCCAGTCTTTCACAAATCCCTTCAATTCGATCACCTTCTTCTTGGGGGTGGCATTGGCCTTTGCAAAGTGCCCCTGTTCTGCTTTGGGCGTATTCTTTACCTTTTTGTCATCAAACGCCAGCTGAACGGCAGCATAGCCGTCAGTTTCAACGGTCTTCACCTGCGTTACCGTACACGGTCCCGCCTGAATCACGGTACAGGGAATGTTCTTTCCATCCTTATCAAATATGGAAGTCATTCCTATCTTCTTACCTATTAATCCCGGCATTTTATTCTGTTTTTTTTCCTTTGTTAGACTTTGATTTCAACTTCAACCCCGCTGGGCAGCTCAAGCTTCATGAGTGCATCAATGGTCTTGGGCGTGGAACTGTATATGTCCAGCAACCGCTTGAATGAACTCAACTGAAACTGCTCCCTTGACTTTTTATTGACAAAGGGAGATCTGAGTACCGTATATACCCTTTTGTGTGTGGGCAGAGGTACCGGTCCGCTTACCACCGCACCTGTGGACTTCACAGTCTTCACAATCTTCTCGGCTGACTTGTCAACCAGGTTGTGGTCGTAGGACTTCAATTTGATTCTGATCTTCTGACTCATAATCGTTAAATTATATCATACTTTTTCCTGTTACCTTTTCAAGGACTTCCCTGGCCAGCTCATCGGGCATGGGTTCATAGTGACTGAACTCCATGGTGGAACTGGCCCTGCCCGAGGACAGTGTGCGCAGGACGGTTACATAACCGAACTGCTCGGCAAGGGGAACCCGGGCTTTGATCACACGCGCCCCGGCCTTGGAATCCATCCCCTCCACCTGTCCCCTCCGTTTATTCAAATCGGAGATCACATCGCCCATGTATTCTTCCGGGGTCACCACCTCCACCGACATGATGGGCTCCATCATGATGGGCCGTGCTTTCGCAGCGGCTTTTTTGAATGCGTGCCGGGCGGCTATCTCAAAAGAGAGCTGATCGGAATCCACCGTATGGTAGGATCCGTCCACCAGCCGCACTTTCAGGCTCTCCACCGGGAATCCGGCGAGGGGACCGTTAAACATGGCGTTGGCAAATCCCTTTTCCACCGAGGGGATATATTCCCTCGGGATATTCCCGCCCCGGATCTCGCTGATGAACTGCAATCCTTTGATGTCATCTTCGGCGGGACCGACATAGACTTCGATGTCTGCAAATTTTCCCCGGCCGCCGGTCTGTTTTTTAAATACTTCCCTGTGGTGCACTTCTGTGGTAAGCGCTTCCTTGTAATTGACCTGGGGCGCCCCCACGTTACATTCCACCTTGAATTCGCGCTTGAGCCTGTCCAGCAGTATCTCCAGGTGCAGCTCCCCCATCCCGTTGATCAGGGTCTGCCCGGAATCCGGGTCCGTGCGCACCTGGAATGTGGGATCCTCCTCCGCCAGCTTGTGCAGGGCCATCCCCAGCTTGTCAATGTCTGCCTGGGTTTTGGGTTCAATGGCCACTCCGATGACCGGTTCGGGGAACTCGATTGACTCCAGGATCATGGGCTTGTTCACCGTGGTGATTGTATCGCCGGTGGCCAGTTCCTTCAGTCCCACCACCGCACAGATATCGCCGGCACTGATCTCTTTCTTCGGATGTTGTTTGTTGGCATGCATCTGATAAATGCGGGTGATCCGTTCCTTTTTTCCAGTTCGGTTGTTCAGGACCATCACCCCTTCCAGCAGTTTTCCGGAATAGATCCGCATATAGGCCAGCCGTCCCACGAACGGATCGGTGGCGATCTTGAAAACGAGTCCGGTCAGCGGTTCATTCTCATCGGGCTCCCTGGTAACCTCTTTTTCGGTCTTGGGATCAATGCCGCGGACCGCGCCGATGTCCAGGGGACTGGGCAGCAGGTTGGAAATGGCATCCAGCAGGCGCTGGATCCCCTTGTTCTTGAAAGCAGAACCACAGAGCACAGGTACAATATCCATGTTGATGGTGGCCCTGCGGGTGTAGGACATGAATTCGTCCACGGAGATGGAATGGCGGTCCTCCAGGAACTTGTTGAGCAGGTCGTCATCCGATACGCAGACAGCCTCTACCAGTTTTTCCCTCCACTCCTCCACGGTTTCCACCAGATCTTCGGGGATATCACAGTATTCGTATTTCATTCCCAGGGTTTCGTCCTCTTTCCAGACAATGGCCCTGCGTTCGATCAGATCCACGATGCCCCTGAAGTTCTCTTCGGAACCGAAGGGGATCTGCAGGGGCACAGGGTTGGCCTTCAGTTTATCCCTGATCTCCTGGACCACGCGGAAAAAATCGGCTCCCACCCGGTCCATTTTATTCACAAAGGCCAGCCTGGGTACCTTGTACTTGTCAGCCTGGCGCCAGACGGTCTCCGATTGCGGCTCCACGCCACCCACGGCACAGAAAATGGCCACGGCCCCGTCCAGCACACGCAGGGAACGCTCCACCTCCACCGTGAAATCCACATGTCCCGGAGTATCGATTATATTGATCTTGTACTCCTGGTCGTTGTTTTTCCAGAAAGTGGTGGTCGCTGCGGATGTAATGGTGATTCCCCGCTCCTGCTCCTGAATCATCCAGTCCATTGCAGCGGCTCCGTCATGGACCTCACCGATGCGATGGGTGATCCCCGTGTAGAACAGGATACGTTCTGTAGTGGTGGTCTTCCCGGCATCGATGTGCGCCATGATCCCAATGTTCCTTGTATGTTGAAGTCCTGGGCTCATAAGTGCCGCACACTTACCTTGCTGTAAATGCTATATCAAATAATGTATTAGAACCTGAAATGGGCAAAGGCCTTGTTGGCCTCGGCCATGCGGTGCGTATCTTCCTTCTTCTTAAAAGCACCGCCCTCACCTTTATATGCTGCTACAATCTCTGCTGCCAGTTTCTGTCCCATGGTCTTTCCGGGACGCTTCCTGGAGAACAGGATCATGTTTTTCATGGAGATGGAAATTTTTCGGTCTGCCCGCACCTCCATGGGGACCTGGAAAGTGGCACCACCCACCCGGCGGCTTTTCACCTCCACCTGCGGGGTGATATTGTCCAGCGCCTGCTTGAAAATCTCCAGGGCCGGTTTCCCCTCGTCCTTTGTCTTCTCCTCCACAATATCCATGGCTTCGTAGAACGTACTGTATGCCTTGCTCTTCTTGCCGTTGAGCATCAGGTTATTGACAAACCTGGTGACATAGGGATCCTTGTATCTGGGATCCGGCAAGAGTATTCGCTTCTTCGGTTTGGTCTTCCTCATTTTTAATCTGCGCTCTATATTATATAAGGTACTCTTTCAACTAACGACTCTCGACTAACGACTCTCGACTAACGACTCTCGACTTTGTTCGGCTTCGCCTCACGAGCTCCGTTGACGCTCCGGTCCGACTAACGCTTCTTGGGGCGCTTGGTCCCGTATTTGCTGCGCCGCTGCGTCCTTCCCTCCACACCGGAAGTATCAAGGGCACCCCTTATCAGGTGGTACCTGACACCCGGAAGGTCCTTCACCCTTCCACCGCGGATCAGCACGATGGAGTGCTCCTGCAGATTATGGCCTTCCCCGGGTATATAGGCGTTTACCTCCTTCTGGTTGGTGAGCCTGACCCTGGCCACCTTGCGCATGGCAGAGTTGGGTTTCTTCGGGGTGGTGGTATACACACGCACGCACACGCCGCGCCTCTGGGGACATGAATCCAGTGCAGGGGCCTTGCTCTTGTCGTTCAGTTTGCTCCGGCCTTTCCGGACCAATTGTTGTATCGTCGGCATACAGACTTGATAGTTATGTAAATAGACTCTTGTTAATTTCGGTTCGCAAAGGTATTCTTTTTTTTTAAAAAACAAGAATTATTAAGGAATATATTTAGTATCAAAATTTTATTACTTTTGCATCACGCCAGGGGGTGCTTTGCAGGCAAAAAATATTGTATAACTAATTGAATATTATTTAATTCCTGATGAGAACATATTCGACCAACCAGATCAAAAACATTGCCCTTCTCGGCAATTCCGGGTCAGGTAAAACCACACTGGCCGAGGCCATGCTTTTTGAAGGCGGGGTGATCGACAGAAGAGGAGATGTGGAACACAAGAACACAGTGAGCGATTTTCATCCCATTGAGCATGAGAACCAGACAAGCATGTTTTCCAGCATCATGTACACAGAGTTCAATGATCATAAGATCAACATCCTGGACTGTCCGGGAGCCGATGATTTTGTGGGTGGGACCGTTTCCAGTCTCCATGTGGCCGATACGGGAGTACTGGTCCTGAATGCACAGCACGGGGTGGAAGTGGGAACCGAGATACACAGCAGATGGCTGGAACGGTTCAACAAGCCCGTCGTGATCATGATCAATAAATGCGACCACGACAACGCCCATTTTGAAAAGGCAGTTGAATCGGTCAAAGACAGACTGGGCAGCAATGTGATCCTTGCACAGTACCCCGTCAATGCAGGGCCAGGGTTCGATTCCATAGTGGACCTCATCCAGATGAAACTTTACAGTTACCCCAAGGATGGCGGGAAACCCGGGATTTCAGATATTCCGGAATCGGAAATGAAGCAGGCCGAAGAACTCAGGAATGAATTGATCGAAAAGGCCGCTGAGAATGACGAGGCGCTGATGGAACTTTTCTTTGAGAACGATACCCTCACGGAAGAGGAAATGCGCTCGGGGATCACTGCAGGGATCATCACCCGGGGGATGTTCCCGGTGTTCTGTGGTTCCGCGAGGAGAAACATGGGGGTGGGACGATTCATGGAGTTCCTCACCAATGTGATCCCTTCTGCCAGTCAGCTTCCATCACCGGTCACCACGGACGGGAACGAAGTGAAGTGTGACGCGGGCGGACCGGCCTCGCTTTTTGTCTTTAAGGAGTCTGTGGAATCCCATATCGGCGAGATCAACTTTTTTAAGGTGATGTCCGGGGAACTGAAGGAGGGAATGGACCTGAACAACAACAATACCCGTAACAAGGAGCGGTTTTCCCAGATCTTCTGCCCGCTGGGAAAGAACCGGACCAAGATATCCGCGCTGGTTGCCGGTGACATCGGCTGCACGGTGAAACTGAAAGGGACCAAAACCAACCATACCCTGACCGCACCCGGCGTATCCTACACCTTCCCCCCCATTCCTTTCCCGGAACCCAGGTTCAGGACAGCCATCAAGCCTGTGAGCGAGGGCGACGACGAGAAGCTGGGCGAAGCCCTGAGCAGGATCCACCAGGAAGATCCGACGGTGAAGGTGGAATACAGCAAGGAGCTGAGGCAGATCATCCTTTCGGGACAGGGAGAATATCACCTGAACATTGTCAGGTGGCAGCTGGACAACACCTACAAGGTGGAGACCACCTTTGTGGCTCCCAGGATCCCTTACCGGGAGACCATCACCAAGGCCGCCCAGGCCGACTACAGGCACAAGAAGCAATCGGGAGGCGCCGGTCAGTTCGGCGAGGTGCACTTGATCATCGAACCCTACACCGAGGGGAGCGAACCGAAATCAGCTTTCAAGCTGGACGGGAAGGAATACAAGCTTTCCAACCGTGGTGCGGACTCCCACAACCTCTCATGGGGCGGCAAGCTGGAATTCGTGAACTGTATCGTGGGTGGATCCATCGATGGCAGGTTCCTGCCGGCCATCCTGAAAGGCATCATGGAGAAGCTGGAGGAAGGGCCGTTGACGGGATCCTATGCCCGTGATATCCGGGTGTATGTCTATGACGGGAAAATGCACCCGGTGGACTCCAATGAAATATCCTTCATGCTCGCCGGGCGGAATGCATTCAGCAAGGCATTCAAACAGGCAGGGCCCAAGATCATGGAACCGGTTTACGAAGTGGAAGTGCTGGTACCCTCCGACAGGATGGGGGACGTGATGAGCGATCTCCAGGGCCGCCGGGCCATCGTGCAGGGTATGTCCAGCGAGAAAGGATTCGAGAAGATCACGGCCAAGGTGCCCCTTGCGGAAATGAACAAATACTCCACCGCGCTGAGCTCTCTCACCGCGGGCCGCGCCATGTACAGCATGAAGTTTGACGGGTACGTGCAGGTGCCGGGTGAAATCCAGGAAGAACTGCTGAAGGCCTACGAAGCCGAACAGGAAGAAGAGTAGATTGTATTTGAGGGGTATTTCATTCGGTGCTGAACCTGCTGCTGCGCACCAGCTTAGGCACCTCATTGAAACACCCCTCAAACGTGTTTCCACCTGTTCGACGTTCGCGAACGATTAAGGCACCTTTTCTGGATATCCTTTCGACTGTACATCTTCCTGTTCAGTTCAACGCATAGAAATAACATAAGGTAACGATATCGCTGCTGAACCTGCTGCTTCGCACCAGCTTAGGCAGCGATGACCGCATCTGCTTCAGGCAGGCTGTTGCTCCCGGAGGCATCTCCAACCGCTGCTGAAATTCTTTTCTGCGACAATCATTGTAGGCAGCTTATCGGAAATGCCTCCGTGAGTTGTGGACCATCATTTGAAGGGAATGCGGATGAGGGACCTGACATCGCGGACCGCAGGGAGTTATGTAGTCCCGAACCGCAATCCCTTCAAATCCTACTGGCGGTTACAGGCGCAGCATAGGGTATCGCTGCTCAACCTGCTGCTGCGCACCCGCTCAGGCAGCGATGACCCCATCTGCTTCAGGTTATTGTTCCCGGTTCTGCTCATACCCCGCTTACTGAAAACGCGAAGTAGCAGGGGTATCCCATTTCGTGAAAACCAAAAGTCACAAGTTGGTGACTTTTCCGGTTTTTGTGACTTTTCTGCTCCCGGTATATTTTCGCTGGAACAATATAAATACCTCATATATAAAGACATAAGAAGCTTGTAAAAAACAGTCCGAGTGTATAAAATTTCAACACATGAGAAAAAAGTCCTCATCTTGTGACTTCCGGAAATGATCAAAACGCATACCCCTCCGGCTGTTGCGTCCTGATGATTGTTTCTTCTGCACTATTAGGTCCTGACGGAACCCTGACCACCGATGTGCCTTCCGCAGTATACGGTATAGCTGCTGAACCTGCTGCTGCGCACCAGCTCAGGCAGCGATGACCCCATCTGCTTCAGGCAGGCTGTTGCTCCCGGAGGCTTTTAATTCGCTCAAGATTAGTA
>Ga0209205_1000055_pt1 | contig 29042 bp, 23 predicted proteins | sample ZodSprso05mmetaG_FD_184133 | JGI IMG/M metagenome (GOLD analysis project Ga0209205, IMG submission 184133) | Hot spring sediment microbial communities from Zodletone spring, Oklahoma to study Microbial Dark Matter (Phase II) - Zodletone Spring... ... | reverse complement strand
GGAGAACATGTACGGGTTCAGGAATGAACGCTGGAAGCCATTTACCATGCATGACGGCACCGTGGTGGAGGTGCCGGGCGATTTCAATTACACGGTGGACGACAAAGGGGCCATCCTGCTGTATCCTGGGGGCGACCTCACCGCTTTGCCGCGTGCAAAAATGCCGGTGGGAAGTTACTTTTTCGATGCCATTGAGACCGGGGGACAGGCCGGTTACGATCAACTGAATCCGAAGGATAACGCCGAAGAGTTCGGGATCCTGTCGCCTGAAGATGTGGCCCATTTTGCCTCGCTGGCAAAACAGTTTCATGCGGAGACCGGGTACGGGATCTACATGACCCTGCCGGGCATGGCATTCGGCGATATTGCCCTGGTGCCTGCTCCCTGGATGAAACGACCGCGGGGGATCCGGGGGGTTGAAGAATGGTACCTGGCCACCCTGGCATACCCGGATTATGTGAAGCGGGTGTTTGAAATTCAGTGTGAGGTCGCATTGAGAAACATCGAATTACTGGCCCGGGCTGTGGGCGATCTGGTCCAGGTGGTTTTCGTAAGCGGGACCGATTTCGGGACACAGGACGGCCTTTTTTTGTCCCCGGATACCTACCGCGATTTATATAAGCCATTCCAGAAAGCTGTGAATGATAAAATTCATGAACTCACCGGCTGGAAGGTGTTCATTCACACCTGCGGTGCCATTTACGAACTGATCCCCGATTTGATCGAAGCCGGATTTGATATCCTGAATCCCTTGCAGATATCAGCCCGGGGCATGGATCCGGTCAGGCTGAAAAAGGAATTCGGCCGCCACATCGTATTCTGGGGCGGAGGCATCGATACCCAGCGGACATTGCCATTCGGCACACCCGGGGAGGTGTACCGCGAGGTGCGAAAAAACATTGACATCCTCGCCCCGGGCGGTGGATTTGTGTTCAATGCGGTACACAACATACAGAGCAATGTGCCGGTGGAGAACATACTGGCCATGTTTCGTGCCCTGAACGATGCAAGAGGCATTCAATAAATTACAGCTATGCAAAACATGAAATTTATCACAGTAGGGATCATCCTGGCATTCTCATTTTTCTGCTTATCCTGCACGGCAATAAAAAATTGAAGTATATTTAATAAGTCTAACCAATATCCACTGGCCTTATGTCATCACACCGGAAGTTTTATAAGCTGCCCGTATCGCTGCTGCTGGCTATCGTTTCCATGAATCTTGCGGCGCAGGACGGGATCACCTGGCTCGACGATTACACCGCTGAAATGGTGATCGGGAGTGACACCTACAGTTACGTATTCAGCACCGTGGACGGGAATGCGTGCAAGGTGGAATTCAAAGAATCCGTCACCGACAAAAAAGCAAAAACCCAGAACCGGTCCTGGATCTTCTACCTGTCCGACATTGATCCGGAAGCCCTGGGATTTAAAACCAGGGGGAAAGCCATTGAGGTCACCCTGAAGACCCGCAATTCACAAAAGTTCATTTCATATTTCAGGGAAGGTGAACTGGATGCCTATACCGATGAGGTCGGGCTCAAAATGAATGAGGTGGACAGGACCCGTCAGTTTCTTGAGACCCTTCGGGAACAAATCGGCTCATGCAGGGCGACTGAAGTGGTGTGGGAGGATCGTGAGGCTGCCTTCGACTGGCTGGCGGAACATGTGGGAGCGGCGGTGAACAATGATGTGCAATGGGAACAGGCTTTCTCCCGGGGTGAAAAGCCTTACCTGGCAGCGATGTCATCCAGGTCGGTCGATAAGAAAGGTAAGGAGGGGACCTACGATTATTTATTTGACCTGAGTGATATCGACCCGGCATCCGTTAAGCTGGAAGTTTCGGGCAAATCGCTGGCAGTTTCGGCCCCCGTCAGGGATGGCAGGTATTTTATCGAGGTGAACGGATCAGGAGGAAAGACTTATACGGACAGGCTCAGGATCTATGTGGATGAAATTGAGAAGTCCAGGCAGATCGTGGAAGCAATCTCTTTCCTGGTGGCCGGCACTGTTCCGGAAAGGCCGGAATGGGACAGTTACCTTGGGGCCCTGGGATTTGTGAAGGCCAATCTGGGAGAAATGAAGGCCGGTGACGGAGTGATCGCCACCGGTATCAGTTTCGGAGATTCGCCTGCGGGCAGGGTGGATGTGACCATCAGTAAAACCGGGAGTGACGGAAAGACCGAAGAAACGGGTTATTCTTTTTACCTGGCAGATATGACGGACAAACCTAACCTGGAAGTCTCCAGGAGCGGGGTTATGGTAGCAATGGAAACCAGGGATGACCGGGATTATATCATGAAAACCTCCGGGGAGAGCATTTCGGGCTATGCTTCTGAGATGAAATTCCCGGTGGAGGGGATCGATCTGGCAAGGGACATCATCCATGCGCTGGAGGTGGCCATCGGTAACAGCCTGGAGGATATCCGGACGTATGGTTCGGTGGATGAGGTGAACGACTGGATGGAAGAGAACCTGGTGACATTGTACCGGGGGGCAGAGCAGTACGACCAGCAGGTGTTTGCAGATCCCGCCAGGCATAACCAGATCGTTTATGAGCATAAACTAACCAAAGATGATGCCGCGGTAACGGAGACAAAATACCTGATCTACCCTGCAGACATCAGTCTCGGGGACCTGAAAATCGGGGTGAGCATGGGGAGGCTCTACGTTGCACTGGAGACAGAAAAAGATGATTACATCAGGAATTTCAAGGACGGGGTGCTGCAGAATTTCACGGATGATGTGAAAGTATACTTTTCCGATCCCCTGGACGCGAAAAATTTTATGGCGGCCATCCGTTTTCTGAAAGAAAATACGGCGGCAGCAGGGGATGCGGAGATGAGCCGGGAGGAAGCGCTTTCATTCCTGAATGCAAATATCCCGGAGGTGGCTATTCCCGGGAAAACTTATGAACAGAAGATCGAGATGATCGATGCGGATCATTGTAAACTGAGGTTCACCCGGGTGGAAAAGGAAGGTGACGGGGAAAGCGAGGAGTTCGCCTTCGAGTTCATGGCTGCAGATATTGACGAAGGCAAATCCAAAGTGTCGGTCAACAAGAACCTGATTGAAATAAACCTGGTTGCCGCCGATAATAAGAAGCTGATCAAACCTTTTAAAAACGGTGAGGCGGGAGATTTCGATGATGATTTTACCGTCTATGCGGATGATGTGTTGCTGGGGAAAAAACTGCTGGCTGCTTTCGCAGCGTTCTCAAAGGCATGCAGGCTGTGATGAATTTGTATAACTTTGCCATGCTGTTTATTACCCAAACACTGTGAAGATGAAACATATTATTGCGTTGATGATAGGGGTATTCCTGGCAACTGCTGCAGCTGCCCAGACCCGCGTGATCCATGGGGTGTTAACCACCTACAATACTTACCCGGTGCAGAATGTGAAGGTTCAGGCGAAAAAAGCAAAGACTGCCGCCGTGTCCGATTCCCTGGGCCGGTTTTCCATCGTCTGCATGGAGGAGGACTTGATCAGGATCAGGCCAAAGGCCTTTCAACCGGTCAATGTAAAGGTTAAACCGGACAAGGATTCCCTGTTTGTCAACCTCATATTTATCAACAATATGAAAAACAGGGAAATAGCCGTTGGCTACGGGTATGTGAACTCGGAAGACCTGAGCTATGCGGTCAGCAATCTCCAGCAGGAGAACAACGAGTTCTGTCATTATCCGGATATCTACGAACTGATCAGGGGACGGTTTGCCGGGGTGGAAATAGAGAACAGGCAGGTGGTCATACGCGGCCATAATTCCTTTTACGGAAGCAATGAGGCCCTCTATGTGGTGGATGGGGTAGTGGTTAACTCCATCGACTGGCTCACTCCCTGCGAAGTGAAATCCATCAATATCATCAAGGACAGCGGAGCAGCCGCCTACGGCTCACGCGGGGCAAACGGGGTGGTGATCATCGATACCTACCGGGCCACTCTGCAATAAAATAAAATTCGCAGTTCCACATGGAAATCACCGGTGATATCACGATTGAAGATCTCGTTCACCTGAAAGTGAATGCCGTCCGATACCTTGCAGACAAAGGGATCAAATGCATCGCCTGCGGGGAACCCATCTGGGGAACCCTTGAGGATGCAGCGAAAGCGAAAGGCTTCAGCGATGAGGAAATCGAAGGTTTTGTCCGTGACCTGAATTTGCTATGATGCTCAGGCCACTTTGTCCATGAACTTATCAAAGCGGTCAGCGATTTCCCCTTTGAAGTTCCCGTCGTTCAGGTGGGTTTTCATGAAAGCACCCGGATCTTCCTTCTGATCATCCGGCAGCACCAGTCCCACAGGGAAAGCCTGGGTGAGGACCAGTTTATCTCCCATGATCCGTTTGACCTCTTCGAAAACCAGACCGTGCCCGAATTTTTCATCTTTCCTGGCGTAGGTGCTGCCACAGCAGGTCACGAATACCATCCTGTTGATCTGATTGAGGTACTTATTCACAAAACTCCTGAGCGGCGGAACGAACCTGCCCATCCAGATCGGCCCGACCAGGATCACCCGTTCGTAAACCCCAACAGGGTGTTTCAAAGGCCGGATACCGAAATGGACTTTCATCAGGAACAGGAAAAATGCATCGACCCTCGGCCGGATCGCTTCCATTTCACACGAAAGATGTGAGGCGATCTTCTCTGCCAGGAATTTGTTGGAGCCTTTCCTGGAATAGTAGACGACGATGGTATTCATTGTTGAAGTGGAATTGGTTTATGCTGAGCAAAGATAATTCATTCTGCTCAGATTGTTACTGTACGAATAAGTTGAAGTAAGGTTGAAATTCCGTAACATCCATGGGCTGAATTTCGTATAAGAAGTGCCATGATTCCAACCCTCTATCAGATCTCTGATCTTACATCAACAAAGGCTTTGATTGCATCCAAACCTAAAAATGTTGCATATGAACAGAGGCACCATTATCATCATCGCACTTTTGGGATTTTTCATTGCTGTATCCTGTACCCCGGTACAACGAATTTCGGTTGAGGACCAGAGACGTGGTCTGCTCATGCTGGAAGGGGAGAACATTTACAGGAACAAGGGATTCTATAAGGAAACAAAGAGTCACAAGCAGCACATCAAGAAACTGAAAGCCAATAAGAGAAGATACGCCAGGCGGTAGCCAGGGTGACTGCCGTTTGCCGGGTCAATCACGGGGATTTTTATAATCTTCTATCTTCCTGCCAATCAGTAGTCTGGCGTATTTTTTTACATACAATTTATCACTGAAGTCGTCAAATCCGAATTTCTTCAGGATCAATTTCCAGTCCCTCTCAATAAAGTCGAAAGCATAATTGCATTCCACAGCTTTGAAAATGAACCTGTGATGCCCGGGCATATCATCCAGGCTGAACTCCGACCAGTCCAGGATGATCAGTTTTCCTCCCGGTTTCAGGTGTTTGTGTGCGTTCCGGATGAGTTGTTCTCGCACTTCTTGTGGAAATCCGTGGATCACAAAACTTATCAGCACTTTATCGAATTGTTTTTTGAGATCGAATGGGGTATCCACCCGCTCCCGGATAAAGCTGATCCGTTCGTCACCTGCATGTTTGGCCATGAACTGCTTTTGCATGACCGGCGACAGGTCGAGGCCTGTGATGCTACCATCTTTCCCGATATATTCCGCCATCAGTGTGGCATTCTTGCCCGAGCCACATCCCATGTCGAGGATCCGGTCACCCGCTTCGATATCCATATCCCGCACCGCCTGCCTGATGAACCTGTCATACCTCCCGAAAGAGATCGAATTCATGATCCGGTCGTAGTGCCTGGCGATCATCGGGCTAAGTTCTATTTTTGATTCGGCATACAGCTTGTTTCCCATATTTCCTGCGTGTTAATTGATTGTCGTTATGCAAAAGTACGGTGGTTGGAAAGACGGAACAGTGACTTATGTTACACAGGCTGCCTTTCCCTGAGGTTTTGAGAAAGAAAGTCTCATTCAGGCTGTTATGAATCAAAATCAAAAAAAGTTTAATAAAGGTACAAAAATAGATTAATATTTGTACCTTTATTGTGCAAAAGACTCAAAAATGACATTTGAAAATGATCCAGAGAAAAGTCATATCAACAAGCAGAAGCATGGCATTGACTTTGACGAAGCCCAGTCACTCTGGCTTGATTATAACAGAATTGAGATTCCTGCAAGGACAACCGGTGAAACGCGGAGATTGTTAATTGCGCGGTTGGATGACAATATCTGGTCTGCGGTATTTACGATGCGAGAAGGGGCTATAAGAATCATTTCAGTGCGAAAATCAAGGGAAAATGAAAAAGAAATCTATTACAGCGAAAGAGTTTGATTCTCTGTTTGATCAGGGTAAGGATGTCACCGAACATCTCGATCTGAACAGTGCGAGAAGACACGGTCTGGAAACCAGGCGTGTGAGTGTGGATTTCCCTCAGTGGATGATTCACAGGCTGGATCAGGAGGCCACCAGGCTTGGAGTTACCAGGCAATCGATCATCAAGTTCTGGATCTCCGAGAAGCTGAGCTCGGCATAGGTGGTTTCTGGCACGAAATTAATATCTTGGTCATAAAAAATGGAGTACAGATATCTGGGACATTCAGGTTTGAAGGTTTCGACGCTCACGCTGGGTACGATGACCTTCGGCGGCAAGGACAGGTTCTCGAAACTTGGCAACATTGATGTAAAAGAAGCCAGGGAGATCATACATCTCTGCATAGATCACGGGATGAACCTGATCGATACGGCAAACGTCTATTCTTACGGCAGGTCTGAAGAGATAATCGGGGAAGCCCTTGGAGGCAAAAGACCCGGGAATGTGCTGATCTCCACAAAAGCCAGGATGGTGGTCGGAGACGGCCCCAATGAAAGCGGGTTTTCCAGGTACCATCTGATTCAGCAATGCGAAAAAAGCCTGAAAAGGCTCAAAACAGACGTCATTGACATCTATTACATGCATGAGTGGGATGGTGCCACCCCGCTTGAAGAGATGCTGGAGGCCCTGTCCCACCTGATGCAGCAGGGCAAGATCAGGTATGCTGGCTGTTCCAATTTCTCCGGGTGGCATATCATGAAAGCGCTGGGCATCAGCAGAGAACGCAACCTTCCGCGTTTCGTCACCCAGCAGATCCACTATACCCTGGAAGCAAGGGATGCGGAATACGAACTGCTCCCCATCGCGGTGGACCAGGGGGTGGGGGTACTGGCCTGGAGCCCCCTGGCGGGTGGATTGCTATCGGGAAAATACACCCGGGATATAAAACCGGAAGGAGTCACCCGGATGTCGGAGGGGTGGCCGGAACCTCCCATACGGAATGAAGAACGTTTGTGGAACATCGTGGATGTGGTCAATGAGATCGCTGAAGCACGGCAGGTACCGGCCGCGCAGGTCTCCCTGGCCTGGGTATTGTCCCGCCCGGGTGTGGTATCGCTCGTGATCGGGGGAAGGAAAATTGAGCACATCAGGGAGAACATCGGGGCCGCAGGCCTGAAACTGTCAGATGATGAGATGGCCCGCCTGAACAAAGTCAGCGATCCTCCGCTGATCTACCCATACTGGCACCAGGCAAGGTTTGCAACCAGTACATTCACTGACGGCGACCGGGCCCTGTTCGGCGGCCGGTCAGCCGATTAATCCATTTTTACATTTTGTATGATACCAAAAGTTTAATCCTCTTATTTGATGAGATACCCATGAAAAAATCACTGATCACTTCAATTTTTTCCATTCTTTTCATATTCATTTCCGGCACCCTGTCTGCACAGCTAAAGCTCCCGGCCATGTTGAGGGACAGCATGGTCCTTCAGAGAAATACTGAACTGAAGATCTGGGGCTGGGCCGAAGCGGGAGAACAGGTGGAGGTCAGTTTTAAAGGGAACCTATATCAGGCGGAAGCGGGCAGGGACGGGAAATGGATGGTTCATCTGCCGCCCATGGAAGCAGGAGGGCCCTACATCATGGAGATTTCTGCTCGCGGTTCCGGCACACCTTCCGCCAATGAAAACGCCGGAATTTCCGGTACCGGCATAAAGCTTGAAAACATTCTGGTGGGCGATGTCTGGCTCTGTGCGGGCCAGTCCAACATGGTCCACTACATGGCGCTGCACAGTGAACGGTATGCGGAAGAGATCGCGCAGGCCGGTGATCCGGAGATCAGGCAGTTCCTGGTCCCCTCCGCCACGAGCCTGGAGGGACCGCAGGAAGACCTGGCGGGCGGGAGCTGGAAATCGGCCAACCCGGATGATATCATGCGGTTTTCGGTGGTGGCCTATTTCTTTGCCAGGAACCTTCACGAAACCTATGGTGTTCCCATCGGGATCATCAATGCGAGTGTGGGGGGCACCCCCATCGAGGCCTGGACCAGCGCGGAGGGTTTGAAGGAATTCCCGGTGATGCAGCGTGCCATTGAAATGAACAGCGATACGGCATATGTCAGCCGCGTGAACCGTGCCGCATGGTCGGCGATGCGTGAAGGAAGACGGGAAACGGGTCAGGACGAGGGATTAGCCGGACCGGTGGCGTGGTACGATCCTGCCTATGTTCCGGAAAACTGGCACCGGATCAATATTCCCGGATACTGGGAGGACCAGGGGATCAGGGACCTGAACGGCGTGGTATGGTACCGGAGGGAATTCGAGGTTCCGGCATCCATGACCGGGATCCCTGCGAAGGTTGCCCTGGGAAGGATCGTGGATGCGGACCAGCTCTATATCAACGGAGAACAGGTGGGACGAACCACTTACCAGTATCCCCAGCGAAGGTATGAGGTACCTGTGGGTGTATTGAAATCCGATAAGAACCTGTTTGTGATCCGGGTGACCAACCAGGCCGGAAAGGGAGGATTTGTGCCCGACAAACCCTATTACCTTTCAGCCGCCGGAGAGACCATTGATCTGAAAGGCTACTGGCAGTACAGGGTGGGGGAGGTGTATCCCGAACGCAGGTTTTCTGCGATGGGAATATCCGCCCAGAACCAGCCGGCTGCATTGTACAATGCGATGATCGCGCCCTTTACGGACTATGCTGTAAAGGGTTTTGTATGGTACCAGGGAGAAAGCAATGCCGGAAGACCGGAAGAGTACAGGTTGCTTCAGCGCGCACAGATCAGGGACTGGCGCAGCTTGTGGGGACAGGGAGACCTGCCCTTCCTGTATGCGCAGCTTCCCAATTTCATGGAGGTGAATTACTCCCCCGAGGAAAGTGACTGGGCGATGCTGCGGGAAGCCCAGATGGAAGCGATGGACCTGCCCGCAACCGGGATGGCGGTTACAATCGACCTGGGGGAATGGAACGACATCCATCCGGACAATAAGAAACCGGTGGGGGACCGCCTGGCACTGTGGGCCCGGAAAATTGCCTACGGGGAGGAGGATCTTGTATATTCCGGTCCCATCTACCAGTCATACCGCATTGAAGGTGACAAAATCATCCTCACCTTCGACCATGCGGGGAGCGGACTGGTCTCCGGAAACGGGGAACCCCCGGGACATTTTGCCATTGCGGGTCCCGATAAGAACTTCGTCTGGGGCCATGCTGAAATCGTAGATCAGGATAAAGTGGCAGTGTGGCATGAAGACATCCCCGACCCGGTCTACGTGCGGTATGCCTGGGCGGACAATCCGCGCTTTGCGAACCTGTACAACAAGGAGGGACTGCCCGCTTCTCCGTTCAGGACGGACCACTGACCGCTATCAGCACAATCAGGGAGAAAACAGCGCCGGCCAGGCTGATCCACATGGGTATCCCGTATGGCAGCCGCTCTTTTTCGGCAAACACCCAGCCCGAACTGTTGATGGCTGAATAGACCAGGGCCCCCAGAGAAAGGAGCGAAACAGGAAGACCCCACGGTCCACCTACCCAGAGCCCGGTTCCTCCTGCGATCAGGCCCAAAGATGTCAGGTACTCTGCACAGATATGTGGCCATAGCATATTTTCGCCCTCGCGCCATTTAAAGAATGATCCCTGGCCGGAGAATTTCCCGGCAACGATATCCCTGGTCCAGATCCCGACTAATCCGAGAGCCGTGATCCACATGATCACCGGAATGATCCGCGCAATGATTTCCGATTGCAGGTTGTTCATGATCGCAACATGTTTGAAATTTTCCTGCGGTGATGCAGGCTGTCTGGTGAAGAAACAATAATAGAATATTTTTTGATCCGGCACAACAGCTTTTCGTTGATTGGTTTCTCGATCCAATGAGTGTATGATGATAATTTCATATCTTAACGGCATTGCATTCCCCAAATGAAAGAAATCAGAAGAGTTCCCGAATCGGTTACACTGGCATTGATCGTGCTGATATTTTTCCTGCCGTCCTGCACGAAAAAAAGTTACCTGGAAAATGACAACGGCCTGGAGGTTCTTCACCTGTCGGGCAGCCCGGTCGAAAGGGGCCAAGCGCACGGTACGCTGCTCAGGGAGGAGATCGCCAGTTCTGTAGACCGGTGGAAAACCGAGGTGGAACAGGTTTTTCAGTGTGACCTGGATACTGCGATCGGAGAATTTTTTGCATCGACCACGTATCTGGCATGCATCGGGGAATCCGATCCCGGACTGCTGCAGGAAGTGCATGGAATGTCCGTTGCCTCAGGAGTAGATTATAACAGGCTCCTGGCCTTTCAGATGAGCGAAGAAATGTTCGCTGTGCTCGGGGAGGAAGGCCCCGTCAGCTGTACGGCCATCGGTCAGAAGGGAACGGACACTGCCTCCACCCTGCTGGCCCAGAATATGGATCCGGAGCTTTTTTTGCACGGCCATCCAATATTGATGCATGTCGTTCCCGGTGACGGCGGTCCCGAAAGGTATCTCTTCACCGTGCCGGGATTGCTGGGTCTGGCCGGAATGAACGACCGGGGGATCGGGGTGACATGCACCTCGATATCCATGCTGAACCATGACTCCGGCGGTCTACCCGTTGTATCCGTGGTGCGTAACATGCTCAGCGGCAGGAGCCTGGATGAGGTTATCACATTCCTGACGGAGACTTCATTCGCTATCCCCCAGTGCTACACTATCGGAGGTCCCGGAGAGGTGCGTTGCTTTGAATGCAGCGCGAACATGGTAACCGAATTTTATCCTTTCACAACCCGGGAAATTGTGCTTCATACCAATCATGCGATCACCAACAGGGATTTCAACCAGGGATTTGTGGAGTTGCTGGCCGGGTATGGAAAAACTGTTGATGATCCTTACTTCTGTCCCCGTTATTTCCTGGCTTACGATTTCATTGAAGAGGCCGGGAGGGTCCTGGATGTTGAGCGGATCAAGGAGATACTCAGGAGTCAGGAACCTGAGATGGAACCCATCCTGAACCAGTATACCCTGGGGACCCTGGTCATGAAACTTGATAACGATCCGGTGCTTTTTCTGGCGCTGGGGAATGAACCTGGTGCCGAATTTCACAGATTGGAATTTCCGTAAGCTGATGATTCGAAGACCATTCATATTGAAATACTTACGTATCATGAACGCATTCCCGGCCGTTCCAGGTCTCGTCTTGTTGGCAGCCATGGTTACGGGTTGTACAGGCAGCAATGCCCCATCCGGCACCGAACCCCTGAACATGATGGATCTGCGGAGCGAATTCCCATCGCTGGATTCCTCCGTAAAAAAGATGGACCACCGGGTAGCAGAGATCAGCAACGGAGCCCGGTACTTACTTCCCGCTTTCCGGGTTTTATATAATGATCCGTTACAGTACCCGGTATTCGGAGGGCGTCTCAGTAACTTATTCGTCCGGGATTACCATCAGTCCGAAGCATTGCTGCATCATGCCTTCATGGTTCTGGGTGCACCAGCAGGGGGATGGGGACCACCACCTGGTGGTTTGCAGGAGAATGAAAATGAATTCAGATTTCATTTCACTGGGGATAACAGCAATACATGGGAGTCGTTGCCGGTGAACATTCGTACCCTGGTCCTGGATGCCATGAAGGGCATTCTGGAAGCCGGAAGGATCGCATCGGAATTCACAGCTCCGATCGGACGCATGATCTCAGAGTATGGGTTGAATAACGCTGAATTATTCAGGGAAAAATTAATGGAACCATGGAAACACAGGCAACTGGTTGAATTTGGAACACTGGACCTGGCAGGAGAGGCCGATCTGCGCAAGTTGTCCTTTGCCTCCCGCCTCATGGCATCCCAACTGCAGAAGCTTGCCGGTATGGATGTTCAGGATGTAGGAGCCGGATTCAGATCCTGTTTCATGGAAACGCATATGGGCAGGGTGGGCATATTCGGCAGGGGAAACGACACCATCACGGGTGACTGGTGCCTGGTGATCGATCTGGGTGGAGATGACCTATATGCGGGAACCATGGCGAGCCCTTCCGGAACGGACCGGCCTTTTGCCCTGGTGGCGGACCTGGGCGGGGATGACACCTATGATTCCGGTGAAGGATACCTGGTAAATGCCTGCATGGGGATCGGAATGCTCATGGATGTTTCCGGTCATGATCAATATTTATCCGGAAAAGAAGGCATGGTTTCCGCCTGTTACGGCACGGCACTCTTATATGATATGGAGGGAGACGACCTGTATTCCTGTGATGGTGGGTATTCTCTTGGAGCTGCCCATGTTGGTGCAGGTATTCTGGCCGACCTGACGGGTGATGACCGGTATTTGTCGGGCGACTGTTCCCAGGGGTACGGAGGCACCATGGGACTGGGTCTCCTGCTGGATGGTGCAGGTTCCGACCGTTATAATTCCATCCGGCATTGCCCGTCGTTTGTCCAGGGTGCAGCCCGGGGAAGGTGGGCTGAAGCTACCGACGGCCACAGCCTGGGGGGCGGACTGGGGATCCTGGTCGATTGCGGCGGGGCAGATGAATACCATGCGGGAAGTTTCTCCCAGGGAGCCGGATATTTCCTTGGAGGCGGATTTTTCGCAGACCTGGAGGGAAACGATCGTTACCAGGCAGAGTCCCACAGTCAGGGATATGCGGCACACTTTGCGCTCGGTGCCTTTTATGATCAATCCGGTGATGACCGGTATAATGAAAGAACGGACCCGCTGAAGATCACACAGATCCTGGGTGGAGGACGGGACTTCTCACTTGGTTTTTTCTTGGACGGGGAGGGAGATGACCGGTACCATTTCGGTAACCGGAGTACTGGGATCGGGGACCTGAACGGGATCGGGGTATTCTGGGACCGGGATGGGGATGACAGTTACACATGGCACAAAAACAGGGTCAATCAGGGAAGCGCTTCCATGGGAAAGACCATCGGGCTGACACCGGGCACGGGTACCGGTCCCCGCCTGTTCGACGTTCCCTCCGGCAACCGGCTGGGTATCTTCCGGGATGATCAGGGAATAAGAATGGTCACTGAAAATCATTTTGAAAAATAAAGCAGGTTCTGATCAACGAGATCATGGCCTCCAATGCAACGAGGCGGACAAGCATCAGAAAGCTGCGAAAAAACAATGGTATGTAACTCCTATGGGGCCTTTCGTAAATATGGCTCGTTGAATAGTCAAAATAACTCACCCACGGTGGATTTAATTCGTACATTTCAAAGCGTATAAATTTCTTGAGTTTCTACAAGTTCACACTTCCCAACAATGAAAAAGATCTTTCCAGTTTTGCTCGGTTTAATAACCGTGGCCCAGGCTTTTTGTCAGCATCCGGGTTTGGTTGTCCCTACCATGAAAAAGGAGCAACAACCGCACATAAGCAGTTTTCATCCGGATGCACTGAAGAAGGTGCTGGAAAATAATGATTTAACCATGCTGCTGCCGGGCAACTGGGAGAACCGTGAAGATGTGGGATTGTACTGGTGGGGTGAGGAGACTGGGTATGTATTTGGAACAAACCTGCGTGACGAGACTGGCTATGGACAGAAGTTCATCGTGGATGGTTCTTACCAGATATATGGTGCTTACTTCTGGATTGGCTCGCTGACAGGGACCACAGGAAATGTGATCTTTACCGTGTGGGACTGGGATGATGCTTCGGGAGGGCCTGGTAATGCCATTGCCACAAAAAGCGTACCCATGGCGGATATCGAGGCCAGCCGGACGTTTGAACCCGATCCCGATTATGAGAACTCGGCGGGTGAACCCTGGCCGCAGCCGGGAGCTTTCTATGTGGAATTTGACGAGCCGGTGGAGGTCACGGGCGACTATCTCATCGGTGCCGACCTGACCGGTCTCGATGCATGGGTCAACGATGTATATGAACTGGGGAATTATTCTTCGTCCATTGGTGACGGAGCGAATTTAACCCTGGCGTGGGTGTGGGGCGAGGATGGATGGTATTCAACTGAAAGTATCGGTTATTCAATTGACATCGGCATTTTCCTGCTTGTTGATGCAATTGCGCTGAACCTGCATCAATTGACGCTGATCGTTGAGCCGGCAGAAGGAGGCTCAGCGGAAGGGGCAGGTGAGTTTCCGGGCGGTTCAACGGTGACTGTTTCCGCTGAATCTGATATGCCTCACTATGGATTTCACTACTGGAAAGATGCGCAGGGAAGCATTGTTTCTTTCCAGCGACAATACGCTTTCATCATGCCTCCCGATGATTATTCACTCACAGCTGTTTTCAGAGAGATCGTTTTCGCCGGAGGTACAGGAACCCTGACTGATCCCTGGCAAATTGAAACGGCTGACCAACTGAACTGTGTACGTTATTTTACCGGAGAGGAGTACAACGATCAACACTTTGAACAGATCAGTGACATCAACCTTGATGTGGCTCCGTATAATGAAAACGAGGGGTGGGAGCCCATCGGGATTTACGGGGATGATTATTTCGGGGGGACATACAACGGGAAAGGTCATATCATTGAAAACCTTTTTATCAACCGTCCCGCTGATGATGACCAGGGCCTGTTCGGCTGTTTATACCAGGCTGAGATATCGAACCTGGGACTTACAGACATCCATGTTACCGGGTATGAGTATGTAGGCGGACTGGTGGGTTACAGTAATCAGTCAGTTATCAGCAACAGTTTCAGCACAGGCAGTGTGAGCGGTGAAGGTATCATCGGAGGACTCATTGGCGGCCACCATGAGGGTTCCACCGCTATGTACTGTTATTCCGCCGGGGAAGTGAGCGCTGAAAGCAATTGGGCAGGTGGCCTGGCCGGCCTGGTCATGGACAACAGTTCAATATCTCAGAGCTTTTCCGCTTCTGATGTATCTGCCTCGGGGTATTCTGCCGGGGGACTCTGCGCAACAATTGAATACGGCAGTTCGATCATGAACTCCTATGCAACCGGAAGTGTCTTCGGGTCTCAATGGGTAGGAGGAATGACCGGATGGGTGGATCAAAGTACGATCGCACGTTCCTATTCCCTGGGATCCGTTTCCAGTGAACTGGGCACCAATACCGGTGGATTTGTCGGAAATGGCGCCGATATGGAAGTGACAAATTCATACTGGAATGTGGAAACAAGCGGACAGAGCGAAAGTGTGGCGGGTGAAGGCAAAACCAGTATGGAGATGATTTCCCGGTCCACATATAATGACTGGGATTTCGATATCACCTGGAGTATCATGGAAGATGAAACCTATCCATACCTTCAATGGCAGGGGGAACCCGGGGCGCACAATTACCCGGCGGGTCTTTACGGGCTCACGCTGGTTGTCAGTCCAGCAGGTTCAGGCAGGGTCGAAGGAGAAGGCAGCCGTATCGCAGGGGGACTGATACCCTTATCGGCCGCTGCCAACTACGGGTATCAATTTGTGAAATGGACCGGTGAAGGAGGCGGGACCATCAGTACCGATCCTGATTTCAATTACACGATGCCTTCGGAAAATGTGACCCTCACCGCGAATTTTAAAGTTGATGCGGATGCGGTGGCCTTTCGCACGATCACCGATGTCGACGGTAACGAATACCGGACCATCATCATCGGGTACCAGGAATGGATGGCCGAAAATCTTCGTACCACAAAGTATAGAGATGGCAGCACCATTGCCGGCATATCGGTCCAGCCCCACGTGGATGTGTACGGTATCAATTCAGGAGCAGAGATGGCAGCTGTTTACGGCAGGCTGTACGACTGGTATGCCGTGGATCATGCAAGTGGATTGTGTCCCGATGGCTGGCATGTGCCTTCCCACGACGAGTGGATACAACTCACCGATTTCCTGATCAACAATTATGCCGGTGTCGAGTGGAATAACCTGGGGACCAAACTCCGGTCGTGCTGGCAGGTGGACTCGCCCCTGGGCGGAGACTGTGCAAGAAAGATGCATCCGAGATGGGATGGGGATGACACCTATTACGGCACGGATGATTTCGGTTTTTCTGCGCTTCCGGGCGGTTCACGGAGTACAACCGAGGGTTCCTTCGACGGCCTTGGTCAGGAAGCCAGCTGGTGGACCTCCACCGAAACTTCCACCCATGTCTGGGGCAGGGGTATCAGCAAAGACATGGGAGGCATGGGCACCATCTCGGCATACTTCAAGACACTGCGGTTTAGTGTCAGGTGTATGCGGGAGATATCCGGTTACACGCTGACCCTGAGGGTTGACCCTGCCGGTGCCGGCAGTGTCCAGGGGGCCGGCGATTACGGGGAAGGTGACATGGTGAGCCTGACTGCAACCGCCAACGAAGGGTACAGGTTCGTCAGATGGAAGGATCACCAGGAAAATGAGGTGAGCGATCAGCAGATCTTTGGTTATACCATGCCCGGCCACAATGAGATCCTTACGGCATATTTTGAGGGGTCTCCTGTCGGTATGTTTACCGATGAAAAGGGACGGATGAATGTGTATCCCAATCCGGCCACCGGCGAGTTCTGGATAGAACTGAACCACCGGGGGAGCAACGGGCTGGTCATTGTACTGCAGAACCTTCAGGGGCAGATTGTGAAGCAGGTACCCGTCGGTGAAAGCGGGACTGCGGGCATATGCGTGGACATCCACGACCTGGCACCCGGTATTTACCTGCTGGCCATTCCCGGAGGAGATGCTGTCCCGGTGAAAAAGATAATCATCGGCTCCTGAGCAGCAGTGACAATGCATCCGGGATACCGGTCCCGGCTAGTCATCCAGCGACTGGAACACCAGTTGCCTGAATTTCCGGTTGCTGTCTTCTGAAATGCCCTGGGTTTGCTTGAAAATGATCCCGATGATCTGTTCCGAAGGATCGGCAAAGTACTGGGTGTTGAAATACCCTCCCCAGTTGAACGTGCCCGCGGTTCCCATTCCCCCGGTGGCCTGGCCTTCAGGTGTGAGGATCTCAAAAGCCAGTCCGAAATCCCTCATCGGTTCGCCCGGAAGGTCCCAGAGCTCGCCAATGTGGTTGGTCAGGACCAGGTCCACCGTGGTCCGGCTCAGGATCCTCACCCCGTTGTATTCCCCGCCGTTCAGGTACATCTGTAGGAAAGTGGCGTAGTCTTTCGCCGTACTCGATAGCCCCGCTCCCCCCGAAAAGAACGTTCTGGCCCCTTTTACCGGGTAATCGGGATCGTAGAATGTGACCGGGAATCTTTTCCACTTCCCGTTCACCGCGTGCTGGACAGGTACCAGCCGTCCGGCCTTTTGATCGGGGAGGTAGAACCAGGTATCGACCATTCCCAGCGGGTCGAAGATCCGGGCCCGCAAAAACTCATCAAAGGGTATCCCGGAAACCACCTCGATGAAATATCCCAGGACATCCAGTCCCTCGCTATAGGTACGGCCCTCGCCCGGGTGGTGGTGAAGCGGGAGCTTCGCGAGTCTCTTCACGCTTTCTTCGATGGTGATGTTTTCGGTGGTGAACAGGTCCGTCACCCCGGCCTTCTGGTAAAGCATCTTCATCCGTTCATCCCCGTCGATCATGCCGTAGCCAAGTCCGGAAGTATGCGTGAGCAGGTGCCGGATAGTGATCTCCCTGTGGGCCGGCTCCCCGGTCCAGGTGGTATCGCTGTACCGGAAGGTTTTCAGCACCTGCGGATTCCTGAATTCGGGGATGAACTTCGAGACGGGGTCGTCCAGCCGGAACAGTCCCTCTTCCCAGAGCATCATGACCGCCGTTGCCGTGATGGCCTTCGACTGGGAGGCGATCCTGAAAATATCGTCCCTTTTCATTTTCCTTCCCGTTTCACTGTCGGCCATCCCGTATGCGTTCCAGAAAACGAACTTCCCGTTCCGGGCCACCAGGGCGACCACACCCGGAACGCTGCCGGTCTCAACCGCCTCCGTGCACATCTTGTCGATGCGGGCGAGCCGTTCCTCCGACATCCCCACGGTCTCCGGCTTCGCCTCGGCCAGGACGGGGGATTTTTTCACGGACTTTGTCTGGGCCTCCAGGCCGGCCGTGCATAACAAAACCACGGCCACGAAAATGAGTGAACAGTGTTTCATGCTTTACAAAAAGTTGGATTTAATAAAATGTCAGTTCAGCGAGAGGGCTTTCCCAATAGCTCCCGAGAAGGCATTCAGATCTGAGGGCACCCTGGATGTGATCAGGTTCCCGTCGATGACCAACTCTTCATCCAGGTATGTGGCGCCTACGGCCTCAAGCTCTTCCCGGATGCTGCCCGTACCGGAACTTTTCTTCCCCGTCATCACTCCTGCTGTGATCAGTAACTGGGGACCATGGCAGATAGCGGCTGTGACTTTCCCCGATTCAAAAAACCTTCTGGCAAAGTCCACCACGGCCGCATCCTCGCGGAGAGCGGCGGGTGCCTTTCCCCCCGGCAGGACCAGGGCGTCAAAGTCGTCCACAGAAACCTCCGTCACCGCCTTTTCAATGACAATCTCAAAGTCGCTGTTGTAAGCCTTTACAATGCCTGCAAGCGGTCCGATCACCGTCACTTCGGCTCCCCGGTTGGTCAGGTAACCCAGCGGCATATAGGCTTCGGCATCATGGAATCCCTCTGTCACCATGACGGCCACCTGCACCTTTTCCACGGCTCCGGTGTCTTCAACATGGGTTTTGCATCCTGGTTGCACCATCAGCAGTCCGACGATCATCAATGGAAATAAAATCTTTTTCATAGCTGTTTTATTTAAAATCTTTAACTTATTGGTCAAGTGAAAAGCGTTTCAAGTTACGAAAGAAACCGGGAAACACCTGATAAACGATGGCTGAATTGACCGGATATTCGGACTTGCACAGATCCGGGGAACTGAAAAGAAGGGGGGAGCAATTATGGGATATCATGGAAAAGTGTGCGCTCTGTCCCCGGATGTGCGGGACAAACAGGCTGAGCGGTGAAAGGGGGATCTGCGGTGCAAACGCACAACTGGAAATATCCGCACATCATCCCCATTTCGGTGAAGAAAGTCCCCTGGTGGGAAGAGGGGGCTCGGGCACCATTTTTATGACCCACTGCAGCCTGCGTTGCGTTTTCTGCCTGAACTGGGAGATCAGCCAGGGGGGACAAGGGTGTCAAAGGGGTATTGAAGATCTGGCCGGGATGATGCTGGCACTGCAGCGTCATGGATGCCACAACATCAACATCGTGACCCCCACCCATTATTCCCCGCACATTGTACTGGCCCTTGACCTTGCTGCTTCGAAAGGTTTGCGGCTGCCACTTGTATACAATACCTGCGGGTGGGAAAGGGTGGAAATACTGAAAATACTGGACGGCATTGTGGATATCTATCTGCCCGATTTCAAGTATTCGGATGGTGAAAGGGCTGAACAATATTCCTCGGGTGCCCGCACCTATCCGGAGGTAACACAAAAAGCCCTGTTAGAAATGAACAGGCAGGTGGGGGTGGCAAAACCGGCACCGGACAGACTGATGCAGCGGGGGCTGATGATCCGTCACCTGGTCATGCCCAACGGGGTAAGCGGGACCAGAAAGGTGATCGAATGGATCGCTGACAACCTGCCCAAAGACACCTATTTGAACCTGATGTCCCAGTACAGGCCCATGGCCAGGGCGGAGGCGTATCCTGGATTATCCCGTTCCATTACCCGCCAGGAATATGAGGATGCCGTCAGACAGGCGGAAGTTGCCGGTCTCAAAAACCTGGAAATCCAGGGATATCAGTGGCTGTAACGATCCTTGATTGTGCTGATCGTGACCACCTGAAGAGCCATGAATTCAATTCCGCAGGGTAGCCGCCAGCCGCTTTGGCTTCAACAGCAGGTCCAGGGCATCGGTGATGGAGGTGCAGATCACCTGGATCGCATTCATGATCTGTACATATGCACCCTCGGCAAGGATCACCCCGATCCCCAGGGCAGATTCCTGCAGCATCAGCAAGTCGTTCCTGCCGTTACCGACAGCGATCACCCGGTCCGCTCCCAGCTGGTTCACAACTTCCGCTTTTTGCCGGTCCTGATCAGCCGGATCAAGCACTTTTACAATGACCGGTAGGTCTTTGAGCTCCTTCCTCACCGTCCCGAACGTGTCGGCAGTAAGTACAAGCACCTCCAGGTCCGCGCTTAACTGTAAAAGCTGGTCCGCCACCCCGTCAATCAAATGGCCATCCAATGCAAGTGTCCCGTTGAAATCAAGCACCAGGTACTCCGCTTGAATTGTTCTGTGTCCGGGAATTTCGATCTCAATCATGTGAAAAAATTATCCGCACGAAATTAGTAAAGATTGCCGGAGAAATCCTGAAAAGTCAGAAGTCTATATCACAATTGATTCATATGCAGGAAAAAGCTATCTTGCATGTAGCTAATCCTACTATTCATGCCTGACAGCCCCGGCAAATTATCCCGATTATGGCAGGAGTTCAAAAGGCGGAAGGTCTTCAAGGTGATCGCCGTGTATGCTGCCACCGCATTTATCCTTCTCGAGGTGGTGGATATTGTTACACCTGCACTTTTATTGCCATCCTGGACGGTCACCCTGGTTATCGTCCTGTTATCGGTCGGATTCCCGATCGCCATCATCCTCTCCTGGATCTTTGACGTAACCCCTGAAGGAATCGTGAAGACCGATTCGATGGACATGCCGGCAGACCGGGAAGCGGTTCCCGGTGATGGATATGAAGACTTTAGCACATCCGGCCGGAAATCCGGAGATGATTCGGGAAGCGGAGCGATCCGGAAAAGGAAACTGCTCAGCATGAGCAATGTCATGATTGCAGTTCTGTTTGTGGCGGTATGTATCCTGCTATACCCGAAAATCTTTAAACCCGATCGGTTTAAAGAGCTCAGGGATGAATCGGGCATGATCACCCTGGCGGTCCTTCCCTTCGATAACCTGACCGGGGATTCGGCCCTGTATTTCTGGCAGAACGGGATCTCGGAATACCTGATCAACCGTTTGGGCAGTTCCGGAGAACTGGCCGTATCCAGTTCCCAGGTAATCTCGGATGTGCTTGCGGGCACAAGAGAAGTTAATACGGCGTCCCTGGCCCCTGACATAGCCAGGAAAACTGCCAGCAAGATCAATGCTTCCACCTATGTCACCGGGAATTTTATCGGTGCCGGAAATGATTACAGCATCATGCTCAACCTGGTGAACACCGAAAATGGGGAACTGATCTGGAGCACCAGTGTGGACGGGGACTTGAAGGGCGATTACCGGGCCGTGCTGAGCCGGCTGTCGGATACGGTCAGGAATTACCTTGAAATCAAGGCGCTTGAAAAGAGGGTGGAGACCGATCTCTCCAGAGCCTTCCCCAATTCAGCAGAAGCCTACAGGCATTACATCGACGGGCTGAATGCCATTGTGGCCGGGAATTACGAACAGGCCATTGAGTCCCTGACAGGGGCCTATGAGCTCGATACCACATTTACATTTGCTGCTTTTTACCTGGCTTATGCCCACAGTTTCAGTCAACAGTTCGATGAAAATCTGCTGCACTGGACCGGACGGGCCCATGAACTGAGGAACAACCTCCCCCCGGCTTACCGTCCCTGGATCGAGCTCTGGTACGCCTGTTACATTACCAAAGATATCAGCGATATCCGCAGGTATCTCGACATGATGTATGAGGCGGCCATGCACAGCCGGTTCCTGTGGTTTGACCTTGCGGTAACCTCTACCAATTTCATGGATGATTATACAAAAGCCCTTATTGCTTTTGAAAAACTGGAGGAACTGAACCGGAAGTGGGAGGATGATTGGAAGTACGACAGGTATTACCAGGAATACGCCTGGACATTGCTGATGGCCGACCGGCCCGGTGAGGTGGACCGTATCGTGGATATCGGGCTGAAGATCAATTCGCAGGACGGATGGCTTGTACTGGCCAGGGGAGCTGCCCGCATCATGATGAACGATTCGGCCGCTGTTCGTCGAATCAAGGAAGAACTAAGGAACCTGGCTGAATATTATGGCGCAACCGAAGCAGACAACGAGCACTATACGGGCCAGATGCACTGCTGGGCCAAAGACACTATCGGTGCGGTTGATTATTTCAGGAGGGCTTATGAAATGGGAAGGTTCAACAGTCTCTATATGCTGATCCGTTGTCAGTTGCAGATTAACATGAATATTGATGAATGCCTAAGGTTGTCCGAACACTATATTGAACAAAGGCCGGAATCCTGGAACGGCCCTTATTTAAAAGGGCTTTCCCTGCATAAGCTGGGCAGGTACAGGGAAGCGCTGGACCTTTTCCGGGAAGTGGAGGAGCGTGCCCTGGGGTATCATAAGTGGCTCCAGCGTGATATCAGGGAGGCCGAGCGGGCACTGGCCGGTCAGGATCAAGGATAGATAAACGGAATTTTTTGTAAATTTGAATAAAATCAAGGAAATCCGATACATTCCCCACAAGAATGCGCCCTGCATTCATCATATTGACTTTCCTGATCCTGGTCTTATCATCCGGAGTGGATGCGCAGTGGACGGTCAAACACCTGGATGAAGACGCCTATACAGAAGCAACCACCATCCGTTTCAGGAACGATTCCGTAGGGCTGATGATGGGTGACAATGCCACCATCCTGAAGAGCGTGGACAGGGGGGAGACATGGAATGCTGTTGATCCTGGTATTCAATTACATATCAGGGATTTTCAGTTTATCGGGGACACGGTTGTCTATGCTGTCGGAGGTCAGACGCTGATCAGGTCAGCAGATGGCGGGGATCACTGGAATGCTGTCGCAAGCTTTCCCGGAATGCAGATGAACGCATTGTGGTTCATGGACCATGACACGGGGATGGTAACCGGTTCTGATGCCATTATGCGGACGGAAGACGGGGGGAATACATGGGATACGGTATGGAGCATCACCGGATTCGGATACAAATACGGTGAACTGGTGGATATTTCATTCCCGGATCATGATACAGGATATGCCATCGGCTTGGGACGAACACAAAACGATGAGCATGCCTTTGAAAATTTCGCAGTTAAAACGACGGATGCGGGGTCCACCTGGGACACCATCCACATGTTTGATCAAACATCTTTACAGACGCTCTGTTTTCTGAACCCGGATACCGGCTATGTGGGGACCGGACAGGGGAGCATTTTCAATACGGTGGACGGGGGAATGACCTGGAATAAGCACAATGTCGTCGAGTTCGAAGATCTGCCGGTGCTGTCCATTCATTTTATTTCGGACCAGATCGGGTATGCCACGGGCAGTTCGAATATCATGATCCTGGACAGCAAAGGAACCCGGGGATTCTTCATATCACAAACGAAAGATGGCGGAGAGACCTGGCAAACCTGTGATACGGCAGGGATCAACCTGCATTCGATCCATTTCCTGAACGATTCGGTGGGATTTGTCTCCGGCAACTACAACCTGATCATGAAGTCCGGCGGGGAAATCGGCGGCTTGCCCGGTGATTATCCCTGGCACCTGGTCCAGTCCGGCAACACAGAAGAAAAGGAGGACGAACATGCGCTGGTGCATATCTATCCGAATCCGACCCCGGGCATGGTCACCATTGAGACCGGGGATGCGGGACCCATTACCGTAACTGTTTCAGATCTGAACGGGCGGCTCCTGTATTCCGGGCACTGTGCAGATCCCACTCTTACGATCGATCTGGCACACTTTAGGCCGGGTACCTATTTCATCACGGTACGTTCGCCGGAATTTGTGGTGAACAGGAAGATCCTCAGGCTCTAGGTCCGCCATCAGCATGACCGGTATCCGTCCATGTCCTTGAAATCCACCTCGTATTGTTTTCCGTCCTGAAGGGTAATGATGGCCCCCAGGGCTGAATGGGAGGGGGTCATCTCCATGATCTCCACATGCCTGATGGGCGCCAGCTCCTCTTCCGTCCATTCCCGGTCATCCATCCGGTGCAGCAGCACGGTGATCATGAGCTCCATGGGCGGATTCTTCTGCACTCTTTTCTTGCGGGCGAAGATGACCGTGCTTTCGTCCGCTTCGGCATTCCTTCCCTCGTGCGTAAGGTTTTCCAGTACGTCCCATCCGTGGTAGGCGATCAGCGCCAGTCTCCTGCCCGGGATGGATGCGGTGATGATCTTCCTGCTGCCGTCTTCGAATTGCCTGACTCCGGCTTTCCGGCCATTGAGATGAGGCAGTCCGAAGTGACCGAGCGTCAGTTCGTACTCGAAAGCCAGCCGCGACCGGTCCACCCGGATCACGCCCCCCGGGACGATGATCTCAGCCAGGTCAATGATGTAGCCCACCCCGTTGTTGGGAGGCTTGCGCATGATGGCCTGCCTGTAAATCACATCCTTCCGCACACCGTTGTACAGCATGCTCTGTGAAGCTGTAAAACGCGTATTCTTCCCGGAGAGGTTCTGTTCGGCGATCCCGGTCAGGTAAAAATTGATATCATCGCCCCGCACATCGCGCGGGTCCAGGCTGCGGAAGCTGTATTCCATGGATGTGCCTCCTTCCGGATTGTGGTCCTCCCAGGGGAAATGGGTGTTGTAGACCAGTTTTGAATAGTTGTGGTCGTCATAGTACACTTTCCCCGGGATGATCTCGGATGTGCCTGTCTTTCCATGGTTGACCAGCACCAGGCCGGGATTGTTCAACACCTCCACATGGGATCGGTCCCCGAGCCCTTCCCAGATACCCTCATTTTCCCTGGCCGTCCAGAACGGTGCATCTTCGGGCAGGGCCAGGGCGATAAACGGGATGAACATAATAAACGGGCTTGCAGAACAGCTGTAATTCTGCAGCACATATTCCGTGTGCCTGTAGAAGCCCAGGCACGGAACGTCGTTCTGGTAAAACTCTTCCCGGGTGACGAACTGCAGGATGGATCCCGAACAGAGCCTTCGTGCCCAGCCCGGGTCAACGGGTGACCCGTCCTTCAGCATGAATGAAACCGTGAAACCCCCGGAGATCCAGGTCCGGTAACAGATGCTCCTGGCCCACATGTTGATGTACCCGTCCCTGGCAAAGAAATTCACGTAGGTCTTCATCAGTTTCCGTGCCGACTCTTCGATCGCTTCCGAAATTTCAGGGAAATATTCGTCCCCGAAAGTCCTGTTCCAGATGGTCCCGTATACGATAAACAGGCTGACAGTGTAGTAGTTATAGGTTTGCTCCAGGTACCAGCCGTCGCCCGAATGATAGGAAGTGACCCACAGCAGGTGGCTCTTCAGCAGTTCCATGTCCACTTCATACCCATGTTTTTTCAGGAAAGAAAGGGTGACGATGTTGAAGATCCGCCAGTTGTTCTGGGTGGTCCTGTGGTGGCCCCATTTGGAGATGCACTCCGCCATCTCGTCTTTCTGTTCCTGTGTGTAGGTGGACCAGACGGTGTCCGGCATCAGGAGCAGGGTCTTGAACAGTCCCCCGAATTCGCAGGTATACTGGTAGGTGGCATCGGGCAGTTCTTCGGGCAGGGGCAGCGAATTGGGGTGCCCGGGCGTGAAAGTGTTGTAGATCTGCAGGCTGTAATAATCACGCAACTTGATGTTGTTGATGGTCACCCCGGGATCCACATGGATCAGCGGTGCGGCCAGGGTAAAAGATCTTTCAAGGGCTTCAAACTCCGCCGAACGGTACCGCCAGTCCGGGGATCCGGGCTGCGGATAGGTCTTCCCGGGAACTTTCGGAAAAACGATGGGCGCCTCGAGGGAATCCACATGTCTGAATGCCCTTCCCAGCACATATTTTGCGCAGTCAATGTAATGTTTCCGGGTCATTCCGGTGAACGGGCTCAGATCGAAGTCCGGATCTTTTACTTCAAAGGCGTCTTTCACTGGATTGAAGAATTTAATTATTTGGAGATAAATGAATTAAGCGTAAAATAAAGCACAGGAATTGACACAAAGGTATATTTATTTCTTATTTTTACCTGAACGGGCAGACCGGTATTGTGAAATCCTTTGAAATCCTGAGTACCATGAAACAGCGTCCCTTTTTACTGACCCTCCTGCTGGCAGCATCGTGCCTGGCACTCGCCGGACAATCGGTCCGGGTAGAAGGCGAATTGATGCAATGGCACGCGGTAACCCTTGTACTGGATGGACCGGAAACCTCGGAGATGGACGTGGAGAATCCATTCCTGGATTACAGGGTTGACGTGGTATTTACAAGAGGCCAAAAATCTTACAGGGTCCCCGGATATTATGCGGCGGACGGGAATGCGGGCGAAAGTTCCGCCACGGCAGGGAATGTCTGGAAGGTGCATTTCAGGCCCGATGAACCGGGTATCTGGACATACAGGGTGTCGTTCAAAAAGGGGAGGGATGTCGCGGTGCAGGATGGTGAAGGCATGGGTGAGGGAGTGGGACCGGACGGAGTGGAAGGTACCCTGGAGATCGGGGAATCAGACAAACAGGGACCCGATTTCCGTGCGAAAGGGCGTATTGTGAACGGCGGGAAAGGTTATTTCAGGTTCCAGGGAACGAAGGAGATCTGGATCAAGAACGGTACCGACAGCCCCGAGAATTTCCTGGCTTACGCGGACTTTGACCAGACATCCCGTTTCAGCCTGAAGTCAGAAGTCAGGGAGGGGGAGGCGGATCCGAAAAAAAGCCTCCACCGGTACGAAATCCACCTGGGTGACTGGAATGAGGGGGACCCGGCCTGGCAGGGAGGGAAAGGCAAAGGAATCATCGGCGCTGTGAATTACCTGGCATCGGCAGGGGTGAATTCGGTCTATATGCTGACCATGAATATCATCGGGGACGGGAAAGATGTCTGGCCTTATACCCGCCACAACGAGCGTTACCGGTTCGATTGCAGCAAGCTGGACCAGTGGGAGGTGGTGTTCGGCCACATGGAGAAAAAGGGGATCATGCTCCATTTCGTGCTCCAGGAGACGGAAAATGAGTGCCTGCTCGACATGGGGCATACCGGTGTCCAGCGCAGGGTGTACCTGCGTGAGCTGGTTGCCCGTTTCGGTCATCACCTGGGAGTGACCTGGAACCTGGGGGAGGAGAACGGTCCCGCGTCATGGACCCCCATCGGTCAGACCGATGCCCAGAGAAAGGAGCATGCCGCTTACCTGAAGAAAATCAATCCCTATCCCTGCAATGTGGTGGTACACACCCATTCGGACGATCAGCACCAGGATGAATACCTGGCTCCCTTGCTGGGCTTTGAATACCTGGATGGTCCCTCCATGCAGGTGGGGAATCCGGCCAGGGTACACGAAAGGATCAGAAAATGGGTATCCGGGTCGGATGCAGCCGGCAAACGGTGGATCGTGAACCTGGATGAGATCGGGCCACACTGGAAAGGGGTCATGCCCGATGCATATGATCCGCGCCATGACACCATCCGCCACCATTGCCTCTGGGGTGCACTTATGGCAGGTGGAGCAGGAGTGGAGTGGTATTTCGGTTACCGGTACCCGCACGACGACCTGAATTGTGAGGACTTCCGCAGCCGTGAGGCGTGGTGGAAACAATCCGCCCTGGCCACCCGGTTCATGGCCGGATTCCCGCTTGCGGAGATGGAAAGCCGCGATGAACTAATAAGCGTGGAGGAAGCCTACTGCCTGGCAAAGCCCGGTGAACTGTACCTGGTCTACCTGCCGGCCGGATGGGAGTCTGCCCGGTTGGAGGTGGGTCTCCCGGGACAACAAAATCCCGGCCGGTCTGCGGACGGGAGGCCTGCTGTCACACCGCAGGACCACTTGGCTGCCACCCTGGATGTGGCCTGGTTTGATCCCCGCGAAGGGGGAGTTCTGCAGAAGGGAAGTGTAACCTCCATCAACGGCCCGGGATCCCATGTGCTGGGAACACCCCCTTCATCACCCGGGCAGGACTGGGTGGTGGTGGTGAAGAAGGAGCGATCGACCACCAACTTCAGGGTGGTCAGGCTCGCCGACGGGGTCTTTGCCTGTATTCACAAACCTGGCGGGAAAGCCATATGCAATGCCGGGATCGTGGATAATGGTGAAAACACCATCATCTTTGATACGTTTTTGTCACCCGATGCGGCTGAAGAATTGATTGAAACGGTGGAGGAGATGAACCTGTCGCCAATCAGGTATGTCATTAACAGCCACTTTGATAATGATCATGTGAGGGGGAACCAGTGTTTCCCATCTGATGTACAGATTCTGTCCACCAGAAGGACGGCAGAATTAATCAAGGAGGAGGAGCCGAAGGCCATTGCGGCAGAAAAAGTCTATGCGAAACGGCTGTATGCCTATTATGATTCCTTGTACAGGGCATTTGAGGGGGACACAGCTTCAGCAGCGTACCTGGAAATCATGATGATGAGGCCTTACTTTGAAGAACTTTCACAGAGCTATAAGAAAATAAGGACCAGGTTGCCCGACACCTATGTGGAGCAGGAAATGGAGCTGAACGGAAGCCGCAGGAAGGTCCTCCTGGTGGATGAGGGGGAAGGACATACGGAGAGTGATCTGATCATGTTCCTGCCGGACGAAGGCATCCTGTTTGCCGGGGACCTTGTCTTCCATGAAGCGCATCCCTACCTGGGGTATGGCTTCACAGATGCACTGAAAATGAAACTGACAGAGCTGGAATTGATGGAGCCGCAGTTGGTGGTGCCGGGCCACGGCGACCCGGGAGGGGTAGAAACGATCATAGCGACCAGGGAATACATTGAAGACCTGGAAATGATCGCAGAAGAAATGAAAGCGGCAGGAAGGAGCGCAGCAGACATTGGGAACATCCCGATGCCCGAAAAATACGATGACTGGATCCTGGGGAATTATTTTTATACCAATCTGGAGTACCTGTTCAATCGACTGGGGAATTAAATTCTTCAACTCAACGATATCCCCCTGAAAGTTAATTCCCTGGTAAATTCCTGTTAATTTAGAATGATTCTAAG
>Ga0209205_1000054_pt1 | contig 30098 bp, 21 predicted proteins | sample ZodSprso05mmetaG_FD_184133 | JGI IMG/M metagenome (GOLD analysis project Ga0209205, IMG submission 184133) | Hot spring sediment microbial communities from Zodletone spring, Oklahoma to study Microbial Dark Matter (Phase II) - Zodletone Spring... ... | reverse complement strand
TTTACTTCGCGGCTGATGTAAAACCGCTCCTGGAGCGATATACCATCCTTTCTTACACGGGTGTGGATCATCCGTGAGTCCACCAGTCCCACCTCCGGATTTTTAAATATGCCGACCATTGCTGCAAGTGCCTGGCTGTCCGGGATCACATTGGCATCGGTAATGACCAGGATCTCACCCCGGGATTCCCCGGCCAGCCGGTTGATCACGCCCGGCTTCCCGGTCCTTCTGTCAAAAAAAAACAGCCGGATACGGGATTCCTGCTGCTTCAGCTTCTCCAGGATCCGGTTGGTGCCGTCCGTGGACGCATCGGATCCCACCAGGATCTCCAGCCTGTCAGCCGGGTACGTCCCATTCAGGGTGGACTCGATTTTCCTTTCGATGGTCTCCTGCTCATTGAATGCGGCAATCAGTACCGAGACATGAGGCAGCTCATCCGGACTGAAGCGCTCTTCGCCGGGGCTTTTCCCCCTGGCCAGGACCTGCAAAAGAGCCGGGAACAGGACGTAGGAGTAAAGGATGAGGAAGATGCTGATCCAGAAAATTACCTGAAGGATGATCATACCTGCACTTTGAAAAACCGGCTGAGCCGGGTTGAGAGGGTAAAGGTATCAAAATTTTGCTGAACAAGATGGCGGGCCAGCTGCACCATCCGGACTGCTTCCTGGTCTTTGTTGAACAGTGCAACTACCTGATCAGCAAAATTATCCGGATCTTCAGCCACCATGGCTTCCCGGCCGTGTTCCGCCGGGATCCCTTCGATTCCCACGGGGGTGGTGACCACCGGACGTCCAAGGGCCATGGCTTCCAGGATCTTGATCCGGATACCGCTTCCCGTGAGGAGGGGAGCGACCATCACACGGTATGCCTGCATAAAAGAGATGGCATCTTCCACCTCTCCGTGAAACACTACCTGCCGGTGTGCCAGCTTTCTGATGAATTTCCGGGGTGCATTTCTCCCCGCCACATGAAAGGAAAGTCCGGGTACCACGCCGGTTAGCTTGGTGAACACTTTTTCCAGGAACCATTCCAGTCCCTCCTGGTTAGGCAGCCAGTCCAGCGCCCCGATAAAGAAGATGGTGGGGCCGGGGGGCAGGGGCGTGACCGGGTACTGATCCGGGCGGAGACCGGTGGGAATGGTAATGACCGGACCGTTGTAGCCGGCTGACCTGAAACAGGCCGCGTCCACATCGCTGATCGCCACAAGACAGTCGGATTGCTGCAATACCTGCATCTCAAACTTTTCCAGCCTGGCCGCCATGTTCCCCAGATACCACCGTCTGAGCGGTCCCGCTTCAACGGCTGCCTTTCTCTTCCAGATCAGGTGTTCCACGTTATGCGCCCTCAGTGATACGGCGGCGCCACTCCCGCTCCTGATCACATCCAGGTAGTGTCCCATGTATGGCCCTTCCAGCTGGATCACATCATATTGTTCCTGCTGCAGCACATCCCCGAGTTTACCGGTATATTCCCCGAGCCTGAACCTTTCCGCGATATATGGTTTTCCCGAGAAAAGCAGGTTCAGAAGCATGGGTAATGGCCGGACGGAGGTGTCGCAGTCGACTGCCTCATAACGGATTGACCCGCGAAGCGCCCCGGGTATCTGTTCAACGGGAAATGCGTGTTTCCGGGTGTTCAGCGAGAGACAGGTGACCTTGTTTCCCGCATCACGAAGTCCGGTCAGCATGTTCAGGGTGGCAATGGAACCGCCGTCTCGCGGTGGGTAGGGAAGCTTGTTGGAAAGCACCAGGATCTTCATAAAAGACGCAGGATTTTCCGGACCCCCTCGTTCAGTTTCTTTAACCAGGTAAAGTAGGTCTCAATGTTCATGATGACCGAGTCGTTGGCAGCCTTGTAGGTCAGAAAGATGCTCACCGGGACCATGATGAAGGTGGAGATCCACATTCCCCAGAAGGGCTGCATGATGTTATCCCGGGCGAATTTCTCGCCGGTAATGGAAATGACGTAATAGATCAGGAACAGCAGTACGCTGACGATCACCGGAACACCCAGTCCCCCTTTCCTGATGATGGCTCCCAGCGGAGCACCGATGAAAAAGAAGATGAGACAGAGGAGGGAAAGGGTGAACTTGCGATGGATCTCGATCTGGTACCTCCTGAGCCTGGAAACCTTCCATTCCCCCGTACTGGCGTGGGTGTTGATGAAGGATTTGTTGCTCCTGGCAAAATTGATGGCCTGGGTGATGGCCCTCCTGCGCTCGAGTTTCGTCAGTTCATTGAAAGCAGAATCCACATGGATCTGAACCACCCTGGGTTCCTCCGGTTCAGCCAGCTTTACCGTGGTATCGCTCACCGGCGCCGGGGGGCTCAGCAGTGCCTTTTTTGGTTTCCCCACCAGCGCCTGGTCCACCGTGGTCCGGATCTTTTCTTTATACAGGTCCATATCGGCGGTGAGGGAATCATCGAAATGCTGAAGCTGCGAAAGGTTCATCATCGCATAGGAATTCCGGAACAGGCGCTCATCGGTCCGGTTGAGTCCGAATCCCGTCATCTCGATGATCATTTCCTGTTTATCGAACCGGTCTCTTCGATGGGGATAGCTTTTGATGTGCCGGTTTTCTTTTTTCTGATCCTGAAGTTCGATGTACGACCTGCCATTGTACAGGGTCAGGAGCAGGTGTTTTTCATCGGCCGACATTTTCATATAACCGGAATCGGCAACGGTGACGCTCACATTCCCCTGGTCATCGGTATGATCATAGATCCAGATATCCCTGAGCAGGTTGGTCCGGTGGTCTCTGTCTCCGATGCGTATGGAATATCCCTCCAGGGTGTTGTCAAACACCCCGGGCCGGATGGTGAGTTCCGGACGCTGCTGCTGGATATCGTACAGGAGGGATCGCATTTTGAGATTGGCCACGGGCATCACATCGTTGGCAAAGAAGAATGCCCCCACCGAGACGATGAAAGATATGACCATCAGCGGTGCCATGATGCGGACCAGGGATATCCCCGAGGATTTGAATGCAAGGAGTTCCAGGTTCTCGGCCAGGTTCCCGAAGGTCATCAGGCTCGCCAGCAGCACAGCCAGCGGGAGGGCCATGGGGACCAGGCTCGCGCTGGTGTACAGCAGGAACTCTGAAATAATGTTCCACTCCAGTCCTTTCCCGATCAGATCATCGATGTACTTCCAGAGGAATTGCATCAGAAGCACGAAAATGACGAAGAAGAAAGTCAGGATAAACGGACCAATGAATGATTTTATGACAAGCAGGTGCAGCTTTTTCACACGATCCCCGTTTCTGTCTTACATGTTAAACGAAGACAAAGTTAAGTTATTTTCGCTTCAAAGCTGCTAAAGGCCGATGGCGCGTTTCAGCTCGGAGATCTGGGTGTCCCAGAGATCGATGGCATCCGCTTTTTCATCATCCTCTGAAAAATCGGTGATCAGCAGGGCCACATCTCCGGTAAGTTCATCGGTGTGGATCCGGAACTCGAAGAAAGCATCCTCTTCCTCATCATCCATCCAGTGGAACCGGATGAATTTGTTGGCTTTTTTCTTGATCACCCTGGCCTGTTGCCTGGTCCCTTCCCAGAAAAAAGTGAATTTGCCCTTCATCAGGTTCACATTGTCCGCAAACCACTCGGAAAGGCCTTCCGGGGTGCTCAGCCGGGAGTACAGTATGGCCGGGGATGTATTGAGTGTATACTCGAGCTCGAATTTGGTCTTCATCAGGGAGTATTTCAGATTTACCCGATGGCTATTGCAATATAATGAAATTTTACAGAAATCAAAATTAAACCCGACCGGGCCATTCTTTCCTGAAAGTGATTATATTTACGTGAAATCAAATCAGAACCATGAACGAAAAAAGTAAACACAGAAAAAGTGTCGTTATAGTGATTGCCAGTATTGCGGCCACTGGCGGACTTCTTTTCGGATTTGATACCGGGGTCATTTCCGGTGCGATCCCTTTTATACAGGATTATTTTGAACTGACCGATTCACAGGTTGAAAACGTGACGGCACTGGGACTGATCGGTGCGGTGGTGGGAGCCCTGTTCACGGGACGCTTGTCCGATTACCTGGGACGCAAGAAGGTGATCCTCGCCTCCGCGTTTGTCTTCGCGACAGGGGCCATATGGACCGGGCTTGCACCCACGGTAAATCAACTGATGGTCTCCCGCTTTTACCTGGGACTGGCCATTGGCGTCTCCTCATTTGCCGTTCCCTTGTACATCTCGGAGATTGCACCCACAAAGATCAGGGGGACACTGGTCTCGCTCTTCCAGCTTCTGATTACCGTGGGTATTCTCACTGCCTATCTGAGTGACAGGGCATTTGCCGACAACAGCAACCTGGAAAGCTGGCGCCCCATGCTCTATGTGGGGGTCATACCGGCACTTATTCTGTTCATCGGCATGTTCTTCCTGCCTGAAACCCCACGCTGGTTGATGAGCAAGGGGCGTGACGCGGAAGGACGGAAAGTATTGAGCAGGACCGAGGAACCGGAGTTGCTCGATACCGTGATCATGGAAATGAAAAAGGAGATCGATATTGACAAAAAGCAGGCGGGCTGGAAGGAGATCTTCAAACCCTGGCTGAGAAATGCCCTGATCATTGCGGTGGGGATCATGTTCTTCCAGCAGTTCGTGGGGATCAATACGGTCATATATTACAGCCCGAAGATCTTCCTGGCAGCGGGCTTTGAAGGTGCCGAGGCGGCCATCGCCGCATCCGTGATCGTGGGGGTGGTGAATGTGTTGTTTACCATCGTCGCCCTGTTCTTCATCGACAGGCTGGGAAGGAGGAAGCTATACCTGATCGGCATATCCGGCATCGCAGGTGCACTGATCTGCATGGGACTTGGCTTTATGCTTCCCGGAGCGGGGAAATGGTTCCTGGTGATCTCCATGCTGGTGTACATCGCTTTCTTTGCCGTGAGTCTCGGGCCCCTGGGGTGGCTGATCATTACCGAAGTGTTTCCCACCAGGGTACGGGGACTGGGATCATCCATCGGCTCGCTGTCGAACTGGGGCTTCAACACGCTGGTGGTGTGGACATTTTTCAAGATGGCCAGTGCCATCGGGAATGCAAAGGATGTGGTGATCCCGGAAGGGAAGGTGCTTTCGGATGTGTGTCCCACCTGCGTGGGAAGCGTGTTCTGGATCTTTGCAGCCCTTGCTGTGATCGGAATTGTATGGGGCTACTTCTACATCCCTGAAACCAAGGGGGTGACCCTGGAGGAGATCGAGCTGCACTGGAAGAATGGCGGAAAACCCAGGGAGTTGAAAAAGCCCGGGGACATCAGGTCTGCCATCGGGAAGACTTCTTCCTGATCAGCTTCCCGGCCGGAAGTCCTGTCAGTAAAGCAACCCCTGGATGAGATCGTGACCTTCCGGTAGGATGCACGCTTTCATTCAAGTGTCCGGCATTTCTCTGTTCCCACATAAGCATTGTATGCCTGCCCCCCAATGCATGGTCGTTCTCTCCGCAGGGTATGTTGTCCCGTTAATTTTTTAAGTTTGATTTATATAACGGACCAATCTTATACAGTCTGAAAGAACTCAAGGAAATCAACCATGCACAGCATAAGAAAAATCAAAAGGGAATGACGAAAATCATGCTTTTATCCGGGATGACAGGGGTGATGCTGTGTATCGTGACCATCCCCACCATGGTCAGTGCACAGAACCCTGTCCTGGATCAGTACATCAGCGAAGGGATCCGGTCCAACCTGGGACTGAAGCAGAAAAAACTGGATTACGCCATGAACCTGTCCGCCCTGAAAGAGGCAAAGGGCCTTTTTTTCCCGGAGGTGAGCCTGCAGGCCAGGTATACGGTGGCCAGGGGAGGAAGGGTCATATCCATGCCCGTGGGTGATATGCTCAACCCGGTGTACACCACCCTGAACCTTCTCACAGCCTCGGACCTGTTCCCGCAGATCGAGAACGAAGAGTTCAGGTTCTACCGTCCCCGGGAGCATGAAACGAAAGTATCGGTGGTCCAGCCCATTTTCAATGCCGAGATCATCCATAATTACAGGATCCGGAAAAAGCAGACCGAGATTGCCGGGATCGACATAGAACGTTACAGGCGGGAACTGATGGAGGAGATCACCCGGGCCTACTATGATTATCAGAAAGCGTGGAACCTGGTCCGGCTGGCCGACACCACCTGCCAGCTGGTCAGGGAAAACCTGCGGGTGAGCAGGAGCCTTTTTGAGAACGACAAGGTCACCATTGATGCAGTGTACAGGTCTGAATCAGAGCTGGGTAAAGTGGAGACCGAGCAGGCCCGGGCGAACAACCTGCTGCATGCTTCGCGGGCCTATTTCAATTTTTTACTGAACCGTTCCACGGATGCGCCCATTGAACTGGTGGAGGAAATCCCGGTGCCGGTGACCCTCTCCCTGGAGGAAGCCAGTGCCGCTGCCCTGGAACACAGGGAGGAACTCAGACAGCTGGAACAATACCGCCAGATGAACCAACAGGTGGTGGCCCTGCATCGGGATAAGCGCATGCCAGGACTGTTCGGCAGCCTTGATTACGGTTTTCAGGGGGAGGAATACAGCTTCACGGAAGAGGACGATTTTTTGCTTGCCTCGCTGGTCTTGCGCTGGGACCTGTTCCAGGGCAATGCCAACCGGCAGAAAGTGCAGCAGGCCAGGATTGAGGGGGAAAAACTGAAGGAGCTCCAGGAAGAAATCCGGCAGCAGATCCTCCTGGAGGTGATCAATCAATATTATGCGCTCCGGGTCGCCTACGAATCCATGGTATCGGCCGGAAAACAGAAAAGGTCCGCAACCAGAGCCTATGAACTGATCCGCAGAAAATATACAGAGGGGATCACCCCGCTGCTGGAACTTCTGGATGCACAAACCAGCATGACCGGTGCTGCAGCAAACCTGATCATTGCCAGGTGCGACTACTTTTCCAGACTGGCAGAACTGGAATCGGCCATGGGAACCATCCGGATAGATCACGAGATTAAAAAACACGATCCATGAGAACGATCATTATCTGTGCCATGCTGGCCATACTCACAGGTACCGGCTGCCGACAGGACAAAACGAAAAAGGTGACCTTGGAACGGGTGGTCAGCGTCAAAGTTTACGAGGTTGATTCCATGGCGTATAAGATTCCGGTCAGGGTCAGCGGAATGCTTGCTTCAAGAAAGGAAATGAAGCTGAGCTTCAAGACAGGCGGCCTTATCCGGGAGATCTATGTGACAGAGGGTGCAACCGTGGGAAAGGGACAGATGCTGGCAACGCTTGATCTGTCGGAGATAAGGGCCCAGGTGCAGCAGGCGACCGTGGGAATGGAGAAGGCGGCGAGGGACCTGCAACGGGCGGAGAATCTGTACCGGGACAGCGTGGCCACCCTGGAGCAATATCAGGATGCAAAAACCGCCTGGGAGCTTGCCCGTTCCCGGAAACAGATCGCGGATTTTAACCTTGCACATTCCAGGATCCGGGCACCCACCAGGGGCAAAATCCTGAAGATCCTGGTGGAGACCAGTGAGATCACCGGTACGGGTCACCCTGTCATTCTTTTCGCATCCACGGCGGATGAATGGGTGGTCAGGGTTCCCCTGGCCGATAAGGATATTGTGAAACTGGCGCCGGGTGATACGGCACAGGTGAAGATGGATGCATTCCCGGACGAACTTTTTCATGCGGAGGTGTCCGAACTGGGGGCCATTGCGGATCCGGTGACAGGAACCTATGAGACCGAGTTGCTATTGATCAACGACCATCCCCACTTCAGGACCGGGTACATTGCCAGGGCGGTCATCTACCCGGCGGAGACCGAAAAAGACTGCTATGTTCCCATGGAAGCTCTGCTGGAGGCCAGTGATAACCAGGCCGATGTGTTCGTGGTGGAAGATGGCAGGGCCATAAGGCGCAGAGTACGCACCGGGATCCTCGTGGGAAACGGTGTCATCGTCACCGGGGGACTGAAAGCCGGGGAGTGGGTGGTGACCGAAGGAAGCAGTTATCTGGAGCAGGATACGAAGGTGCAGGTGGTACACAGCATCAAGGAGGCCCTGCAATGAAACTTCCCAGGCTGGCCATTGAGAACACATCCTTCACGTGGATGTTCTTTATCCTGCTGACCATTGTCGGGATCAGGTCCCTGCTGATCATGCCGCGGACGGAGAATCCGGAGATCGCTGTGCCGGGCGCATCCATCGTGGTGATCCTGCCGGGTGCCAATCCGGTGGACCTGGAAAAAATGGTGGCGCTTCCCATCGAAGAGACCATCAATGAGCTGGAAGAGATCGATCAGATCAGCACCTCGGTGAGAGATGGGCTGGCCGTCATCAGTGTGGAATTTGACTTTGATACCGACGCCGATGAGAAATACGCTGAAGTGCTCCAGCAGGTAAACAATATCCGCAGCGATCTTCCCGCAGAGATCATAGGGCTGGAGCTGGTCCAGTGGACCACTGCGGATATGGCCATGTACCAGCTGGCCCTTATCTCCGATTCGGCTTCCTTTTCCGATCTGAAGCGGGAGGCCGAAAAACTCCGCAGGCTGGTGGCAAAACACAGCAGTATCAGGAAGGTGGACTTTTACGCACTTCCTGAAAGGGAGATCCACATCCTGCTCGATTTCGAAAAGATGGCCGGGATAAATACTTCCATGGATCATGTGATCCGGGCCATCGAGAGTAACAATGCCAACATACCTGGAGGAGAGGTGGTGATCGGAAACAGGAGCCTCAGCGTGAAGACTTCCGGGTCATACCAGGACCTGGATGAGATCCGCAATACAGCGGTAAACTCATACCAGGGCAGGCTGATCTACATCAGGGATATTGCCACCGTTTCGTTCGGGTATGAAGATCTGAATTACCATGCCCGTTACCTGGGAAGACGAGCCATCTTTATCGGGATCTGCCAGAAAGAGAAGATGAATGTACTGCGGACCGGAGAAGACCTGCTGCCCGTGATCGCAGAATTTGAAAAGAACCTCCCGGATGGAATGGCGCTGGAGATGGTCTTTGACCAGCCGGCCAAGGTAAGGAACCGGATCTACGGTTTCCTGAACAACCTGCTGCAGGGGATCCTCCTGGTGGGTATCGTGATCTTTCTGTCCCTGGGTGTCCGTTCCGCCCTGGTGGTGGTGATCGCCATTCCGCTGTCCATTGTGATCGGACTGGGATTTGTGGATTATGCGGGATACGGACTGCAGCAGATCTCCATTGCTGCCCTGGTGGTGGCGTTGGGACTGCTGGTGGACAATTCCATCGTCATGGTCGAGAACATCAACCGGTTCATTTCCAGGGGTCACCCGCCCAGGGAAGCTTCCATCCTCGCCGCTTCGGAGATCGGATGGCCGGTGGTCACAGCCACGCTGACCACCATCCTGGCATTCGTCCCCCTGGCCGCTATGCCCTATATGGCGGGGGCCTTCATCCGCTCGCTGCCGCTGACCATCATGATCACACTGACCGCTTCCCTGTGCGTGGCCCTGGCACTCACACCGGCCATCACCAGCAGGCTGTTCAGAGGTTCAGGTTCTCCGGGAAGGAAAGTAAAGGGATTCCGGCTGCTGCTGGAATGGATCATTGAGAAGCCTTTCAGGGCAAGCCTGCGGAAGGCGCTGGCGAATCCTGTGCTCACGGTGATCCTGGCGCTGATATTTTTGGGAGGATCCCTGTGGGCGTTCCGGTATGTGGGCGTCAGCTTTTTCCCCAAGGCGGAGCAGCCCAACCTGATGATCCAGGCCACACTGCCCGAGGGAACTGATATTGCGCGCACCGATGAAGTGGCCCGTTACGTTGAGAGCGTTCTGGATACCACCCCCCGCGTGAAATACTATGCCACCAACGTGGGCCACGGGAATCCCCAGATCTATTACAATGTCTTTCCCAAGCGGGGCGACCTGTCATATGCGGAGATCTACGTGGAATTCATGGCCTATTCTCCGGAATTTTTCGAGCGCATGATCAGGGAACTGAGAAATGAATTCGACACCTACCCGGGGGCCCGGATCAGGGTCAAGGAATTTGAACAGGGCCCACCGGTGTCCGCACCCGTCCAGGTGTTCATCACCGGTGAGAAACTGGAGGAGTTGCGGAGGATCTCCACTGACCTGGAAGACTTTGTGAGCCGGCAACCTGGCGTGATCAACCTGCAGAATCATTTTGTGCAGACAAACACCGAACTTTTTTTCGACATCAACAGGGAAAAGGCCAGCATGCTGGGAGTGCCGGTCATTGAGATCGACCGCACCATCCGAACCGCAGTCACCGGGATCGGCGTATCCAAATACAGGGATCCCTCCGGTGAGGAGCACCGGATCATACTCAAAATGGGTCCCGGCGGGGATTTCCGGCCGGAGGATCTGGACAGGATCTATGTGTCATCCCTATCGGGCAGACAGATACAGCTGAAGCAGCTGGTCCGGATCAGGCTCCGGCAGGTGCCAAGCACAATCAGCCGCTACCAGATGGACCGTACCGCCGAGATCACGGCGGACCTAGAGAGCGGGTTCACCCTGGACGAGGTGATGGATCCGGCTCTTGCTTTCCTGGAGCAGTATGACATGCCACCCGGATACAGCTACATTATCGGCGGGGAGCTGGAGAGCAGGACCGAGTCATTCGGCGGGATCACCCATGCCATCCTGATCGCCATCATCTCCATCCTGGCGGTGCTGGTACTGCAGTTCAGGTCCTTCAAGCAGCCCTTCATTGTTTTCCTGGCCATCCCGTTCGCTGCCACGGGGATGGTCTGGGCGCTGCTGGTCACCGGCTACACCTTTTCCTTCACCGCCTTCGTGGGGCTCACGAGCCTGGTGGGGATCGTGGTGAATAATTCCATCATCCTGGTTGATTACATCAACAAACTGAGGGACCGGGGACTTCCGCTGTTGGAGGCCCTTCAGCAGGCTGCCGAGACGCGTCTCACGCCAATTGTGCTGACAGCCCTGACCACCATCGGGGGATTGATACCGCTTACGCTCAGGGGAGGGACCCTGTGGGCACCCATGGGATGGACGATCATTGGCGGATTGCTGGTCTCCACCCTGCTTACCCTGATACTTGTACCGGTCTTTTACAGATTAACAGAGAAAACCTGAACGAACCAATGAAAGGAAGTTGTATACACGGAAGCTTACCGGGGCTGCCCGGTTGCTCCTGACCCTGGCAATTCCGGTGATGTTTTTTTCCTGCCGGGATGATTTTCTGAAAAGACTGTATGACCTGCGCCGGGGCATGGAAACCCGGTCACGCTTATTAACCATGTGCACAGCAGCAAAGAATATTGAGGTGAGGATCAGAGATCTCCGGTAGCCGCTGAATCCTTCCCATTGTCGAAAACTCTGTGGATAAATATATTATGGACAGATTCGGATAGTTCATACATTTGTCCCATGAGGCGGTCAAGAAGGTATGCGCTAGTCCTGTTCCTGTGTTTGTCTGCGGCAGTCAGTGCCCAGTATACCAAGGAATTCAAACGGATCTTCTTCGATGCGGAATACCTCTTCCAGACCGGATTTTATGAGGAGGCTTTTAACAGGTACAAGAACCTGCTTACCCTTGATCCGGGGAACAGCAACATGCTGTTCCACTGCGGAGCCTGCTGCCTCCATATACCAGGTATGCAGGAGGAGGCCATCCTTTACCTGAAGGAGGCGGCAGAAGGGGTGACGCATGCTTACAAAGCAAATTCCCATAAGGAATCCGGTGCCCCGGTATTGACCTACTTTTACCTGGGAAGGGCCTACCACCTGAACAACCAGTTTGACGAGGCTGTCCGGAATTATGAACAGTACAGGGAATCGGGATCGGACGAGGATCCTTTGCAGCTGGAGTATGCCGGACTGCAGATCGCAGCCTGCGAAAGGGCCAGGGAAATGGTGGGCCGGTCGCCCGCTTTTGCATTCAACGACGTATTCGACCGGTTCAACGACGAACTGCCTTCCAGCAACAATCCCGTGATCTCCGGAGATGGTAACAGAATGATCTTCCTGGTGGACTACCCCTCGGACAGGAAGATCGTGATGTCCACCCGGACGAATGGAGTATGGTCCAGGCCCCGGGTGATCAACAGCGAGTTGGGGATGGTAGGGGAAACCTATCCCGTATGCCTCTCATACGATGGAAAAGAACTCTATCTTGTTCATCACTACTATTCCCATTCCGATATTCTTGTCTCACATTTCCAGGGAGGAAGCTGGTCGGTGGCAGAACAGCTGAATGCTCCCATCAACGGGAGAACCTCGGAGACCCACGCCAGCATTTCCAGGGACGGCAACACGCTTTATTTCACAAGCGACCGCAGGGGAGGGCTGGGAAGCTACGATATTTATGTTTCCCGCCGGAACGATAAAGGCGAATGGGGGACACCCGCCAACCTGGGGCCGTCGATCAATACCCCTTACGAGGAGCACACTCCGTTCATCTCCGCCAATGACTCGATCCTTTTTTTCAGTTCCCAGGGGCATGCGTCCATCGGGGGGATTGACGTATTTTTTTCCGGACTGCAGGCTGATGGGACCTGGAGTGAGCCTGTGAATGCAGGTTACCCGGTCAGCACCACCGGTGAAGATGTTTTTTTCAACCCGGGATGGGATGAGATGGATGGTTACTATGCCGTGAGAAGGCCTTCCGATCCGACCACCAATGTGATCAATATGGTAATTGAGCTGGAGCCGGAGGAGCAGGTTGCCGTAGCAGAAGCTGAGGTGAATGAAGTGGTGGCCCCTGCCATTCCGGAACCAGGTGTGCAGGAGGCAGGGACCCATGTTCCCTCTTCACTGACAGAAGCCATTGAACCGCCTGTCACCGACGAAATCGAGGAGATCATGAACTGGAAACCGGGGGAAGAGACCGCATCGCTGGAAGAGAAACCATCACTGGAAGAGAAACCATCACTGGAAGAGGAATCGCCCCTGCAGGAGGCAGCACAGTGGCCGGTCCCTGAAAACGGCTCCTGCACCCTCTATACCGGCATACCGTTCGATCTGAATGACAACTCGCTGGGCACGGCCGCCCGGGTGGAGATCGAGAAGATCCTGGATTTGCTGGAGCTCTATCCCCAAACCGGGATCCATATTACCGGGCACACCGATGCAACAGGTTCGGAGGATTATAACCTGCTGCTTTCTTTGCAGCGCGCCGATCGCGTGGCACGTTACATGGCTGAAAAGGGTGCGGATCCAAACCGGATCGAAGTGGAGGGTGTGGGAGAAGCCGCTCCCGTGGCCCGCAACAGGCAGCCTGACGGAACCGATTCCCCGCTGGGCAGGTACCTGAACCGCCAGGTGATCGTCACCCTCACGGGATTGCCCTCCAGGGAGGCAGGAGTGGCGGAGTTCTACGTTCCAAGCAGCCTGCTTCCCGAGGACGGAGTTTACCACAATGAGTATACCGCTTCCTGTCACCTGACCATCCAGGTGATGGCCACGAACAGTCCGGTGAAACTGTCACGTTTCCGGTATCTTGACAGTGTGCAGGAATTCGTATGCACCGATGGCTATTACAGGTATTCTTACGGGGTATTCGGCAGCTACCAGGAAGCCAGAAAGAAACTGGCCGAGCTCCACCGGTCCGGCTATCCCGATGCCTTCATCCAGACCCTGTCCTGGTACGGAAACAACGGGACCGCCGCCCGGTAACGGTTTTGCCTTTTTTCTTCACGCAACCTCTGCCTTCTATATTTCATCCTGTTGGTGTAGTCAGGGATAAATTTGTATGAATATGAAAAACAATCCTATGTTGGGAGCCTTCACTGTCCGCATTTTTATAATCCTCAGTATCACTGCCCCCGGCTCCTGCGAGTGGATGGGTTCCACTTGCGTTCCCAATGGGGTGGAACTTTACCTGCTGGAATCCTATGAAACCGTGGAGTCTACCTGCCAGATAGATCAGTCCACAGCGGAGTTGCAGAAGGATCCGCTCATCAAATATGCTGACTTTCTGTCCTATGACTCCTGCACACATATTTTCAAATTATCTGAGGATGCCAAGAAGGCCATTGAAAACATGGAACATGCTGTAGACGGAGTGGCTTTCGGGGTAACCGCAGATGATGAACTGATCTACACCGGGTATTTCTGGCCCGCCTATTCTTCCTTGATCTGTAACTGGATCTGTATTGATCCGCTCCGGGTTAACCAGGGGAACGAACTCAGGGTCGGACTGGGGTATCCCGTGATGATGGAAGGTTGGGAAATCCCCGACAAAAGGAACGATCCGCGGATCCTGAAAATCTTCAAAGAGGACGGGAAACTGGTTGAATAAGAGGACAAATCAGGAAGTTGATTGAACAGGGTCTCAAAAAAAAAATTCCGGACCGGATTTTACCTTACCTTTCTCTCTCCGTATTATATGTAAACCGGGAAACCTGTGCCGGAAACGATCCAGATCATTGCATCATGCATCCGGGGGGATGAGAACGCCTTCCGGTCACTTTTCAGGCGGTATGCCGACTTTGCATTCAGGGTGGCATTCCGGATCATGCATGACGAAGAGGAGTCCAAGGACGTTGTCCAGGAATCTTTTATTACCGTCTGGGACAGGATCCGGGATTTCGAACCTGACAGGAAGTTCAGCAACTGGCTTTACAGGATCGTCGTGAACAAATGTTTTGATGCACTGAGAAAAAAGAAACGCATGCAGCTTGTCTATCCCGGTGCGGGTGACTGGAACCTGATGGAACTGACCGGTGAAAACGGTCCGGATAACCGGCTGGAAAACGAGGAAACTGGCAGGATCATCAGAAGGCTGACATACAGTCTGAGTCCGAAACAGAAGATCGTATTTGTGCTGAGCGAACTGGAAGGCCTGTCCCACGCTGATATATCGGATATCACGGGCATGGGGAAAACATCGGTGAAGAGCAATCTGCATCACGCACGGAGAAAGATCGGCGAACAGATAAAAAAATATATCTGAACATGAAAAACCAGGATACATATTCCAGAATCATGGAAGCCCTCAGGCGGAATGCGCCAGTTTTGACGGACAAGGAGAAACTGGAGGAACAGATCATGAGCCGGATCCGGGAGTCCGGGGAGCAGTCCGCATTGCAGGAGCGGGTCAGTCGATACCTGTTTGGCTGGACGGATCATGGCTGGATCAGAAGATCCATGGCTGCCGCCGCCACACTGATCATCGGGATCTTCATTATTCAGCAGATCAGTGTGACAAGAAGGATCAATGACCTGGAAGAGCGTCTGATCACCACCGTCAACGGGATCAGTCAATCCGAACCCGCAATGGGGATCATGCAGAAAGCTTTTCTGAACAGGGTGATCAGGGACCGGGCAGCGGGCGACAGCATCACGGTTTCCAGGGCGGATATGGAGGAGTTGCTGGATTCCTACATGGAACTCCGGGAGAATTACAATTTGCTGAAGCAGTACATGGGTCCCGGACCCTTTCCGGACGATGTTACAGCCCCCGATACCGGGGATGCTGAAAGAAAAGATCCATCAAACTTAAACCTGTAATACCATGAAGCGAAAGATCAAAATAGCGATAATGACGATAGGCATGACCGTGTTATTTTCGTGTGGATACGACACGCACGTGATCAACATCGTGCATGAGGACGGCTCTGTTACCCGGAGGGTCGTGATGGAGGGTGCTGAACCGGACTTTGACCCGGATCTTTACAGGGTGCCCGTGGACAGTACCTGGCAGATTGAGATCAGTGCGGATACCTCCGGCAGCAGCGAACAGAAATGGATCCTTACCGCGGAAAAATATTTTGCGAACGTGGAAGAGATCAACCAGGCATACCAGGGTGACAGCGGGGTCAACAGCGGACTTGAGAGAAGTGCGGCATTTTCAAAACGATTCAGATGGTTTACCACGACCTTCAGGTTCAGTGAAAGGGTGCAGCCCGTGCTGACCGTCTCCTGCCCGATGTCAGAATTCCTGGATGAGGAGGAGCTTGCGTTCCTGTACCTGCCTGAAAAGGTGAGAGAAAGCCTGCTGAATGGTCCGGATAGCATCTATTACGGGGACCTGCAGGAGAATACGGACTCCATTGGTGAAATTTGGGTGTGGACCAGCATCGTGCGGCAATGGACGGAGATCTTTTATGACCGGTTCGGAAATGATCCCGGTCTCCAAATCAGCCGGGAGGAAATGCGGTCAATGGAGGGAGCGCTGCTGGAACAGATTGTCCGGGAAACGAATGATGAACAGGCAGGGACGGAGGAGCCCGTTGAGATGGGCGGCGAAGAAGGGGACGATGAACTGGCCCGGATCCTCATTCCAGTGGCGGGAAAAGCGTTTTACCAGGAATTCAGGAGTGAAATTGACAGTGCGGGATCCGTGCTGGAAGAAATGATAGAACCCTTTGTAGCGACCGCCAGTTATACCATCGAGATCCGGATGCCGGGAAGGATCATCGCATCCAACGGTTATGCAGGGACCGGTCAGGAAACCGGTGGAGGAAAATATATGCTGTGGTCCGTTTCCGGAGAGTACTTTCTCGCAGAGCCCTATGAAATGTGGGTGGAATCCCAGGTCAGCAATTACTGGACCTGGATCGTCACGGGGCTTTTCGTACTTTTTGTGATCGCGGGACTGGTGGTACGCCGAAGAAAGACGTCGAATCTTCATTGATCATTTCAGTTTCTTTTCCTAATATTATGCACTGATTCTTTTAAATTCGGTGTATAATCTATCATTCATACATCCATGTATTACAAAGAGGACTGGCCGGCAGCAAAAAGCCGGCTGGAAGCATTCTGGGCGGGTGAGGAAACCGACAGGGCCCTGGTAGGAATCCTGGCACCCCGAAAAACTTCAAAACTGCCGCGGTTCCCGCATCTGACCCACGGTCCATGGCTGGGGGGTCTGGAGAAATTCACTGAGAAGGACAATGACAAGATCATGCAGTGGTGGACCGACCCGGAGCAGAATTACAGGAGGATGAAGCGCTGGTTTGAGAATACCTTTTTTGGCGGTGAGGCAGCCCCGGCCACCTATATCAACTGGGGGGCTTCGGCAGGGTGTGCTTTCTGGGGTGCAACACCCATTTTCAAGACCAATACGGTATGGTTCCCCAGAGTGATCCGGGACTGGTCCGATTGGGAATGGCATTTCGATCCGGAACGCAACGCTTACTGGCAGATGATCCTGGAGATCATGAAGGTATTCATCGAGAACAATGATGAATCCTACTTTCTGGGAGTTCCCGAGATTGGCAACGCTGCCGACAATCTCTCATTGCTCAGGGGATCGGATGATCTGGCCACAGATACCCTGCTTTATCCGGAACCGCTGAAAAAGGCCGTGGATGTCATGTCGGATGCATGGATTGATACCCACCAAGTGCTCCATGCCATGTGTGCGGAGCAGAATCAGGGAGGCGGGGTGCTGGCGTGGCTAAACCTCTGGGCGCCGGGGAAACACGACCAGGTGGCCAATGACTTTTCGACGATGATATCCACGGATGTTTTCCGTGAGTTCTTCTTCCCTGAACTGATCAAAATGGGCAGCTGGCTGGATTATACAACCTTCCACCTGGATGGGCAGCAATGTATCCGGATGCACACGGATGCGTTGCTGGAACTGGACGTGATAAACTGTATCCAGTTCACACCCGGGGCGGGTGCCCCTCCCACATCATCCGCGGAATATATTCCCATATTTCGGAGCATACAGCAGGCGGGCAAAAGGCTTTACCTGCTCGCCGATCCGGAAGAAATCGAATTTTTGCTGGATCACCTTTCTTCAAAGGGATTGTTCCTGAACACATATGCTGAATCCGAGCAGGAAGCACGCGACCTGATCAAACTGGTGGGAAAGCGCTCTGTGATCAGATAATCCAGATAACACAGCCATTATCATGAATCCCGTCAAGAAAAAAGTTCAGGTCATTGAATACGAAAGAGAACCGGTTCCCGAAAACCGGACCAAATCAGCCGCTTCTTTCTGGGGCCTCTTCTCAAGCGAACATGTGGCAGGGACGGAGTTGCTGATCGGTCCCCTGTTCGTGGTGCACGGTGTGGCAGCTATTGATGTGCTTGTGGGACTGGTCCTGGGCAACATCCTTGCCGTGCTGAGCTGGCGTTACCTGACGGTTCCCATTGCCATTAAACACAGGCTCACCCTGTATTTCCACCTGGAGAAGATCGGGGGCAGGAAACTGGTGATCCTCTACAACCTGGCGAACGGATTGCTGTGGTGTTTCATCGCAGGTGCCATGATTTCGGTGTCGGCTTCCGCGGTGAGCGTATTCCTGCCGGTCGAGCAGCCCAGCCTGGATGCCGTTTTGCCCGAGAGCCTTTCCATGGTCCTCCTGGTCCTCCTGGTGGGCCTGCTCATCTCCATTATCGCGGCAAGGGGGTACGATGCGGTATCACGGTTTGCCACCATTGCCGCACCCTGGATGGTAGTCATGTTCATTGCACTGGGGATATCCACCCTGCCTGACCTGGGGATCCATTCCACGGGTGAGTTCTGGGAGAAGGCCAACGACGTGATATGGAAGGGTCACAACCAGCCGGGTTTTATTAAATTCACCTTCTGGCATATTCTGTTTTTCAGCTGGTTCGGCAACATGGCCTGGCATATCGGTATGGGAGATCTGACCATTTTTCGCTATGCAAAAAAAGCATCCTACGGGTTTGCCTCCGTTTCAGGGATGTTCCTCGGGCATTACATCGCCTGGATCTGTGCCGGCATGCTGTATGCCGTTCAACTGCAGGCGGATCCGTCCAACACAACCGTTACGCCGGGTCCCATGGCCAGCAGCACCATGGGCTTTGCAGGGGTACTGCTGGTGCTGATCTCCGGCTGGACCACGGCCAACCCGATCATCTACAGGTCGGGCCTGGCTTTCCAGTCGGTTAACAGCAAATGGTCCAGATACAGGGTCACCCTTGTGGCCGGAGGAGTGGCCAGTTTCATTGCCATTTTTCCCGGGCTTTCCATGCGATTCCTGGATCTGGCTGCACTGTACGGACTCATCCTGATGCCCATGGGAGCGGTCATCTTTGCGGATCATTACCTGATGAAACCCCTGGGTATGGTCTCTTTTTTCGCTGAAAAAAGGAATATTCCATTTTACCTTCCGCCGACCATCGCGTGGTTCCTTACACTCGGTTTCTGCCTGGTGCTGAATCTCTATTCCGGGATCCAGGTGTTCTTCCTGGGGCTGCCGGGATGGTTTATGGCGGTTATACTCTATCTCGTATTCAGCCTTTATTATCAGCGTAAATTCAATCAAGCATGAGAAGAGTTACGTTACTACGCGGCCTGGCCGTGTCGGGACTGGTATTGATTTTCACGGCGAGCGTCCTGTATGCAGCGGGAAGCATCATGCGTGACCTTTTCCTTTACCTGCTGGTGGCCGGGACGGTGCTCTGGTTCGGAGGAATCCTCATTGCCAGGCGGACCGGGGGCAGGCATGCCACTGAAATTCCCAATGAACATAAAAACTGAAGCGCCATGAAACTGACCATGCACACTGTTCTGAAAGGGTCCGTACCGGCGTTCATGGTACTGTGCCTGATAAGGGGATGTGCATCCGATCCCCGGGCAATACATGAACGCTGGACCGCCGTTGAAGCATGGTCCTGGTGGGAGGAAACCGGCTGGGTCAGCGGGTGTAACTTTCAGCCGAGCACCGCCGTGAATCAGCTGGAAATGTGGCAGGAAGAGACCTTCGATCCGGAGACCATAAACAGAGAGCTGGGATGGGCAGAGGATTTGGGATTCAACATCATGCGGGTTTATCTGCACAGCTATGCATGGAAACAGGATCCTGACGGGTTCAAGGACCGGATTGCCAGGTATCTTGCCATAGCGGACAGTCACGGCATGGGAACCATGTTCGTCTTCTTTGATGATTGCTGGAATCCGGTTGCCAGGCCGGGACCCCAGCCGGAGCCGGTTACGGGGGTTCATAATTCGGGATGGGTCCAGGATCCGGGCTGCGATGTGAGACAGGATACGATCGCCCTGTTTGCCTGGCTGGAAACGTATGTGAAGGATATACTGACCACATTTGGTTCGGACAGGCGCGTACTGGTCTGGGATCTTTACAACGAACCGGGCAATTCGGACCATGGCAGTGCATCACTTCCGCTGCTGAAAAATGTATTCAGGTGGGCACGGGAAGCAGAGCCGGAACAACCGCTGACAAGCGGGATCTGGCGACTTGACCTGGATTCACTGAACCTTTTCCAGGCACAGCATTCGGACATCATCACCTATCACAATTACCTGGATCAGGAGGTGCACCGTACCTGGCTGCAATTACTCAAAACGCATGGCCGGCCAATGATCTGCACCGAATACATGGCAAGACATTTCAACAGTAAATTCACGAATGTACTGCCCATGCTGAGGGAAGAAAATATTGGTGCAATTAACTGGGGACTGGTTTCCGGGAAGACAAACACCATATATAAGTGGAGTACGCCCATGCCGGAGGGGGGAGAACCCGAGATATGGTTTACGGACATCTTCCGGAGGGACGGAACCCCTTTCAGCCAGGAAGAGATCATGGTCATTAAAAAGGTGAACAGGGTAACGGCAGATCCGATGTAATCAAACATATTCCCTCCGCCTGCAGGAATCCCGGTATGATGTATATTTGCTTTATGCGGCATGATGAGAATACATTGCTGAATCAAATAAGGGAGGGTGACAGGGAAGGGTTCAGGTTATTGTTTGACCTTTATTATAAACGATTGTACCTGTATTCCTCCCATTACCTGGAGGACCCCAATACCGCAGAAGACCTTGTACAGGAGGTTTTCCTTTATATCTGGAAAAACCGCAGCAGGATCCGTATCTCCTCGTCGCTTTCCGGCTATCTCTTTGCCTCCATTCATCACCGTTGTATCGAGTACCTCAGGAAGGCCAGGTTGATGGAATCCTACCGGAAGGATCTGGAGATGAAGCTGAAAGAGGCCCAGATCATGCTGTGCCATGCTACTGATTTTTCCTTTGACGAATTGGATCTTGCTGAGGTGCAATCATTGATCGATAGGGTCATAACCGGTCTTCCAACAAGGACACAGGAAGTCTTCCTTTTGAGCCGGCAGGAGGGTCTCTCACATGTGGAAATCGCGGACAAGCTCGGTGTTTCCGTCAAGGCCGTGGAATACCATATCACCAATGCTTTAAAAAGCCTGAGGAGTGCGCTGGTCCCCCGCTGATCAGAAATTTTCACCTCCTTGCTTAGGGTTTTTTCACTGCGGATCGCCTATAGATATATACAGCAACTGATAATATGGATAAAATGAATATAGAGTCTCTGGTCTTCAGATATCTGTCTGGAGATGCCTCAGACGGGGAAAGGGACATTGTATGCAATTGGCTGAATGATTCCGCTAAGAATGAGAAGACCTTTGCCGTTCTGAAAAAAATATTCGTTGAACTGGAATACCGGTACGATGATTCCATCGACAGTGATGCTGCCTTCCGGAAATTCCAGAGCCTTACGGTTGATAAGGCAAATGAGAAGCCTTCCGGCAAACCCTTGCGGTGGGTTATGGTATGGAAATATGCCGCCGCTGTCCTTTTTATCATGGTTACCGCGCTGACGGCTTATTTTATCGGCAGACGCTCTCCTGTTGAAGTGGAAATGGCTGCATTTGAGGTCAGCGTACCCCTTGGCGGCAAATCCTCCGTCATGCTGCCCGACGGATCCAGTGTCTGGCTGAATGCAGGGAGTCATCTTACCTATAGCCTGGATGCAGGATCCGGTTCGAGGAATGCCCATCTGGAAGGGGAAGGGCTCTTCACCATTGAGAAGAACAAATATCCGTTCATCGTGCATACCTCCCATCTGGAAATTCATGTAACCGGCACCAGGTTCAATGTGAAATCCTATCCGGATGATGAGAAAATCGAAACCACCCTGCTTGAGGGTGAGATCCGCATTGAGGCAAATGCAGACAGTGCACCCATTTATATCAGACCCAACCAGAAACTGAGTTACCAGAAAAACCTGGGGAAAGCGCGGGTGGTTTCAGTGGAGACGGATCAGCCCGTTCGGAAAGAGGAGGCAAGAACCCTGCGCCACGATGCGATCGAGGTATATTCCAATGTGGATGTGGAGGAAGCCGTATCATGGCAGTCCGGCATCATGCATATTGAAGGAGAAAGTCTGGAAAGCCTGGCAAAGAAGCTGGGGAGAAAATACGACGTGAGCTTTCTTTTTGAGGATGAGGAACTGAAGACCTATTCCTATTCCGGTACCATCCTGGATTTCCCTCTGGGCCAGGTACTGGAGGCATTGAAACTGACTTCCCCGGTGGATTATCAGATCAGGGAAAAGACAGTGCGGCTCTACCTGAACAAAGATTTTAAAAAATGATTACCCGTACCACTTAATCCAATCACTATGAAACGAATTTACCTGTGTTGCTTCCTGGGAATCCTCCTGTTCCCCGGATACCTGTTATCACAGACCCGGTTGCTGGATGTCAGGGTGGAGAATATGCGTTTGAGGGAGGTATTCCGCGAGATCGAAAAGAGCAGCGGTTATGCGTTCTTCTACAGCGACCAGTATGCGGGACTGGAGAGGCTGGTTTCACTGGACATTGAGGATCAGAATATTGAATATATCATGGATCGCATGCTGGAATCATCCGATCTGGATTACAGGATCCTCGATGACAACTTTATCGTGATCACTCCCAAGAACAGCGTGAGCCAGCAGAACAGGATGGTTTCCGGTACGGTGACGGATGCCTTCACGGGGGAGGCCCTGATCGGAGCCAATGTTGTCATTGAAGGAACCACGTCGGGTGTGATCACCGATGTGGATGGCAAGTTCTCCATCACACCGCCGGAGACAGGAGGTGCACTGGTCATTTCCTATGTGGGATACCTTCCTCAGCGGATCCCGGTCACCGATCAGTCCATTCTCAGCGTACAGCTCGTCCCCGACGTACAGAAACTGGAGGAAGTGGTGGTGACAGGATACGGGATCCAGAAGAAGCGCGACCTGACCGGTGCGGTATCGGTGGTGGATGTGGACGAAATGAACAAGGTGACCGTGACGGGTGTGGGTGATGCGATCCAGGGACAGGTCGCAGGAATCTCGGTTTTCTCCTCCGGAGATCCCGGCAGCATGGGCCAGGTCAGGATCCGCGGCGTGGGATCCTTTTCCACCGTTGGTCCCCTGTACGTGATTGACGGATTGATCCTGAACGATGCAAATCATCTGAATGTGAATGATATTGAATCCATCCAGGTGCTCAAAGATGCATCTGCTGCCGCAATCTACGGAGCCAGGGGAGCCAACGGGGTGATCATCATCACAACCAAACGGGGCTCTGAAGGTCCGGCCAGGGTGAACTTCACGGCCACCTACGGGATGGAGGAACTTGCCAGGAAAATTGAGATGATGGAAACCCCGGAATACCTTTATTATAACCAGCTGAGCTTTATCAATGGCGGGTCCGAATGGATGGGAAGGCCGGAACCCGGACAGGAGATCCCCAACACCGACTGGCAAAAGGCGATCTTTGAACGGGGGAGCATTCAGGATTACAATTTCTCCGTATCCGGTGGAGGGGCCAACAGCAACTACATGGTTGGAGCCGGTTATTTCAACCAGGATGGGGTGCTGGAGGGTCCCTGGTACGATCGCTACACCTTCCGGGTGAATACGGAAGGCAAACAGGGCCCCATCACTTTCGGGGAGAACCTTTCATACGGACATACAGAGCGGAAACTGACCAATACCGGCGCCAGTTCCTTTGCCAATGCCCTCAGTATGCCGCCAGTGATCCCTGTATATGATCCAGACGAGATCAGCGGACGCGGCGGATATGGCTACGGATCGGTGAAATACCCCACCTACAGCACCAATCCGGTGGCCCAGCAGGAATCCATCAACGACCGCCAGTCTGCCAACCGCCTGGTGGGAAATGTATATGGAATTTGGGAGATCTTCAGGGGGCTTAGCTACAAGGCCAATTTCGGGATCGATTTCTGGTATGCGAGGCGCAAGAGTGAGGACCTGGGGGCCACCAAAAGGTACCTTTCGGTGGAGACCAGATGGGACGACAAGCTTTGGCAGAACAGCGACGAACGGCTGGGTCTTCTGATGGAACATACCCTGACTTACGATCTTTCGGTGGACAGGCATCAGCTCACTGCCCTGCTCGGTTACACGGCCCAGAAGAACAATTACAAATACCTGGCTGCGGAGGGTTACAACCAGCTGGTGGACGGATTATGGCAGATCGACCTGGCAAGTGTGCAGAACAACATGTGGGGCAGTGAGCAGGCGAATTCCATGATCTCCTACCTGGGGCGGGTGGACTACAATTTCGATAACCGGTACCTTTTTCAGTTCAATATCCGAAGGGACGGATCCTCCAAGTTCGGACCGGCCAATCGATGGGGTACATTCCCCTCTGCCTCATTCGGCTGGCGGGTGGGGAACGAAAGCTTCCTGGAGTCCATCAAGGATGTCCTCAGTGACCTGAAGTTCAGGGTTAGTTACGGAAAGCTGGGCGATATGCAGGCACTGGGAAATTACGATTACCAGGCAACGATCAACTACAGCGGTCCCTATGAAGGTTTTTACGCCGTTCTCGGTGCCGATCAGACCGTCCGGGAAGGAGGCCTGCAGAGCAACCGGGTCAATCCGAACCTGGGCTGGGAAACCAAAACCACCCTGAATATCGGGGCTGATTTCGGATTATGGCGCAACAAGATGTACGGGACCATCGAATGGTTCAATTCCAAATCCACCGACCTGCTTGTCACCCTCCCGCTGGCCATGGCCACCGGGGTCGGGGTGGACCAGTACCTGGCGGATGCCAATGAATGGACCAATTACGGCGAAATGAGGAACAGGGGCTTTGAAATCACCCTCGGATGGAGGGACCAGATGGGAGATTTGAAGTACAACGTGAATACGAACTGGACGACCATTGAGAATACGGTGCTGAAGCTGGGTGCATCCGAAGGATACAGGGAAGGATGGTATAACCAGGTGAACAGGACGGAGGAGGGAAGGTCCATTGCCGGATTCTACCTGATCGAAACGGACGGAATCTTCCAGTCCATGGATGAGGTGTTTGAGCATACCACCCAGGTTTACAATGAGCATTCGGATGCATATGAGACCGTACTTGTACAGCCCAATGCCAAGCCCGGAGATATCCGTTATTTGGATTTCAATGAAGACGGAAAAATAGACCTGAATGACCGGCAGTGGCTGGGGAGTCCGTTCCCTGATTTTGAATTCGGACTGAACCTGACTGCTGAGTACAGGGGTTTCGACCTTACCATGTTCTGGCTGGGCGTATACGGGAATGAGATTTTCAACGGATTGAGGCTGGGGATCGAAAGCATGGATTCGCCCAATAATATTCCCGGAGATATCACTCCATGGACGTGGGATCAACCATCCCATGACACTCCCCGACCCTATTTCGGGACCACGGACAACGCAAAGGCCCAATCGGACAGGTGGCTGGAGGACGGTTCCTTCCTGAGACTGAAAAATCTGCAGATCGGCTACAGCCTGAATGAATCGGTCCTTGCCCGGACAAAATTCCTGGACAGGCTCAGGGTGTATGCAAGCGGACAGAACCTGCTCACGTTTACCGGCTATAAAGGATACGATCCCGAAGTCCGGGCCGCCGATGTCTTTGTGCAGGGATGCGACCTTGGGGCTTACCCTCCGGTGCGTACATTCCTGATGGGAATCCAGTTATCCTTTTAATGAACCAGAAAAAAACTCCATCGATATGAAAAAGAATCTGCTGTTAATCATCTGCGCCGGAATCATGCTTCTGATGCCATGCTGCTCGGAGGATTTTCTGGATCTGAAAGACCCCAACAGGGAATCTTCGGACACCTACTGGAGGAAAGAGAAAGATTTTGAGCTGGGTTTGAATGCCACCTATTCGGTTTTCAGGATCCCCGGATTCTTCAGCCGCTGGTTTCACGTGCTGATGATCTCCAGGAGCGATGAAGGCTGGAGTGAAAGCCCGAACCCCTATTTCCAGGCCTATTCCAATTTCAACATCATCAGTTACAATGACAACAACGCCGAAGGGATCATCTGGCCGTGGCAAGCCATTTATCGACAGATTTTCTATGCCAACCAGGTGATTGACAACATGGAATTGACGGGATATGAACTGTTCGAAGATCGGGAGGCGGCTGACCGGATCGTTGGCCAGGCCTATTTTATCCGTGGGGTCGACTTCTGGTTCCTGGGCGGTTCTTTCGGACGGGGCCCCCTGAATATCTCGTCCACCGAAGACGGAGAGGTGGTCGACCAGCTTGAGATCTATGAGCAGGCGCTCAGCGATTTCCAGGTTGCGGAGGGACTGCTGCCGGAGAGTTGGAGCGGGGAGGATCTGGGCAGAGTGACCAGAGGAGGGGCAAAAGGCATGATCGCCAGGATGGCCATGCAGCTGGCGGGCTACTACAAGCGACCGGGTGTCAGTGATCCCGCAAAGGCACAGGAATACTGGCTGCTGGCCAGGACGAAGATTGAGGAGATATTTGCCATGAACCAGTACAGCCTGATGCCGGTTTACAAGCACAATTTTACCATGGAATTTGAGAATAATGCAGAATCCCTTTTCGAGATACAATTTGCCGAAGGATTATATAACGGGAAGGAACTCGGTGCACACAGGCCCAAATTCTTCGGCCTGGTGGTGGACGGGGGCGCATGGGCGGACGCTTATTCCAGGGAATGGCTGCTGGATGAGTTCAGGATGGAGACCACTTCAGACGGGCAGGAGGATCCGCGGCTTGCAGCAACGCTTTTCTACGAGAAACCCGGGGATACGGAGCTGCTGTACGGAAAAACCTGGGCTGAATGGATGGCCACCGAGGACTATACCCTGACCCAGTCCTGTTACTGGAGAAAATACACCCGTGTGGATACCCATTCGGGCGAAGATTACAGTTCGGGGATCAATTTCAGGGTATTAAGGCTTGCCGATGTCTACCTGATGTACGCCGAAGTACTCAATGAACTGAATGGTGACCGGGCTGTGGCTGTGGAATATATTAACAAAGTGAGAAGAAGGGCGGACATGGATGATCTGGATCCTGTCTTTTTTAATACCTATGAGTCGCTGCATAATCAGATCATGCACGAACGGCTGGTGGAGCTCTGCGGGGAAAGCACCAGGTGGTATGACCTGGACAGGTGGGGTATCCTGCATGACCAGACACAGATCAATGTGATGGCCAGCTCCCGGGATGCTGAATTTGCCAATTACAAGATGGGGATCAGTCACCTGTTCCCCATACCCAACAGGGAACTGTCACTGTATCCCGGTCTGACCCAGAACCCCGGATTCTGACATCATGAACGCAATGACACCGATCGAAAAACAATACAAAATGAAAAACATAGCATTTGTTGCCCTGATTACCCTGCTGATCTGCGGATGTTTTTCCTGCACCGATATCCAGGGGGATGGAATTGACACGGTAATATGGGAGGGGAGCCAGCTGCCCAATGAGACCAGCTTCAGGAATCCTGTCTGGGAGCCTGATCTCGGCAAACCGAGCGTTTTCAGGGGAGCCACCCAGTTCTATGCCTTCGGACAGGAGAAGGAATGGTCGGAGGGTCTGAACTATGTGGTACCGGTGCTTCGATCCAGCGACCTGATGGCATGGAATTTTAACGGAGAGGCATTCGAATCTGCTCCGGCATGGGGAGAGGGGAAGGTCACCTCCGTGGGTGTGGAGTTTTCAAAGACGCTGGGGACCTATTACATGTTCTATACACTGGGAGATGCAGGCATTGGTGTGGCCTATTCCAAAGCGCCACAGGGGCCCTATGTGGAATACGGGAAACTGCTTGATGCCGATTCGCTGGGTTACCAGTATGTGCATGAACCTTTCTTCATCCAGTCCGGTCTTGACTTCTACCTCTTCTTTGAAACCGACCAGGGGGTGTACGGAATAGAGCTGGATATCAAACGCAATATGAAACCTTTGCTGAATGGAAGCGCTTTCAGGATCGCGGGGACCGCATACGCGGGGATTTATATCTTCAGGATGAGCGGGAACGATTTTTACTGTTTCGGGACTGTCGGAAATGAGGTGACATCGGAGATCCACATGGGAAGGGCCAATGGTATCGAAGGGCCTTACCTGGACAAAGACGGGAACGACCTGGTCAATAATGCGGGTACGCTGCTGATCAGTGAAGGGGACGGCAACATGAAAGCCCCCGGACATGTCGGGGGCGTGTTCACCGACAGGGATGGGAAAAACTGGATCATGTACCAGGCTACCGATATGGACAAACCGGAGCTTTCCTCTGGAGAGGATCGCAGACCATTGATCCTCAATCAGATCGAATGGGATGACAACGGATGGCCGGCAAGCGTGATTGAAGTCAGCAGCGGGTGGTCAGCACCCAGATTTGTACTTAACTGATGGCGGATGACGGGAATGAGTAAGCGGGATCTGTGTATGTTTATGATGGCGATGATATTCCATGGGATATACGGACAACCTGAATTCGGTGCACTTGACCTGGGCGATGTGAACGGGGACGGTCACCTGGATCTGCTTTTCTGTAACAATGCGAACAACGGAATAGCCGGTATTGGGGTGAACGACGGCACCGGCAGGTTTGTCATGACCGGACTGCCAGCATATGCCATGGCCACCTCGGTCGGGTGGGCTGATCTGAACAATGACGGATGGCTGGATTATTATATGTTCGGTTCGGGCCCGGGTTCATGCCACCTTTATTTGAATCATGGGGGAGACGGGACATTTGTCAGATCGGGGCAATTTGCGGACAGGAACTGGCTTGATCCGGATGTGACAGTGGTGGATTATGATAATGACGGGGACAGGGATCTCTTTGTTACCGGCTGGGATGTGGAAACGGCAAGGCGCTATTCCAGGATCTTCCAAAACGACGGGAAGGGAACTTTCACGGAAACGGACCTGAACCTGATCCAGAAGGGATTTGGTTCGGCCTCCTGGGCTGACGTGGATCACAACGGGACGCTCGACCTGCTGTTGAATGGGGACGGGGATTCTTACGGGGACGGAGGATCTTATGATATCTACCGGCTCTATATCAACCAGGGGGAGGGTGGGTTCATACAGAAACAGGTATTCAGCAATTACAGGCAGATCAGTGTGGGCGACGGCAGCCGGTTTGCGGACTGGGACAATGACGGGGATTATGACATCCTTCTCACCGGCTGGAGCAGTACCGAGAACAGGCAGGCCACCTGTCTGTTCATCAACGACGGGACAGGGACATTTACAAGGAGCCCGCAAAGTGATATCTTCCCCGGAGTTTCGGAAAGTTCCATCGAGGTGGCGGATTTGAACCGGGATGGCAGGATTGACCTGCTGCTCACCGGGTACAGCGGAGACTACGGCAGGCAGGTAGCACTGCTCTGCCTCAATGAGACTGAACGATCCAATACCAGTCCCGAACCTCCGCTGAACCTGCTTACAGAGGTAAGGAAAGATACGGTGGTATTTACGTGGGATGAGGGATCTGACGGGGAAACACCCATGGAATCGCTGACATATAATCTCTCACTGAAAGATGTCACCCATGACAGGTGGATCATTCATCCCGGATCTGAAACGGGATCGGAAAACAATGGAAGGCGGATGATCGCGGGGATGGGGAATGCGTACCTCAACCATACCTGGATGATCCATGATCTGCCCGAAGGCAGGTATGCATGGAGTGTGCAGACCGTGGATGCAGCCTATTCCGGTTCTGCCTTCGGGGAGGAAGCGATGTTTGCCGTGAAGGATACAGGCTACCTCGGTAATCTGTTACGAGCGGCAGAAGATCTTGTACGGAACGCAGAGGAAGGTTCAGAGATAGGTCAGTATGAGCCGGGCTCCGTGACCAGGTTGCAGGATACCATCGACAGGGTCAAACCCCTGCTGGATTCACTTGAAATGACCCGGGAAGAGATCGAAAACCCGCTTCTGGCAGCCCTTGAGGAGTTGCACCGTTCGAGAACAGGGGTCGATGTTTCGGTGCTCGAAAACAATATCCGGGAAGCGGTTGCAATCACGGACACGGTCGTGACGGGTGACGGGCACGGGGATTTCCCTCTGTCCGCACTGGATACGCTGCATGCTGCCGTCAGTCGCGCGGAATCGGTTTTGTCGGAAGCCGGGAAAATAACCGAGGTGGGTGAAATAGAACC
>Ga0209205_1000053_pt1 | contig 30296 bp, 20 predicted proteins | sample ZodSprso05mmetaG_FD_184133 | JGI IMG/M metagenome (GOLD analysis project Ga0209205, IMG submission 184133) | Hot spring sediment microbial communities from Zodletone spring, Oklahoma to study Microbial Dark Matter (Phase II) - Zodletone Spring... ... | reverse complement strand
GGCATATATACTATCTCCTGGATGGATCCGTGGAGCGGAAAATTATTGGGATCCGCTATAGCGCAATCCCACGACGGAGAAATGACTGTAAAGGTCCCCGGAATGAAAACTGCCCGTTCCGATGTGGCAGTCAGGATTGTAAACTTCCTACCTTCTCTTTAAAAACTTGCCCAGGAAAGACATTCCCAGTTCCGAGACGTCATCCATTACGTTCCCATCGTTGTCGCGGTCCAGGAGTTGATTGATCACACTGTGTGATTGTGTGGCCTGCTTCTTCTCCGTTTTGAGATAGGAATTCAGCAGGCCGCTGATGGCGCTGCCGCTTCCCGAACTTTTCTTTCCGAGAAGTCCCATGACAAGGGGGGCGGCGATTTCAAGGATCTTGCTGGCAGATTCCCCGCTGAGCCCTGTGTCTTTGCTGATGTACTGTTCCACATTCTGACGCTTACTGCCCAGTACATGTTTCAGTATACCCGAACCGTTGGCCGATTCCGGATTGTTAAGGAAATCGCCCAGGTTATCCAGCAGGCTGCCGTCGTGGTCTTTTTTGACCGCGTTTTGCAGCGCTGCTTTGCCTTCCCGGGTACTGCTGTTCTTCGCCAGTGCGTTCATCAATATGGGGATGGCACTTGCCAGGGCCGATTGCGCCTGTGTTGGCGATGCATTGGCTTTCTGACTGATCTTCTGCAGTGAATTATCGTCAAGTTGCGATAAGAGTTCACTTAATGGATTTTCTTTTTTCATAATAAGTAAATTTAATCAATTAATTTTTCTAAGGGAAACGTGTTGATTGAAATAATTTTAATAACCCGGGACCGGAGTTGTCTGCAGGCCAAAATGTCAGCCCCCGTCCACAGGCTCCGGAAGAGAAAGACATTTTGACGCACCTGTAACGCCCTGTCCACTTGGCGCATAATTTGTAAACGGATAATGCGGAATCACATACCTGGCAGGACTTTCGTCGGGATCCAGCAGACGCTCTACCCCTGAATGAACAGACCTGCAGGGATAGCATCCGGTTTTTACACAAATAGAGAAAATTATGGAGTACAGGGATTATTATAAAACACTGGGTGTATCAAAAAGCGCCAGCCAGGAGGAGATCAAGAAGGCGTACCGGAAGCTTGCGCTGAAATATCATCCGGATAAAAACAAGGGAGATAAGAACTCGGAGGATCGGTTCAAGGAGCTCAGCGAAGCTTACGAGGTGCTTCGTGACCCTGAGAAGCGGAAAAAATACGACCAGCTGGGAGCGGACTGGGATAAGTACCAGGATGCCGGGGCTCCGGGGTCCGGGTTTTCGCGGGCATGGAGCGGGTCTCCGGGCGGTCATACGTTTCATTTCGAGGGTGATCTGGGTGATTTATTCGGCGGTGCAGGGAGTGATTTCTCCGATTTCTTCCACGCGTTTTTCGGGGATATGGGTCGGGGACAGGAAGGATTTGGTCGGGGACAGGAAGGATTTGGTTCGGGACAGACAGAATTTGGCCGGGGACAAACCCGTTATGGGTCCCGCCGGCGACCCTCCAGGGGGGAAGACCTTCGTGCGGATATGGAGATCAGCCTTTCAGAGGCATATCATGGTACTTCAAGGATCCTGAATGTGGACGGGGAGAAACTCCGGGTCACCACCAAACCCGGGGCTTATGACGGACAGGAACTGAGGATCAGGGGGAAAGGCGGAAGGGGAACAGGCGGTGCATCTGACGGGGATATTTACATTCGTATCAGGGTGAAGCCTGAGAGAGATTATGTGCTGGAAGGACACGACCTGATCCTGAAGGCCGATCTGGACCTCTATACCGCTGTGCTGGGTGGCAAGATCGAAATCAATACGCTTTCAGGCCGGCTCAGTGTTCCCGTATCTGCCGGCACACAGAACGGCAGCAAGCTCAGGCTAAAGGGGAAAGGTATGCCCGTATACGGCAAACCCGGACAGGCAGGCGACCTGTATGTCCGGGTGAATGTGGTTATTCCCAAAAACCTGAGCCGGGAAGAGATTCAGTTATTCAGGAAACTCAGGGACCTTGCAACAGCCGTTTAGTTTCCCCCTTCTTTTTCTGACGAAATCCTTGTCTTGAAGGCCTTCAGTTTTTCCCTGAGTTTACTGGTCAGGTTGGCTGAATCGCCCTCTCCTTCCTTCTTCATTTCCTTCCGGAGATCGCTGATGGCTTCATACAGCTCCCCGAATTCCCTGTCATGTTTCCCGTACCCCAGGGCCTCGGCAAAACGGATCTGGTATTCGGCATTATCGAGCAGTGTATGCATGTCATCGACCGTTTCTTCCTGCTCCAGGAGCGCAGACACCTCTGCCAGCATTCTTTCAGCACGAATGAGTGGCAGGGGTACATAGACTGTTTCGATGAAAACGGTACCCAGGGCCATATGCAGTATGAGGAGGGCTTCTTCATGTTCCCCATTACTCAGTGCCCTGGCCGCTTCGGACAGCGCGACGGGATAGGTGGCCACAGGCAACATGGGTTTACTGATCTGTATCTCGCTTGCCAGATCCTGCAGCAGGTGGCGTGCTGCCTGCAGGTAGCCTTTGTCCGTCAAACGGTCTGCCTCTTTGCGTATATCCCCGAGCATATCCGGGTCAGCGATCAGGTCACGCACTGTTACCTGCACATCCAGGGGGAATAACTGCAGATCTGGACGAGCGGCAGTCATCACTGCTGCCTTGCCGATGGCGGCCTCAAGGTTGGTAATGGCTTCCACATAATTGCTGTCCAGCACATGATTGATGGCCTCCTCCGTCAGTCGAATGATTTCGATGGCATCCGTAATCCTTTCATCGTTGGCCAGATCAAGTGCATCCCTGATCTCCCTGTTAACTTGTTCCTGTAATTGCTGCTCGGTCAGGTATTTCTTTCCAGGCATGCTGATCGAATCAACAACAGTACCCGATACTTCACCTGATCCCGGCTTTTTGTCACATCCGGCAAGTACAAGTGCCGGAAATAACAGTAACCATACTATTTTTTTCATAGCACGAGACTTTTCGAATTAAACATCAATAAATGCAACTTTCCGGACGTCCCCCGTCCGCTAAGTTATTTTGATCGCTTTCGCAGGTTTCGGTTTCACCTCATCCCGCTTTGGCAAAGTGATGTAGAGAATACCGTCCTCATACCTGGCTGAAATCTTTCCTGTATTTACCACGTTTTCAGGAAGGGTAAATGAACGCTGGAATGACTGGTACCAGAATTCGCGGCGGTTAAAGCGGTCTCCGCTTTTTTCCTGGCGTTCGTCTTTCCTTTCGGATGAAATTGTCAGCCTTCCGTTTTCGAAATTCAGATTGAAATCGCTTTTCTTCAATCCCGGTGCTGCGACCTCGATCCTGTATTCGTCATCGTTCTCGATCACATTGACCGCGGGAAGCGTGGCGTTCCGGTCAGCGAAATTCCCTCCGTTCCAATCCATCATATCTCCTTCAAAAAACCTTTCAAACATTGAAGGAAATGATGGGAACACGTTGTCAGATAATCTTGCAAGTGCCATGGTTCGTTCCTCCATAATTTTGGTTAGACATCAAGTTTTCAGTGATCTCAGATTTCGAAGAACGAATTTTCAAATCACATGCCAATGAAGTGGAGATGCCCCCTCCGGGATCCAGAGCTGCCCGGATGGATCAGAAAAGCGGCATGACCCTGTCAGAATGTCCTGAATGTGCCCCGGAATGTGACAAATTGATCTTGGCTATCGCCGGCAATCCAACGGACATAAAAACGGAACTATTTTCAATCCGTATGTTGTTCGCATTAAACTTTTCGGTATTTTTTCGGTCCAATTACAGGCCGTCAAATGCTGATCCGGAATTGAGGTATTGACCGACCGGGAGAATAAATTACCTGACATTGAAAAAAAAGAGATTATTCAGGGTGATCATGACCATCACCCTGATCCTTGTAGTGCTGGGGATCATCCTGTTTCCCAAAATCAAAGATATGACCGGTTCGGAATTAGGCCCTGGTCCGGTTACGCCTGCAGGCGCCAGGGGAATGCGCGGTAGCGGACAACCGCTGCTGGCCACCGGGTACCTGATCTCCCCGGTACAGATGAACGAACTGATCTACAGCACAGGTACACTGGTGCCGGATGAGGAAGTTGAGCTCTCCTTTGAGGGAACGGGCAAGGTGGTCGGGATCCATTTTGAGGAGGGCTCGCGGGTCAAAAAGGGTGAATTGCTGGCCAAGATCAACGACAGGCCTCTTCAGGCTCAATTGCTGAAACTGCAGGCCCAGCGAAAGCTTGCCGAGGAGCGGGAATTCCGGCAGCGGCAGTTGCTCGACCGGGATGCCATCAGCCAGGAAAGTTATGATCAGGTTTCCACCGAGCTCCAGTCGCTTCAGGCCGACATCATGCTGGTCGAAGCCCGCATTTCGGAAACGGAGCTGAGGGCTCCCTTCGATGGGATCGTGGGTTTACGCATGATCAGCGAGGGGGCGTTTGCCACTCCCCAGACGAAGATTGTGCGGCTGGTAAAAAGCATTCCCCTGAAAATTGAGTTTTCCATACCAGAAAGGTATTCCGGCGAAGTTTCTCCGGGGTTTCCCATTTCATTCGTCGTGGACGGCAATACTTATATTGCCACGGTGTATGCCGTTGATCCCAAAGTGAATATGGAAACCCGTACCATTGTGGCAAGGGCGCTGTACCCCAACAGGAACGAAGAACTGAAACCGGGACGTTATGCCAGTGTGCAGTTATTGTTGTCACAGATCGAGAATACCGTTGCCATTCCGTCACAGGCGATGATCCCTGAAATGGGAGGAGAGAAGGTGTTCATTGTAAAGAACGGGAAGGCGCGTGAGGTTCCGGTGAAAATCGGACTTCGCACGGAATCGCATATTCAGATAACCGAAGGACTTCATTTCGGCGATACGCTGCTGATCACGGCGATCCTGCAGCTGCGCCAGAACATTCCGGTGCAGCTGGATTCTCTGATCATCGACGCTCCCCCTGTAAACGGCATGCCATGAGTCTGTCTTCTGTAAGCATAAAACGGCCTGTCCTGGCCACGGTGTTTTCGCTGGTGATCCTCTTGTTCGGAGCCATCGGGTTGACTTTTCTCGGGATCAGGGAGTTCCCGAGCGTCGATCCGCCCCTGATTTCGGTCAACACCTCCTACCCGGGTGCCAACTCTGACGTCATTGAAACACAGATCACAGAACCCCTGGAACAATCCATCAACGGGATCCCGGGGATCAGGACCCTTACCAGCCGCAGCAGCCAGGGGCGCAGCAGTATCACAGTAGAATTTGAGCTGAGTGTGGATATGGAGACTGCCGCAAACGATGTGCGCGACAAGGTATCGCAGGCACAGCGGTTTTTACCGCGCGACTGCGACCCCCCCACTGTGTCCAAGGCCGATGCGGATGCAAGTCCCATCATGATGATCGGAGTTCAAAGCACAAGGAGGTCACTCCTTGAAATTTCCGAGATCGCGGACCTCACCTTCAAGGAACAGCTGCAGACCATTTCAGGGGTCAGCGCAGTCATGATCTGGGGCGAAAAGCGCTATGCCATGCGTATCTGGCTCGATCCGGAAAAACTGGCCGGTTACCAGATGACCCCGCTGGACGTGCGGAATGCCATCCTCCGCGAAAATGTGGAACTGCCCGCGGGAAGCATCGAAGGCAACACCATTGAGCTTACCATCCGGGCACTGGGACTGATGACCACACCCCAGGAGTTCAACAGCCTGATCCTGCGCCAGACAGGGGACCAGATCGTGCGCGTAAGTGATATCGGACGTGCGGAGCTCGGTCCGGAGGACCTGCGGGGGATCATGAAGGTGAACGGAATTCCGACCATTGCCACGATCCTCATTCCGCAGCCGGGTGCCAACCACATTGAGATTGTGGACGAGGTGTACAGCAGGCTGGAATATATCAAAAAGGACCTGCCCGATGACGTGACCTACGAGATCGGTTTTGATAACACCAAATATATCCGCTCTTCCATCAGTGAAGTGCAACGGACCATCTACATGGCCTTCCTGCTGGTGGTGCTGATTATTTTCATTTTTCTCCGGGACTGGCGGACCACGTTGATTCCGATCATCGTGATCCCCGTTTCCCTGGTCGGGTCCTTTTTTGTGATGTACCTCTTCGGCTTCACCATCAATGTGCTCACACTGCTGGCAGTGGTGCTCTCCATTGGCCTGGTGGTCGATGATGCCATCGTGATGATGGAGAATATCTATGTGAAGATCGAACAGGGTATGCCCCCCCTTGAGGCAGGATTGAAGGGGGCCAACGAAATCTTTTTTGCCATTTTATCCACGACCATCACCCTTGTGGCGGTCTTTATCCCCATTGTGTTCCTGGAAGGAATGACGGGAAGATTGTTCCGGGAATTCAGCATCGTCATCGCCGGGGCGGTGATTATTTCCTCCTTCGTGGCGCTTACACTGACACCCATGCTTTCCACAAAATTGTTGAAAACAAGACATAAGCGAAGCAGGGCTTACAATTATTCCGAAAAATTCTTTGTGCGTCTGAACCAGGTCTACAGGAATTCGCTGGATTCCTTTCTCCGCAGGAAATATATTGCATTGATCATCCTGGGAGTGGCGGCCTTCCTGATCGTTATCCTGTGGAAAAGCATCCCGGCCGAAATGGCACCGCTGGAGGACCGGTCACAGATGAATGTGAATATCACCACACAGGAAGGATCCACCTATGAATTCAATCTCAGTTACATTGAAGAGGTGGCTGCAATGATCGACAGTGTGGTGCCCGAGTATGACAAGATCATGGAAAGGGCCTGGGGAGGAGGTGGTTTTGTGCGGGTGACCCTGGTGGAGCCTTCCGAGAGGGAGCGTTCCCAGCAGGAAATTGCCAGCCAGATATCGGGAGAGCTCAGGAAGATGACGCGGGCAAGGTCAAACGTGATACAGCAATCGACCTTTGGCGGACGGCGTGCGGGACTTCCTGTCCAGTATGTGCTCCAGGCACCCAATATTGAGAAACTGCGTGAGGTACTTCCTGAATTCATGGAAGAGGTGCATCAGAATCCACTTTTTGAGATGGCCGATGTGAATCTGAAATTCACCAAGCCCGAGCTGCAGATCATCATCAACCGGGACAAGGCCAATTTGCTGGGGGTCTCCACACAGAATATCGGTCAGACGCTGCAACTGGCGCTCAGCGGACAGCGGTTCGGGTATTTCATCATGAACGGCAAGCAATACCAGATCCTGGGAGAGCTGGCCCGCGAGGACCGGAACAAGCCGCTTGATCTGAAATCGCTCTACGTAAGGAATAACAGCGGGCACATGGTGCAGCTTGACAACTTTGTCACCCTGCAGGAATCCACGGCGCCGCCACAACTTTACCGCTACAACCGGTTTGTGGCAGCAACCGTGTCTTCGGGACTGGCAGAGGGGAAAACCATCAGCCAGGGGATTGATGAGATGGATAAGATTGCAAAGAATGTGCTCGATGATTCTTTCAGGACCGCGCTGGCGGGTGATTCCAAGGACTTCATGGAAAGCTCCTCCAGCCTGATGTTCGCATTCCTGCTGGCCATCGTGCTGATCTTCCTGGTCCTTGCGGCCCAGTTTGAAAGTTTCAAGGACCCGGTGATCGTGATGATGACGGTGCCCCTGGCCCTGACGGGTGCGCTGCTGTTCATGTGGTATTTTAACATCACCATGAACATCTTCAGCCAGATCGGGATCATCATGCTCATCGGACTGGTGTCCAAGAATGGGATCCTGATCGTGGAGTTTGCCAACCAGCGAAAAACGGCGGGACTGAGTAAGAATGATGCGATCCGTTATGCTTCCGCAGCCAGGTTCAGGCCGATCCTGATGACCAATCTGTCCACCATCCTCGGGGTGATGCCCCTGGCCCTGGGCTGGGGAGAGGGAGCGCAGAGCCGTGTGGCAATGGGGATTGCGGTTGTAGGGGGCCTGACGATTGCCACTCTGCTTACGCTTTACGTTGTACCGGCAATTTATCTTTGGATTTCAGATGAATCGAAAAAAATCAATAATGGCTCGGAAATTCCCGTCGAAGCTGCGGTGGCTGATCAGAACTAACCTTTTTGTTTCATTCATAGCCTGTTTTTTCATTGTAAGCGATGCGGCAGCCCAGGAGGTGTATGATCTCAGCCGCTGCATCCAGATGGCGCTGGAACGGAACTTTGACCTGCAGGTGGTGCGCAACAGGGAAGATGTGGCCATTAACAACTATACAGCGGGAAACGCGGGCATGCTGCCGGCCATCACTACCACCAACCGCCTGGGGGGAACCGTCAATTCCTCTGTCCAGGATTACGGAGATGGAGGAACGGTTTCTTCCTCCGGTGTACACAATACGTCCGGGTCCTCAGCTGTCAGCCTTGGGATGACGATTTTCCGGGGATTCCAGGTAAAGCACACCTACAGGAAACTGGGTGAGCAGGTCGCGCTTCAGGGCCTTCAGACACAGATGGAGATCGAGAACCTGATTGCCAGGATCGTGTCCGAATACAATTTCTACCTGGAACAGATCAGCCTTTATGAAAACCTTGCCTACGCAGTCTCGCTCTCACGGGAACGGGTACGGATCGATGAGGAACGGTACCTGCTGGGATCGGCTTCCAAAATGCAACTGCTGCAGTCGATCGTTTATCTGAATGCGGACAGCTCAAGGTTCGCAAGCCAGAACGAGGTGCTCAGGTCCTCCCAAATCCGGCTGAACGAGTTGATGGCCTCCGAAAATCCCGGTGAAGAGATCATCCTCGCTGATTCATTGATCCGGCTGAACGAAAACCTCATCTATGACACCCTGCTGATGCGTACCCTGCTCCATAATACCGGGCTGCAGATCGCATCAAAGAACCAGGACATTTCGGAGCTGGATTACAAAATCATCGAATCCAGGGCTTACCCCTATCTCACCATGTCCACAGGATACGGGTATACTTACAGCGGTTACGGGACCGGCGATTTGCAGAACCAGCAGGTGCATGGTATGAACTACGGGCTTACCCTGGGTATGGATCTTTTTGACGGATTTAATCGTAGACGGGAGAAGAGCAATGCCCGGATCGAGATCGAAAACCGGGAGATCCAGTACAGGCAGGTGGAACAGTCGGTGAAAGCAGACCTGATGACCATCTATTATGCCTATGAGAATAACCTCAACCGGCTCAGGCTCGAAGAGCAGAATCTGGAAGTGGCCCGCGAGAACCTGGAAATCGCGGTCGAACGTTATAAACTCGGGGACCTGGCCGGACTGGAGCTACGCGAGGTTCAGAAGAGCCTCCTGGATGCCGAGGAAAGGCTTATTTCGGTGAAATACCAGGTGAAACTGGCCGAGATCTCACTGCTCCAGATCTCCGGGAGCATCATGGACTACCTGTAGATTTGATCCTTTCCACCACCTTCACCGGTGCCTTGAAAACCGTTCCGTGGTTGGTCCCCGCAGGGAAACTGACCTGGCCGGAGATGTCTTCCCAGTTCTTGAGATCGGATGAGCGCACGGCACCGATCCTGTCTTCCCTGTACTTATCGAAATAGACGATCCATGTGCCGTCGATCTTCATGGCGGTGGGACCTTCCGCCCAGTAATCGCCCGTGATTGGTTCCGATGGCTTAGAATAGCCCCCGGTCAGATTGCTGCCGGTGGCAATCCGGATGTTTTTCTCCACGGGACTGGGTGTTTCATCTTTGAGGAAAAGGATGTATGTGCCATTGTCCAGGTGCAGCGTCCCGTCGATCACATTAAAACCCCTGTCGTAGAACAGCTCCGTTTCACTGAAGCTTTCAAAGTCCTTCGTGGTTACATAGTACATCCGGTGGTTCAGCCCATTGGGATCAATGGTGTCTGTTTCGGGGAAACGGCCCGGGATGGTGGTAGACCAGAAGACCATGAAAAGATCTTTACCCGGATCATAAAATATCTCAGGCGCCCAGCAGTTCTTTGCCTCTGGTTCGTGTGCCATGACCGGGATGAATTGCTGTTCAGACCAGTGGATCAGGTCCTCCGACCATGCATAGCCGATGCCTTTCTCCCACCAGCCGGCCGTCCATACCATGTGGAATTTTCCGTCAGGTCCCTGAACGATGCAGGGATCCCGCATCAGTTTGCTTTCTCCCACGGAGGGGGCCAGAAATGGACGGTTATCATTCAGCGCTTCCCACTGCAGCCCGTCCTCACTGTATGCAAGGTGCAGTCCGTCCTCCCCGTTGTTCACGAAATAGGAGAAAAGGTACACCTGTTTGTCACGGCTGCATGACAGTGTCAGTGCCGCGAGCAGCATCAGGCTGACGATTATGCTTCTTTCGGTCAGTCTTGTAAGTTTTCCCATTTGTTCCGCTTTGCGCATATGTAATTATTTCGTTCATTTCATACCCTGGCATGAGGGACAAAAATATACAGCACCACCCATGTAAGCCTCCTTCACGATCGCATGGCCACAGTTCGGGCACGGGTTCTGCAGGGTGTTTTTCGAAAGGAGCGTTTTGTAACCACCATAATTCCCGAAGAGGTCCTTCTCGGTGTCCCGTCCACCTTTTTCGGCCATTCTGCGCAGGGTCACCTTCAGGCTGTGGAATAATTCATCTTTATGGAAATCGGACAGGCTAGACATTTTGCGTTTCGGGTGAAGGCCCGCGTTGAAAAGAATATCCTGCAGCACCCCGTTGCCGAGTCCCGGTATCCGCTGTTCGGTGGCAAGCAGGGCCTTGAGGGAGAGGTCCTTTGTCACGCCCCTGAAAATATTCTCAAAAAAAGCTTCGTCAAACCGGTCGTCCAGGGGAGAGGTGCAGTGCAGGCTCAGCTGGTAATAGGAGTTGTCCAGTTCCCCGCTGAAGGCGAAGATGGCGCCGTACATGGCCACCGAGCAAACGATGAAACTCCCGTCATCAAAGACTGCCAGCAACTGGTGTTTTTCCGGCTTTTTCTCATACGGAGCGAAATACCTCAGGATCGTGCCTTCGCCAAAGGTCAGGCACACATCCCCGTCCAGGTGGATATCCACGAACATGCCGTGGCCCGCGGCGGACTGGACCTGTCTTCCGGTAAGAAGCTCCGGGTATCCTGCGGGATCGCCCTGATAAAACGCGAATTTGTGGGGACTTGCTGCGGGGATCACCTGTGTGATCTTTTTGCCCACCAGGATGATCTCTGCCTGTGAGGAGAGGGTGGCCGACTCAGGGATTTCAATCATGGTTCTGTTTATTAAGTATATGATTCACACACTCCGTATATCATGCACGTTCTCCCGCCAGCTACCGGTACCTGACCCTGATGAACCGGGGATGGTAGATTGTGGCATCTTTCTGAATATCATCCCAGAAGTTGAGCGAAATGGTGTTGTAACTGACCAGCAATTCGCCGGGCCGGGACAGGTGGTAATGTGCTTTCGCATTGTAGGTCAGCAGATCCTTTTCCGCATACTCCGGACAGGTATAGACCTCGTGGATCTCCCCGAAAGGGCCCACCGGACTTTCTCCCACCCGGATCCCGATCTTGTCCGACAAGCCCAGCACGGTAAAGGTGAGCAGGTACCGGCCGTCCCCCGTTGGGCTGACGCTGAGCTCGTTGGAAACAGCTGTAGTAATGGGCGCTACTTTTTTGTGGTCCTGCACCCATTCCTTTCCATCCCAGAACCTCCAGGTACCGAAATCTTCAATCTGCCCGGGCCGGGTCCTGGCAGCGATGAGGGACTTGGTCCCGTCCATGATCCCGTAGATATAAACGAATCCGTCAGGATCCGGGGCACAGGCCTTCTCTGTATTCACGAATACCCCGCTCCCGAAGTACACCCTCCCGTGCTCCGGATGCACAAATCCCAGCCCCGTGGGTATCTGCTCATGGTCTGAGATCCCGCCGGGAGTTGGTGCCCTGATCTTCAGGAGGACCACATCGGTCTGTTCGAAATCGAAGACATCCGGACCGGTTTTATGCACATGATAGGCAAACAGGTAAAGGGCATTGTTTTTTTCATGGTTGATGAAGCCGTCCCCCAGCCAGAAATATTCCCCTTCTTCCGATATCTCGTTGTCAGGGGTGAAATAAGACACGGGCTGGTCGTTTGCATTTGTATTGTATTCAAAGGAGATGGCCTCTTTATCGGGCGACAGACCATTCATCCAGGCCGTAGAATTGTTCACCATGACGTGCCCGGGCAGGGGCACTCCGTCCACCACCTCCCCGATGTAGGTATCGCTGAAGATGAACAGGGTCTTTTTATTCGCTGCCAGCTGCTCCTCGCATCCGTCCAGGGGGATGGAAAAGATGCCGTCAGCGCCGAACCATCCCGAAGTGCGCTCCATCAGGGAGGTCCATTCGGGTGCGGGTTCGGCGGTGAAAGTCAGCGTATCCTGCAAGGGGGGTGCCTCATGCGTTCCGCTTGTTTCTGACGTTTCCCCGGATCCGGATGCGCGATCCGCAGTTTTTCCCCGGTGACAGCCCTTGAACGCCAGCAGAAGCACGGCAGTAAGAAAGCATATGTTTTTCATGGCAACTGGATTTGATCGCCGTTAAATTCATTGACTGCCCGGTAGGCCGCGATGATGTTCTCCGGCGGGACCTCGGGCAGGATGTTGTGGATGGGGGCAAAGATGAATCCCCCGTACCGTGAAAAGATCTCGCACCTTTCCAGCACATCCCTGCGCACTTCTTCGGGCGTGGCCCGCGGCAATACGGTGGTGGTGTCCACACCGCCACCCCAGAAAGTGACCTCGCTGCCGAATTCTTTCTTCAGCTCACGGGCATCCATTCCGTAACTGTTGGTCTGCACCGGGTTGAGAATATCGAAGCCGGCTTCGATCAGGTCGGGGATGTACTGCCGGATGCTGCCGCAGGAATGGAAGAAGATCTTCATGTCGCTGTGCTGCTTCACATAGTCACAGAGTATTTTGTACCGGGGCTTGAAAAGTTCCCTGAATGTTTCCAGGTCCATGAACGGACCGGTGCTCATACCCAGGTCATCCCCGAACCGGATCACATCCACCAGGTCTCCCACCGCTCTGATCTTCTTTTCCAGTCCCGCCAGGTGAAGATCCGTCAGTTTGTCAAGCAGTGCCGAAAGGTGCTCGTGATCGGCCAGCAAATCCATCAGCAGGTTGTCCATCCTCCGCAAAAAGAAACCGAGCTCCAGGAGCTTCACCCCTCCTGACATTACAAGGGCTCTGTCCGTGGATGCACGGAGCTTCTCCGTACGGTCCCGCAGTTCCTCATCCGATATATTCACATATTTCGTATGCGAGTGGGCGATCCAGTTGATGGATTGAAAAGCTTCCCCGATGTTCTCAAAATTACCGGGATAACCCTCCTCCCAGGGAAACAGCACCTGGTCGAAGCAGTTGCCCGTTGCAGCCATCCGGGACATCACCCTTGCCGCAGGATCCTTCACGAAAAAGGAACCATTGGCATCCTTTTCGGGCCTGAACCAGCCCGGGTACTCCCCCGTGCTCCCGTCCGCCAGGGTGAACGGGTACCACTCCATTTCCTCCATGAAGAGCCGGTTGAGATCCAGGGCGTCCACCCCGAAGGTGTCCAGGATCCTTTCATCCACCATGGCCAGCTGCTGCACCACGTCGAAGACCCTGGCGGGTTCGCTGATGCCGAACTTTTTCCTGAGCTTGTTATAGGCCATGGCCGAGATCCCGGTCACCGTGGATGCCCCCAGGTCGATGGGGATCCTGTCAGGTTGCCGGTGGCCGATGGTTGCCAGTATTCTTTCCCTGGAGGTCATGCTGTTCAGCCAAAATTACAAATTCTCACCATATAAGCAGAGAACTGCATCTCCATTGTGGTGACCTGTGATTCCCTGAAGGAAGAATTTAACAGTTCGTTTTGAAACACCTTGTGCTCGTCTGTTGTTACCACATTCATGTCAGATCATCATATCTGAATGCAAACCAAAAAAAAGATTATATGAATTCAGAGGAAAGAACAGCAAGGATCACAGGGATCCTCTATTTACTGATCATCATCCTGGCAGGCTTCAGCCAGGGATATGTCCGCTCGGGCCTGATCGTTTCTGGTGATACCACAGCAACAGCGGCCAACATCATGGCTTCGGAGGGATTGTTCCGCATCGGATTTGCGACCGACCTGACCGCTTTCATGATGGATGCGGTGGTGGCCATTCTTCTGTATGTGCTCCTCAGGCCGGTGAACAAAACCCTTTCCCTGATTGCGGCCTCCTTCAGGCTGCTGGCGCATCCGGCCATTGCCGGTCTGAATCTGTTAAACCACATTGCCGCGGTGCAGCTGTTGGGAGACGCAGGCCCGGCGGCGTTTTTTGAAACGGAGCAGTTGCACTCCCTGGTTACGTTTTTTCTCGATCGGCATCATCACGGTTACCTGATCGCCGGAGCATTTTTCGGAGTGCACTTACTCCTCCTGGGGTATCTTCTATTCAAATCTGACCTGTTCCCCGGGATCCTGGGCATTTTGATCGCCCTGGCCGGCCTGGGATACCTGATTGAAAGCTTCGGGGATTTCCTGTTCCCCGGCAATGAGGAGGTCCTGGGCTGGATCGTGGGTGTCTCAGCCGCGGTGGGAGAGTTGTCACTGACCCTCTGGCTGCTGATCAAAGGGGTCAGGGTACGGCAGGAATCATCCCGGCAGGGACCATCCACCGGTTCGGGTTAAAAATGTTAATAAAAGACCTTGATGTCTTTTATTGGGGTAACTTGCCCCGTCTGTTAAAAAACTTAACCCTATCATGAAACATCCATTCAGTTTCCTGCCCGGAGTTCACTCAATCACTGCCGGCGCGGTCCTCTTTTTTGTCAATACACTAGCAATGAACGCACAAGGGCCCATTTCGCCCACCGGCCTGATCGGTCAGAAGGAGATCATCCTGGTCTGGGACGAGGGCCATGACAGTACTGAGAACTTGATCAATTACCAGGTAGCCGGGCTGATCACCGGCTACCAGGGTCAGCCGGACCTGAACCAGCGTTTTGAGTTCGGGGATAAAAAAACGGAAAGTGACGGCTCCTATGGCAACAGGCAGCTGGCTGTGGCCTCAGGTGATTTAAACGGGGACGGACTAAGCGAATACGTGGCGGCCTCCATGTCCGGGAACAACCGGATACGGCTGAGGATCCCCGAACTCGCAGACAGCACGCTGACCTACAGTGATTCCCGGACCGTGCTGGTGGGTTCGCGTGTGGATAATAAAGGCGATATCCATGTGCTCACAGGCAATTTTGACAACGACGATGCCGCGGAATTCGTGCTTGTCTACAAAGACCTGGATCAGCTTCTGCATATTGAATTGTACGATACCGGTGACGGACTGATGCCTGAATTGGTGGCGGAGGTTGCCGACGAAACGCTGGGCGGCCGGAATGCCCACAATGATTATGGGGTCTATGTACACGATCTGAACCGGGACAGGGTGGCTGAAGTGGTTATCGGATTCCGGCCTGATTCTCCCGGCCAGGGTGTATTCGTGAAAGTATACGAATTGAACGGCAGCACCTTTGATCCCAAAGCAAGGAAGCTGATCGACAACAATGTCCTGACCGCCAATTCAGAAACGGTCACCCTTGCGGTAACCGCCGGCAGATTCGACCTGGATGGAAACGATGACATAGCCCTGGCGTGGGGACGGATCGATTCCTGCGACGGGAGGGGGTGTGATGACACTTTCATTTACCCGCTGCAGATCGGGGATGACCTGGAGACCATCAGTTTCAACCCCGGTAACCGGGCGCTGACAAACCTTTCAGCGAACGAAGTCAGCCCGTTGAACCTGAAATCGGGTGACCTGAACGGTGACGGCCTTGATGAGGTCGTGCTGGGAGGAAGTTTCGGCGCAGAAGTGTTCGCGGCCGACAGCACCTTTACACTGATCAGCAGGAACCGTACAGGCAACCATTCCGATGAACCCGGCTATGCGGTGGACTTTCTCAGGGTGGCGGATATCGACGGTCAGGCAGGGGATGAGGTGGTGATCATAGACCATTTCTTCAGTAATGAACCCGGCGGAGAGCAATGGTTCACCCTGACCGTATACGGGTTCAGTCCGGAACTGAACAGGGATTCGGTCCTGGCACGCAGGAGCAATTTCGAATCCATATCACGCGGTTCGGGCAGCAGGTACAAAAGGCATTACGCGCTGGCCGCGGGCGATTTCAACGGCGATAACTTCTGGATCGGGGAAGGTAAAAAATATGTGAAGACAGACGTGATCCAGCCGCTGGTGATCCTGAACGCCCCGCCCACCCATTTTGACATCATCGACGGTGAGGTGTACGATATCAATTCCTGCTACAACGCAAATCTGGCCAACTGCGGGCATAAGGCCACCTATTTCAAGGCAGATACGGAGACCAAAATGGTCAATACCCAGGTCTACAGTAACTGGGGCGTCAGTGCGGGTTTGAAACTGGGGGCTTCGGCCTACGGGATCGGTGTGGAAGCACATATGAAGGCCACCTACGGGGAGAAATTTTCTAAAACCCAGAGTATGGCGAAAACTGTCAGGATCAGCAGCCAGATATCGGCCAGCGGCGACGACCTGATCTACGCCACGGTATGTGACTATGAGGTCTGGGAATACCCGGTCTATGCAGAGAATAATGCATTGAACGGTTATATTGTCGCGCTGGTACCCACTCTCACAGAGAACCGGTGGTTCCCCAGCAAGGAGCGCAGCGCCACGGGCTATATCCCGCGGCATGAGGTCGGGAACATCCTGTCCTATACCCCCTATAATGATCTGAACAATCCCGATCAGGCAGAGATCCTGCGGGGATCCTATCTGAACGGAAGTACGGACCTGAACGAAAGCACCGATGCAACCTTCGAAGTGAATCTAAACAATACTTTTTCGGAGGAAGAATCGCGCACGACCGAGATCGGCCTGGAAGTGGGAGGCAAGATCGGCGGCTACGGGATTGAAGTGGAGGGCACCGCCAGCTATGGGATGGGTTCCGTATCAACACACACCACCACGGTTGACGAAGAAATTGATATCAAGGTCCATTTCGGGCCCATCGACAGGGGACTGGGCGAAACGAATTTCAACGTGACTCCCTACGTTTATTGGGCGACCAACGGCGCCCTGGTGGTGGATTATGCTGCCAGGGCCATCCTTCCCTCCCAGGGCGGTACGGCCACCTGGTGGAGCAGTGTTTATGGAACAGAGCAGGATCCTGCCCTTATTCTCCCGTGGCGGCTGGATCCTGAAAAGGGACTTGCCCTGCAGGACCAGGAGCGGCGGAGACAGACCAAATCCATCAGCCTGAGCCCGTCCGAACCCTCTACAGGAGATACCGTTACCATCAAAGCGCTGGTAAATAATTTCAGCCTGATCGAAACAGAGGGACCGGTCCCCGTGAGCTTTTACCTGGGTGATCCCGGGAATGGAGGTTTCCTCATAACGGGATTGAACGGGGAAAGCGTGGTAACGACCCCCGGAAAGATCCCCGCCCAGGGTGCATTGAATGCCAGTTTGCAGTGGAAGGTCCCCGGGGGATTACAGGCTTTCCCGCGCATTTATGCGGTGATTGATCCCGCGGACGATATGCATGAGATACACGAGGACAACAACATCGGGTGGCGGGTGATAGGCAAGTCTGAATTCACGACCGGAGTGGAGGAGCGCCCGCCCATTGAGCACTCGCGTAACGGTGAATATATGACAAAAAGCTATCCCAATCCATTCAGCGGATCCTTCACCATCACCTACGAAAACACCCTGCCCGGTCCAGTTTCGCTGCAGGTGTACGATTCCAGGGGAAGACTTGTCTACAGCAGGGGAGAAGAGCATCAATCAGCAGGTATGCATACAATGGAGGTGAGCGGTACGCAGCTTCCCCCCGAAGTATACTATTACCATTTCTCCAACGGAAATGTGACCGAAACCCGCAAAATCGTGAAACATTAACAGGATTAATTTCCCGCGTAAATTTTCGGCATTTTCCCGGCTTGTAAGAACCGTCCGGTATGTGCAAAAAAAATGCATATCTTGCCTGCTGTTATCCCTAAGACCCAGAGTCCAATGAAAAGAGCAATCGTAAATGTATCCGGCACGGCGGGGATCCTGTTTGTGCTGCTGGCTGTTTCTATCTCCTGTAAAACTTCAACGGAAGCAACGGGCGACCTGTCTGCGGACACGCTCAAACTGGCCGATCAGCGTATGCTGGCTTACGTGGAAGAGGAGAAGCTGCCCTGTGTTTCCACCCTGGTGATAAAGGACGGGGAAGTGGCTCACCGGTCTGTATTCGGTTATGCGAACATAGAGGAAGGAAGGCAGCTTGGCGAAGATGCGATTTTCCGGATCTATTCCATGTCCAAACCCATCACGGCTGCCGCACTGATGATCCTCTATGATGAAGGGAAATTCAAGCTGGATGATCCGGTGGAAAAGTATATTCCCGAATTCGAAGACACCAAAGTGTGGGTGGACGGAGAACTGGTTGACCAGCAGGAACCCTTCACGGTCAGGCACCTGCTGACCCATACGGCCGGGTTCTGTTATGGCTTTGAACAGTCCCACGTGGACTCCCTATACAACCACGCCAGGCCAGGAGGAATATGGAATTCAAAAACATTGAAAGAAATGGTCGCATTTGTGGCCGGTCTCCCGCTGAAGCATCAGCCGGGTACCACCTGGGAATATTCCATCTCCATCGATGTGGCAGGCTACCTGGTGGAAGTGCTTTCGGGTTTGCCTTTCGATGGATTCCTGGAGACCAGGTTGTTCGGTCCGATCGGCATGAAAGATACGGGTTTCGAGGTCCCGGAAGAGGACTTCGGCCGGTTGGCCATGATCTATACCCCCGACAGGGAAACCGGGAAACTCACGCCTGTGGAGAATATGACAAATGATGTGAAAAAACAGGTAACGTTGTTCTCAGGCGGTGGCGGACTGGTCTCCACCATCGATGATTACGGCAGGTTCGGGCAGATGCTTCTAAATGGCGGCGGACTGGATGGCGTGCGTGTACTGGAGGAAACCACTGTGAAACTGATCATGAGCGATCAGATGCCTGCAGGTGTCACCTACCAGGATGGTTTAGATTACGGGCTCGGGGGAGATGTGGTGCTTGAAACAGGTGAATACGGCTGGTCAGGAGCAGCATCCACCGATTTTTCGGCAGATCCTAAAAACAACCTGGTAGTACTTGCATTCACGCAATACACTCCATTCATGGGGGTTCCTTTTGCTGAAGAGTACCAGAAGTTCGTCAGAAGTGCATTGCCATCAGCACCCTGATCCCTGAGGCTTCTGGCGCCTCAGAAAGTATTTGATCCAGCGAGCCAAGGGTTTCATAATTCCAGTTCGAGTTTCTTCCGGCCCGCTTTCCGGGAATGATATGCAATGGTCATACTTCCTTTCCCGGAGACCAGGAATTCGTATTCCACGTGTCCGAACCCAGGCACCTGAGTAAACTGGACTTCGGGTTTATACTCCTTGTAGGATACCCGGTCCCGGTACCTGTCTTGTATCTCTCCTCCTGCCACAACCTGGATATGGCTGCCTTCAACAGTGATGATATCTTTGGGATACAACCCGCTTTTCAACGATCTGTCGGTCATGGAAGGCATGGCTTTGCTGTTGGTCAGCCTGATCCTCAAACGGTACAGATCGCCGGAGATTTTTTCTTTTTCATAGAGGTCCATCTTGATTTCGGGGGTCTGTTCAGCGGTGAACAGGACCGCGCTGGCCACCCTGTGCACTTCATCCTGCAGCATGAAGGGATGCGGCAGGCGGGAGCTCAGCTTGGACCAGCCCCCGATCTCTATTTCCCCGTACACGGGATGGTCGTAAGATTCCCATTCCTTATAGAGTTCTCCCTGTACCACGTTATCGTTGAACTTCAGCAGTTCCTTTTGCTGTTCTGTATTTTCGCGGAAATATCCCTGTTCATTCCCCGCCTGTTCACTCCCGTGGGGACGGTAGGTCTGGGATTCCCGCATGAACATTTCACCCACCAGGCTGTAGGAGCCCAGCAGGTTATCGGTAAAGCTTGTAAAATCCCCGTATGTGGAATAGAGGTCCTTCCAGACCACCAGATAACGGTATCCGGGAATGATGGATTCGGAGTGCTGTCCCAGGTAGTCATACACGGCCAGGTCGCCCCGGCTGAATTCTCCCCCTGACCTGGTTCCGGGACCCCTGAGGATCATCCCCCCGCTGTTATGGAAAGCCCATACCATGATGATATTCGGCCGTTCAAGCAGGAATTCTCCGATCGCCCTGATGCCGGAACCGGAAAATGGATAATTTCCGGATCCGTTTTGCACGTACCGGGGTGCCCAGTTGTACCCCCAGTTCCGGTTTGGGTCCACGTATCCTTCCGCATCCTCATTCACCTGTCCGTCCCCGTCATTATCGATCCCTTCCTGACCGAGCAGGGTGTATGCTCCCTGTTCGCCTGGCCGCACTCTGACCATCACCCTGGGATCTTCGGGGTCCAGCCTGTAATTGCCATTGGGATCTTTTTTCCTCATCTGGCAGATATTCCCGTCCCCGTCCATGTCATCGGGAAAATCCTCGTCGAAAAGCCCGTCCCTGTCGTCATCTACGGGGATCCGCAATCCGCGGTTGGTGCTGGGGGTATTGGGATCATTGAAAAAGTGGTACCTGCCGTCCACGTTCACGCACGGAATGATATAAAATACATTTTTATCCACCAGTTCGGTGATCTTCTCATTCTGTCCGTATTTCGTCAGCAGCATGTTGGCCAGGTACAGGCACACCTCGCCTGCCTGGATCTCGTTACCGTGAATGTTCCCGTCCACGTATACTCCCGGTTTTTCCGAGTGGTCCCCGGTTTCGGGATTGTGGATGGTGATGGCCCATATCTCCCTTTGCTCCTCGCTTTTTCCTACTACCTCGATTTCAGAAAGTTCGGGAAATGCTTCGTGAAGTTTCTGCATTGCCTCCACAAGCTGCTCATAATCGTAATACCTGTCGAACCGCAGGGGGATGGTAATCTGCGGATCAGCGGCAAAGGCCTTGCCGGTTGACAGTCCGGGGAAGATACCCGGAGCGGTGCTCAGAGCGATAATGAACAGGGTGCTGTATGCAAAGAACCTGCTATTTTGAGGGATGTGAATTTTTTTCATTGTGGTTATCCTCCAATGTTTACGGTTGTCTGATCACTGCCTGCGGATTTGCTGGTGAGGCTGACCAGGATATCGGTTTTTTTCTCCGCACGGACCAGCCAGGTCAGTTTTTTCCGGGAATTGCCCTTCAGGTCAGCCACGGGGGTTCGCGGGTAGCCTGACAGCAGGGTATATCCTTTGCCTTCCAGAAGCACCACGGCAGGTGCGGGTTGCCGGTTCCTCCTGCCCATGGCGGTGGGGAAGGGGAGGAAGGACGCATTTTCCACCCATACCTCCAGCTGGTAAACACCGGCTCCCTTTGGGGTGACCCTGGTCTCATATATCCCGAGGGAAGGGAGCCTCTCCGACAGCTTAAAGATCCAGGGAAGATGAAGGTCCAGGATGGAATCCGTGATGGAGCAGGGAGGGGTGGTTGCCGTAAAGGGGACGAATCCCCCGATCTCCAATTCTCCCAGCTGGGGATGTTCGAATTTTTCCCACTGGACGAATCCCTTACCACCCAGTGCCTTGTCCGAATAGTCCAGCATCGCTTTTTCCTTCGGGTTGGCTTTCTCCTCTGGATTTGCGTCCTCCCCATCTTTTCCCTTTTTGGGCATCTGTTTCACCATGGCTGCCAGTTGTGCCGGATCTGTCTGTCCACCCTTCACGCTGGCCATGACTTCTTTGGCTGAAAATTGTTCCGGAACGCAGGCTTCTTCCATGAATGCGGCGATTTTTTCTTCCCCCAGGGCGAGAAATTCTTCTGAAGTCATTTTTTCAAGCTGCTCCGGACTTAAACCGCTGCCTTCCTTTTCCTCCCGGGCAGGTTTGGGAACAGACCAGAGATCCATGCTGAACACCGGTACGCCCAGGTGATAATAACACCAGAGCTCAAAGGACCCATCCCTTGCCCTGTCTGGATCAAACCGTTCCTCTTTGGCATTCTTTTCCTCCAGGTACTTCCTGTAGTCCTCGCTAAGCAGGTTGTAGAAAGCCAGGTCCTCTTCCATCGGGTTGATGGCCGCTCCCAGACCCAGAAAGCCCGCCACCATTGATTCGTCCACGGTCACTCCCTCTGGCACCATGGGCTGGACAAGTGCAATGATCTCTTCCATGGAATAGGTCCGGCCGGGATCCGCCCCGAACATCTCCGCGTAACGCTCAGGGATCTCGATCCGGGTCAGGTCCACTTCCCCCCTCCGGCCTCCCCTGGGCGGGGTGTGGCAGAAATTGGTAGCACCAAACGCGAAGGTCATGGCAATTTCGGGATGGACATATGCAAATTCAAGAATGGCCCTGCCTTCGGGTGACGATCCCGGATAGAGTCCGCTTTCCGGATCAAATGCCTTGAAAAGGTGAGGAAAATTGATGTTCACATTGGTTCCACCCGGACCGTCCTCGTTATATTTTCCGTCACCATCCGCATCCAGGCCTTCATCAAATATCCTGTAGATCCCCTGTTCCCCTTTTACGGGATCGGCCCTGCGCATGAGACGGGGATCGTCTTTCACCTGGATCCACTCGCCTTCCGGGTGAATGATGCGCATTTTGGTGATGTAGCCGTCCCCGTTCAGGTCATTGAATCCGTCCTCATCGGTTGCCTCATCCCGGTCATCGTTGTGCGGGGATGCATTGCGGGTGTTCTCGAAGAGGGGATCGCGGAAGTAGCTGTAAAGTGCATCCGGATTGCCCGCAGGAACAATATACCAGGTTCTGTTTGCGTAGGTCCCGGGATCGTCCAGGATCCTTTCCGCAAGACTCAGTGCTGCCAGGCTTGCCAGGGGCCGGTTCCCCTCCAGGTTCCCCACCACCAGGATGGCGGGATTTGTTTTTTCTCCGGAGGCAACCTCCTTCCCTATTTCAAGGAGCAAGACCTCATTATTGCCCGGCGAGGTGGTCAGCAGATTCAGCTCACTGAAAGCCGGATTGGACCGTTGCAGTGCACGCAGCGACCGGTTGATCTGAGCGGGATCGGGATACTTGTCCTGTTGCGCGCGGACCGGTGTGAATCCACTCATGAACAGAACACTTATGAACAGGTAAACAACCGGAACCAGATGTCCGAAGATGTTTTTCATGGATTTGAATTTTACACTGAAATAAATGAACCCCTTAAAATAAGACTATTTCCAGGGAATCCTGCAGAAAATGACACAAAATATGGATTGCCTTTCGCTTTAGGTTGGAGGTGCTCGGCACAGATCTGTGTGTAACATACAATTGACCACGCGACATTCAGATCAGTTCATATTAATACATTGAAAAACAAATATATATGACTATAAATAATTTATTGGCACGCAATTTGACTTATGTGAGATGAAGAAAGGGTTCTTCAATAATAATGAAAGCAATGAAAAAATTAACAGCCATATCGATCCTCGCAGTTCTGACAGCCGGGATGACCTTAGTCGGGGCACAGGACTGGCCTGAGGAATACCTGGGTTTACCGGGAGACAACCTGAATCTTTATGCCGTCATGGACCTGTTCCAGGGATCCGAGACGCTTGAGGGCTTTGAAAGGAGCCTGAATGATCAGAATACCCTGATCAACAATCTTGATCTCAATGGGGATCGCCTGATCGATTATATCACGGTTACTGACTATATGGACGGTGATGTCCATTCAATTGTGCTGAGGGCAGTACTGGACCGCAATGAATACCAGGATGTGGCTGTATTTATCGTGGAACGCCTGCGTAATGGAGCTGTGCGGATCCAGCTGATCGGAGACGAGGCACTGTACGGGAAGAATTACATTGTGGAGCCCATTTATGCAGAAACACCCAATCCCGGATATACCGGGAACCAGGTCCGCAGGGAAAACGTGAACGTGGTCACCACCAGCTATTATGAAATTGCATACTGGCCTGTGATCAGCTACATCTATCTTCCGGATTACGTGGTCTGGCGCTCCTCCTGGTACTGGGGTTACTATCCATCATACTGGAATCCCTGGAGCCCTTACTACTGGCACTACTATTACGGGTATCATTACAGCTGGCACCACCATTACCACAAACATTACCGTCACTGGAATCATCACCGGTATGCAGGATATAATGATTACTATTACAGCAGAATACGGGTTTATTCCCCGACAGTGGTCGTCAACATCAACAAAGGGAATTACAGCAAAACCTATTCACGTCCTGAGCTGAGGCGTGAGGGCGAAGCACTCTACACGAGGGTACGGGCCACCCGTGAAACACCGACTGTGAGCCGCAGCTCTGCCACCACCCGGAGCGAGACCAGGACTTCTGCCCCGTCGGTGACCAACAGGAGCGAGACCAGGACCTCTGCCCCGTCGGTGACCAACCGGAGCGAGACCAGGACCTCTGCCCCGTCGGTGACCAACCGGAGCGAGACCAGGACATCCACGCCAACGGTGACCACCCGGAGCGAGACCAGAACTTCTGCCCCGTCGGTGACCACCCGGAGCGAGACCAGGACATCCACGCCAACGGTGACCACCCGGAGCGAGACCAGGACATCCACTCCAACGGTGACCACCCGGAGCGAGCCCAGGACCTCCGCCCCGTCGGTGACCAACCGGAGCGAGACCAGGACATCCACGCCAACGGTGACCACCCGGAGCGAGACCAGGACCTCTGCCCCCGCTGTAACCAACAGGACTGAGCGGAGCTCGGTTTCCACCCCCGCCCCCGCCCGCAGTTCCGGGTCTCATACCCCCAGCGGGACCAATACCCGGACCGCTCCGTCCACAGAGACACGGTCACCCCGCCGTTAATCCGGGTTCAATTATATTCCGTGTTCGCACAAAACGGATGACCGGGAGCTCAGGAAAGCCTGAAGCTCCCGGTTTTTTTATTCAAATGTGGCTGGCAGGGGTTCGCCGTACACCGCGTCCCGGATTTCAATGGGATCGAGCTCAATCTTCCCGGTTACCAGCCTGGGAAGATTGTAGTTGGCGATCAGCCTGTCATACATGGAAGGATCCTTCTGCGGCAGCGCAAAAGGGGCATGGGCATTTCCGTTCTCGTCAAAATAGGCAATGTGGGGACGTGACAGCACACCGTCCATTCTTTTGCTGCTGAATACCAGCCACCGGCCGTTGGAGGACCATGAGGGGTGGCTCTCGGCGAATTCGCTGTTCAGTGAAAGTTTCCTGAATGCATTCGTTTCCAGGTTCATGGCATAAAGGTCGCTGCCCTTGTGAAAGATCGTGAAATAGCCGAAATCGCTCATGGTGCAGACCAGGAATTTTCCGTTCGGGGAGACCGAGGGGTGGGAAATGCTCATCCCCGTCGAATCCGCGTTCAGAACCATTTCCGCCTCACCCCACAAATCCCATTCTGTGTCGTACGAAATGCGCATCAGACTGTATCTGGCATGCAACAGGCTTTCCTCATCCCCGGTATTGGCTTCCGGGGCGCGGATGAAATACAGGTACCTACCGTCTGCCGACCAGGCAGGCATGTTCTCGCGCATCTCCGTGGAGATGCGGGGAGAGGTGGTTACCGTGTTGTGCTCCACATCATACACCATCAGGTCTGAAACCCTGTCGGCCACATCCACCACTTTGTTCAGCCGGGTGGTCAGATGGGGACTGATCTTCCCGGTTGAAAAAGCGATATGCTTCCCATCGGGATGCCACGCAGGGTAGATCCCGGCGGACATGGTGCCGGATGAGCGCGTATCGATCTTTGAAAGCCGGTCTTCGCGCCATATCAGGGTGCCTGGCTGGATGATCCGGAAGTGGATCATCATGCGGGAAGGATCGTTACCGGCAAAGGAATGGCAGTTCATGCAACCCTGACCTGTGGTGCGATTTTCAATCAGGGGACTTTCCTCGAAACTGGTCAGGTTGCGCTGGTATATTCCCATCCTGCGCCAGTTGAGGTACACGGTATGGACGATCCTGTATGCCAGGTAAGGATCTATGGGATCGGCAGAGATGTGATGCGTAATGGTGGGATACCCGGTCCACTGTTTCTTATTCCGGGACCAGATATTCACAGAGAGGGTGTTCCCCTGGTTTCCGGCGAGCATCTCCTGCCATTTGTCCAACGGGATCCTGATGGTGGATGAGCGCTGGCTGATCACGATCGTTTCGCTTTCGCCCGCCGAGATTTCCACCCTGAACTTCGTGCCCGGTTCACGGATGATGAAATTAAGGGGGGCAATGTTGGGCGGGATGGTGAGATCGTAATACGCGGGGAAGATATCCGCCACGGTATCTGCTTCAGGGGCATGATCCACACGGTCTGCGCACCCTGAAAGCATGATCAGCCCTGCCAGGCTCAGCCACAGGGGCAGGAAACTCCCCATTCCGGTCCGGGTGGGATTCATCTTATATGGGGGATTCTTCATACGCAGGATAAATGATCTCGGGTTTCATGACCCGCGGAAACACGAAATGAAGGTAATACATATAGGTTCTACCCATCTCCCAGTAAAGAACATTCCTGGCCATTCTTCCTTTGCCCTCATACTGCCGGAGTGTTTGATTGAATTGTTCGAACCGGGCCCGGGTGGCGTGACTGATCGCATATTTTTCTTCCACCGGGATATCATGCAGTTCGCCGTACATCAGGACCGCCTCTTCAAAGATATCCACGGGTGCGGTGAAAAACCGGTCTGCTCTATCGTACATCTCCAGGAACCGCTCCAGCCGGGAATCCAGGAGGTAATACAGCATCAGGTATTCGTATGCCCGCCTGTTATTTTCGTTGGCTTCCAGGAGTTCACGGAACCTTTCGTCTATCAGGGGGCTCAGCTCCTTCCCTGCCGGGATGAAGCTTCTTTTTTCCATGATCTCCGGGTGAGCGCTTACGAGCGAGGTATCCTGCACACAAGGGGTGTATTCCTTCACGAATTTTCTGTTTATGAGCCCTTTGTTCAGAATATGAAGGCATCTCGCCGCTGCCCTGTATTCTCCGGTAACCAGGTGGACCTTCACAAGGAGCCGCAGTGCCCGGGGACTGTAAGGGTAATATACCAGGGAGGTATGGGCCCAGTGCCTGGCCTCGCTGATATATCCCAGGTCGTAATAGAAATCAGCCGCTATGAAAGACATCTCCAGGGAAAATTCCGCGTCCGGATAAAGCGCATCTGTCCCCGATATCTGCAGGAAATTGAAAAAATTTTCCATCAGTGTCCCTGCTTTTGCAATGGCCAGATTGTGATTCAAATTGGCGGCAAAACTGTATGCTTCAACAGATGTGGCAGCCCTGGCAGCCCTGGCTGCATGGCCGTGGTAGCAGTGATAATCGCTTGCCACGATATTCCTTGCATCTTTACGGTAGGATGCAACGTGACCGAAAACAGTAACTGCGAGGAGGAAGATTCCGGCCACGGCCGCACCCGCTGCTACCGGAATGGCCTTCCTCATGAGGCTGGCAATGATCAATAAAACCGGTACCGACAGCAGCCAGGCGTAAAAGACCCATGACGGCTCATAGGCCATGAAGTATAGTCTGGGGGGAAATAAAAAGAAATACCTGTGCTCCGGGGGAATCGGAAAGATAAAAGCTTCGGCAGCCAGTGGGACCAGGAAGGCGAAACCTGCTATATAAAAAGCATTCAGCAAGCTTTCCCAGATGCGGAATTTCATGGAAAGAAGCAGTGCAATGACAGAAAAGAGCAACAGGTAACCGCTTCCGCAGCAATAATATACCATTGCGGCACCGGCACTGTACAGTACCGGCATGATCGCGGGATTATTGCCTTTTTTGGCCGGGAGCTGTGCAATAAGCAAAACGATCAGTACGGATGTGATCACCGAAAAAGGCAGATTGTAGTTGTTGGCCATGAGGATGGCAAGTGCCGGGGGGACAAGCGCCCAGAGCCGGTTCAGCCTGCTGCGGTGGATCGTGTTCATCAGTTCGAAGGTCAGCCACCAGATTGCCAGTGCAATGCACATAAATACGATGGAACCCGGGAGCCTGATGTAAAAGGACTGCATGAACAGGCTGGCCATCAGCTCTGAAAAACCACCCGGATAGGTCAGATAATGAGCCAGATAGTCCGGTGCGATAAGGAAGGAAGGCTGCAGGTGGTGGAAATAGAAATCAGGCCGGACCACGATGACCAGGTATGAAAATACCAGGAGCATGTACACACCCGGTACGATCCTGTAGAGAATTCCTGGAGGTTTGTGGCCCAAGGTTGAAATTTTTATTCAGTTTACGGACATTCAAAAATAGAAAATGATTCAGAATTGCATATATTTAATTACTTTTCCATAGAGATATCGACCTATGAGGCAGGTTACAGCGGTACGGATAACCGGTTACACCGGATTTATGCTTATCATGGTCTACCTGTTCTGGTATCTCAGGCAGGTGGATCTTTCCCTGGTTTATTACTGGCAGCAGTCCGTCCCCCTTCCCTTTGCGGAATATCTTCCAACACCCGGGGGTGTGTCCGGTTATCTGGGGGACTGGTTCCTGGAAACGCTGACCGGACCCCTGAAGGGAAGGATCTGTGTGATCCTGCTCGTTGGTGTTGTATTCTTCTCCCTTCATTTGATTTTCAGGCGCCTGAAGGATTCTCCGCTGTTTTACTTTCTGCTGCTGGCGGCACTGATCCCTTTCATCATGATTTTTGCGCACTACAGGCTTCCGGCCGGACTGATCCTGAGCCTTGCCACCGGTTTCCTGCTTTCGGCGGTCCATAGCCTGTATGCGCCACGGAACCATGGAATCCGCGCAGCATACAATTTCCTTTTTGCCGTGCTGGTTTACATGGCCACGGGAGCGGCAGGCCTGATCATCCTGGTGCAGGCGGTGATCATTCGGGCAATTATTTCGAAGAATTACATGGCGCTGCTCACGGCCATTCCCGTGCTGGTCGTTCCCCTGGTGTACCTTCCATTCGATGGTTCGGTAACCATCAAGCAGGCATATCTCGGTTCGTTTCTTATCTCAAAATACAGTGAGCTGGCGGTAACGGTCTATTTCAGTCTCTTCTCGCCGCTTCTGATCCTTCTGCTTTACAAAGGGCTTGATCCTGTATTGTCGCGGTCCGGCCGGAAATGGATGTTCCTGGTGTACGGAACCGGGATCGTGGTGGTGCTGGCCACCCTGTTCTTCGCATCACGGGCAGCGATCAATGAAGAGGAACGTGAGGTTTTCCGCATATACCAGGCCGCTTTTCAGAAGGATTGGCAGGAGGTGATCCGGCTCACCAGCGGGAGGCCGTATCTCAACCAGCTGGTGCAGTACGAAGTCAACAAGGCCTTGTACCACACCGGGCGACTGCTGGATGACATGTTCCTGTATCCCCAGCGATACGCAGAGAAGGCGCTTTTCCTGGAAGGCAACGCCTCCAGCCGGATTGCCATTCATATGATCAGCTTTTACTATGACATGGGCTTTGCCAATGAGGCGAGGCACTGGGCCAACGAGGCACATGTTGGGCTGATGCGGCATCCGGTGGTGCTTAAGAACCTGGCCATGACCTATCTTGCCATGGGCTACGACGAGGCTGCGCGTAAATACCTGCGCATTCTTTCGGGTTCAGGGCTCCACAGGGACTGGGCCGGGCAGGTACTTCAGATGATTGAGAACGGTACGGCCGGCGATGATCCGGAGATCCGCAGATTTGCGCATAATAACCCGGGAACCGACTTTTTTGCCGGGACCGGTAACCCGACCAGTAAACTCAAAGCCTTTTACCTGAACAATCCGGACAACCAGATGGCATTTGAGTTCCTGATAGCAAGCTATCTTCTGCAGCACAGGCTGGGAGATGTGATCAGTTATCTCCCGGTTTTCAGGGAACTTGGCTATGCAAAGCTCCCTCAATCAGTGGAGGAAGCGATCCTGGTATATGTAACCAGGAGCCGGGAGCAATCGGTTCCCATGGCCGGATACCGTGTCAGCCAAAAGGCATGGGAGGAATTCCAGGATTTCAGCCGCCTTGTGGCGAGTACCGGCGACAGGGATGAAAAGATCAACAAGGCTTCCAAATACGGAAGCACCTACTGCTTTTACATCTTATTCAACAGCCCGTATGCATCGAAATAAAATCATATCACGCCTCCTGGTGTGGCTGTGCTGCATGTTGCTTGCCGTGGCCTGCGGCCCTTCACCCGGTGAATTTGAACAGGCCGCAGAACCGCTGGAGATATACCCCGATTATACCGCCGTGATCATTCCTCCGAACATTGCACCGATGAATTTTCATATTGAGAACCGGGGGACCGCTTTCCTGGCAGAAATCGCAGGCGAAAACGGGAGGAAGATCCGTGTAAGAAGCAAAACGGGAAACATTCAGATCCCCGGGAGAGCCTGGAAGAAATTGCTTGAA
>Ga0209205_1000052_pt1 | contig 30685 bp, 24 predicted proteins | sample ZodSprso05mmetaG_FD_184133 | JGI IMG/M metagenome (GOLD analysis project Ga0209205, IMG submission 184133) | Hot spring sediment microbial communities from Zodletone spring, Oklahoma to study Microbial Dark Matter (Phase II) - Zodletone Spring... ... | reverse complement strand
CTGCATATTTCCTCGGAGGTTTGGAACAACGGGACCAGACCGAAGCGTTTCGAGGTCCGCTACGATGTCCTGGATCCCGGGGGCCGTGTGGTGGCCGATGGCAAAAGTGCCGGAATTCTCGGGTCCGGCGCCAGGGATACGATCTCACAGACCATCCGGGTGAGGGCTCCCCTGCTGTGGTCACCCGCCGATCCCGTGCTCTATACGGTCCGGTGTAGCCTGACGGAAAGGAACAAGGTGTCCGACCAGGTGTCGGTCATCCACGGGTTCCGTAAGGCGGAATTCGATCCCGGGAGGGGATTTGTGCTCAACGGCGAAAAGTTCATTTTGAAGGGAGTCTGCCTGCACCACGACGGCGGAGCACTGGGAGCCGCAGTCCCCCTCGAAACCTGGAAAAGAAGGTTCGCCGTGCTGAAGGAGCTGGGTGTGAATGCCATCCGCTTTGCCCACAACCCGCATGCTCCCGGGGTGCTGGACCTGTGCGACAGGATGGGATTCCTGGTCATCGATGAAATGTATGACAAATGGGAACTGACATGGAACGAATACGGGCAGCTCACGCGGTTTGCGGAGACCTGGGAGACCGACCTGTCCAACTTCATCAAACGCGACCGGAACCATCCATCGGTGATCCTCTGGAGTTTGGGCAATGAGGTGGTGGAGCAACTTGAAGATCCTGCCAGGGGAATAGCATGGTACGACAGCCTGAGCAGGGTGGTGCATTCCCTGGATCCCACCCGGATGGTTACCTGTGCCCTGCATCCGGGGTACCCGGAGCGGGGCAATGAAGTGCCCTCCCCGATGATGCACCTGTCCCCCGTTGTCTCCTACAATTACAGGAGTGATTCCTTCCCCGCATGGCATGAAAAATACCCCGACCTGGTTTTTATTGCCGCCGAGACCAAACCTTACGCAACCTTCCGAAAGAAGGATTACCAGGAGATCGGCTTCGCCGACAACTCCTGGAATGACATGGAACCTTTCGTGGCGGGACAATTCATCTGGACCGGCATCGATTACCTGGGCGAATCCATGGGGTGGCCCGACAGGGGATTCCGGAACGGACTGCTGGAAACGACAGGGTTCGTCAAGCCTTACACATGGTACATTGCCAGCCGCTACAGGGAGGATCCCATGGTGAAGCTGACCGTGAAGGATTCCGTCCTGGCCGATTCACTGAACCGGCTGAAAAGCTGGCAGACCAGCTGGGCGGGAGCACCGCTTGCCGATCACTGGTCTTTCGCACATGACGGCTCCCTGAAAGAAATCGTGGTATTCACCAACTGTGAGCGGGTGGAGCTGTACCTGAACAACCGTCCCGTTGATACGCTTTTTACCGGTTCGTTCAGCGACGGGGTGATCAGGAAAAAGATCCGTTTCGAGCCGGGTACACTGGTGGCCCGAGCCTTTTTTGAAGATGAACAGGGAAAGCCCGGGAAGGTTTCGGATACCCTGCGCACATCGGCCGCCGCCTATGCGCTGGCCATGCACCCTGACGGGCCGGACGGGGCGGGTAACCCGCGGCTGGTCCATATCACCACGAAAGTGGTGGACGGTGACGGGATCCTTGATCCCCACAGCCGGCACCTGGTCAATTACCATCTGGACGGTCCCGGTAAGATCCGGGCGATCGATAACGGCGATATGTCCGACCACACTCCTTACGGGGCAACCTCGAAGGAGGTCCGCCGAGGAAAGCAGCTGCTGATCCTCCAGGCGGGCAGTGAACCCGGCGATCTGATCATCAATGCCAGTGCAGAGGGACTGAAGCCGGCCACGGTGAAAATCAAGACCCGGGAATGACCTTCCCGTTCTTCAGCCTGTACCGCTTCATGGAATTCTGTTCCATGTCCAGGTCCTCGATCATGAATTCATGTTCCGGGAATGACGCGCTTGCCGATATGATTTTTGCAATCACCGGTTCGCTTTCCTCCAGCACAATGGTGGCCGAATAGACCGCGTCTGACCTGGGATGGAATACATAATCGGTATAATGCTCCATGCCGAAGGTATGGTGCACTTCGTTCTGCAACTCCTCTTCGAGGACATCAACAGATTGAATGGTCAGTGTTTGCATGAATTTATTTTCTGCCTGATTTGATCCCGACGATGACGGTGGAGCCGGTCCCCGACTCACTCTCGATCTTCATCCATCCATAGTTGGACTGAATGATCTCGTTGCATATCTTCAGACCCAGTCCCGATCCCCGCTCCCCCTGTGTGCCCCTGGTGGACACATAGGCCTCCTCGCCGAGGAGCTTGTTTTTGATCACGTCGGGAATGCCTATCCCCGTGTCTCTGATGGAAATGAGCACCTCCCCTTTCTGCCTTTTGGAGGAAATGTAGATGTGCCCCTTGTCGGGTGTGAATTTGATGGCATTGCTGAGCAGGTTCCGGATGACCACATACATCTGGTCCCTGTCCGCTTCCACAAAATGCTCCTCGCTCACATAAACCTCCACCTTCAGTTTTTTCTCCCGGATTCCGATACTTACCAGTTCCAGGCTTTCATCAATGAGCGGTTTCAATTTGAATTTGACCGGGTTGGCCTTCAGTTTCCCGGTCTGGGACCTTCCCCATACCAGCAGGTTATCCAGGAGATTGTAGGTAATGGAGGAGGAACTCGTGACCATCCTGAGCAGCTCTTCCCGTTCCCGGACGGACATATCCTTGTTTTCCATGATCATTTCCAGGGCCTGCTTGATATAGCCTATGGGTGCCCTCACATCGTGCCCGATGATGGCGAACAGCCGGTTCCTTGCATTCATGGCATCCACCAGTTCCCGGTTGCTCGTCTCGAGTTTCTTTTTTTGTTTTTCAAGCTGTTTTGAAACGGATTGCAACGCTGTGGTGCGCTCCTCCACGAGCTCCTCCAGGTTGTTCCGGATCTGGTCCACTTCCTGGGCCAGCCTCATGGACTTCACCTGCAGGCGGTTGGACTTATCGGCGAAAATAAAGGCATAGATCACCAGGTAGACGAACATGGCATACTGGAAAATATACGGGGTATCCAGCAGTTCAATTTCGTTGAGCATGTCATTGAGCGTGCCCACGAACAGAATGAACAATCCGATGGCAAATACGGGGGCATGGCTCCTTCCGCGGATCCAGGCAAGTATGACCACGTAGAGGAACAGTGCACTGACCAGAATGAAATAACCGAAAAAATAAGGCAGTGAATAGGAGAAGAGACTGATGGGTGTTACCACCACCAGGGCGATGAACAACACCGCAGTCCAAATCAAAGGTCTGAAAACCTTCTCCGGGAACTCAATGGGGAAGAGTGCGCGGATCATCAGGATGAAAAAAGGGGCAAAGAAATAAATATTCAGAAGATCCAGTCTTGCCGAGGTGAGCCCGTTGATATTGAGCGATTCGATTACAGGTGGTTCGTGAATGACCAGGATACGGAAAACCATGAGCAGACAAAGCATCGAGAAGTGAAGCCGGTAATCTTCGGAGCGGATCAGGTAAAGCCCCAGGAAATAGATCCCGACGATCAGGAATGCCCCCATCAGAAAATGTCCCCTGAAAAGCTCTTTCTGCCGGAGTGTCTGCATCTGTTCCGGTAAACCCATTGTGAGTCCCCCCACGATACCGCTCAATCTGTGCTCGAAATTGGAAACCCGCACCAGCAGTTCCAGCCGGGAATCATTCACCGAGCTCGTGACCAGGGGTTCCCGGAACTCCATCACGCTCTGGTACTTGTTCACTCCCGGAAATCCCAGATATTTGAAAGCCTTCCCGTTGAGGAAATATGCGGACGCGGAGTAGACTTCGTCTATCCTGAAGGCCACCGCATCCACATTTTCGGGAAGCCTGATGATGAGCCTGTAAGTGGCGAAACCGTACCGTGTCACCTCCGGGTGCTCTTTCCTGAGCCTGTTCCAGGTTCCGGGTACACTGACATAAATCATCTCTCCCGAATCCCCTTCCACGGCCGGATTGAGCATCCGGTCCCAGTAAAATTCAAACTCGCCCCTGAGTTCCACAGGTCCGTCGGACATGAAGTTGTATCCGCGCAGGTCCATCTCCCCCCTGACAGCCACAGGAGGGTTCTGGGCGCAGCTGTCCTGCATGAAATAGAATACCAGGAAGAGCAGGTATGTCAGGGTTCCGGTTCTCATAGGGGAATTACCATGTTAAAGATAGGGATTTTTCTCTTTTCCCATCTGCTCCCGGCAAGAACCCCTGCTATTCAACTGGTAACACGGGTGAAAGGACATAACTGTATCCCATTGGTATTGCCCTCAGGGTATATTCGGCGTGGGGCCTGGCCCCCCATGCATTATCGCCCCCGACTCCCATCTGTCTCCAGTCCACGTTCAGAAACACCTCCTCCGATCTTTCCAGGTCGATGGTATGGGTCCCGTCCCGCTGCTCCCTGTCCAGTTGCTCCCTGGAATAATGGAGTGCCGAAAAATCAATGGTGGGCTGTCCCTTCACCTTCAGCCCGCAGCCCTGGCCGTCCTTCAGCACCAGCCAGCGGACTTCCGTGCGATTCCCGTTCTCCCCGGTGGAGATGTATGGAACATATTGTTCTTCTACCGTGCTCCGGTAATGACCTACCATGGCAGAATGGTTCCGGTCGATGTAGTTCTCGTGCGGACCACGGCCGAAATATTCCAGTGAATCCATTCTCCCGGGCAATACCATGCGCATGCCGAACCGGGGGACCTCGGGGAAACCGTTTTCCGAAGGCCGGAAGGAGGCCTGTACCAGGACCTCTCCCGCTCCGTTGAAATGGTAGGAAACGGTGTAGTTGGAACCGTTCTGCGGATGGATGTATTCCGCCAGGAGCATGGTATGGTCTCCGGTCTGGACCGGCACCAGGGTCTGGAGTGCAAGCTCATCCCCGAAATTGTGCCACATGGCACAACGTTCGGGCATTCCGTTCCCGAAATCATTTTCCGTGGGCGCCCTCCAGAATTCAGGCCGGGGACCCTCACGGATGAGGGACTTTCCTCCGGCCGCATAGGACACCATCCTGCCGTTGGTCCGGTCAAAGCAGATCTCCGCCACGGGTGTGATCACCCTGACCGAGTCCGGGGTTTCCAGGATCTCCACCCCCCTGTTGCTTCCGTCAGAAAATTTGCCCGGTTCGAAGGAGGAAATTGCTTCCGGTGTGAGGGCGAACTGCGCGGTGGCCACCACATGACCTTCAGGGATCATTCCCCCGGGGTTCCGGGTGACGGCCTCCAGGTTCAGGAAGTATTCCGTCTTTCTTTTTTCCATTCCCCTGGCAAGATCCAGGTCATATACCCCCGAGGCACCCGGGGCCAGGTCAGGGGCTTCGATGGTCCCCCGGCCGACGACCCTGCCCCCCGCTTCCAGCCTCCAGCGGATATCAAATTCATCCAGACCGGTAAAGTCATATTTGTTGGTGATCATCACCCTGTTCACGGTAAAAGGGACCGGTTCAAAACCGATGTACTGGTAAGCCCGCTTCACCTCGATCAGTCCGGGATGGATGCTGCGGTCGGGGAAGACCAGTCCGTTCAGACAGAAGGTGCCGTCGCTGGGCACATCCCCGGGCCCGAAGTCGCCCCCGTAGACCCAGTATTTTTCACCCGCATCGGTATACCTGGTCAGTCCCTGGTCAACCCAGTCCCAGATGAACCCTCCCTGGAGCTGTTCATACTTCTCATACACGTCCCAGAAGTCCATGAGATTCCCGGTGCTGTTGCCCATGGCGTGGGCGTATTCACACTGGATCAGCGGTTTATCGGGATGGCTTTCCACGTACCTGATCATGGAGTGGATGGGTGCGTACATGGGACAGAAAATATCTGTGTTCCTTCCGCTTTCCGCCCGTTCATACTGGACGGGCCTGGTCCGGTCGCGCTGCTTCACCCAGTCATAGGTGGCATCGAAGCAGACCCCGTCGCCGGCTTCGTTACCCAGCGACCAGATGATCACCGAGGGATGATTCTTGTCCCGCTCCACCATCCTGATGGTCCGGTCCAGGTGGGATTTCACAAACAACGGGTTGTTGCCCAGGGTCCGGTCGGGCCGGTAACCCATTCCGTGGGATTCGATATTGGCCTCATCGATCACATAGAGCCCGTAGCGGTCACACAGTTCGTACCACTTGGGGTCATTGGGGTAATGACTGGTCCGCACCGCGTTGATGTTGTGTTTTTTCATCAGCTCGATGTCCCTGCGCATCATTTCCTCGCTCACCACGTGCCCCTCATCCGGGTCATGTTCATGCCGGTTGACTCCTTTGAGCAGCACGGCTTTGCCGTTGACCAGCAGCTGTCCGTACCGGATCTCCGAGGTCCTGAAACCCACCCTGGAAGAAAGGTACTCCAGCGGTTTCCCGTTTCCGTCCTTCAGGCTGACCACCAGTGTATAAAGATCCGGGGTCTCGGCTGACCACGGCCGGACTTCCCCGGGCATGCCGGAAAAACCGGTCTGGTATATTTTTTCGCCACCGAAAGTGAATGATTCCGCCGAGGTCCAAACCGGACTTTGCACCTGGTTGGGAGCGAACAGCATGACCTCCAGGGTATAATTGCCGTCCGCCGATTCAGTAAGGTCCCGAAGCTCCACCTGCAGGTCCAGGAGCCCTTCCGAATAATCACCTGTCAGGCCTGCTTTGCAGAAAAGATCGTGCACATACTGCCGCGGCCTTGCCTCCAGGTATACCTCTCTTTCGATGCCGCTGATGCGCCAGAAATCCTGGCACTCAAGCCATGAGCCGTCAGACCACCGGTATACTTCCACCGCCAGCAGGTTGTCGCCCTCCTTCAGGTAGGGAGTGATCCGGAATTCGGCGGGAGTTTTGCTGCCCTGGCTGTAACCCACCTTCTCCCCGTTGATCCAGAGGTAAAAAGCGGATTTAACCGCGCCGAAATGAAGGAACACTTCTTTTCCCGACCAGGAGGCAGGTACGCTGAAATGTCTCCGGTAGGAACCCACAGGGTTATGGTCTGTGGGAACCTCGGGCGGCCGGGGGTCGGAGGTCCATTCGTAGGGAATGTTCACGTAGATGGGCACCCCGTATCCCTGCAGTTCCCAGTTGGAGGGAACCCGGATGTCGTCCCATTTTCTGTCCCGGAATCCGGGCCTGTAAAAATCCTCCGGCCTGGAAGCGGGATTGGGAGACCAGTGGAACTTCCAGGTCCCGTTCAGAGAGATGAAGTTGGGAGAATTGTGCATTTCCCCGGCCAGTGCCGCATCCGGGGATCCATAGGAGAACCTGGTGGCATGGGGATCTTCCCGGTTGACACCCACCACACCGGGATCCTGCCACTCTGGCAGGGTTTGCCCGTAAGCGGCAGTTGCGACAAGAGGGAGAGACAACAGAAGGACGAATATGGCTTTTATCATGACAGAAAGTAATTGTTGGTTGTATCAGGCATATTTTTAACCCCACAGTGATTCGGGGTATGTCCCCCTGTCGACCAGGGTCCGGATCATTTGCAATACCCTGGGCTTGTCTTCCTGGTAGGTTACCCCGAACCAGGACTCGGGTGTATGCAGGACGGACATCCGTGCCTCGCCCGTACCGATCAGGTGATCCACCACGGAAGGAATGTAGAGTTCGGCTTTCGGATCACGGATGTGCTCCCGGATAAAGCGCCTGAAGTATTCCTCCACATGGCCGAAGAAGCCGGGGGTGAAACCGAACAGGTTCATGGAGACCACATCCCCGGGATTCAGCGGGTGCACCGACCCGTCCTCGTCCTCGTATACGATGCTGCCATCCCTGGAAAACACTTTTGTCCTTTCCACCATTCCCGTGAGAAATCCCCGGTCGTCCACCTGGCAGATCCCCCGTGCCACGGAACCATGTTCGGATACGGTCTTCTGAAGCTCAAATCCGACCATACAGTACTGTCCCGGTTCCTCTGCCGCTGTATCTGTGAGAAAGTCATGGATGATCCGGTAAGATTCCCTTCCGTAGAAATCGTCGGCATTGATCACCGCAAATGGTTCTTTGATGGCATTTCTGGCCATGAGCACGGCATGGGCCGTCCCCCATGGCTTCACACGCTCTTCCGGAAGTGTGAATCCCTCCGGAATATCGCTGACGGCCTGGATGACATAGTCCACATGCACGTCTTTGGGGAACTTATGGATATAACTGGACCTGAATTCCTCCTCCATCACGGGGGAGATCACAAACACGACCCTGCCAAAGCCCGCCTTCAGGGCATCATAGATGGAATAATCGGTGATCGTCTCACCCGACGGACCGAAGGAATCGACCTGTTTCATCCCTCCATAGCGGCTGCCTATACCGGCAGCAAGCACCAAAAGTGTAGGTTTCATAAAGAATGATTCGTGGTTGGTTTTTCGTGAAGTAAATGTACTTATCCGCCTTTATCTTTCCAAACAACTGTCTCCTGTAAAAGCCGCCAAAAATGTTTTGCTTATTTCAGGAAAAGACTATTTTTAAGCACAAATCACCCTGCCATGAACCAGAAAACGAAAGAGACTCCCGGTTATGTCATTCCCCTGATTATTGTGGGAGTCATGTTCTTTGTCATGGGTTTCGGAGTGGGTATCAGCGGATTCCTGATACCGGCCCTGAAGTCCGCCTTCAGTCTGACCACCGGTCAGTCCTATCTCGTTACCGCAGCCATTTTTTCGGCCTTTGTGATCTTCGGCCGGCCCACCGGATGGGTGATCAAGAAGATCGGATACCGCCGGTCCATGGTGCTGGCATTTCTGATCATGGCACTGGGTATGTGGATGTTCGTACCCTCATCCAGGGCGGTGAGTTTTCCGCTTTTCCTGGTGGCCCTTTTTGTTCAGGGGATCGGAAATACCCTGCTCCAGGGTTCTGTGAATCCCTACATAACCATCCTCGGTCCGGAAAACACCGCGGCAGTCCGGCTGAGCCTGATGGGGATCATGAACAAACTGGCATGGTGGATCGCGCCTGTGTTCCTGGCCATCTTTATCGACCTGAAAGATGTCCGCATCGACGATGTGGTACTGCCCTTTTACATCGTTACGGGCATCCTCCTTGTGCTGAGCATATTTATTTATTTCGCCCCCCTGCCCGAGGTATCGGCAGCAGGCGAAGATGATGAGGAAGCTCCCGAATCATCCTATGCCAAAGGAAAAACCAGCGTTCTGCAGTTCCCCCATCTCCTGCTGGGGGTACTCGCACTGTTCCTGTATGTGGGGATCGAAACCCTTCCCATGGCTTCCGTGATCGATTTTGCCAGGGCGGCATTCGGGGATGTACCCAACCTGGAGTCCTATTCCAAGTTCGTTACCCTCGGCATGGTGCTGGGATACATTTTCGTAGTGATTGCCATCCCGCGGTTCGTTACCCAGAAGAAAGCGCTGATCGGATTCGCAGGGCTCGGTATCCTGGCCTCGCTGTTGTTGATCTACCTGCCACCGAGACTGGCATTCTTTGCCATCCTGCTGGCCACCTTTTCCAATGCGCTGATGTGGCCGGCCATCTGGCCACTTGCCATCAAGGACCTGGGAAAGTTCACCAAAGCGGGTGCATCCCTGCTGGTCATGGCCATCGTGGGCGGGGCGATCATTCCGCTGATCTTCGGTTTCATCGTGGATGCGATCAAAACCGGCGAGGAAGCGCTGGTGGCGGATTACCAGGCTGCATACTGGGTAATGGTTCCCTGTTACCTGTTCATCCTCTATTTTGCCGCATGGGGACATAAAGTCAGATCCCGGTCATGACAGGCACAAACCGGATCTATATCGGCGTCGATATCGGGGGCACATCCATTGTGGCGGCCAGGTTTTCGGAAAGCGGGATCCTGGACCGGCACGAGGTCCCCACCGGTTCAAAGCGGCCCGCAGGGGAGATCATGGAATCGCTCTACGAAGCCATTGACCGGGTAATCACCGGGGAAGTGGCCGGGATCGGGATCGGTATGCCCGGGTACATGGACACACAGACAGGAGAGATCCTGCTGATCAACAATATCCCGTCTTTCAATGGATTTGCAGTGAAGCCGGGTGTGGAAAAAAGATACGGTCTGCCTGTTTTCCAGAACAACGACGCCAGCTGCTTTGCCCTGGGGGAAGCTTATTTCGGCGCAGGGAAAGAATTCAGCCACATGGTGGGGATCACACTGGGCACGGGACTTGGAGGCGGTATCATCATCGACCGGAAGATCCATACCGGCCTGATCGGAGGTGCCGGTGAGCTGGGATGTGTGCCCTTCAGGGAAGGAATCGTGGAGGATTACTGCAGCAATTCATTTTTTGTCAGTAAATACCACAAAGAAGGCCTCGATCTGTATCACCTGGCAAAGAAAGGCGACAGGGAAGCCCTGGCAGCATTTGATGAACTGGGAACGAACATCGGTGAACTGATCAATCTCACCATTTATATCCTCGCACCGGAAGCCTTTGTGATCGGGGGGTCCGTGGCCGGGGCCTGGGAATTCCTGGAAGGGCCCATCAGGAAGGAGGTGGCGCGTTTCCCCGTGGCACTCATCAGTAAGAAAATAAAGATCGTACGCGCACAGCTGGACAATGCCGGACTTTACGGAGCAGCTGCACTCTGTATCTCGCAAATGTAAAACAGCATGACACCGGAAGAAATCGCACAACAATTCGTAACAGAAGGGACCATTACAGGGGTGCAGCCACACGGCGGCGGGCACATCAATGACAGCTACCGCATGGTGAACGGGTCGGATGACAGTCCCGATTACCTGCTGCAGCGGATCAATCATTATGTATTCAAAGATGTGCCCCTGCTGATGAAGAATATATCCCTCGTCACGCATCACATTGCTTCCGTGCTGGAGGAGCGGGGAATGGAAGACCTGAACCGCAGGTCCCTGATAATTATTCCTACCGGGGAGGGCGCCCCCTATTTCCGGGTCGGGGAACCGGAGGAAAGTTACTGGCGGGTCTTTAATTTTATTGAGGACCACCAGGTCTTTGAAAGGGCGCCGGATGCTGATATCGCCTTCGAAGGGGCCCGGATGTTCGGAGACTTTACCCGGATGCTTTCAAGCCTGGATTCCTCCGCCCTGGGTGAAATTATCCCGAAATTCCACAACCTGAAATGGAGGATCTCCAACCTGATGAAAAGCATCGGGGAGGACAGTGCCGGCCGGGTAAAATATGTGCAGGACGAGATCCGGTATGTACAGGCGAGCGTCCCCCTGATGAGCACCATCCAGGAACTGGGCGAGAAGGGATCCATCCCCCTGCGGGTGACCCATAATGACACGAAGATCAACAACGTGCTATTTGACAGAAACCGCAAAGGCCTGTGTGTCATCGACCTGGATACGGTAATGCCGGGGTACGTGCACTACGATTTCGGAGACGGGATCAGGACCTTTACCAACACGGGAGAAGAGGATGACGAAGACCTGGACCGGATCCGGATGGACATGAAAATGTACCGCGCATTTGCGGAAGGTTTCCTGGAATCGACACGGGATACCCTCACACCGGCGGAACTGGATACCCTGGTGTATGCGGGCCTGCTCTTTCCCTTTATCATGGGAGTCAGGTTCCTTACCGACTACCTGGCGGGAGATGTATATTACAAGATCAAATATGATGAGCACAACCTGGTGAGGGCCAGGGCTCAGCTGAAACTGGCCAGGGAGGGTGAGGCCAGGATGGAGGAATGCAGGCAACTCATCCGGAAACTGGCCTGACCCAAACTGGACTGCGGTGCAAATGATTCCTTCCAAAATACTGATTGTCCCCAGGGTCATGAGCTCCGTGTTTGCCATGACCGCGGCCGGGATCATGCAGGAGGGGGATTCGCTGGATAGCCGGAACTGGGTCGGGGCGGAAGGGATCGGGGTCCGTTTTCTTATCTCCCATGACGGATCGGCCATCGACCTGCAATTTTTTGTGGAAGAGCCCCAGGTCAGGGCCACGCATACCGGGTTCAACGATCCTGTGTACCAGGACAGCTGTGTGGAATTTTTCATTGCTTTTGCGGGAGAAAAAGGACATTACTACAATTTTGAGTTCAACTGTATCGGGACCGTGCTGGGAGCGTACGGGAAAGACCGCCACGAAAGAGACCGGATCCACGGATCGATATTATCGAAGATCATCACCCGTCCTTCCCTGGGGAAAAAACCATTCGGCGTAAGGGAAGGGCCGGTCACGTGGAAGCTCTCCATCAGGCTGCCGGCAGGTGTTTTCATCCACAGCCATATTGACGATCTGACAGGAAGTCAGGCTACCGGAAATTTCTATAAATGCGGGGACCTGCTGGACAGGCCCCATTACCTTTCCTGGCAGCCCGTCAGGACACCTGAACCGGATTTCCACCAGCCCCGGTTTTTTGGCAAACTGCTGTTCAGGTAGAAGATCAAGAAAATATGTAAATTGGCATAGTTTATGTTCATCAAATCCCGAATAGGATGAAAAAACTTACACATATCCGGCTTTTCGTTCCGGCAGTTTTGCTAATCTATGCCTTTACCGGATGCGTATCCGAACCGGTCCCTTCATTTACGGCCGATCAGACCACCATCACCGAGGGAGGGACCGTACAGTTCACGGACCAGTCCACGAACAACCCGGCCACCTGGTTATGGAACTTCGAAGGTGCCACTCCTTCAGCCTCGAAAGAACAGAATCCGTTGGTCAGCTACGCCAGAGAAGGTGAATATTCTGTTTCCCTTGAGGTCCGGAACCGCGGTGGTTCGAATCTGATCACCAAACACAACTATATAACGGTCAAGGCTCCTACGACTGATTTGATTTTCAGGAACAAAACCTATACAGAAGTCCTGATCACCCTTGGCGGTATAGAGAAAAACATTCCCGCTGGTCAGGAGGTGACCTATCATGAAGTGGTGGGAAAAAGTGTGACTTTCAATGCAGAAACATCGGGAACCACAGCCGAAGGTTCTATCCTGGGCGTTGAACTTGGCTGGTCCTTTTCCATTGAACTGAACGGGGGGGTCGTTACCCAGGACCTGAATGTGGGCACTGATTTCTTTTTCCTGTACATTACCAATAACGGCACCCATGTACTGAGTCCCCTGGAAATCAATGACGGGTCTGCCGAGATCCATACCGAGAACGTTTCGGTTCCCGCCGATGGAGTAAAATACCAGATCGGATATTACCACGCCTGGGAAGAAACCCAGGTAAGGGGATACTATGAGGATGATCCTGAATACTGCACATACTGGAATCATAATGAACATTTCTTTTTTCCCAATTCGATTAACCAGTGTGTAAATCTTTCAAATTCCTTTAAAAAATCAGCCTGGACGGGCGCGGTGAGATCAACTGGCGGTGTTGAAGCCGGTCACCTGTTGCCCGCAGGGCCATATATGCCTGAAGCAGTGCCCGTGGAGGGAGTTATCCAGTATTTTGCAAAAAGACGATGATGAAAAAAAGAGGGCTGAGGAGATACAGGTTTTATTTGATCGCAGGAATCGCGTTGGTGGCAGGTGTGGTCCTGTTGCTGAACAAGGTGCTGGTCGCGGGCCTTGTCATTGTTGGCATCGGCGTACTGGTTTTCGCCCTCTGGGAGTTTCTGTTGAAACAGAAGGAAAGCGAAATTGACCTGCTGAACAGCGAGATCCAGCGCATGAAAAGTGAGAATCAATCCCTGAAGCAGGATGTGGACGAACTCTCCAACCGGAAGCTCAACATCACCGAGGTCCATGAAATCATGGATCTGGGACTGATCGAAGTGGATACCAGTTTTAAAAGAACGGTGAACAAAAGCTTCAGGGTGGATGACAAGCATGTTCAGTTCATCGGGGTGCTCAATGTAGATTTTGTGGCGAAATACGGGGTGGACATCCGGAAACTGAAATACAAGATCGATGAAGAGCGGCAGGAAATCAGCATTGCCAATGCTGATCCCCAGTTCCTGTCCTTCTCCAAAAGGAACTGCACTTGGGAAATTGCTGAGATACTGGAATATAACAAACCTTTCTTCAGGGCGAAACGATGGAACACAAATCCCAAGCTCGATAAGCTGGCAGCCCAGATCAAGGAGGAGATCCGGATGAATACGGAAAAAGAAACAGAGAACGGACCGGCAGAACTGAACTGGGTGCTCTGGCCGCTGAGGAGACATGTGGAGATGGCCCTTGAACTGATCCTGGGAACCAAAGGCTATAAGATCAGGCTCACAGAACTGGACAGCGGAGACTACAAACCTTTGAACCCCCATGCGGAGGAAACACCCAGGCTGAAGGAATCCAACCGGCAGACGACCTGAAAAAGCGCAACCGCTTACCTGGAATCGAACCTGGCAATTTCCTTTTTTCCCAGCTCCTCTTTCATCCGGCGGACCCTGCTGTCATGCCGGACGCCTGTAAAACCTGAAATGACTTCCATCGGAATATCCAGCGCTAGTGCATGGGCAATGAAAGTATTCACGGCAATCCCGGCTGTGATCCGCTCATGAAGAGGGACATCGGTCTCTCCGGCTTTCACCGGTTTTACCTTCCTGTTCAGGCCTGCTTCCATTGCGATCCGCTTCAGGTATTTATTCACGGTGATCACACTCATTGCCGGGAAAGCCGTATTATCCATGTAGTACCTGTGCTCATAACATCTGTATATCTCCCTGGAGTACCTGGTCAGAGGCAGTCTCCTGGACTGGCCCTTCGACCGTCTTACAATGACTGCGTCCTCTCCCACATCTTGCTTCTTCAGGTTCCTGAGCTCTGAAAACCGGATGCCCGTAAAGCACATGAAACAAAAGATATCCCGGATCCTGTCGGTTTTCCTGTTTCCCGATTGATAATGCAGGATCTTCATCAGTTCCTCCCACCGAAGGGACAGGACCTCTCCGGACGGACTCCCGGCAGGCTCCAGCATGCTGTAGAATTTCCGGTACTCCCGGTGGATGTTGTAGCCCTGCTCCGTGGCCCAGTTTAAAAACCAGACAAGAATGCCGACCTCATTGCGGATGGTCGCAGGACTGTATCCCTTCTTCCTGCAGAATGTTTGAAACCGCTCCAGAAAAGATCCGTTCATCTGTTGGAATGTGAGGCGGATCCCGGTCTCCTCTTCCATCGCCCGGAGATGGTTGTAAATGGTCCGGACTTTCCTGTATGTGGATGCACTCCAGCGGCTTACGCCCGACTCAAGAAACAGGAAAAAAACGTCGAAAAAACCCCGTGAAAACCGCGGCCTCAGCTCCAGGAACACATCCCTGAACCGCACGGGATCGGGACCCTCCCGCGATCCGGACAATGCCTTCCAGGTCAATTCGGCAGTCTCCACATGCACATCAAGCCAGGCGTTGGCTGCATGTGCGCCCGGGAATGTACTTCTGACGCGCTGCCGTTCGGGATCCCATCCATGAAAATCCACTCTCATACCCGTCCCGATCATCACCCTTTGCCCCCGGAATGAGGCACGCATGAATACAGGCCTCTCTCTGACCATCAGCTTCCCATCACCATCCTTCCTCCTTTCTATGTAAAACCGGACGTTCATGGGATTAAAATTACCAACAATCTGCCTGAGGATGGTCCCTTTTTATAAACAGTGTGTGGATCCGGCGATGCCTTTGAGCGCATTGTATGTGCTGAAATCGTAATTTTGACATATGAAAAGAGCCTTGAAGACCACGGAAGATGGATCACATACCTTCTATTCCGGTGATCTCGACGAACCTTACCACTCCATGTTCGGAGCCATCCGGGAATCGGAACATGTGTTTATCGGACAGGGCTTTCAGCGTGTCGGGAAATCTTCCTCTGCGGTCCTGGAGATCGGACTGGGGACCGGCCTCAACCTGTTGCTTACTTTCCGTGAAGCATTGAAACAGGATTCCGTCGTTTTCTACCATGCGGTTGAAAAATATCCCCTGACACCGGATGAATACCTGCTGCTGAACCATGAAGAAAAACTGGGGGATGTTCCGGCAGGCACCCTCCGCCGGATCCATGAAGCACCCTGGGAAACGCACTTCGCTCTTACGGAAAAGTTCAGCTTTTTCAAGGAGCGTGCTGATATCAGGTCCATGAATCCTTCCGTGAAATTCGACCTGGTATACTTCGACGCATTTGCTCCTGATAAGCAACCTGAAATGTGGACCCCGGAGATATTTTCCAGGCTGCACGGGATCATGCAGCCTGGTGGCATCTGGGTAAGCTACACATCGAAAGGCAGTGTGAAAAGAGACTTGGTCTCCTGCGGATTTGAGGTGAAAAAAGTGCCCGGTCCCCCTGGTAAAAAAGAAATGTTAACAGCAATCAGGAGATAATTGTGCGGTCTGTAATATTTCTTATATCTTCGCACTTCAATATTTTACAAAAAAACACAAATGAACAACAAACAAATTATCACGCTTGTAATTGTTGCGGTTGCAGCGCTGGCAGCCGGATATTTCATCGGCTCGGGAATGAATAGAATCAAATCTGAACGTCAGATATCGCTTAAAAATGACGCTGACTCGCTGAGTTATTTCCTCGGATTGAATCTGGGCTATGACCTGGATGCAGCTCCTTTCGATGCAGATGTGAAATTGATCTCATCGGGGATGAGTCAGGTGATGGATAATACATCCAGCTATGACCAGATGACTGCCCAGACCGTTTTCAGGCAGCTCCAGATATCTCTGTCCCAGAAAGAAGCCGAGCGGGCTGAAAGCGAAGCCGTTGAAAACCTGGAAAAAGGAGCCGCTTTCCTGGAAGAGAACGCAAAAAAAGAAGGAGTGACCACCACTGAATCAGGATTGCAGTATGAAGTGATTACGCAGGGCAGCGGTCCGACACCCGCTGACACCTCCATAGTCACGGTTCATTATGAAGGAAGTTTGATTGACGGGACTGTTTTTGAAAGCAGCTTTGAAACCGGTGATTCTGTGACTTTTGCACTGGACGGAGTCATTCCGGGCTGGACAGAAGGCGTGCAGCTGATGCCTGTGGGATCCACCTACAAATTCTATTTACCTTCAAACCTGGCCTACGGGCCAAGTGCGCAGGGGCCCATTCCCGGAAATTCGGTTCTCGTTTTCAAGATCAAACTGCTGGATTTCGAATAGCATTTATGGCTATTGCCCATGCCGGGCACACCGCACTTAAAAAAGGCTGTCCACTTCTGGCGGACAGCCTTTTTTGTTGACCCGTAGATCTGGATTGAGGCTTCTTTCCTATCGAAAACAATCTTTATCGCACAAAAGTTATTTCAGAAAATCATTACTTTTGGCTGTTTGAATACCCTAATTGCATAAAGAACTTCCATGATGAGCTTCGAAATCAGTGGCCGCCTGGCAGAGAAATTCGAAACACAACAGGTCTCAGATCGGTTCCAGAAACGCGAATTCGTTCTGGAGATCAAGTCGTCCGGGACCAGCGGATTTGAATTCGTTGACCTGGTTAAATTCCAGGTAACGCAGGACAGATGTCTGCTACTGGACCAATTTGACATCGATGACAAGATCAAAGTTTCCTTCAATCTGAGAGGACGCCGATGGGAAAAGGATGGGCAGGTTTCCTATTTTACGAATCTGGAAGCCTGGCGCGTTGAAAAGCTGCAAACTGATTCAGGTGCTCCTCAAAGCGATACTCCTGCAGATGAACACATCCCGGATAATGACGCCCCTTTTCCTACCGCCCCGCCCGAAGATGGACCCGATATTGATGATCTGCCTTTTTGAAAAATTGAAAACAATAACAAACCCCTAATTGCAAAAGGCAGAAGTATCAAACCGGTTCCGTTGAATTACTCCCTCGGACGTTCCATCATCATCTTGTCGGCACTGCCTGTTCGATAATGCTTCGGAACCGCCGTTTTTACCGGAATCGTGAACTCGATGGTCGTACCCTTAAATGAGCTGTCCTTTACCAGTATCTCTCCCTTCATTGCCTCCACCAGTCCCCTGGCAAGTTTATAACCCAATCCGATTGTATCGGTGGTATTATACCAGTCCTCTTCTTTGTCAGTTTTTTCAAAGACCTTCCTGGCTCTCTCCTGCAACAACATATTGCTGCTATCCTTGATGGTGAAAACCAGAGTATTTTTTTCAGAAAACGATGCGCCAATTTCAATGACCCCTTTCTCGGTCTGAGCAAGGGAATTTTCGATCAGGCAGCTCAGAATTCGCGACAGGCGCTGCTTGTCGGCGATGATCCTGGCCTGCTTGAATGCGTCACGCACATTCAACAACAGTGCCACCCTCTCCCTGTTTGCCCTGTATCTGTCCAGGTTATACGTGTCGTAAATCGACCTGAGCATCGGGTAGATACCGAATTCCTCCTCCCTCAGCTCGATATTGCCTGTTTCAATCAGAGTCAGGTCAATCAGGTTGTCCATTAAATTTAAGAGCGAAGTACTGTTCCTGGTGATATGGTTGATGTATGCCTCCCGCTGCTCGCCATCCACATCGTCTTCACCCAGCAGGTGAGAGAACCCAATAATGGCATTCATCGGGGTCCTGATCTCATGCGAAATATTGGAAAGGAATCTGGTCTTGATCCTGGTCCCGTCAGACTGGAACTGTTTCAAGTTCTCTTCCAGCCAGGCAACTTTCTGTTCAAGTTGCCGGGTGTATTCCAACAGATCGTTATATTCAGGTTGTTCATTCATCTCCCACAATCATTCAACAGTACATTAAAGATCAACAGTACATTAAAGATCAACAGTAAAATAATGAGCGACTAGCGTTGCATCCTTTTCAGGATCTTGGTTGCATCATCCTTGTAATAATGGTTTGCGGAAGATGCGATCATGGCCAGTTGTCTCCTGGCACGATCAGTCTGATCCATGGCAAGGAGACATCCTGCAAGGTACCATTCAGCCTGCTGGATGAACAAGTTGTCGTTGTGCTCGATCACTCTTGTAAATGATTCACTCGCATCCACATACTTGTTCAGTTCCATGTTGGAAATACCTTTGTAGAAGTCCGCTTCCACTTTGTCTGTACTGATCTCCAGCACTTCATTAAACCAACCGATGGCTTCCTCAAAATTTCCATTCAGATAAGCCGCTTCCGCTTTGCTCATAAGCAGTTTGGTCACATCGTTGTCGATGGAACGGTTGGTCAGTACCAGTTCATAGGGTTTCATATACTTCACGAACAGATCGCTGTTCGACAGCGGCCGTCCAAGTATCGTTGCAAGACCTATCGCGATCAGCAAAGCAACTGCTGCTGATGCCGCATAATGCCATGGCCTTGTAAAGCGTAAAACTTTACGCCCTCCGTCAGAGCGCCTCGTTTCTTCCCGCAGATCGTTCAACTGGGCCCGGAAATCCAATACCTCGGTATCGGAAATGGCTTCATCCACCTCTTGATAAAGGTTCAGATCCGCCATCAGATCCGGACTGGCGTTGAGCTCCTGCTCGAACCTGGCCAACTCTTTGTCTGAGAGCTGGTTGTCCAGGTACTTTTGCAAAATGTGCCTGTCCTGTTTCATATCATTACATATTTAATTGGTTACAAGGATTCAGGTATCCCGAACAACCACCACCGGTTGTCCTGTCTGGAACCTGTACTCCCTGGTAATCGCATGCACGTCAGCATGCTCTCCAGAGTTCACGTACTTCAATGTACGCTCTGATACCGGGACTCCCTTTTCAGTTTATCCCTCCGCTCAAAGTTGGGGTGTACTTATTTCACCCTCTCAACTTCACGGTATCAATATGTCTTGCGATCCAACGATCGTCTTATAATCAGATCAAATCTTCCTGGAAACTTTTTTATCTCCTGGGGGGATTCAACACATCACTAACTGGATCATGCGTTGTTGTTCCACCTTTTAAGAAATTCAGTTCTTTTTCCTGGATCCTGTCTTTCTGAAACAAATCAAATCTTACAGTTTTCATGACTTTTGCAATTAAGGGTTTAACTTCCGTTTGTTGATTGTTTTCAACTGTTAATTCCAAATTGCATCAAAACGTTACCCGGATTTTTAAAGTTTTTTTATTCGAACTTGGAAAAAATAACGCAACTTCATGAATATCTGTCTATTACAAATGAAAATTTTTTACTGCCTCAAAAGATTTTTTGTATCCTAATCTGATATTTCTTTCATTTACATATTATTTCCTGACATGCAAGGAAGATTGAATAAGATCCTTCTTTTTTTATCCTGTGTCGGCTTATTTGCGTGTGTAACCAAAGCTGTCTCTCAGGAGAATGAACATTTGCGAGATTTAATTCACGAATATGGGTATAAGGGATGGTACAATGTGGAATACAATATAAATCTCGACACCGCCGAGTATTACCTTAAGAAAGCCCTGGATCTCCAGTATGCCAACTATATCGTACTGGATGACCGGGTAGCCACAAATCACGTAAGCCTGGCTTCAGTATACAGGAGGTTATATAACAACAGTGAAGCCCTCAAACACCTGAATCGGGCAGAAGAAATCCTGAATAGGTATGACCCCAACAGTTATCTATTCGGCAATATATATAACAATAAGGGAAATATTATTTCAACAACTAATGATGTATACCGTACAAAAGAGTATTATGAGTACGCGCTCGATTTTTTATCCGATCACGGATACCAGAACACCACCAATTTTTCCCATATATTTTCCAACTACATCAAACTTCTGTTTGAACTTGAAGAATTTGAGCTGGCAGAACAGCAACTCGCTATGATAAACATCAACACTCTAAATTTGAATCAAAATACAGAGTTCCGATTCCATATCATTAATGCCACCACCTATTCTAAACTTGGGAGATATGAGTTAGCGATTGCTCATTATGATGATGCTTTTAAAATTCTTAACGAACAAAATATTAATGAATATAGTAATAATGCAATAACGTATTATTATCACACGATTGACTTTTACATTTTGTATGAGGAATACGACAAAGCGCTTGAACAGTGCTCAGAAGCTTTATCATTCATCGAATCGCTGGACCCTCACTCAACGAAAAATAAGACCATCTATCAAACAAATACCCTCTATCGAGTTGCTACGATTCAACACAGAAAAAATAATTACGAAAGAGCAAACGAGATTGTCAACCGGGCAATCCGTAATCTGAATGATTTCTTTAAATTACTATCCTATCCTGATCCCGGAGAGAACGCTGCTATAAGGAATGAGTATGCCTCTGTTCTACCGGAGCTCTACATACTGAGAAGTCGTATTCTGTTCGACCAGTACAAAATTTCTACTCTCCTGGATGACCTGACTGCTTCTTATTCGTCATACCAGACGGCAATAGCAACATTGAATTCCCTGAAACTTTCCATGCAGAACGAAAACAGCAAAATTTTTGCTACTTCAGTTGTCCTAGAAGTTTACAACGAAGCCATTTACATTGCCAAGCTCCTGTATGAGAAGACTGGAGATATGGATTATCTGGAGAAGTCCTTTGAATTTGCCGAGAGCAGCAAGTCATTTGCGCTTTTCAGTGAGATCAAGAATATGGAAGCCATTGAGTTCTCCGACCTCCCCCATGAGGTGAAAGTGAAAGAGCAAAGCCTGATCGGTGAAATCCAGGGATATGAGGAGATGCTCTTCGAAGAACAGCTTTCGCCTGAGCCGGACAGCATCCTGGTCGCTTTCTATAAGGATAAGATATTTCATCTGAAAGATGACTATAACGACCTGCTGCAGGAAATTGAGCAGAATTACGCCAATTATTTTGAACTTAAATACAATCCGGAATTCATCTCGCTGAAGGAATTACAGAAGCGGTTGCCCTATAATGATGCATTGATTGAGTACGTGCTGAATGATACCTTGCTGATCACATACGTGATTGACAGAAAGGGAATCAATGTATTCTCTCAGGAGGTCGATCCTGATTTCTCGGATGAATGTATAGAATACTACAGAATCCTGTACAGGCAAAATTTCAGTAACGGGGTGCATGATAATTACCGGAGGTTTGTAACACTGGGCAGGAAATTTTACAGGATCCTTGTGGAACCCTGCCTGCAATATACTGATCGTAAAAATCTGACCATCGTTCCGGATGGGGCCATCACATACCTGCCATTCGAAGGCTTTATCACGCATGATGTGGATACCGAGTATATCAATTACCTGGTACTCCCCTATTTGATCAGGGATTTCTCTTTGGGCTATTCTCACTCATCCACGCTTTTATTCGCCGAAAGATTAAAAACGAAGTCGCCGGAAAATAAAGTGCTTGCATTTGCTCCGAAATACATCAACCCGCTGGATCAAATAGACAGCTCCTGGAACAGGCAGGCGGACCCGGACTTCCTGCTGCCGCTGCCGGGTATCCTGAAAGAAGTTCAGAGCATAGATGAGACAGTCCCGTCAAGGATTTTCCTGAATGAACAGGCCACGGAAGCCAATTTTAAGAAATACGCCCCTGACTACAACGTATTGCACCTGGCCATGCATACCATCATGGATGACGAACAGCCCCTTCAGTCTTTGCTCGCCTTTTCCAATGTGGAAGACAGCGATAGTGTAGAAGACAACAGGCTGTATGCCTACGAGATCTATAATATGAAACTGAATGCCCAGATGGCAGTGCTCAGTTCATGCAGCAGCGGATTTGGTAAAATGCAGAAGGGTGAAGGGATGATGAGCCTTGCCAGAGGATTCATTTATGCCGGATGTCCGTGTATTGTGATGACGCTCTGGCAGGTGTCCGATAAGTCCAGTTCGGAGTTGATGACATCTTTTTACCGGTATCTGAAGAAAGGCAGGAGCAAGCAGGAAGCGATGAGGCTTGCCAAAATAGACTATCTGGATGATGCAGATGATCTCACTTCCAATCCGTATTTCTGGTCGGGATTTGTGGTGGTGGGTGACGGAAGCCCTGTCTACCGGAAATCGGGACTCACTTACTGGTTGCTGGTCGTGGCTGTTTTCGCCGGTGCACTGTTATTGCTGCAATACAGAAGAGGCATAAAAAAGTAATCCCAATCTCATCCGAACAAGAATCAGTAACAAAGTTGTGTTTTACAGAGCTTTACCAAAAGGTCCCCGGTAAATAAAAACATTTCTTGCTTTTCCCGGTTATTACATATTTGATAAGATGACATCTAAAAGGATGGAGGGAATCATGAAATATTTTTTGACCGGTGGCACAGGATTTATCGGGGGCGCCCTTGCCAGGAAACTCAGGGATCACGGACACGAGGTTGTTGCCATTGCCCGTAATCCGGAAAAAGCAGAGGGATTGAGATCGCTGGGAGTCCGGGTCGTCAGAGGGGATATTACCGACAAAGAAAGCATGCGGGATGCCATGCAGGGATGTGACGGGATCTTCCATGTGGCCGGCTGGTACGAGATCGGGAAAAAAGACAAATCCCCGGGAAGAAAAATCAATGTGACAGGAACACGGAATGTGCTGGAGCTGATGCATGAACTGGGCATCCCAAGAGGTGTGTACACCAGCACCGTGGCCATCAACTCGGATACAAAGGGTGCCCTGCATGATGAATCCTACCGGCACAACGGCCCTTATATCACTGAATACGAAAGGACCAAGGCAAAAGCCCACCGCATTGCAGAAGACTTTATCAGGGATGGACTGCCGCTGGTCATCGTGATGCCCGGCCTTGTCTATGGTCCTGAAGGAACAAGCAACAGTGATGAAGCATTCCGATACTACCTCAGGAAAAAACTGCCCGTGATGCCAAAAATATCCGCCTACAACTGGTCCCACGTGGATGATGTAGTCCAGGCGCATCTGCTTGCCATGGAAAAAGCAAGTCCCGGTTCAACCTATATGATTACAGGGCCCGCCCATACCCTTTCGGAGGTTTTTGAAACCGCAGAAAAAATCACCGGGATCCGTAAGCCGCTGGCCATTCCTCCCTTCATGCTGAAAGTCATGGCCGTTTTTACAGGTATTGTTGAGAATCTGGTCCCAATTCCCGAGATGTACGCCCCGGAAGCATTGAGAGCCGAAGCCGGGGTTACCTACCTGGGCGACAATACAAAGGCCAGGAAGGAACTCGGATATGATCCCCGCCCACTCGAAGAAGGATTAAGGGAAACTTTGTTCTACGAACTGGAGCGAATGAAATCGTAATAGCTACTGTTTTCCCCATTAGGACACCCAGGCCGGATTTCACAGCGTGTTGACTGGGACTGTATCATCCCGCACCTGTTTCATTGGTAAGAACAATACTATCCTGGGTTATGGGACTTAAAGAGCTATTAACCGTTTCTTAAAATACCAGATCGTCTGTGGCAAGGATAAACCTTTTTACAGATTCCATCATGTAAGCCGCATCGGCTTCCAGGATCCCGGTGATGCACGTACTTTTCATTATGTGTTGTGCATGCGTGGTTATCTGCAGGATGCCAGGCTCAGAGCCAGTAAGCATATCGACTTTCATGGCGGTGAGATCCCTGATTTTTTTCACGATCAATGAGGGGTACTGAACGTTTTTCTGGTTTGTTGCGGATTCAATTCTCAAACAAGCGGTAATTCTCAGGCAGCCCTCGCTAATCGAAATGCTGAAGTCATTACGACCGGTGCTTATATGCAGTGTATTTTCCGAAAGCCAGAGCCATGCGTTCTTTGCGGTTCTATCGAGTTCCTCCCTGATGCAACGCATAACCTCTCTCAGGTCTGCGGCCGGTCGGCCGGCTATTGTTTCACAATGAACCAGTTCACCAATGTGAATATACCTGTGATAGAAACCTAACAATTCATTGTATTCGGTACAGGTTTCCGTGGCATATCCAATTTCCAGGGAATTGATATCAGAGCTTAGCAGCAAATTCATGGAAGTTACGATGCCGTATCTTTCATTCATGTAAAGCTTACAGTGCAGGTGAGGAATCTTTTTATACTCCAGTGCCAATCGATCCAGATCATGATAGGTTTCCTTGTTTTCATGGTCGTCCCTGACATATATCTCAGTAATAATTTTCCTGGCTTTCAATCCATTGACCTTATTAATGAACTTATACCATTTTAAAATCTTCATATAGGGAGATACGATGATGACCCTTTCATCACTCTCATCGAGCAATGTGAGAATGCTGGCCGAAATTTCGGATGGTTTGATCAGTTTCACTTGCGTTGCATGTTTTGGTCTGCTTATCTGATATTGAACTGCTTATCTGATATTGAACTGTTTAGAAATGATATTCCAAAATCTTTCGATGGAGTACCCGATCACACCATGGCCTCCGATCGATAACTTTCAGGCTTAGATCCCTGTCCGGATCAGCATCAACTGGGACGGAAAGAGAAAATCAATTATGATAAGACCTTTTCTGGTATATGGTGTATACAGGTCTGATGTCGACATTATGGACGAAAAAAAAATCAGGATGGATGTTTTTTATCCAGCTATTAACTATTTTTATGTTGTTTTGGATAATAAATATCCATGGACAGATATTTATTATCCAGTAAAGCACCGAAAATGTATAATAACCAGATAATTTATATCCCTTTACCCATGAAATGGAAAATTATTAAGCAGTTTGCAAGAAGAAATACGTTTGGTTTTACATTTCAGGAGGTGTTGAAGGAATTTCCTGAGAAGAACCCTGTTCATCTGGCCAGGGTACTTGCAGGCATGGTTGAGGAGGGTATGTTATTCAAAATAACCCGGGACAATTACCATATTATTCCTTTTAATGCGGATCCGGAAACCTATGTTCCAGATGGGCTTCAGGTCGCTAAATTCATCATGCAGAATAAGGAGTACTATATAGGGTATGCTTCTGCAATGAAGATCCATGGGCTGAAACTCCAAACTGGGGACAGGGAATATGTGGTCACTAATAAACAAATGAAGCCGGCCATCAGGAGTTTCGGGGGAATTACCTGTCAATTCATTCAGCATGATGCAACCCGGTTTTTCGGTTTCAGTAGCATCTGGATAAACCAGATTGATAAAGCGATGGTCAGTGATCTGGAGAAGACTATCGTTGATATTGCTACAAAACCCAACTTTTGTGGAGGTATCATTGAAGTTGGAAATGCCATTTTCAAGGCGAATGCCCGGATAGATCATGATAAGTTGTTGTATTTTCTCGCAAGGAACAGGAGCAAGTCAGCAAAGAAGAGATTCCTTTTCCTTACCGATTTGCTTGAGTTGGAATGGACTGCTGAACATGAAAGAATGATGGAAGAGTTGGGATCCGGAATCTCCCTTCTGGATCCGGCGGCACCGGATCAGGGAAGAAAGAGAACGAAATTTGGCTTGAAAATGAATGTGGATCCCATCGAGATTCAAAAGAAAATCCTTCATCGATAATTATCCTGTTGTTCAATTATCCTGTTGTTAGCATCCTTGGTTCCCGAATACACGATCGTAATCACTAAAACCAATGCAGCTATCCAGTCATGATCGGGCAGGTTTGTGCAGATTCGGAATGATGGTACAGCATGAGATTGCGGGCCGTCTGTGCATAAAGGTAATCTCTTTCGGATCCGAGAGGACCCGGTAGTCTCAGCCACACGCTGGCTTCACTGCGATTATGAATGTTCTGCACATGTATCGTCGGTCTCTTGCTCCTTTTCTCCCTGGTAATCATACTCACAGGGTAACGGAACACCCAGATACATCAAAATTAACAGGAACAGTTGCAGAACATCCATTCTGATTTGATAGCGTCTGTTATTTTCCTTATATTTGTTAATTCTTTATAAAGAATAATTCTTTTTTGGTAATAATTAATAATAATGAACCCGGAACAGTATACAGAAAATCTGAAGAGCAAGGGACTCAAAGTGACCCCGCAGCGACTTGCCGTACTGGATGCGGTTCATCATCTGAAAAACCACCCGACCACCGACAGAATTATAGAATATATCAGGAATACACATCCGAATATTGCATCGGGAACGGTCTATAAAGTGCTCGATGTACTGGTGGATAATCAGCTGCTGAGCAGGGTCAAGACAGAAAAAGATGTGATGAGGTACGATGCGCTTACGGAAAAACATCACCACCTGTACTGCACCGAATCGGAAGAGATCGAAGATTATGTGGACCAGGAATTGGATCTGGTTCTGAAAGATTATTTCAAAAAGAAAGAGATCCCCGGTTTTCGTGTGGAGGAGATCCGGCTTCAGATCAACGGAAAGTTCGTGGGAAAAAAGTGAAGCACAAGTAAACCAGTAAAACCAAAGTAAACCCGTAAAGCACAAGTAAACCCGTAAAACCTAAGTGAACCAGTGAAGCACAAGTGAACCAGTGAAGCACAAGTAAACCAGTGAAGCACAAGTAAACCAGTAAAACCAAAGTAAACCCGTAAAGCACAAGTAACCCAGTAAAACCTAAGTAAAACAGTGAAGCATAAGTAAACCAGTGAAGCATAAGTAAACCAGTGAAGCACAAGTAAACCAGTAAAACCAAAGTAAACCCGTAAAGCACAAGTAACCCAGTAAAACCTAAGTAAAACAGTGAAGCATAAGTAAACCATCGAAACAAACGAAATACAGCGTAGCTAACCTGATAAAATTTTGAACCATGAGTGAAAAGAAGAAAAAGAAACTGACCACCGCATCAGGCAGACCTTACTTTGAAGTCGAGGACAGCCTGACCGCAGGAAGGAGGGGGCCCATCCTGCTCCAGGATCACTTCCTGCATGAGAAACTGGCTCACTTCAACCGCGAAAGGATACCCGAAAGGGTGGTCCATGCGAAGGGAACCGGTGCTTTCGGGACTTTCCGGGTCACCGGTGACATTACCCGCTACACAAAGGCCAAATTGTTCAGCAAGGTGGGAAATGAATGCCGGGTTTTCGTAAGATTCTCCACAGTGGGAGGTGAAAGGGGAAGTGCAGATACGGAAAGGGATCCGAGGGGATTCGCCGTGAAATTTTATACCGGGGACGGGAACTGGGACCTGGTGGGGAACAACACCCCCGTATTCTTTATCAAGGATCCCAAGAAATTCCCGGATTTCATCCATACCCAGAAACGGGATCCCAAAACAAACCTGAAAAGTGCCAACATGTTGTGGGACTACTGGAGCCTGAATCCTGAAAGTCTGCACCAGGTGATGATCCTCTTCAGCAACAGGGGTACACCTGACGGTTACCGCCACATGAACGGATACGGGAGCCATACCTTCTCCATGATCAATGCAAAAAACGAGCGGGTATGGGTGAAGTTCCACTTCAAGACCATGCAGGGAAACAGGGGGCTCACTGGGGCCCGGGCAGAAGAACTCAGGGGTAAGGACCCGGATTATGCACAGCGCGACCTGGTTGCTGCCATTGAAAAGGGAGATTTCCCAAAATGGTCGCTCAAGATCCAGGTGATGACCGATGAACAGGCCGCAAAATTCAGGTGGAATCCCTTCGATATCACCAAGGTCTGGCCGCATTCGGATTATCCCCTGACCGAGGTGGGTGTGATGGAACTGAATGAACTTCCCCGCAACTATTTTGCGGATGTGGAGCAGGCAGCCTTTGCTCCTTCCCATGTGATCGACGGGATCGGCCTCTCTCCGGACAAGCTGCTGCAGGGACGTATTTCAGCCTATCCGGATGCCCACCGCTACAGGCTGGGGGCCAACTATGAACAGATCCCGGTGAACCGGCCGGTCGCTCCGGTCCACAACTATCAGCGGGACGGAATGATGCAGGTGGATGGGAACCAGGGTGACAATCCCAACTATTACCCCAACAGTTTTGATGACATCGAAGCCGACAGATCCTATAAGGAACCTGCATTCAGGCTGGACAGTGATATGGCCGATTCTTACGACAGGAACGAGCATGATGACGATCACTTCACGCAGCCGGGAGACCTGTTCCGCAAGGTAATGACCGAGGATGAAAGGGAGCATACGGTCATCAACATCGTTGGCTCCATGAAAGGTATCAGCGGACCAAAGAGAGACGAGATCATTCGGCGCCAGCTGGATCATTTCCGCAGGGCTGATAAGGAACTGGCGGAAAAAGTGGCGAAGGGACTGGATTTCAATTACTAACAAATATTTATACATTCTGAAAATTCACAATTATGGACGAACAAACAGTTTTCTCAATGCCGAGGATCGGTGATCCCGCTCCGGAATTCAAGGCGGTAACCACCCAGGGCAATATCAATTTCCCGTCAGATTATAAGGGTAGCTGGGCCATCCTTTTCAGTCACCCTGCGGATTTCACCCCGGTCTGCACATCCGAATTCATGGCTTTCGCTTCCCTGGAGAAGCAATTCAATGAAGCGAACTGCAAACTGGTGGGACTTTCCGTGGACGGGCTTTACAGCCATATTGCATGGCTGCGTACCATCAAGGAGAAGATCGAATACAAGGGGATGAAGGATATTGAGGTGAACTTCCCGCTGATCGAGGATATCAAGATGGACGTTGCCCGCAAATACGGCATGATCCAGCCCAATGAGGACACCACCAAGGCGGTCAGGGCCGTATTTTACGTGGATCCCAAGGGGATTATCCGTACCATTATCTACTACCCACTGAGCCTGGGCAGGAACTTCGACGAGCTTTACAGGGTGCTGATCGCACTTCAGACAGCCGACGCGTTCAACATTGCGACGCCGGCGGACTGGCGCCCGGGAGATGACGTCATTGTTCCGACAGCCGGTTCATGCGGTACTGCCAAGGAACGGATGGACTCCAAAGACCCGGATGTGCATTGCCTGGACTGGTTCTTCTGCCTGAAGAAACTGGACAAGGAGACGGTTCTTAAAAAAGTTCTGAAAAAATAGCCCGGCGGGTAAAAAGCAATGTTTGAAAAGCCGCATCGGTTCATAACGGTGCGGCTTTTTGTAACACCCGGGCCTATTCTTCGAACATGGCCCGGTAATCTGCATCCTCTTTGATCTTACCCACCAGGTATTCCTTGCAGAAGTGCCGGCGTTTGCGCACGTACCCTTCGCTCCTGAATCCAAGCTGACGGGCGATTTCCCTGGAAGAGATATCCTGTGCTGTGAGCCGCAGGATCTTCTGGCAGTCCTCAGGAATGATGGACAGCGTACGCTGGTAGATGGCCATCCTGAGATCCTTGTCCTGGACCGGTGAGGGCTCTTCAAACTCAATGCGTTCCTCCATATCCCGGTTCAGCGGATCGATCTCGATCTTCCTGATCTCACGGAGATGCTTCAGCCAGAGCAAACGGGAGATGGAATAGATGTAGGTACCGAAGCTTGCACTCAGGTCCAGTCCCGAATTCTCTTTCAGTTTGCGGAAAATAATGATCAGCGCTTCCTGAAAGATATCTTCTGCATCATTCTCTGAACCAGCATTGTTCAGGATCAGTTGTTTGACCGGGTTGAAGGAGTTTTTATACACATATTGGAGAACGCGGTTATCCCGTTTCTTAATTCCAGCAAGTATTTCATCATCCGATAACCGTTTCACCAATTGCGAGTTATATTTGCTGATCAACAAATATAAACATTAAGTTATACCTCTGACCTTCAACTGTGATAAAAAAGCGGGCTAGCCGCCGGTATGGCGCCTGATCATCCGTTCGATGGCCCTACTGCATACCGGGCAGAAGGTGGCGTCGTTGGAATGCATCCTGCAATCGATCATGGGCCGGTATATCCCTTTGGATACGTAGCCTCCGCCTTCATAGACCCCGACGGTCTTCCTGTATTTGTCCAGGGACGGAGTGGGCACCGGGGTGCGCTCCTGGACCATGTCTTTCCATTTGGAGGAAAAATCAACCAGGGTGGTCAGGTTCGGGTTCCAGGGCTCCGCCTGCAGATTGAAATAATCATTGTACGCCACTGCAGAAGTGTAATATTCATCCCCGAGCCCTGCGAAGGCGTGACCGAACTCATGGATCAGCACTTCCCTGGATTTTTCATTATCCGCCGAGGAAATGCTGTAATGGTTGTAAATCCCTCCCCCGCCATATTTGG
>Ga0209205_1000051_pt1 | contig 32524 bp, 26 predicted proteins | sample ZodSprso05mmetaG_FD_184133 | JGI IMG/M metagenome (GOLD analysis project Ga0209205, IMG submission 184133) | Hot spring sediment microbial communities from Zodletone spring, Oklahoma to study Microbial Dark Matter (Phase II) - Zodletone Spring... ... | reverse complement strand
ATCAGTCCGGGTATCAGGTTCAGGCTCGGCTCCAGTTACCATGACTACCTGGAGGAATTTTACAGGGGCAAGGGTATTTTCGCTGCACAGACCGGATTTTACGCGGCTGTCAGGGCAACCCGTTTCCTCCTCATCCAACCGGAGCTCCTCTATGAAACCAAGGGCAGCGAGTACCCGGAAGGGAATTTCCGGACCCATTCCCTTACTGTTCCGCTCAACCTTTTGATCAGCAGTCCGGACCAGGGTGGATCCGGGGTCATGACCTACCTGCAGATCGGGGGCTATTACAGCCGGCATTTTACCGGGAAAGCGGGTGGAAGCACAATCGACTTCACAACGGAATACGACAATCAGGAATACGGCATCACCTACGGTTTTGGCTTTCAGGTCATGCGTTTCCAGTACGGCCTGTATTTCCAGCGGGCACTTTCCGGAATATACCGGGATCAGGACCAGAAGGTGATCCACGATCATGTATATTTCCAGATGGGATTCGCATTCTGACCTCCCCGTTATTTAAAACCATGATAAATAACATGGAAAATGGATGAATATGATTTTCAGCAAGTGAGAATACCTCAACATCCATAATTTTGCAGTAAAATTGGAAGGAGCCAGTACCATGCCGGACCAGCATATGATTGATCATGAAGGGATTATCGAGGATGTGCGGGACAATGTGGCACATGTGAAAATCAATTGTGAGTCGGCCTGTGCGGCCTGTCATGCAAAAGGAGTGTGCGGGGCGGCGGACATGGCAGAAAAATTCCTGGATATCCCTGTGGACAAGGACAGCTTCACACCTGGTGAACCTGTCAGGATCTTGATCGCCCGGAAGCTGGGATTAAAGGCAGTGGCCCTGGGATACATCTATCCCTTTATGCTGCTGATGATCGTGCTGGTGGGACTGACTGCCGCCGGGGTCGGAGAACTGCAGGCCGGGATGATCGCACTGGGTTCCCTGGGGCCTTATTACCTGGCACTTTTCCTGTGGAGAAAACGCATCGGCCATGCATTTACATTTATACTGAAGAAAAAAGCATGAACCAGATCATCATCGTCACAATCATCACGCTGGTGGGGATCGGCACTGCCGCCGCAGTCATCCTTTACTTCGTGGCACAACGGTTCAAGGTCTATGAGGACCCCCGGATCGATGAGGTGGAGGAAGCACTTCCCGGCGCCAACTGTGGCGGGTGCGGGTATGCAGGTTGCAGGGCCTTTGCCGAGGCGCTGGTTAAAAATGAATCATGGGATGACCTGTACTGTCCCGTTGGGGGAAATGAAAACATGGCCAAGGTGGCGGAGCTTCTGGGAAAAGAAGCCGTGGAACAGGCACCCCAGGTTGCCGTGGTCCGCTGTTACGGCACCCCGGAATTCAGGGCCAGGACCAATGAATATGACGGAGCTCCCACCTGCGCCATCGCCCACCAGCTCTACGCCGGTGAAGGAGGCTGCCCGCATGGCTGCCTCGGACTGGGGGATTGCGTGGTTGCCTGCGATTTTGATGCCATCCACATGAACCCGGCAACCGGTCTCCCCGAGGTGGTGGATGACAAATGTACTGCCTGCGGTGCCTGTGTGGAGGCATGTCCCAGGGATATCATCGAACTGCGGAAAAAGAACAAGAAAGACCGCAAGATCTTCGTCTGCTGCATCAATGAGGAAAAGGGCGCCGTGGCCATCAAGAACTGCAAAGTGGCCTGCATCGGTTGCTCCAAGTGCTACGACGTATGTCCCTACGATGCCATCACCATGAACAACAACCTCGCCTATATTGACCCTGTCAAATGCAAGCTGTGCAGGAAATGTGTGGTGGTTTGTCCCACCAATGCCATCCATGAAATCAATTTTCCCCCGCGAAAAACAGAAAAAACAGAGGCAGTTGAAGAAGAAAATAAATAATGCGATCCATGAAGCTTAAGACATTCTCCATGGGCGGGGTGCATCCCCCGGAAAACAAACTCTCGGCCGGCCGGGAGATCCGGGAGCTGTCCCCTTCCGATGTGGTGGTCATCCCCGTATCCCAGCACCTGGGGACCCCATCCAAAGTGATCGTGGAACGTGGAGACCAGGTGAAAGTTGGTCAGCTGATCGCCAGGGCGGAAGGATTTGTCTCCACCAACATACACGCATCCGTATCCGGAAAAGTATCCAAAGTAGATATTTTCCCCGATTCTTCGGGGTACCGCCGGCTGGCAGTGCAGATCAAGGTGAACGGAGATGAGTGGGTGGAAACCATTGACCGGTCCGGCACCCTGGTCAAGGAGATCAGCCTGGATGCGGAAGAAATCCGGAAGCGTATCGTTGAAGCCGGGATCGTGGGACTGGGAGGTGCAACCTTTCCGACCCATGTAAAACTCACCACTCCGCGGGGCAAAAAGGCTGAATACCTGATCGTCAACGGGGTGGAGTGTGAACCATACCTGACTTCCGACCATGCACTGATGATGGAGCGCTCCAGCGCGCTCCTGGTGGGCATACAGATCATGATGAAAGGGCTCGGAGTGGAAAAGGCCATCCTGGGCATAGAGAGCAACAAACCGGATGCCATCAGCAGGATGCAGGAGATCACCAGGGGTACGGCGATCAGCGTACAGGGACTGAAAGTCAAATACCCGCAGGGCGGTGAGAAGCAACTGGTCAAAGCACTGCTGAACAGGGAAGTACCTTCGGGGGGACTGCCCATTGATGTGGGCGTGGTGGTGTTCAATGTGGGGACCGTCCACGCGGCCTATGAAGCGGTTCAGAAAAACAAACCGCTCATTGAAAGGGTGGTGACCGTCACCGGAAAATACCTGAAACAACCTTCCAATTTCCGGGTAAGGATCGGAACGCCGGTTTCCCACCTCATCGAACAGGCCGGCGGATTGCCTGAGGATACCGCCAAGGTGATCAACGGGGGCCCCATGATGGGAAAAGCGCTGGCCAGCCTGGATGTTCCGGTCGTCAAAGGCACCTCCGGGATCGTGCTGATCAGCAACGAAGAAGCCAGGAGGAAAGCGGTGATCCAGTGCATCAGGTGTACCAGATGCGTGCAGGTTTGCCCCATGGGGCTGGAGCCTTACCTGATGATGAATCTTGCGGAAAAAGAGATGTTTGAAAGAATGGAAACAGAGCGGGTGCTCGATTGTATAGAATGCGGCAGTTGCAGTTATACCTGTCCCTCTTCCCGTCCGCTGCTTGATTATATCAGGCTGGGGAAAGCGGAGGTGGCCAAACTGGTGCGTTCCAGAAAAGCTGTATAATATAACAGGTTCTCCCATGACCAGACTCATCGTATCACCTTCACCGCATACATACAGCGGGGAATCCGTCCCCCGGCTGATGTACGGGGTGATCATTTCACTTTTGCCCGCCTTCGGGGTTTCCGTATTTTATTTCGGGATCGGGATGCTCATCGTCACCACCGTGTCGGTCCTTACATGCATCCTTTTCGAGTATCTCATCCAGAAATACATCCTGCAAACAAAACCCTCCCACCTGGACGGCTCGGCCATTCTCACAGGTCTGTTGCTGGCATTCTGTCTTCCCGCCAACATCCCTTTCTGGATGGTGATCATCGGGGCACTGGCAGCCATCGGGATCGGGAAAATGACCTTCGGAGGGCTCGGGAACAACATTTTCAATCCCGCCCTGGTAGGCAGGGTGTTCCTGTTCATTTCATTTCCCGTGGCCATGACCTCCTGGCCCGAGCCCGGACAATGGATGCAGTACACCGATGCTGCCACAGGTGCCACCCCGCTTGCCCTGATGAAGGAAGGTGTGGCCATGAGACCTGCGGGTGAGATCCTGTCGGAGATGCCTTCCTTCCTCAACCTCTTTCTCGGGAACATGATGGGATCCTCGGGTGAGGTGGCCGCATTCGCGCTGCTGATCGGCATGTGCTACATGCTTTACAGGAGGATCATCACCTGGCACATCCCGGTCTCCATCCTGGGCAGTGTCTTTATCTTCACCGGGATCCTATGGCTGGTGAACCCTGACCAGTTTGCAAATCCCCTTTTCCATTTACTGACCGGGGGACTCATGCTGGGGGCGATCTATATGGCCACCGATTATGTCACCTCTCCCATGACCGGCAAAGGAATGCTGATCTACGGGGCCGGCATCGGGGTCGTAACCGTGCTGATAAGGATCTTCGGTGCCTATCCCGAAGGCGTGCAGTTCGCCATCCTGATATTCAACGGATTCACCCCGCTGCTGAACAAATACATCAAACCCAAAAGATTTGGAAAGGAGGTGGCCCATGGCTAAGAAAGAATCAACCTTCCTGAACATGCTGCTTACCCTGTTCCTGGTAACCCTGCTGGCAGCCGGATTGCTCGGATCGGTCTACTCCCTCACCAAAGAACCCATCCGGCTGGCCGAGCTGGAAAGGAAGAACGAGGCGATCCGGATGGTGGTGCCGGAATTTGACAATGAACCGTCACTGGACGTGGTGAAAAAATATGTGGACGGGGACACCCTTTATTTTTATACGGCCCGGAAAGACGGGGATGTGGTCGGCATCGCGGTGGAAACTTTTACCAACGAAGGTTTCAGCGGGAAGTTCAAGCTGATGGTCGGTTTCAAACCTGACAACACCATCAGCGATATCGCCGTGATCAGTCACGCCGAGACCCCCGGCCTGGGGGACAAAATGGAACAGGACAAATCTGAATTCAGCCACCAGTTCCGGGGAAAGGATCCGGCCACCTTCAAACTCTCTGTGAAAAAAGACCGGGGAGATGTGGATGCCATTACCGCCTCCACCATCACCTCCCGGGCATATTGCGATGCGGTGCAGCGGGCCTATGACGCGCTCATGAACCTCTCAACTTCAGACTTTTGACTATCGACTAACGACTTTCGACTAACGACTTTCGACTATATTGACTAGCTTATGAATCAGTGGAAAAATTTCAGTAAGGGCTTTATCAGGGAAAATGCGGTCTTCTCCCTTTTCCTCGGGCTCTGTCCCACCCTGGGTGTGACCACCTCTGCTGTAAACGGACTGGCAATGGGACTGGCCACCACCTTCGTGCTGGTCATGTCCAACCTGGTGGTGTCGCTTGTCAAAAACCTGATCCCCAACAAGGTGCGGATCCCCTCCTTTATCGTGATCATCGCATCCTTCGTTACCGTCGTGGAGCTGGTGATGAAGGGATACGTGCCGGTGCTGTTCGATGCACTGGGACTGTTCATCCCCCTGATCGTGGTGAACTGTCTTGTACTGGGGAGGGCTGAGGCGTTTGCTTCCAAAAACAGCACCTGGTCCTCCCTGGTGGACGGAATGGGTATGGGACTGGGATTCACCATGGCCCTGACCATTCTCGGCACGGTCAGGGAAATCCTGGGCAGCGGGGCCTTCTTCGGGATGAAAATGATCAGCGGGGACGCCATGCTGCTCTTTATCCTGCCCCCCGGTGCGTTCATTGCCCTGGGATACCTGATCCTGCTGGCCAACATCCTCAAAGAAAAAACGACCTGACCATGGAATATGTTCTGATCATCATCGCCGCTGTATTTGTCAGCAACATCGTACTCAACCAGTTCCTGGGGATATGCCCGTTCATAGGCGTCTCCAGCAAGGTGGAGACCGCCCTGGGGATGACCGGCGCAGTCACTTTCGTCATGGTGATCGCCACGCTGGTGACCTACCTGATCTACCAGGGGATCCTGGTCCCCTTCGACCTCACCTACATGCGCACGATCACCTTCATCCTGGTCATCGCCTCCCTGGTCCAGCTGGTGGAGATCATCCTCAAGAAGATCAGTCCCCCGCTCTACCAGGCACTGGGCATCTTCCTACCCCTGATCACCACCAACTGTGCGGTACTGGGGGTAGCCGTGCTGGCAGTCCAGAAAGACTTCAACCTGCTGGGCAGTACTGTCTTTGCCATCGGGAATGCCCTCGGATTCGGACTGGCCCTGATCACCTTTTCCGGTATCCGGGAACAACTGGACCTGCTCAATGTCCCCCGGCGCATGAAAGGGGTCCCCATCGCATTTATCGTAGCGGGACTGATGGCCCTGGCCTTCATGGGGTTTGCGGGGATGGTGTAAAGGCTTGCAAGGCAAGTGGTTAGGGGTTAGGGAAAATGCAATTGCAGCGGAAAATCTGATGTAATATGTCCGATCCCATCATAGAAAAGACCGTGGATTTTGTCAGGCAGCAGCTTGCCGGCGCCGAGGGCGGGCATGACTGGTCCCACATCGAACGGGTATGGAAAATGGCCGGGTTCATCCGGGAACAGGAAGGGCAGGGCGACAGGATGACCATCGATCTTGCCGCACTGCTGCATGATATTGCGGATCCCAAATTCAATGACGGCGATGAAGAAAAGGGGGCAGCACTGGCCTTCGATTTTCTGACCGGGAACGGCCTGGACCTGGACCGGGCCGGACATATCCGGTCCATCATCCGGTATGTTTCCTACAGGGGCGGACTGCCCCAGGATCACATCCAGTCCATCGAATTCCAGATCGTCCAGGATGCCGACCGGCTGGATGCCATGGGAGCCATCGGGATCGCCAGGGCATTCAACTACGGAGGCCATAAAAACAGGCCCATTTACGATCCCGGGGTGCCTGTGCGGGAGTACGCGGATCCGTCAGCCTACCATGCTTCCGCTGCGCCCACCATCAATCATTTTCATGAAAAACTCCTCAGGCTGAAAGCGTTGATGAACACGGAAACCGGGAAAAAGATCGCCCGGGAACGGCATGCTTTCATGCTGCAATTCCTGGAACAGTTCCACAGGGAGGCGGATTTTTTCAGAAGAGAAAATTCAGGTTGATATACAGTCCCGAATTCCCGTCCTCCTTCCTGGCGGCAAAGCCATAATCCACGGTCACAATGAAATTCTGGTTGAGGGCGAAATGGATCCCTCCCCCGTATCCCAGGTGGGGAACCTCCTTTGCATCCGGATCGATCAGCTGTTCAGGCAGGTGGTTGGGAAGGTTCCCGGGCAGCCCGGAGGTGTCGAACTGATACTTCTGGGTCACCATCCCCCCATCCAGGAAAGCGGACAGGGCGATGTACAGATTCTGGTTCAGCACGGTGGTCCGCAGGATCTTACCCCGCAGTTCAATGTTCCCGTAGGCAAATCCTTCACCCACAACCCGGTTCCTCAGAATTCCGCGTACCGTCTTCGATCCGCCCACCCCGTCACTGGTGAGCTTGGGGGCCGTATTGAAGAGATAGGGCATCATGTAAAAAGGCATTTCTCCTGAAAGCTTTCCCTGGTAGGACAGCCGGTAAGCCAGGTTCATCCACTGGGGGATCAGGGTGAAATACTGCCGGTGGGTGAGCACCAGCCGGGTGTAGCTGTAATCGGTGTTGCTCAGAAAGGCAGGTGCATAGTGCAACTGCATCTCGGTCCAGATTCCCCTGAACGGATTGGGCTCATTGTCCCTGGTGTCATAGACCAGTCCGGCCTTGAGCAGGGTATGCCCTCCCCCTTCAGCCTGGTCTTCCGGGATCAGTCCCCAGTCCACATAATTACCATAAAGTGAATTGTGTGAGAGCAGATCCTCATCCTTGCCTTCATTCAGCGCATCCACATCCACCGAGTCGATGGAATTCCCGTAATAGGCAATCCCGCCCAGCCACCGGAGTTTCTGCCCGATGATCTCTCCCTGGAAATCGGCTTTCAGCCGCAGAAGTTGTCTTGAATGCCTGTAGTAGAGCCTGTTGGCATCTCCATGCTGGTCCGTGCTCGCTTCAAAATCAGCATCATACACAGCCTGATACCCGTTAAACCCATAGAAGTCAAGTGCCTTTTCGGTCAGGTAACTGGCCTCGAAAAAGGAGCGGATGCCCGGGATCAGCTTATCCGAATCGTAGGTGATCTGGTTGATCCCGTTGCCTTTTGTGGTCCTGGACCATTCAATATAGACCGAATGGTCATACATGGGATAACGGGACCCGTCCCCGTACCAGTAAAGATTGATAAGGGCCCCGTATTTGAACCCGATATCCGAATCATAGGCCACCACCGGAACGCCTCCCAATGAAAAACCTGTTTTGACCTTCTCCTCCTTCGGAGAAGATCCGGTTCCATTTTCCTGGGCTGTTAAAGTGAAAGAGAGCAATAAGATAAGGCAGAGAGAAAGGCTCAGTTTGTTCATGGGATCAGGGTTAAGTGCGTGCCAATTTATGCATTTTTTCCATTTCACCAACACCGGGAGTCAGGGATATTTGTGTACATTTAATTTTTTAAACCACCCCCAATGAAAGTTATCAGGCCGCTTATCTACCTCATCCTGTTCTTTGCAGGTGCATTCATTATTTTCCTGATCTTTGCCACCCTGGACGATTACCGGCCTGAGCCGGTGGAGCCGCAGCAGGCAGACCGGCAGGTTCCTGCATTTACCGATTCGGCCTCCCTGAGCCTGCTGATCTGGAACATCGGTTACGCCGGCCTGGACGCATCCATGGATTTTTTCTATGACGGGGGCAAACAGATGCGGCCCCCGAGGGAAGGTGTGATCCGGAACCTGAAAGGGATCCTTGAAAACCTTGCTCCTTTTCAGGAATATGACTTTGTTCTGCTGCAGGAGGTGGACCACAAGGCCAAACGCAGCTACCGCATGGACCAGGTTGGGATCATCGGGGAACACTTTCCCGGATTCGGTGCGAGCTTCGGAATGAACTACAAAGTATCCTTCGTGCCCATTCCGGTGAAATCTCCCATGGGAATGGTGGAATCGGGACTGCTGACCCTCAGCCGGCATGCCCCTGCCAGCGTGACCCGGCACAGCTTTCCGGGCAATTATTCCTGGCCGGTCAGGCTCTTTATGCTGGACCGGTGCTTCCTGGTGAACCGGTATCCCCTGGACGCCGGGAACGAACTCCTGGTGATCAACACCCATAATTCCGCCTATGACGACGGATCCCTCAGGGCCGGACAGATGGCATACCTCAGGGAGTTCCTGCTCGACGAATACGAAAAAGGGAACCATGTGATCGTGGGAGGCGACTGGAACCAGACTCCGTATGGCTTTGAGCCGGTCCTCCCGGACCACCCCTTCGATACCGTGGATCTGACTTTCATCGAGAAGGATTTTCCGGCAGCCGGCTGGACCTGGGCCTATGATCCCGGGACCCCCACAAACCGCCGGGTATCCACCCCATATGCACAGGCCACCTCACCCACTACGGTGATCGATTGCTACCTGCTTTCACCCAACGTCCGGCTGGAACATGTGGAAACCCTGGACCTGGATTTCCGTTACAGTGACCACAACCCGGTCATGCTCAGGGCCAGACTCACTGACAGCCAAACTCAATAATCCTTTGATAATGAAAATTCTGAAAAGAATTCTTGTCGTACTTTTCTTTGTGATCATTCTTGCCCTGGCCGCAGGGATGATCTACCTGAATCATATAAGAAACCGTGCGGTGCCCAATTACAATGCCGGGGTGGATCTGGAGAACCTGACGGAAGAAGTGACCGTGTACCGCGATTCGCTGGGTATTCCCCACATTTATGCAGGCAATGAACCGGACCTTTACCGTACCGTGGGGTACGTGATGGCCCAGGACAGGCTCTGGCAGATGGACCTGATGCGCAGGCTCACCGCAGGCAGGCTTGCCGAAGTGCTTGATCCAGGACTGGTGGACACAGACCAGCTATTCAGGGCACTGGATTTTACGGGGAAATCGGAGATGGTGCTTTCAAGGACCGATCCTGAGATCCTGATTTGTATGGAAACTTTTGCGGACGGCGTCAACCAGTTCATAGAAAGTCACAGAAAGAAGCTTCCCTTCGAATTTACTATGCTGGGATATGAACCCGAACCATGGGAGCCCATCCATACGGCCAATATGATCGGGTATATGGCCTGGAATCTTGCCTCGGGCTGGGGAGTTGAGAGCGCCCTTTATAAAATGCAGCAGGTGCTCCCGGACACGCTGTTCCGGGAATTGCTGCCAGATCTGAAATATCACAACACACCCGTCTTTCCCGAATTCATGACGGCGGACAGGGAGCTGCAAATACAGTCGATCCTCGATGATGCCATTGCCCTGGTGGATGATCTGGGAGTGCAGGTATTCAAAGGATCCAACAACTGGGCCATTTCCGGTAATAAGAGTGAAACGGGACTGCCCCTGATGTCAAATGACATGCACCTGGGTCTGATGGCTCCCGGGATCTGGTACCAGATGCATCAGGTGGTGAAGGGAAATCTGAATGTCACCGGGGTGGCCCTTCCGGGTGCTCCCTGGATCATCTGCGGACACAATGAAGACATTGCATGGGGAATGACCAATGTGACGGTGGATGACACCGACTTCTACCTGGAAACCATCAACCCAGAAGACAGCAACCAGTATCTGCTGGATGGAAAGTGGATGGGGATGAAAGTGGTGGAAGAGAAGATCCCGGTAAAAGGACAGGATAAACCCGAGATCAGGGTCAACAGGTACACACACAGGGGACCGGTGGTAAGCGGGTTCACGGGGATCAGGGACAGGGTGATTTCCGTCAGGTGGCAGGGGAATGCATACAGCAACGAGATGCGATCCGTGCACCTGCTCAACAGGGCTTCCGGCTGGGAGGAGTTCCGGGATGCACTCCGGACATTCACCTCCATCAGTCAGAATGTGGTGTATGCCGACAGGTTCGGGAATATCGGGCTGCAGGCCGCTGCAGGTGTGCCCATCCGAAGGGAGGGCGGAATTTTTGTTTATCCCGGCGACACCTCCTGCTATGACTGGACGGGACTGGTGCCATTCGAAGAGCTTCCCTTTTCCTACAACCCTGAAAGCGGTTTTGTTTCCAGTGCCAATAACCGTACGGCGGGGGATGATTATCCCTATTATATCGGGACCTGGTTCGATCTTCCCAACAGGGTGGAAAGGATCCGGGAGATGCTCGGGGATAACGAGATCCTGGGCACCGCAGATTTCATGCTAATGCAACAGGACCGGGTTTCGGACCTTGCCAGGAAAATGACGCCGGTCTACCTGAAGGCCCTGGCGGGCCATACCCGGGGCATCTATGACTCGGCCCACCAGATCCTGGAGCATTGGGATTATGACATGTCGGCTGCATCTCCTGCCGCATTGATCTACGACATGCTCTATATTGAACTGATCAGGAGCATGTTCCATGATGAACTTGGAGAGGAACTGTTCCCGCTGATTTACCAGAACGAAATCCTCGCCCGGAACCTTATAGACAGGGTCAGGATCACCGGGGAATCCGCATGGTGTGACGATAGTACCACACCGGACATGCAGGAAAGCTTCCATGACAACATCCGGGAAGCCTTTTACCGGACGGTGGACACCCTTGCCTCCGCTTACGGGAACGAACCGCATGAATGGAAGTGGGGTGATCTGCACAAAGTATCCCTGGTCCACCCACTGGGCGGGGTGAACATCCTCCAGAGACTGTTCCGTATCAACAGCGAAACCTACCCGGCGGGAGGGAGTTTTCATACGGTATGTCCGTTCGGTTATCCCATTGGAGACTCTTTCATTTCGAATCACGGAGCCTCAGAGCGGCATATTTTCAATACGGCTGACTGGGATGCATCACTGACGGTGATCCCCACAGGTACATCGGGGGTGCCAGCAGCAAACCATTACCTGGACCAGACGGAGTTATACATGAATGACCGGTATCACAGGGACCACTTCTCACGGGAGGCAGTGGAGGCAAACATGAAATACAGGGCCGTATTCAGATGATCAGGCCAGGTAGGAATTGAGCTTTTCCAGCAGCAGGGAGGGATTGATCGGTTTGGTGAGGAACCCGTCGCAACCCGCCCTGGCCGCTTCCTGGTAATCCACGGAATAGGCATAGGCGGTCTGTGCGATGATCACCACATTTTTGGCAATGGCCTTGATCTTCCGGGTAGCGGTGAATCCGTCCATGCCCGGCAGGTGAATATCCATCAGGATCAGGTCCGTGTCGGGATGGCTCCTGATAAAATCCACCGCCTCCTGTCCACCCGTGGAGTATTCAATGACCGCACCCGTATTTTTCAGCATATCGCCCAGGATAAAGGCAGAGGACTCATCGTCCTCCACCACCAAAATGCGTTTCGAATTCCACTGATATGCAGGAGATTCTTCCATTTATTCTAAATTAATAAAAATAATTGCGATAATTTCAGGCCGGTCCGAAAATAATTTATATTTAAAATTCGAAATCAAACCCTTCCGGATGAAACTAAAGAAGATCCTCGGCATAGACATTGGAGGTTCAGGGGTCAAAGGAGCCATTGTCCATACCAAAAAAGGTCACCTGGTGACGAACCGATTCCGTATTCCCACACCCCAGCCGGCCACCCCCGAAGCGGTAGCCGGAGTGATCAAAAAAATTACGGAGCACTTCAAATGGACAGGTCCCGTCGGAGTGGGCTTCCCGGGCGTCATACAGCGGGGGATTGCGCGCACTGCGGCCAATGTGGATGATTCCTGGATCGACAGGGACCTGAACAAACTCTTTTCAGAGACCACTGGGTGCAGGGTGCATGTGGTGAACGATGCCGATGCTGCGGGAATGGCGGAATCAAAATTCGGTGCAGGAAAAGGAGAAACGGGCGTGGTCCTGCTGATCACGGTGGGAACAGGACTTGGAACGGTACTTTTCGTCAATGGAAAACCGGTACCCAACCTGGAGCTGGGACACATCATCCTGCATGGCGATGATGCAGAACTGTATGCTTCCGATGCGGCCAGGAAAAATGAGGAACTGGAATGGGAGGCATGGGCCGGAAGGTTCAACGAATACCTGCTCAGGCTGGAAGAGCTCATCTGGCCCGATAAGATCATTATCGGAGGGGGAGCCAGCAAGAAAGGGGAAAAATTCTTCCCCTATCTTACCACAAAGGCTCCGGTGGTCCCTGCCAAACTGATGAACGAGGCGGGCATTGTGGGTGCCGCGCTGGTGAGCAGGTATTACAACAAGATGGAAAATAAGGACCGGAAAAAGAAGAAAAAATAGAAGGAGTCACCCGGACTGCTAGTTTTTCAGGCTGTCTGCCAGCCTGACAAGCCCCAGGAACTCCGAACGGATCCCCTCCTCGTCCTCTCCCCGGGCCGCTTTCGCCAGTGCGATCACCTGCTCCATGGAAGCATCCGCTTTGTATTCTGAGTCGCGCAGGATCAGCCCGAATTCCGCCACCGCGGCAGAAAAACGGAAGTTAGCAGAAGTTTCATCCGGCTCCAGCACCTTTCCTTTCACGGGGATCTCCACTTTGATGCTGGTATTCCCGTCCGGCTGCTTGTAACGAAGCTTGACGGTCATCAGTTCGGCGGAAAGATCGGGCCTGACCACGGTTTTCGTCCCTTCGCGGTCCTGACCTGACTGGTATTTCAGGGGATCGATGCTTTTCAGCGGTTCCTCCGATCCGGCGGGGATCAGCTCGTAGAGGGCGGTGACCGTATGGCCTGCGCCCATCTCACCGGCATCTTTTTTGTCGTCATTGAAATCCTCGGCATTGAGCAGCCGGTTCTCGTACCCCACCAGCCTGTATCCTTTTACCCGGGCGGGATTGAACTCGATCTGGAACTTCACGTCTTTGGCAATGGTGAAAAGTGTCCCCCCGAACTCGGTGACGAACATCTTCCTCGCTTCCCGGATATTATCGATATAGCCATAATTCCCGTTCCCTTTGTCGGCAATGATCTCCATCCGGTCATCCTTGTAATTGCCCATGCCGAAACCCAGCACGGTGATGAAGATGCCCTGTTCCCGCTTCTCTTCGATCAGCCGTTCCATCTCGGCATTGCTGGAGGGACCGATGTTGAAATCCCCGTCCGTTGCCAGGATGATGCGGTTGTTCCCCGCTTCGATGAAGTTCTCCATGGCCACCTGGTATGCCAGTTTCAGTCCGGCACCGCCTGCGGTGGAGCCGCCTGACTCAAGTCTATCAAGGGCTGCAAGGATCTCTTCCTTTTTTGATCCGGGCGTGGATTCCAGCACCTGTCCCGCCGCCCCCGCATATACCACGATGGCTACCCGGTCCTCCGGTCTCAGTTCACCCACCAGCATCCTGAAGGCCTGCTTCAGCAGCGGCAGTTTGTTGGGCGTCCCCATGGAACCGGACACATCGATCAGGAAAACCAGGTTGGAAGCAGGCAGATGCTCCTTCTGGATGCTTTTCCCCTTCAGTCCCACATGTAAAAGCTGGTGATCCGCATTCCAGGGACATTCGGAAATTTCCGTGTACACCGAGAAAGGGTGCTTTCCTTCGGGCTCGGGATAATCGTAGCTGAAATAGTTGATCATCTCTTCGGTCCTGACCGCATCTTTCGGGGGCAGCTGGCCCATATTCAGGAACCTGCGCACGTTGGAGTAAGCGGCCCTGTCCACATCGATGCTGAAGGTGGAAAGCGGCGCATGCAGCACATCCTTGAAACCGTTCTCGTGGATGGCTGAATACCCTTCCGTGTTCCATTGCGGGACATTCCCTTCCGGAGGCCTGGCCTGACGGTAACTGTGATACCCCGCCTGGTTGCCTGTGAGCACACCCTTCACCGGTGCGGACATATCGGCCGCATGCTTATGGGGCCTTGCCACTGCATCATACTCATGGTATACCACCTCCTCCTGTACCGGCTGTGAAAGTTTCATGGTCACATTGATCCGGTCAGAACTTCCGATCCTGACCTCCGCCCGCTCCATTCCCGGGTGCGTAAAGACGAGGTACCCGGGTCCGGGATCCACCGAAATCCGGTAGGCACCCTGAAGATCGGTGACCGTGCTGGCGGAGGTCCCTTTGACCGCCACATGCACCCCGGAAAGGGGATTTCCGGATTCATCGGAGACGATCCCGCTGATCACCCTGGCTTGTCCGGGTGCCATACCGTATAATGACATCAGCAGCATGGTGAACATCAATAATATTGTTTTCATGATTTCATATTTTAAGTTTGACTTCACCGGAAGGATGCCCCGTTGAAATCGATTCCATAAATTCTTCCACTTTTTTTTTACTTTTATCAAATACCACACCCCGTGATATGCTCCAGATCAGTGGCAAACATCCCGAAAAAACGGACGAGGAATTACTCGGGAAATATCTCGCTGCGGGGGATCTGGATGTGCTGGGCGAACTTTACACCAGGTACATGCACATGGTATACGGCGTATCGCTGAAATACCTTGAGAACCGTGAAGAGGCGAAGGATGCGGTGATGCAGATCTTTGAACAGCTGGTCACGGACCTTCCCCGGCACCGCATTCGCAATTTCAGAAGCTGGCTCTATGTGCTGACGAAGAATCACTGTTTCATGCAGCTCAGAGCCGCGAAAAGGATGCGCGGGAAACTGGAAGCGATAAAAAATGAGCCTGCATTTATGGAATCCGGGGAAGAATTGCATCCCATTGACAGAGCGGATGAGTCCATCGAGGATGCACTGAGGATGTGCATTGGACAATTGAGATCTGAACAGAAACAGTGCATTGAGCTGTTCTATGATCAGAAACTGTGCTACAAAGAGATCTCGGAGCGGATGCACATGGAAGAGAAAAAGGTGAAAAGTCACCTGCAGAATGGAAAAAGGAATCTGAAAATATGCCTTGAGAAAAAAAATGTCCGGTAAAAGTAAACATAGGAATGTCAATGATTTTCTGCGGTACCTGAAAGGAATGCTTTCGAGCCGTGAGCGCCACCTGTTTGAGCGGGACCTGGAAACGGATCCGTTCTCCAGGGAAGCCATGGAAGGACTGGAGAAGGTGCCTCCCGGGCAGGCCGAGGAGGACCTGCTGGAACTTCACTCCATGCTCGGGGAACGGATGGCGGGAAAGGCACCCGCCCGCAAAAAAGTGGCCAGGAGGAGAAGGATCTCGATCTACAGCGCCGCTGCCGCCGTAGCCGCCCTGCTGATCGTGGGTACCGTCTTCCTGCGGCTGTATGATTTCAATCCGGAACAGGCGGAAGAAACCCTCATCGGTGAGGAATTCCCGGCGGCAGTTCCTGAAGAGACAGATGGAACCATCCAGGCTGAGACTGTACCCGGAGCAGAGATTGAACCGCTGCAGGATGAAACCGTGACCGGGGCAGTGGAAACACCACGGCAGGAAGACCGTATTGTCCACCAGGAAGCCGCTCCCGCTGAGCCTGCAGCCGATGCCCGGTCACAGGAAGCGACCGCAGCTGGCGCCGATGTCAGGGCACCCGAAAGTGCCGGTACCCCGGACCCGGAAACGGAACCGGCCGCTCCGGAAAAAGATGCGACTACCGCACGAAGGTCCGGATCGGCCCCGGCTGCCCCGGGCAAGCACACAGGAATGGAAAGCCAGGACACACAGCTGCAGGTTATGAAAAAAACCTCCAATTTTGAAGGAAAAGCGTTGTATGACAGGGCGGAAACGGCATTGGCGGAAACGGCAAGCCATGTCGTTCTGATCGGAGAGGACCTGCAACCAGCTGAGATCCCTTCCGGGGCAGCACCCGCCACGGGATTTGAGTCATTCAGGCTGTACGTTGCGGAAAACCTGCGGTTCCCTCCTGAAGATACGGTCACCCAACGGGCTGTGGTCGTTCTTGAATTCACCATAACCCCCGAAGGCGCCATCAGGGATATCCTGCCGCTGCGCACCCCCGGGGAAGGTTTCACCCGCCAGGCCGGGCAGCTTTTACTCAACGGCCCCGCATGGAATCCCGCCACTGACCAGGAAAAGAAGATCGAAGATCGTGTAAGGCTGAGGTTTGTTTTCAAAAGATAATTAAAAACCCAGCACCATGAAAAACAGACTTTTGAACCGTGCGGGATTGTTGTCCCTGGCGGTTATTTTTTCTGTTGCGCTGATGTTCACATTCACCGAGCTCCCGGCATTCATTGATCAACTGCTTCAGAACCGGATCGGCTTCCCGCAGTTTGACCAGGGAGCAGGGGAAGTGAACAGACTGAAAACTGAATTGTTTATCAGCGGCCTGCACCTGAGATGGATAGGCTACGGAGCGCTGCTCCTCATCCTTGCGTTGATCATCACCGGCTATGCCACAAAAAGAACCGGATGGGCAATGGCAGGAGCGGTGGGTTTATTCATTCCCGTCTTCGGCCAGTTTGCGCTGAGCATGTTCTTCCTGGCCGGACTGGGCCTGCTCAGGGTTGGCTGGCTGCCTTTCCTGGAAATCACCTCCTTCGATGTGCTTGATCTGGGCAAAGTGATCTATGTCCCCTACTGGATCTTCATGTGGTTCTTCGGGCTCTTCGGATGGAAAGCACATGCTGTGCTCTCCTACTTTTTCATGGGAACCGGGGCCTTCCTGTTCGCCTGGGGAGTGCTTGTATGGATCAGGACCAGAACTGAAGGCAGCAAGATAGCCTCTGACAGAATATACAGGATCTCCCGTCATCCCCAGTACCTGGGATGGATCCTGTGGAGTTACGGCTTTATTCTCTTCACCCCGTTCATCAACCAGATGAGAAAATCGTGGTCGGTCCCCTCCTCCATGCCCTGGCTGGTAATGACCATGGTCATCATCGGGATTTGCCTGCTAGAGGAATTGAGGATGATGGAAATCACCGGGGGTGAATACAACAAGTACAGGTCCTCTTCACCCTTTCTGATCCCCCTGCCCGGATGGCTGAACAGGATTATTACCTGGCCGGCGCGGCTGGTCACCCGGGGTGGATACCCCACCCGGCGGATCCAGGTGCTGTGGATCGTACTGATCTATACAGGGATCTGTATATCATTGTCCCTCTTATGGGTTGATTTCAAGCGGGACCGACCGGAGAAAATTGCAGGTACGAAAACCCGCGAAGCACTGAATGAAATCGTGGCCGAGCTGGACAACGCGGGGGATAACAGGAAGAAGATTTTTTCACTGATGGAACCGATTCCCGGATTCGGTCCCGGGGGAATGGAAGCACTTTCCCTTCTCACAGGACATGAAAATCCCATCATCCGCGAATTTTCCATCCAGATGCTGGGCCGGCAAAAGATAACTGCCGCGGAAGACCTGTTTATCCATGCCATGCATGATTCGGTATGGAGGGTAAGGAACAGTGGCATCATTGCCGCAGGAGAGATCAGGTCGGAAAAGGCGACAGAGCACCTGATCCCTATGCTGGATGAGCCAGGGATGGATCGTAGCCTGGTCCTTATCTACAGCGCACTGGGTTCCATTGGTACCCATGCGGCCATCCCGTACCTGGTGGCCGGACTGGATGGCGGGGAGCACTATTTCCAGCAATCAGCGTTGGAAGCGCTCATGGTGATCGATCCGTCGGCGGGGATCGATCATGCCATCGGGGAACTGAAAGATGAGGATGTGCAGGTCAGAAGGAACGCGGTGCTGGCATGTATTCGTTCAGGAGATCCGAGAGTCATCGAACCCCTCAGGTTCCTATACAGCGATGAAGACTTCGAGGTCAGGTTATATGCCAGACAGGGCATTAAAAGGATGCAGAAAGACACCCTGAAACGTCAGCGCACAACCGGAAACTCTGTGATCCGCAGGGTGGTACAACCGTAAGGGACCAGCATGATCTCTTCAGCAGATTCATCCTCAAGGTGTTGCAGGGGGAGACTGTGCGGGAGGGGACCGGCCATCTCCCTGTACAGGGTCCAGTCCGGAATGATCTTTCCCATGGTCTTTAATACCACCGGGGTGGCGTCAATGCTCCAGGGGTAGAACTCATGATTTTCGACGGAAAATTCGTCTGTCCCACTCGCAGGAGCCTGTGCCTGTAACCTGAACTCAAATCCGTTTGCCGGGTCCAGCACGGCTGATTCCAGCAATCCGTAATTCCAGGGATCAACAGGCCTGACTTCATCAAAGGCACCCCACCGGTCGGTACTGTCCACATGGCTCCATGCTTCCCCGATCTTCAGGGCGTAGACCAGGGGTCCGCGGTGGACCGACACCGACTGCTCCACCCACCTTTCCAGGGTTGTCTTCATGGGCAGATGCACTTCGAGCACGTCACCATCCTCCCACTGTCTGCTTAGGATGGCCATTCTCCCTCCTGTTTCCGTTGCCAGTTGCTTTCCGTTCAGGATGATTGTGGCCTCGACGCACCACCCGGGGATCCGGATATGAAAAGGAAAATCCACAGGCCGGGGAACGGATACCTGGAAACGGACAGTTTCCTCAAACGGGTACCGCGTTATCTGGCGGATGGACACTTCCGTACCATCGCCGACCCGGGTGCTGACCACACTGGGAGCAAACATCACGGCAGCCACTCCCCCGTCCGCCGTGGCATACCAGAGGTGGGTCACCAGCTTGGGCCATCCCTGGTGCATGTTGCAGGTACAGCAGGGATAACCGGTGAGGAGCCCGAAACAGAGATCCGTATTCCCGTGATGGTCCTCTTCATAAAAGTTATGCCGGTGACGGGTCAGCATCACCTGGTTGGCCTGCTGGAAATACTGGCGGGAGGAAAAATCATCGGAGATCTGGGCCGGAAGCGCATTGTAGGCAATTTGTTCCAGGTGGTCCATGAACTCCGTGTCACCCGTGACTGCGATCATCTTCTCCAGGGAATACATCAGCTCCACCACCGAGCACAGCTCGATCCCCTGGGTGGGGGTACGCCCGTGCAGCGGCTCGTCCCCACCGTACATGCCCTGGGGCTGACCGTGAAAGCGGCGGATATCCCGGAACGCTTTCTTCACAGCTTCCAGGTACTCCGGACGCGGATCCTGCTGGTACCGGATCAAAGGCTCTTTGATCCCCTGCGCCAGGTTGACGCAGTGGAAAGCCTGGAACTGCTCTACACAGAGCCTTCCGATCAGGGTGTCATCGAAGGGATACCGGTTCCCCGTATTGTAGGGGTACAGGTGGTCCATCTCCGGGCCCCTGTAACAATCCCCGTTGAGAAATACTTCGGTCCACGGGAAGGTCTGCTCATGGATCAAATCGGCCAGTTTCAGGAGGAAGGTCTCCCCGGTGATGTTGTACAGCCAGTAAACCATCAACAGGTTATCCCCTCCCCTCCGGTTGGCCCAGAATGACCAGTGGTCCAGGGGAGTCTCCGGCAACTCCGCAAGCTGGTAGCGGAAGTACCGGGTCATCAGATCGGTCACCCGCTCATCCCCCGTGGCTTCGTAATATTGCTGCAGCACTTTCAGCATCACCATCTTGGGCCACCAGTCACGCCGCCTCGATTTCTGGATACCGGGTTCCGGTTCGGGTTCCTCTGCGAAGGGGACCGGACCGAAATAACCTTCATCGGTCTGACTGTTCAGGGTCCATTCGATCCATGGCATGGCTTTGGCTTTCAGGGAATCATCTTCCAGCAGCCAGGCCAGGGGAACCAGCCCGTCCAGCCAGTAAGGCCCCCTTTCCCACCCGTCGCCGTCACCGCCCAGCCATCCGTTCCGTCCGCCCAGCACCAACGGGTACCATTCATCCAGGTGGCCGGTCATCCCCGTTTTCATCAGCTGGAGCTGCCGGAGCAACCATCCCTCCGGTTGGATGGCCCCCAGGGGAAGTTCAATATAGGGATTGGGTGTTAGCGGAAAACGGTTCTGCAGGCCGGCCGCACTTTCCGTCCTGTTGCCGACCCTGCAGGAGGTGCTCAGCAGGATCAGCGCCGCAAAAAGCAGATTCAGACTATTTTTCATTCGTTTCATTCCTTGAAAAAAGATTGACAAGCAGAGAAAAAACACCCAGGAAGAGCAACAGCAGGAGGTCCATCCGGATGTGAAAGAGCTGGTCCGGTATCCATCCCAGCAGCGAGCTGATAAAAATGACGAGACAGGCAAAGGTTGCTACCGGGATCATGGGCCCGGATCTCTTTCCCGAAAATACGGCCGTGAAGATCATGGGCGCCAGCAGGGCCGTCCCCGCAAAGCTGACCCTGGCAAGCATCACCAGCTCATCGCTGCTGAGGATCGAAAATACAAGGGCGGCGATCCCGAAGAAAATGATGGCAAGCCGTGTCCTCAGCATGACCTTTCTGTCAGGACCGGAAATGAGCGACCGGAACTCCGTCCCCAGCGCGAAGATCTGAGAATCGCTGGTGGAGAGTGCAGCCGCGACCAGTCCGATGATGGCCAGCGCCGCCACAATTCCCGGTTGATCGAACAACAGTACTTTTGCGATAAAATCTGCGGTGGATTCAGTGGGATACCTGACTGCCCCGTAGTATCCCAGGATCACCGTGGGGAATATGATCAGGTTGGCGAAAATGCCCACACCGATGGCCATCTTATGGGTTTCCTTCAGGTTTTTCATGACCACGATCCGCGTGGTCAGCTGCGGCTGCGTCACGGGGATCAGCATGATCACCAGCAGGGATGCCACCAGGAACTGGACATTGAAAAGCCCTTCCGGTCCGGGTACGGAAAGCAGTGCGGCATTCGCCTTCTCCACTGCTGCGAACATGTTTTCAAATCCGTCGAACCAACGGAGACAGTTCATGGCGATGATCCAGATCACCGTGAGCAGGATCAGTCCCTGGAAAGAATCCGCGTACATGATCGCTTTCAATCCCCCTATTTCGCTGTATATTAACATGATCACCACAATGGCAAGGGCCCAGCCCCAGACAGGCAGGAATGCCGGGAATGTGGCATGCAGGAAAATGGAGACTCCGCGTATCTGTATGGCCACATAGGGAATGAGAAAGATAAAGACACCGGCAAAATAAACGTAACCGGCGATTTTGTTCCCGAAGCTGGATTGCAGCAGGGAGGAGATCCCGCTGAATTCTTTCTCCGAGACCTTTTTCCTGAGATGGAACCCGAACCAGACGATGAGGAATACCAGTGCCCCGTCGGATACCGCCAGGAAGATCCAGGCCCCCACCCCGTTGATCCTGAAAAAATCGGGCATTCCCATCAGTGTGAACGTACTGAACAGGGTGGCCGCAAAAGTCATGAATCCCAGGGCAGACCCGATATTGGACCCGGCAAAAATGTAATCGACCGGACTTTTAACTTTTTTCTTAGACCTGAGGGAAATGTAGACCAGCAGGCCCAGGTAAAGAATCGAAAAGAGGATGATCCATTTCGTCATATCATTCCCTGTTTGATCCCCGGTGCAGGATGGCTCCGATGGCGGTGAGCACAACCAGTCCGACGCTGATCAGGATCCCGGTCCACAAAGTACGGGGAAAACCGAACACCGCAGGGGTATGCTTTCCGAAGGGGATTACCAGGGGAGTGAATGTGATCACGATCAATGCAGCCGCTGCAATGATCGTCAGGTACCAGAGATATTTCTTGATTCCTTGCATCCGGATATGAATGAACCCTTGTGTGGGACCATCGAAAGAATGCTCAATTTAATAGATACAGTGTATATTTCAAAGCAGCATGACACATGAAGTGGAAAAAATATCAGAGAGCTAGCTAAGGGGGATTGTTTCCCAATCCCATGTGGGGATTGTTTCCCAATCCCATGTGGGGATTGTTTCCCAATCCCATGTGGGGATTGTTTCACGATCCCTTAAGGGGAGACCTGCAAAACATTGAAATGCCTGGATGATGCTTCGCATCATCAGGTTTTTTATTTGCCCTGTCGCTTACGAAAGCAAGCTTTCGATGCTTCAGGGCAAATAAAAATCCCCGGCTGACGCCGGGGCATTTCATGTTTTGCGGAGAGAGGGGGATTCGAACCCCCGGTACGCAGAGCGTACAACGGTTTTCGAGACCGCCCCGATCGACCACTCCGGCATCTCTCCTGGTATGTTGCAAAAATAGAAAAAATCTTCTATCATTGCCGGTCATGGGACATCTGTTATCGCTGCCAATGAGAAATAAAGGAATCTTTCTGCTGATTTCCGGAATCTTGAGCTTCCCGGCCGGTTGCAACCGGTCGGGTCCGCCTGTCCAGGATGAAGCGGAATATCAGGCATCCATCGAAACCTGGCGGCTGGAGCGACTGGAAAGGCTGAAAGCGGAAAAGGGCTGGCTGAACCTGGCAGGACTGTTCTGGCTCGAAGAGGGGGAGAACCGCTTCGGATCCGATCCATCCAATGACATCATCTTCCCGGATAAAGCCAGTGATTTCTGCGGCACGCTTATCCTGAAAGAGGGTGTGGTGACGCTGCACGCAGCGCAAGGATCAGGAATACAGGATGCCGGTAAACCGGTCACCACCCTGGAACTCCGGGACGACCACACCAGGAACACCACCATCCTCCGGCAGGGTGACCTGGCATGGAATGTTATCAGGCGTGGAGAACAGTTCGGGATCCGCCTGCGGGATTACAAACATCCCCGCATTGAAAAACTGGACAGCATCCCCTCCTACCCCGCGCAGAAGGATTACGTGGTGGAGGCCAGGCTGGTTCCATATGATGAACCGAGGATCATGAAGGTGGCCACCCCCGTGGAAGGCTACATGGAGGAATACACATGTCCCGGTGAATTGCACTTCAGGCTTCACGGAAACAAACTGACCTTGCTCCCCTTTATTTCGGGCAAACAGTACTTCCTGGTGTTCGCCGACAAGACCACCGGACTGGAAACCTATGGCGCGGGAAGGTTCATGTATGCTTCCAGGAGCAGAAAGGGAAGGGTGATCCTGGACTTCAACAAAGCCTATAACCCGCCCTGTGTGTTTACTCCTTATGCCACCTGTCCCATGCCGCCCATGGAAAATTACCTGCCCATACCCATCGAAGCGGGCGAAAAAGCGATCCACCTGGATTAGGGGTTCGGATCTGCCGGGTTTTTGGGCAATCCCGATTGAAGAATCCGGCTTTACAGGCTTTCATGTTCCGTTCTCCGGATGATCTCGTCCTGCAGTTCCCGGCCCAGGGCATTGAAATAATCGCTGTAGCCGGCTACCCGGACGATCAGGTCCTGGTGCTTTTCCGGGTGTTTCTGGGCATCACGGAGGGTAGCCGCCGAGACCACGTTGAACTGGATATGGTGACCGTTCTTGCTGAAATATCCGCGGATCAACCCCGTCAGCTTCCGGATACTGTGTCCGTTACTGAAAAAATCAGGAGTGAATTTCTGATTCAGCAGGGTTCCCCCTGTTTTCAGATGATCGATCTTCAGGGCCGAGTTGAGTACCGCGGTGGGTCCCCTGCGGTCCATTCCCTGTACCGGTGAGATCCCTTCCGAAAGCGGCTCAAGGGCCAGTCTCCCGTCGGGTGTGGCCCCCACCACCTTTCCGAAATAAACATGACTGGTGGTGGGAAGCATGTTGATCCGGTAAGTGGCTCCACGCGGGCTCATCCGTCCGTCTACTGCATCGTGGAATGCTTCGAACACCCAGCGGGCATGCCGGTCCGCCGCATCATCATCGTTCCCGTACCTGGGGGTATCATAAAGCAGGGAGGCCCGGAATGCATCATGTCCCTCGAAATTGTCGGCGAGCACCCGGAGGAAAGTCGGAAGCGTGATGGATTTTCGCTCAAATACATGTACATCGAGCGAACTCATCATGTCCGTGATGGAACCCAGTCCCACTCCCTGCACATAGCTTGTATTGTACCTGGCCCCGCCCGCATTGTAATCCCTGCCCTTCGGGATACAGTCCTCGATGAGCAGCGAAAGGAAGGGGACCGGCATATGGACCGAAAATATGCGTTCAATGATGTTGTTCCCGGCGATCTTGATATCCATAAAATGGTGAAGCTGCCGGATGAAAGCCTTTTTCAGGGCTTCAAACGAATGGAAGGTACCGGGTTCACCGGTCTCCGCCCCGATCTTTTTACCCGTCATGGGATCCGTTCCGTTGTGGAGGGTGATCTCAAGCACCTTGACCAGGTTGAAATACCCGGTGAGAATATAGGCTTCCGTTCCGAAGGCTCCGCTTTCCACGCAACCGGAAGCGCCGCCCCGCCTCGCATCCTCCAGACTTTTGCCCTGGTTCACCAGTTCCTGGATGATGGCCCCGGTATTGAAAAAGGAGGGCTGACCGAACCCGGTTTTCACAATACGGACCGCCCTGTCCACATAATCATCCGGGTTCTTCGGGCTAACCTGCACCATGGAGGAGGGCTGCAACAGCCGCATTTCCTCAATCACATCCAGCAGGATCAGGGTGAGCTCGTTCACCCCGTCCGATCCGTCCTCCTTCACTCCACCCAGGTTGATCAGGCAGAAATCGGTATAGGTATTGCTCTCTTCGGCGGTGACTCCCACCTTGGGGGGAGCGGGATGGTTGTTGAACTTGATCCAGAAGCAGTGTAACAGTTCCCTGGCTCCCGCCTCATCCAGCAGTCCCCCTTCCAGGTCGCGCCGGTAAAAAGGCAGCAGGTGCTGGTCCAGCCTGCCCGGATTGAATGAATCCCACGGATTCAGCTCGGTGATCACACCCAGGTGGACAAACCAGTAGTACTGGAGGGCTTCATGCAGGGTTTCCGGGGCATGGGCGGGAACCCTGCGGCAGACGGCCGCCATCCCGGTCAGCTCACTCTTTCTGACCGGATCCGTTTCCGCGGCCGCCAGTTCTTCCAGTTTTTCCGCATGCCTTGCGGCATACATGATCAGTGCTTCCGCACAGACCTCCATGGCCCGCAGCTCTTCCAGTTTTTCATATGCCTCCGGATCCTCCAGGAAATCCAACGCTTCCATGGCCTTCCGGATTTCTCCACAAATCTCCTTCATTCCCATCCGGTAGATCTTGTCCCCCAGCACCGTATGCCCCGGGGCACGCTGTTCCTGGAATTCCGTGAAAACACCCGCTGCATAGGCCTCTTTCCAGGCATCGCTCACGTTCCGAAAGATCCTGTCCCGGTTGGTCTTTCCCTCCCAGAAGGGAATGATCACCTCCCGGTACGCCTGCCGGGTTTCCCGGTCCACTTTGAAGGAGACCTTTTCCCTGTTGTTCAGGATGTCCAGGTCCTTCAGTGTATGCAGATTGATTTCCGGATAGGTGGGCGTGGCTTTGGGGGCCGGTCCCCGCTCCCCCACGATCAGTTCCCCTTCATTGATACAAATGGATTTGTGCTTCAGGATGTATGCAAACAGCCCGGCACGCTGCATGGGGACGGAATACAGGGTGGGCGGCAATGCCTTGTAAAAAGCTGTCACCAGGAGCGCGCGTTCCGCAGAGATGCGGTTCACGGCTGCCAGGGATGCTTCTCTCAGTTTTTTTACGCGTTCGGTCATTTTTTTGTGATCAGGAATGTATGTTTCAGTTATCCTCCGATGAGGACCTCCAGCCCGGTCTTCTCAAACCGGTTTTTCAGTTCTTCCATCATTTTTTTTCCCGGCTCCTGCACGTCCGGCAACTGGTTGGTCAATTGCAACCTGAAATATTTGTTTCCGGCGATGCGGTGGAAGGGCAGCAGGTGTACCTCCCTGCACCGGTCGCTTCTCTCCTCCAGAAAAAAGATCATCCGGCTGATCTCCTCATCCGAGGTATTGATCCCCGGGATCACGGGGATGCGGAAGATCACCCGGGCCCCTTCCTCAAGCAGATAATCCGCATTGGCGAAGATCAGTCCGTTACCGGCTCCCGTATATTTCCTGTGCAGTTCCGGGTCCATGTGCTTGAGGTCATACAGGAACAGGTCCGTGAAATCCAGGATCCTTTTGAAATGCCCTTGCTCAGCATACCCGCATGTATCAACGGTGGTATGAAGCCCGGCCTTCCTGCACTCCTGCAGCAATTCCAGCAGTGCATCCGCCTGCATCATGGGTTCACCTCCCGAGAAGGTCACTCCTCCGCCGGATTCCTCGTAGTAATGGCGGTCCCGTAGAATGAGCTGCATCAGGGTTGTTGTCTCCATCTTCTCCCCGTAGGTCCTGCGGGCGGGGATACTTCTTCCGTCCACCATCCATTCAATGTCCACCGTCACGGGTTCCCTGCCCTGGCTCTCCGGGTTGTGACACCACCAGCAGTGGAGGGGACAGCCCTTGAAGAATACCGTCGTGCGGATCCCCGGTCCGTCGTGGACCGCGAACCGTTTGATATCGAAAATCGTTGCGGTATGCATGGGAAGTCGAAAGTTGAACGTTGAACCGGAGCGAAGCGGAGCTCGCGATGGCGAAGCCGAGCAAAGTCTAAATTCGGGAGTTTAAAGTCGGGAGTCGAAAAAATAAACCCCGGTGCGAACAGGCTAAGAAAAGGCACGATGGCGTCAATGATAGAACATCCAGCACTCGTAAAGTCCCCTGCCGAAGTGATGGTAGAGGCTGATATAAGGAAAAGAATGTTTCATCCCGGATGCAAGTTAAACAATCGCAACCAGATCCGGAACATTTCCGGATAATATCCTGTCAATTATTCTGTCAAGTACGATGACTTCGGGTGGGTTGCAGGCTCCGGATCAGACCACCTTCAACTTCCACCTGCCCCGCCGGAATATCACCATGGAAATAATGGTCAGGGCGGATTCCCCGATCAAAATCGCATAGCAGACCCCGTGGATATGCAGATCCAGTACCCGGGTGAACACATAGGCCAGGGGGACCTCCATCAGCCAGAAAGCGACGAAATAGATCCATATGGGAGTGGCGGTATCGCCTGCCCCGTTGATGGAGTTGACCATGACCATCCCCATGGCGTACACCATGAATCCGAAGCTGATCACCCGCAGGCAGGTGATCCCGCTCTGCATGGCCACCGGCTCATCGGCACCGTTGATAAAGAAGCCGATGAACGGACCCGGGAAGGCAATGAAAATGACGGAGACCAGGCCCAGCAATACCATGTTGCCAATTCCCACCACCCATGCGGCACGCTCGGCCCTTTCCGGTTTCTGCGCACCCAGGTTCTGTCCCACCAGCGTGGCCGATGCATTGGCCATCCCCCACGAAGGAAGCAACACGAACATCACGATCCGGATGGCTATGGTATAACCTGCCACCACCGCTTCACCCAGGCTGGTAATCACCCAGACCAGGAAAATCCATGAGGCCGTGGCAATGAGGTTCTGTCCGATGGCTCCCAGGGATAGCTTCACCAGCTTGATGATCTCCTTCATCCGGATCACCAGCTGTGCGGAAGTGACCTTGACCCTGAACCTGCCCCGGCCCAGGAGGTAGAGCTGGTACATGACAGCAGTCCCCCTTCCGATGTTGGTTGCCACTGCAGCACCCTTTACCCCCATCTCGGGGAACGGTCCCCATCCAAAGATCAGCATCGGATCAAGCACGATGTTCAGAATATTGGCAAACCACAGAACCCGCATGGAGATGGCCGCATCTCCGCTGCTCCTGAAAACCGCATTGATGATGAAAAGGAGCATGATCACCCCGTTGCCTGCCAGCATGATGGCAGGATACATATATCCCGTCTCGACCGTGGTCTCCGATGCTCCCATCAGTCTGAGCAGGTCCCTGGCAAAGAAGATCCCTGTCAATGCAAACAGCAACGATACCAGGATCCCTGTAAAGATAGCCTGGACTGCCGCCACAGCTGCCTGTTCCGGCTTTTTTTCACCGATCCGCCTGGAGACCAGGGCCGTGGTACCCACACTGAACCCTATGCCCACGGCATAAATGATGGTCATCAGCGATTCGGTAATCCCCACCGTGGCCACGGCTTCTGCTCCCAGCCTGGATACGAAGAAAATATCCACCAGGGCAAAAACCGATTCCATGATCATTTCCAGTACCATGGGGATACTGAGAAGCAGGATCGCTTTGCCCAGCGGGATCTGTGTAAAATCCCTTTCCGACCCTGAAATGGCCTCGCGGAGATCTTTAAGGAATTCACGGAAAACAGACCCCGGAGATCTTGAATTTACACCTGTATGTGACATGAATTTGAGAATTACTGGTTAAGAAAGGAAGGGGCTGACTGACTCACCTTAGAAGGTGCGCAGGAACCGGGTCACCGCAATATTTCCAATAATCCTCATTTTTCCGGGAAATTGATGAGCAAAAATAGGACCTTTCCGGAAAAGTTCAAAAAAAAACCTGACAAATTAACATCCAATTAACCTGACCCGCTCTCAGTTAGTTGCTGGATGCGACCGGATGTTTTCCCCGCGGGCTTCTTTTTCAGGGACTTCCCGAACAGGCGAAAAACCTTGTACACCTTGCCACCCATGTATTCCATCTCGGCACGTACCTTGGTATTGGATTCCATTTCCAGGTGGCTGTCAATGTATTCCATTTTTCCTTTCCTGGCAGAATCCAGCATGGCCGTACCGAGGATGGTGTCAAGCCCGCGGTTCTGGTAGTCCGGACGGATTGCACCCAGCAGAAGATTGAGCTGTCTGGAGCGGCGGCCGGCGAACAGGATGTGCAGGAATCCGATGGGGAACAGATACCCCCCGGAGCGCCTGATCCCTTTGCTGATATCCGGCATTCCGATCACAAATGCAATGGTCTCCCCGGTGTCATTGACTATGACCTTGATGTACCTGGGATCCATGATCATGAGGTAGCGGTTGGCAAAATCATCCATCTCTTCCAGGGTGAACGGCATGAAACCGTATATGTGGGTGAAGGTTTCATTGATCAGCGTGAAGATGGACCTGATCAGCGGTTTCAGTTCCTTTCGCCGGGTGAACTCCCTGAGCCGGATCCCCGGATTATTCACCATGGCCCGCTCGGCAATCTTCCGATACAGCTCGGGAGTCTTTTCAGGGATCGGCACCTTGTAAACCACCAGATCCAGTTCCTTTTTGAAACCCAGTGCTTTCAGGTGACCGATCACATATTCGTAATTGCAGTGGGAGGCAATGACCACCGGTTCCTGAAATCCCTGGATCAGGTAACCCTGCGGATCTTTGTCCGAAAAGGCCAGGGGCCCCACCAGCTTATTCATCCCTTTCCTGAGGGCCCAATCCTCCACCCACTCAAGCAGCGCACGGCTCACAACAAGGTCATCCCAGGTCTCCAGGAAGTTGAACCGTGCATTTTTCTCCCGGTGAATTTCGTTATACCTGTGGTTGATGATCCCCATCACCCGTCCGACCAGCTTTCCCCCCCTGAATGCCAGAAGCATGATCACATCGCAGTACTGAAATGACCTGTTTTTTGCTGAATCGTAAAATTCCCATTCATCTGAATAGAGTGGCGGAATCCAGTTTGTATGACCTTTGTGGACTTTTGCCGGAAGATGGATAAATTTTCGCAATTCCCGCCTGGAATCAACAGGCCTGATTGTGATCTCCATGAGACCCGTTTTAGTGGTAGTTAGGGCTGCAAATTAGGACTTTTTTCAAAATAACCCGGGCAGGGCGGAAATTTTTTCTCAATCGGCCCCCAGCTTTCGGAGGGCTGCTCCTGATAGCCTGCTGACGATCCATTCATCCATCAATTCCGCGCCCAGCGACTGATAGAACTGAATGGATGGTTCGTTCCAGTCCAGCACGACCCACTCAAGCCTTCCGCACTCTTTCTCCACGGCCAGCCTGGCCAGGAAAGTCAGCATCTCCTTCCCGAATCCCTTTCCCCTGTATTCTTTGCGTACATAAATATCCTCCAGGTAGATACCGGGTCTGCAGAGGAAGGTGGAAAAATTGTAAAAGTAAAGTGCGTAACCCACAGGCACATCCCCGTAATAGCCGAGGATTACGTCCGCCACCTTCTGTGGTCCGAAAAGGTATTTCTCCAGGTCAGCAACGGTGGCCCTCACCATATGAGATAACTTTTCGTACTCGGCCAGTTCCCTGATCAAATCCAGTACCAGCGGAACATCCTGCTTCTCCGCTTTCCTGATATAAAAACCACTGATCTTCGTTTCCATGATGTCCATCTTGAGCGCTATGAATTGTCGTATGTAGAAATGTAGGTCGGATGATCCATGTAATACTGCCGCACCCGGTCCGGAAGATTGACGAACCGGATCCTGATATCGGCTTCAAAGCTGCCAAGCATCTGGTGCAGGAGTCCCAGCCTCTTCCTTTCCGAGAAAATAGTGTGAAGCGGTGATCCGCTGTCCATCATCAGCATGGCCAGGTAGTACTTTTCCCGCTCCAGCACTCCTTCCATCAGTTCGTACAAAGCCGCTTCATGGCCCGGTTCACAGTAGATTCCGTCAAATGCGAGAAACCTTAGGGCTTCAGGGTCCAGTCGTCTTCTGACCGCGGGGACCCTGGCCAGGAATTTCACCAGCCCGGTGGTTCCCCTGCTGCCGAAATCTACAATACGCCACGTGACCGGATGGGTCTGTAATCCGGCCACAACCCTTCCCGCTTGCCTGATCACAAAATAGTGGTTGTTCCTGAAAAGGGAATCCCCATTAAAAAGGGTGTATTCCCTGTAGAATTCCCTGATCTTTGTCTGCATCTCCTGCCGCTCCGCTTCCCGGAGCACTTCCATTCTCGCACTTTTCTCCGGTATCATCCGGCTGAATGTAAAGCTGGAAACCTCCCCCACCTTTTCCAGACCGGTCTGTTCACTGAAATTCACTGACCTGAGGTTTTTCCGTTCCACGATCCCGAAGATCACCGCGGGCGCCACCCCGCTCTTGCCCCCGTCCCTCAGCAGGGCGGGATTGGCAAAGATGGGCTTGATGAACCTTCCCAGCACCGATGCACGGTCCGATCCAGCCTGCTGCGGTTTCCGGTGGTGATTGTTGCCGGGGACCGACCTCATGGGGGCTTTGATGGAAAAATAACGGATCAGCCAGCTGTCGTGCTCCACCCCGGCAGCTACTGCGGGCCTTCTGCAGAATCCCACCGAACCCAGCATTTTTTTCCCTTTCCGAAGGAACATGAAATAATTCTCACCCAACGAGGAAAGCCTGTCCGCCACATCGGTGTGCTGGTAACGCAACCCTCCGGGTGTCCCCAGCACCGTTTCATGCATGTGTTCGATCAGTTCCTCCCCCGGAGATGACTGAACCTCAACGCTCAGGTCATGGTAAGTAAGCAGTGTGCGCGGATTCTTCATGCAGCAGGTTTTACATAACAGGTGTATGCTAAGGCAGGATCCCCTCCTCCGAAAGCGATTGTTTGATCAGTTCAGCCCACAACCTGTATCCGTCCCTGTTCAGGTGCAGCATATCACTCCGGAAGAGGGTGGAATCAGGGGTCCCTTCCGGTCCGGTGAATGCCTCATGGGTGCCTGTAAAATACAGGTCCGGGTTCCTGTCACAATACCTTCGGATCTTCCGGTTGGCAGTCCGGATCCTGCCGGTGGCATGCCAACGGCTGGGGGTGGGAGTGGTTTCGATCCAGAATACCGGTGTATCCGGGTTACGGACGCGGATCTGCCTGACGAGGATCCTGTAAAGCTTCAGTACCTCCCCGGGCGTCCGGTCATCCTCACCACCGGAAATGTCATTGGCAACGAATACCAGGATGGCTTTGAAGGTTTGCGGCCGGATGATCCTGTCGGCATAATGGTTGAAATCGGTGAGCCTGGCGCCGCCGTAACCCCGTTGCATGACCTTGTAGGGGGACAGGTCGCTGTGGATGCTGTCCCACAGCCGCACGCTGGAACTGCCTGTCACCAGCACCGTATGCGCATCCGCAGACTCCACCCGGTTGAGGGAATCCAGCAGGGCGATCTCGGGCTCCCAGCTGTGCACCTCATCGGCATGGATCAGGCGGTCCAGCGGGGTGCAGGAGATCACCAGCAGGACTGCACCGGATAAGAGCAGCAGTGATCCTTTTTTTAGCAGGTCTGTCATGTGAATGAATTTTCGGACATGAAAATACATATTTTTACCGGGAATATGATTCGCCTTCGCAACCTCATATTTATGATGGTCCTTTGTGCCGCCGTGAGGCCGGATGCCCCTGCGC
>Ga0209205_1000050_pt1 | contig 33117 bp, 26 predicted proteins | sample ZodSprso05mmetaG_FD_184133 | JGI IMG/M metagenome (GOLD analysis project Ga0209205, IMG submission 184133) | Hot spring sediment microbial communities from Zodletone spring, Oklahoma to study Microbial Dark Matter (Phase II) - Zodletone Spring... ... | reverse complement strand
GCGCAGATAGCAACAATAAATAAATACTTTTCATAATCCTGTTTTAAAAGTTGATCTCTTGTTTCCAATCGAATCCGGAGGCTTCTTCATGCCATTCTGGCCAGTGCCTGCACCATTCGGGCACAGAGCATTCCCGTATTCTTTCCATTAAACGGTATGGTTTAATATCAAGTACAATAGATTCATCAACAGCATCAATAAACGCTACCGCAATGATCCCTTTCGCAGTATCTATTTTCAGTACGTCTACCGTACTTATCATAATCGGGTTGGGACGGACCGGTGACCGTGTTGCAAACACACCTATCTCTTCGGGGCCTTTCTTGAAAATCTCTTTCAGCGTTAACACCCCCCTGCTTTCGGGATCATCGGTCAGGTGTGCCCACCAGATAATCTGAAGATGACTGTATCCTTCAATGTTGTATAGCGCCGGTATGAATTCTTTTTCCAGTTGTATTGAAAAATGTCCATCTGTTACCCTGACACTTCCAACTGGGTTTATTTGCATCTGATTTTCCATGGTGCTGCAATTATATTTCACCGTTCTGTATTTGTTTAATCAGCTGGCGGGTGAACCTCGCGGCCGGGGCACCGTCTACGATGTCGTGGTCAAAGCTCAAAGTCAGGCAGAGATGCTCCCGGTCCGCTGTGATATCCCCTGTTGTGACAGCTCTTCTGACAATGCCCCCAATCACCACATTAAATGTGTGACTTGCCACAGGGATTCCCCAGCCGGCTCCGCTGCCGATCATATTAACGGAGGTGATCATGATGGTTCCGGCCCTTTTTTTCATCTGCAATGGAGATCTGTCCAGTATCCGGAAAAACCATCTTCTGATGAAAACGGGGATGAATAGATACAGTCTCATCATCCTGTAGATTTCTGTTTCTGAGGTCTTAGCAGATTTCTCATCCTGTATCTCCTTTGATATTTCCGAAACGGATTTCCGGTTGGCTGACCGGATGATTTTCGGAACCACAACGGAATGTCCGCCTGTCTTTCGCTCAATGGTGGTACTTACATCCACGTCATGAAACAATATGAGCTGGTTTTGCCTGTTCCGGTAAGCATGTACCTCGGGATTCTTTTCGACAACCCTGGCGATATGTGTGATCAGGTATCCGGTTAAAGAAATATACGCCCCGGTTTCCTTGCGTTTCTGCCTTATGCGATCCCGGAGGCCCGAGATATCCACCTCAATCATGCTGTGGATCATATGCTTCCGGCTGGCAGCCCTGAACAGGTCCACGGATGCTTTCCGGATGCGCGGGAACGGAACGGTCGTGTAGGTATGATCGGTCATATCAATTCGCTTCTTTCCCGGCGACAGGAACACCCATGGCTTCAATGCTAAAAATTTCTGTGCGGTTAAATTCTTTCCAGTACCTGATGGCCAGGTCCTCAATATAGAGCCAGTAGGGATCGGTAAGAGAACCATAGGCGTTCACCCCGTTCCTGATCTCCCGCTGCATCTGTTCCGCAATTTCTGGTGTGGCGGAGATGCGGACTTTCCGGCCGTTGAATTCAAAGATGGCCGACGGGATCTCCGAAATGCTGTCGGATATGGTGACCAGTCCCTGCCCGATGGTGGCTCCCGTACTGATCTGTATCCCGTCGTTGAAGCAGCTCAAAGGCGGATCGTTCCCCGCAAAAGTCGTGACATACAGATTATTGATCCCCACATTGAAATAATCCATGGCCCTGATGCCCATTTTTGCCCCGATGATAGAATAGATCCCGGTATGTCCGTGAATTTCGTTGGTCAGGCTGATGGCCTTCCATTCAATCAGTCCGAATTTTCCGATGGTCTCATTCAGCATTTCAGCGTATTCAGGCTTATACAGGTTCGTGTCAACCGGGAAAGAAAGAAACACACGGTTGTTTGTGGCCGTCGCCGATACGAGCAGCCTGCCGATCAGTTCATAAATAAAATCAGCAGGGATCAGCCGGTTGATGGAGGCGAAGGTTACGTCATCTCGGGTTTTTACATCAAACACCAGCGGGGCCGTCAGATAAAAAGGGACCATATCATCGCGCAGATAAAGACGTCCTTCATTTGCTTTTTCAATCACTTCCTGCCGGGAATGCACCGCATTGATCTGAGCTGCATACACAGAGCCTGTATTGTGGATTGCATTCAGATAGTTCTGATCCACAGGCAGCGTTTCCTCATTTCCGGTCACCACTTCAAGTTTGAGCCCGCTCTTCCTGATGGTTTCGTAACTCTCGGGCGAAATTTCATAATTAAATCCGCTGCGGATATCCTGGTTGCCGGACCAGATGATCCGGTCAATCTTGCCGGCGATGCCGGGGTTCTCCCTGAACCAGTCCGCATAGGTTTTCAAGGAGCCCAGGGCAATCAGCGTCAATTTATCGGGGTAATTCCCGGCAGTTTCATTCAGCAGCTTTACCGATTCCCCGGTGAAGTCCGGTCCACTTCCAATGACGTCTTCTCCCCAGGGGATCTTTTCCTCAAAAGAGGCCCATCCCGGCAATGCGGCGTCTGTTTCTGCGCTTATTCCCACAGGGATACCCTCGTGATGCAAAGCAGACAACAGGCTGCTCACTTTCATGAAAACAGAACCGGGTAACAGCGTGCCCTGTGAACATGTAATGGCCAGCACCCGGATGTCGTTGCCGGACAGGAACATGCTCAGCGCACGCATATCGTCCAGTCCCCCGTCCGTATCGATAATAACATGGTATTTCGGTTTCCCCGAATGGGCAAACACTGTTCCGCAGAGCATGGCGGTGAGCAGGAAGATCCCGGTTATCTTTTTCATTCTTTCTGATCCTTATCGGGGTACATGCTCAGATGATTAACCCGTGATACAAAGTTATTATTCCCTGGTAAATAATTCAGAAGCCAGGTTCACCTGTTCCGGGTTCCCGAGTACATAGGCAATATCGTCAGTCTGAAATACGGTCCCCGGGAGGGGATGTTCAATGATATCCGTTCCCCGCTTAATCGCGAGCAGGGTCACCCCGGTTTTGTTGCGCAGCTGGATCTCCAGCAATGATTTTCCTGCTGCCTGGGAACCCGTATCGATTTTCAATGCATTGATATTCAGATTCGGAAATTCATCCAGTACGGATGGCTGGTGGATCACATCTCTTTCAGTGAATTCTCCCAGGTTCATGGTCCTGATATGCGAGAGGATCCGGTTCACCTCTTTACGCGGGTACAGCCGCTGGACCAGGATCCTGTTGAACAGATCAATAGCGATTTCCAGTCTTTCGGGAAAAACCTGGTCCGCACCAACTTTGTAAAGATCCCCCACGTGTTCAATGTGTTTGGCCCTGACCAGGATCCAGGTGTTCCTACTAATTTTTCTCACTTTGTCCGTGATGGCCATGGCCGGGATGAGATTGCCCACGGATATGACAACAATATCGGACTGATCGACATGTGCTTTCTGGAGAATGGGTTCATTCACCGCATCCCCGTAGACCACATGGTCCCCGTTCTTTATTTTTTCCTTTGCAAGGAGCGGATCGAAGATGATGGACACATGGCGGATATTGTTCAGTGTGGCCATGCGGGAAAGTTTCAGGGCACTGGTATCCTTCCCGATGATCACCAGGTGGTTTTTCAGATCGGGTATTTCCATTTCCTGAAGCGGGAAAAGCCCTTCCACGAGGAATTTGGGCAGCGGCAGTTTCAACAGGGCATCTGCCAGGGGGACCGACAGCTTGATCAGGAATGGGGTTATCGCCATGGTGATGACGGCGACGGCCAGGAAAAGCTGGTAATAGAAATTGGTAAGGATCGAATAGCCGAGGCCGATCTTTGCAAGCACAAAAGAGAATTCCCCGACCTGGCAGAGGGCCAGACCGACCATTACCGTCCCCCGGAATGTGTGCCCCAGGATAAAACCGGTCGCTCCTGCAATAATGGTTTTCAGGACGATTACCAATAATACGGCAACCAGTACCAGCTGCCAGTTATCTATGATGAAGCCCAGATCGAGCAACATTCCGATGGATACAAAAAAGAAGCTGGTGAAGACATCCTTGAACGGGATCAAGTTCGAAAATGCGTTGTGGCTGTAATCCGATTCGGAGATCATGAGTCCCGCCAGAAAAGCGCCGAAGGCAAGCGACATGCCCAGCTGGGACGTCAGCAGGGCAACGGCCAGGCAGATCAGGAAGATACTGATCAGGAACAGCTCCTGGTTCTTTGTCATGGCAATTAGATGCAACAGCCTGGGCAATAACCATTTATTACCTACATAGACCAGCCCGAGAATCAGGCCGGCCTTCACGAAGAGCATCAATATGTCGGTTGCCACATGATCATTATTGTTCCCCAGGATATCAGCGAACAGCAGCAGGGGAACCAGCATCAAGTCCTGGAAGATGAGGATGCCGAGGACGGTGCGGCCGTAATTCGATGTCAGTTCGGACCGTTCCTGCAAAAGTTTCAAAACCAGCGCAGAGCTGCTCAGGGCGGCCAGGAATCCAATGAAAAGCGCAACCTTCCAGTCCATTCCGTACAGATCCGAAAGCAGGAAAAAGACGCCTGCCGTGACAGACACCTGCATCAGGCCGCCGAAAAAAACAATCCTCCGGATCTTCAGCAGGTGTTTCAGGGAGAATTCCATCCCGATGGTGAACAGCAGCAGGATCACCCCGATCTCGGCCAGCAGTTCCAGGTTGTGTTCTGCATGGATCAGTTTGAGCAGATGCGGACCGGCGATGATCCCCGTAAGCAGGTAGCCCACCACGGTCGGTATCCTGATCCTGTTAAAAACCAGGTTCACGATGGTGGACAGGGCAAAGATGATCACGATATCCTTAAGGATGGACAGATCCATATGGCTTACAGGTAAATCAACATGTCAGGACTGTTTCATCTGGAAAATTAATCATTTTACCTGTTGCTCCGCACTTCCTGTACCTAATGTTTGAACAAGAAGTTACAATATTTGTCATCTTAGAGCGTACAGGTTCATTCTTGAAAAAAAACATGACCATGAAGTATTACATTGAAAAAACGATCGGGACATCCTTTGACGAGGCTGTAGTAAAAGTGACCGAAAACCTGAAAAAAGAAGGATTCGGCATATTGTCGGAAATCAATGTGCATGAGGTCCTGAAAAACAGACTGGATGTGGATCTCAGCAAATACAAGATCCTGGGAGCCTGTCATCCCCCGAGTGCCTATAAAGCCCTCCAGGCCCAGAATAAGATAGGGACCATGCTTCCATGCAACGTGATCGTCCGAGCACTGGAAGATCATCAAACAGAAGTGGCTGCGGTGGATCCCATTGCCTCCTTTATGGCTGTTGAAGATCCGGGTATCGCAACCATTGCTGGCGAAATCAAAGAAAAACTGAACCGGGTGATTTCCTCCCTCTAACCGCATTTAGCGGATTTTTTTTAATTTTGCGGTTACCTTAATGGACAGGGATACTCAGGAGGTGGGAGCAAAAGTGCAGATAACCGGATCATTTTTTTCCATGCTTGCGGGATTGATCATCGCCGCGCATGTGTTGATCCCGCACCACCACCATTTCCATGATTACGACCCGCAGCCTGCCGGTCAGGAATGTTATCACGGCGGTACCGCGGAATCACATGTCGCACCGGAAGAGGTGCCCTCCCACTGTCATTTTTTAAACAATTTTGTTTTTGCCAGGGAAGATGATCAGCACACTGATCTGCAGCCCGGTACATTCGCCATTGTGCTTTCGCTGGATCTCACCGTGGTCCCGGAAGAAAAAACAGGTGTCAACCCGATCATTCCCCTTGAATTCAGGATTCCCCTTCCCGTTGGTTACATCCTTGAAGATTCTCCCCTGAGAGCCCCTCCGGGCATTTGTTGATTCATAGCATCAATTTTTCTGGTTGCCTTTCCTCAATCCGGTTTTCAGGCAGCCTTTTCATGTGAACAGCAAATGTTATCTGCGATATGATACAAAGGATCATTGAATTTTCCGTTAAAAACAAACTTGTCATCGGGCTTTTTATACTGGCCTGGACCGGCTGGGGGATCTACTCCATGATGAACCTGCCCCTGAACAGTGTGCCCGATCTGACCAACAACCAGGTAAAAGTGACCACCTACACCCCCGACCTGGCCACGGAGGAGGTGGAGCGGTTGATTACCTATCCCATCGAACTGGAAATGGGTAACCTGCCCGGATTGATCGAGATCCGCTCGGTGTCCAACTTTGGATTGTCCGATATCACCCTGGTCTTCGATGAGCGCATGGGTATGTACAAACCCAGGCAGCTTGTCAAGGAAAAATTAATAAGCGCTGCCGGTAAATTACCCGTGGGAGTGGGGGAACCATCCATGGGACCGATGACTTCGGGACTGGGTGAAGTATACCAGTATGTGCTCACACCCGGGCCGGGTTATGATACCCTGTATGATGCCATGGACCTCCGGGAGATCCAGGACTGGATCGTGAAAAAGGAATTGATCAATATTCCCGGTGTGGTGGGAGTGAATACCATGGGGGGATACCTGAAACAATACGAGGTGGCCGTGGATCCTGTCCGGCTGAGAAGCTACAACATTACCATCAGCGATATATACGAGGTTCTGAGGAAAAACAATGCCAACACAGGCGGCAGCTATATCGAAAAGAACCGGCAGGCATATTTTATCAGGGGCGAAGGACTGATCACCTCCCTGGAGGATATACGTAATATCGTTATTCATGATGAAGGCGGGACCCCCCTTCGGATTGGAGATGTGGCCCGGGTCGGTTTCGGAAGCGCACCCCGGTTCGGGGCTTTTACCTATAACGGAAACGGAGAGGCGGTCGGTGGGAAGATCATGATGCTGCGCGGGGAAAATCCCGCCGGGGTAATTAAAGATGTGAAGGAACGGCTAACAAGGGTCAGGGAAGCCTTGCCGGAGGGTGTACAGTTGGAACCATTTCTGGACCGTTCCTCCCTGATCGCTGAAACCACGCATACTGTCGTTGAAAACCTGGCACTGGGAGCCCTCATCGTCATTTTTGTGCTGGTATTCCTGATGGGGAATTTCCGGTCAGGCCTGATCACCGCCTCGGTCATTCCCCTGTCACTGCTGTTTGCCCTCGGGATCATGTACACTTTTGATTTCTCGGCCAATTTGATCAGCCTGGGAGCGGTGGACTTCGGGATCATCATCGACGGGGCGGTCATTATCGTGGAATTCGTTGTCTTTCAATTGAGCCGGAACATGGTTTCATTGAAGAACAGCAGGGGCAGGGAGCTTCAGGCCCGGATGGATGAGATCACCATCCGGGCATCGGGACGGATGATGCGAACCGCCATATTCGGACAATTGATCATCCTGATCGTTTTCATCCCGATCCTTGCACTCACGGGCCAGGAGGGCAAGATGTTCCGTCCAATGGCCATAACATTCGGCTCGGCACTCATCGGCGCCATCATTTTGTGCCTGACCTATGTGCCGATGATGACCGCCTGGATCGTGCGGCCGGATAAAAGGGATGCTCCGAAACCGGCCGACCGGATCCTGGGTTGGGTTCGAAGGGGATACCGGAAACTGCTGGGTTCGGCACTGCGTTACCGTTATGCGGTCACATCTGGGATCCTTCTCCTGTTCATTGCCGCCCTTTTTATCTTTTTTCGCATGGGTGCCGTCTTTATCCCGACGCTGGACGAAGGAGATTTTGCCATTCACCCGATCCTGCAACCGGGAACTTCCCTGGAGGAGACCGTAAGGATCAACACCAGCCTTGAGCAGGTCCTGCTGGAAGAATTTCCCGATGAGGTGGAGCAGGTGGCCACCAAGATCGGCACAGGGGAAATCCCCACCGATCCCATGTCGCTGGAAATGGCCAAAATGATCATCAATCTGGCCCCGAGAAATGCCTGGACAAGGGCACAAACCAAGGATGAACTGGAAGCCCTGATGAAAGCGGAGATGTCGTCAGCCGTACCGGGTGTGAATTTCTTCTTCTCCCAGCCTGTGGAGATGCTTTTTAACCACCTGCTCACAGGTTCGTCGGCCGATTTGCTCGTGAACATCTATGGGGATCATCTGGATACCCTTTTCCGGATAGGGAATGAAGCCGGTGAGATCATTCGGCGGATACCCGGTGCGGGCGATCTGAATGTGCAGAAGGTCATCGGTCTGCCCCAGATCGTTATTCGTTATGACCGGGACATCCTGGCCCGTTACGGACTTGATATCGACCAGGTGAACCGTGCAATCCAGGCAGGGTATTCCGGGGCTGTGGCCGGGACGATCTATGAAGGTGAGCGGCAATTCTCCCAGGTGGTGCGGCTGGATGAGAAATACCGCAAAGATCCGGATGCGGTGGGCGAACTGTATCTCAAACGTCCCAACGGACGGCAGGTGAAGCTGAGCGAGGTAGCCACCATTACCATGCAGGACGGGCCCGCTGCCATATCCCGTGAGGGCGTGCGCAGAAAACTGGAGGTGGATGTGAATATCGGCGATCGGGATACAGAATCTTTTGTGGAAGAGGTACAAAAACAGCTTGAAGAAAAACTGGACCTTCCCAGGGGATATTACCTGACCTATGAGGGTGAATACGAAAACCTTCAGAGTGCGAAAAAGCGCCTGCGGTGGGTGGTCCCCCTTGTTCTCGGATTCATATTCATCCTGCTCTACATGCTTTTCGGTTCACTGAAACAGGCCATCCTGGTATTTTCAGCCGTTCCCCTGGCAGCCATCGGAGGGGTGTTCTCTCTATGGCTGCGGGGAATGCCTTTCAGCATCTCTGCGGCTGTGGGATTCATCGCCCTGTTCGGGATCGCCGTACTTAACGGGGTGGTGCTGATGAGCTTTTTCAATGAACTCAAAGGGGAAGGCATGAGCAACGTGTATCGCCGGATCTATCACGGTACCGATCTTCGGCTGCGGCCGGTCATCCTGACCGCACTGACGGATGCCCTCGGGTTCCTGCCCATGGCCCTTTCCACTTCCCCGGGTGCGGAAGTCCAGCGCCCGCTTGCAACGGTGGTGGTAGGGGGACTGATCACAGCAACATTGCTTACGCTGGTCCTTTTACCCATCATCTACACCTTCAGCGAGAAAAAGATCAGGGTTCCTTCCCTGGCAAAGGTTGTATCAAAAACGGGAAACATGGAGAGAAAAAACAACAGATCATGGATCATACTGGTTCTCTTAAGTTTGGGGACGTTAGCTCCTTCGGTGCGGGGACAGATCCCAGCCCCGGGCGGCAGACCTTTTCAGGATGAGGGCCGGACGGTGCGAAATGCCCAGGTGGCGGTCCGTATCTATACCATGGAAGAGGCTGTACAGGCTGCGCTGGAAAACCATCCTGCGGTAAAAGCTGCAGATCTGGGAGTGTTGCAGCAACAGTGGCTGAAGACTGCAGCATGGGACCTGCCGGATACAGAGCTGTCCTTCGAAAAGGAAAATGAAGGTGCCGGTCTGCACCGGTGGTCTGTGGAGCAGTCCATGCAGAATCCGCTGGAATATGTGGCCATGGACAAACTGGCCGCTTATCGCATCCGGCGGGAGGAGGACCGGCTGAATCTGGTGAGGTCCGCGATTACCCGGAATGTGAAAACGGCGTATATCGAAGTGCTTTATGCCAGGCAGAAACTGGGACTGATGCAACAGCTGGAACAGATCTTTTCCGGCCTGGACCGTGCCGGGAAAACCAGATACAACACGGGAGACATTTCCTTTCTGGAACAGGTATCCACCAGCGCCAAATACAGGCAGATCACCATGGAAAGGGAAAGAGCAAAAACATTGCTGGATAACAGGCAAAAGTTGCTGGAAATGTCGATGTTCGCGGAAGGTCCGGTGCGAATTGCCGATACCACAATAACGGCACGTTCATTGCAAGAAGATCTGTCCCCTGCCGATTCCGCTGGTGGCAATCCGGACCTTTCGGGCAACCCGGACCTGGCCGTCTCCCGAAGCACCTGGGAAACCTCCCGCGTCGTGAACCGGGCGGTAAGATTCTCCCTTTGGCCCGATCCTTTTTTCAGGTACAGATACACTGCTTTCAATCAAATCGGAAATTTCAGCTCCTTTGAACTCGGGTTGAGAATTCCCATTGATATCCGGGCAGAGCGGGGGAAGAACCGGAGTGCTGAAATCGCTGCTGAAATGGACTACCAGCAGTACCTCCGGTTGGAAAAGGAAGTCAGTACGGATATTGTCACGGTAAGGAACGAACTGGAGCATTACTGGCGACAACTGGATTATTACCGGGATAACCGCCTGCGGGAAGCGGACATGATCGTCAAAAGCGCCCTCAGGCAATATGAGGCAGGGAACATCGGTTACCTGCAGTATGTCCAGTATTTCGACCAGTCCACCACCATCCGGATCGATTATCTGGATGTGCTCCTGGAGTACAACAGGAAGCTGGTCGAGCTGGAGTATTTGCTGGGAATGTAAAAAAGTCAAACGCATCAATCAAAAATATCATGACAGGAACAGATAAAATCATACACGGAATCATTTTCGCATGGACCCTTCTCAGTCTTTTCTTCCTGGGTGCCTGCAACCGGCAGGATCAAAGGGTTAATCCCGGAGAGCACACGGAGGCACCAGAAGAACATACGCATTTGGAGGGAGGACTGGAGGCAGTCAGGGAGTCCCTGGAAGAGGGACAGGTACTGGTTACCGCGAAGCAGATGGAGACCGTTCATATAGCGCTGGGAAGCATATCCCGGATGAATCTGTCGGGACTTGTAAAGGCATTCGGGACCATTGCCCTGCCACCGTCCGCCGAGGCCTCGGTGAGCCCTTTCATCGGAGGGGTTGTCCGCAATCTGTCCGTGATCGAAGGGGATTATGTAAAAAAAGGAGAGACCATCGCCCGTATCGAGCATCCTGATATCGTGGAGCTCCAGCGGGAATATCTTGAAATGCGGAGCCGCCATGAATTCCTGGCGGAAGAGTACCGAAGACAGGAAAGCCTGTATGCGGACAGTATCAATGCGGAAAGGACATTCCAGCAGATCAAATGGGAATACGAGACAGGCCAGGCCGGTATGCAGAGTCTGAGAAAGCAACTGGAACTTATCCATATCGATCCGTACCGGATCATCCCGGAAGGAATACAAAAGAGCTATCCGTTGCCGGCCCCCATATCAGGGTATGTGTCTTCGGTCACGGCAAATACAGGTGTCCACATCTCGCCACAGCAGGAATTGTGCCGGATCGCGGCCAATGAAAAAGCGCATATTGACCTGGAAGTGTATGAAAGGGATATCGATAAAGTGAAAACGGGCCAGCGGGTGACTTTCAGCCTGGCCAATCATTCTCACCCGTTGCCCCTGGAAGGATCCATCCTGAAAAAATCCCAACGGTTCGATCCGGAAACCCGCACAGCGCTGGTGCATGCCCGTATCCTCCGGATGGATCCCGCACTTCTGCCCGGCATGGCCGTGATGGCGCATATTCATACCGGGGAAGATAGGCAATATGCGCTTCCGGAGGAGGCGCTGGTATCGGATCAGGGCAGGGATTATGTATTTCGATTTGCAGCAACCGGGTCCACGAAGCACCTTCATGCACATGAAGATTTGAGGGCGGAGGAAGCCTATTACATCTTTCAAAGAATGGAAATCGACCGGGGGATCACCGAAGCGGGTTATACGGGGATTGCTTTCCGGGGACCGGTGCAGGATTCGGTGCGCTTCGTGATCAGCAATGCACAAGCGCTGCTGGCGGAGATGAAAAAAGACATTGCGGGCCATTCCCATGCACACTGAGGAGATCGCAGTTTTGATTTTGATCCATCTCAGTACTTCCACCTGTTGGCCAGCGCCACCAGGGATAACATGACCGGTACCTCGACCAGGACACCCACCACGGTGACCAGGGCAGCCGGTGATTGCAGTCCGAACAGGGCGATGGCCACCGCTACGGCCAGTTCAAAAAAGTTGCTGGCACCGATCATGGCTGCAGGTGCGCAGACGGGGTACGGCAATTTCAGGAACCTGCCTCCAAACCATGCAATAAAAAATATAAAGTAAGTCTGAATCACCAGGGGAACAGCCACAAGGAGAATAATAAGCGGATTTTCGATGATGGTGGAACCCTGGAAGGCAAACAACAGGACGAGTGTGGTCAGCAGTGCCAGGATCGAGACAGGTTTGAATTTTGGCAGGAATTCGTTCTTAAACCATTCCTCTCCTTTCCTTCTGATCAGGGACCTGTTGGTGATGTACCCTGCGAGCAACGGGACGACCACGAACACAACCACGCTCGCAAACAATGTGTCATATGGAATCTTTACATCGGTAATCCCCAGCAGCAAACCGACGATGGGGACAAATGCCACCAGGATGATCAGGTCGTTGACGGAAACTTGCACCAGGGTGTAGTTGGGATCGCCATCGGTCAGGTAACTCCATACAAATACCATGGCTGTGCACGGGGCCGCGCCGAGCAGGATAGCCCCCGCGATATACTCGCCTGCCTGTTCCGGTGAAATATAGGCAGCATAAATTTTGGTAAAAAAGACCCATGCAAAAAAGGCCATGGTGAACGGTTTGATCAGCCAGTTCACCGTCAGGGTCAGTATCAAACCCTTGTGCCGTTTCCCGACATTTTTAATGCTGGAAAAATCCACCTGCAACATCATGGGGTAGATCATCAGCCATATCAGCACAGCCACGGGTATATTCACACGGTAGATCTCCAGCTCGCTCAGGAAGCCGATGCTGTCACCGGCAAAATGACCGATGGCGATCCCGGCTGCGATGCACAATGCAACCCACAGGGTGAGGTATTTCTCAAATACACCTATTCGCTTGCGTTGCTCACTCATGCATCATGCGGATTTCAGTGATGATGATCCTGGTTTTTCCGCGTTGAGGGTGATGCTGAATACGCCTGAATCACCCTGTGTGAAGCTTTCGATCTCATCGGGAGAAAGATATGTTCCCAGCATGTCGTCAGGGATATCCGTTTTACGCTCGGTGTGGATCACCATTCCGGTGAATCCCGCTTCCCTGATGATTGCCAGGTACTCTTGCTTCTGCAGTGCACCCGATACACATCCGGCATACATTTCTGCCGCCTCCCTTATTTTTTCAGGAAGCGCACCCTCCAGCACCACGTCGGAAATACAGAAATGACCGCCGGGTTTCAGTACCCGGTAGATCTCACCGAAGGCTTTTCGCTTGTCGGGCACCAGGTTCAGGACGCAATTGCTGATGACCACATCATACGTGTTGTCGGGGAGTGGCATTTTCTCAATATCCCCCTTTACGAAAGCCAAGTTCGTGAAACCGGTCTTCTCAAGGTTCCTTTCGGCCTTTTCCAGCATTGCATCGGTAAAGTCCAGTCCCGTTACCCTGCCTTCCTCTCCCACAAGGGTCCGGGCCACGAAGCAATCGTTTCCTGCCCCTGAACCCAGGTCCAGTACATGGTCGCCCTTTTTTATCCCGGCAAATTGAGTGGGCAGTCCGCATCCAAGCCCGAGGTCTGCCTCCGGATTGTACCCTTCAAGTGCGGTATAGTCGGCACTGATCATGCTGTAATCAGTCTCGTCACAGCACCCTTCGGCTCCACAGCAGGATGACCGGTTCCCGGATTGACTTTTGGAGGCGATCTCCGCATACTTATCCTGCACGATCAGTTTCAGGTCTTCAGCTTTCATCATTCCGGTTTGATTTTTTCGGTGTATAATCTGTAAAATGTTTCCCTGATCGCATCCCGGATCCTTATGAATTCACTCCAGATGAACGATTCTGTACCGGTGGCTTTGGAAGGATCCACGAACCCGGTGTGCAACCTGTGTGCAACCCTGCCCGGAAACATGGGACAGGTCTCGTTGGCATCATCGCACACCGTGATCACATAATCCCAGTCTTCATGGATATACTCATCTACGGACGTTGGATGGTGTCCGCTGATATCAATTCCCGCCTCCTGCATGGCTTTCACAGCCAGCGGATGGACTTTCCCGGCGGGTTCGGTACCTGCTGATCTCACCGTAAGCCGGGAATCAAAGGACTGCAAAAATCCGTGGGCCATCTGGCTGCGGCAGCTGTTGCCCGTGCATAAGATTAGTATCTTCATAAAAAAACAGTTATGGTTGTATCTTTTCATAGAGTCCCAGCAATTTTGATTCCAGGAACGCTTCAATCTCTTCTTCATGATCGCCGATGGGTTTCACAGGGATCAGATCCATTACCTCTTCGGGAGAAAGGTCCGACTTGTAGTAAAGTTTCAATGACCTGTTCAACGTTTCCCTGATCACCTTCTTTGCCTCTGCCTCTGAAAATCCGGTTTTCATGGCAATCTCCTCCATCTTTTTCCACTGGAACCAGAAATAGGTGGGCAGCATGGCAGAAACAATGGCATATGCCTCCAGCATCTCTTCCGCGACCACCCTGGTTTTACCCATGACCCTCAAAAGCTTCATGATCATTCTTTGATCGTTCTCAGGAAATGAAGGATGGAAAGAAATGGGATTCATCCCTTTGTTGATGTAGGAGGTGGCATTGGGGATCATGCGCGCGATCTTTCCGGTGGAAAGGATCCCGGCCATTTTCTCCATGGTGATTTTCGGCGCCAGGGAGATGACCGTGGTATCCCCGGTCACCGTTTGCCTGATCGCATCCAGGGTTTCCATCATGACCGGGGGATGGACGGCAAGGAACACAATCCCCTGTCCGGCTGCCTTATGCGGTGCGTCCGCCAGTTCAATTCCCGGAAATTGTTGTTTCAATCCGGCGGCAGTGTCCCCATTGGGTTCGAATACAACAATTGAATCGAAGCCCACCTTCTTGTTCTGGAAGGCCTGTAGAATGATCTTTGTCACTCTTCCGCCTCCGACAAATCCTAATGTGCTTTTGTTCATGGCATTCATAGTAATGATTGTTATAAATTTTCAGATACTTCGGGTGTATTCTCATCAAATACGAGTGCAGAAAGCATTAAAATGCTTCCCGAAATCATCAATAAAAGGCCGATATCAAACAACGTATAGAAGATCCAGTTGCCGATGACGAGCATCAGCACGCCGCTGATGCAGGTGATGACCAGGGATATGAGCACGTACAGGTTCATGCTGTTCTTTATGACATCCTGGAATTGGCAGTGTTCACGCGAATTCCTGACCCTTGCTACAAAGACAGAAACTGTGATCAGGAGAATCAGGATGCCTATAACAAAATGATTGGCATCGAGCTGAAATCTTGCAGGCAGCATATAACGGCTGAGCTGCCCGTCCGGAAGTACCCAGGCAAGCATGAATGCAAACCCGAGGAACAATAAGATACTCACCGTGTTGAGCCAAACCCGGGGCAGGAACTCATTGAAAAACCGTTGGAAACCTGCGATAAGCAGCAGGAGCACAAAACCCAACAGCAATATGTAGAGGACCGGTTTCAGATAGGATTCCCTGACGATCCCGGTATGGGCCTGCGGGGCCGAGATCCCGAGTGAAATAAACTGGGGGACAGAAACGGTTTTTCCTTCCCCGTCAAATGGATACTGTACAACCGGTGCCATAAAAAAATCCGCCTCGTAGCTGTGGCAATCCGTACAGCCGTTGATACCCAGGGCACTGTTTGCAGGAAAGATATCATGGTTGTAAGTATGGACATTTCCATAGGGGGAGGCTTCCCAGGGTTCCATCGCAATTTGAGTGTAATCATTTCCCGAATGATAGGCCCTGTCATTCATTACCCAGACTATCCGTTTGCCTTCAAGCGGATAATTAATACCTGCCAGTTTCTGCGTCACGGATGCGATCAAAGCTTCAATCTCTTCCGGAGTATTGACCTCGATCACCCCGTCCTGGTTGTCATCCGCGATCCTGGATAACCCCGGATAGGTTTCCGGGTTTTGAAAATGGTCCGTCCACATTTTATAAATATCACCCATACGGGGCTGCATCAGTCCCGGCTCCCCTTCGGTCTGAATGGCTGGCCATGCGGTGTGCACCCTGTTTACCGGATAGATCATCTCCTTGTATTTCACCAGTTCGGGGGCTAAGGAAAATGTAGGTTTGTCGTCATACCCCATCATTTCCAGATCCCCGTAATGGTTCCAGTAATTCATGTACGGATCATAAAAAGTCCAGAGATGTTTTCCCTTGGTGGGGATCTTTGTTCCGGGATTGAATACGTCACTGGCCACAAAATGAGCCGATTTTACGGTTCGTTCCGGAATATGACAGGTCTGGCATGCGATTTTGTCCAGGTGCACAGGCGGGAGCCAGGCATGTTTTGCCACGGGGGCACCCAGGTACCCGGTATCATGGCAGTCGGTGCAGCTGCGCATGGTGTTGTCAAGGTCATCCCTCACATGGCCGCCCGGATCATCCCCCTTGCCAAACTGATGTACTTCCTTGCCCCGGATCAGGTCACTTGCGGCAGACATGCCGGCGGGGTGACAATCCACACATTTCAGACCGGCACTCAGGTGGACGTCGGTGCGGTCCCTGAAATTGGCGCCTCTTTTTTTCCAGCCGGGTTTTGCATGGCACCAGAGACAGGCATCATTGCGGGGTTGCCTGACCAGGTGGGGTTCAATGGTGCCGTCCGGATTAAATTGCGCTGGATCATAGGCAACAGAAACATCCTCATTGTTCAAAATCGATCCGGTTACTGTTGCAAATCCGGAACCTGCGGTGGCAGCCCATTTGAAATTGAGTTTATTGATCTGGCTCACCCGTTCTGTATTGCTGTATGAGGGAAGATGGCAGAGGTTACAATCCGCCTCGATCACCCCCGATTCCGACCAGCGTGCTTTGTGATAATCACCATCCAAATTGTTCACTCCTCCGGGGGAGAAGCCGCTGGACGGATCCACCATGACCCGGTCGTAACGAAGTCCGTCCCGGTCAAATTCGAGTGACCCGCCTCCTGGATGGCACACCCCGCAGGAGACAACAAAATCGAAAGATGTCATGTCGACCAGGGCTGCCTGGTCATTGTTTTTATCCGACAGATAGCGATACAGGGGAGCCGGCGAGCACCAGGGTCCCCCGTAGTTGCCCGGGGAAGAGACCCATTGCATTCTTTCCGTCTGGATTTCCAGCGGATCCTCATCCCTTCCTTGTTGAAAATGGAAACCCTGTGTAATCAGCTCATAATCATGACATTTCCCGCAGGTTTGCCTGGGGGAGTAAGGTTTATCCGTATTCAATCCTGATACGGGATTGATGGTATCTCCCTCATCGGTAAGCAGGTAAAAGGAAGGACAGACACCCGATATGGAAATGTTTTCAGAGGAGGACAACTGGAACCGGTCCAATGGTTTTTCGGATTTCAAAGCAACGAATACGATCACGACAGCAGCTATCATTGTGATCATAAACAGGGGAATCATTCTTCTTGCTTTCATCATCAGTTGCTCAGTTAGATTGAACCATATATCAAACCGGTTACCGTGGCCATGATGACAACCAGGACCACATACACAATTGTTTTCTGAGTTCCGATCACCCCGCGGATGACAAGCATGTTGGGTAGTGACAGGGATGGCCCGGCCAGCAGCAACGTCAGGGCGGGGCCTTTTCCCATTCCTGCGGCAATGAGTCCCTGCAATATGGGTACTTCTGTGAGGGTGGCAAAATACATGAATGCGCCCACGATAGAGGCAAAGAAATTGGATCCTATGGAATTGCCTCCCACCAGCCGGGCCACCCATTCGTTGGGAATGATCCCTGCCATGGCAGTGTCATCATGTGTGGATCCGAGGAGAAAACCAGCAATAAGCACCCCGATCGCCAGCAGGGGCATGATCTGCTTGGCAAAGTCCCAGGAAGAGAGGGTCCACTCCCTGTTTTCAGGGTCCCTTTTATCTAAGAGGGTAATAACAGACAGAGCGGCCATGCCCACGATCATGGGGATCATGGGGGAAGAACTTAAAAATGCAGCAATGGCGGTGAAAACCGTGGCAAGGACCACATGGGTCCATTTGAGTTTCAGGATATAGATCAGCGAAAACACGAGCAATAAGGCAAATCCGGATGTGATGTACCATTTATTGGCCCAGATCCAGTACCAGGCACCCTCCGTCACCCCTTCATCCGGTTTGCCCCAGTTGGCAAATACCAGGATGAGGACCAGGATGAAAAAATGGAATGCAGTTTGCCATGCGGGTCGCTTTTCAGGCATATCGGGGAAGTTGATCTGCTCTTCCCGTTTGGCAAGTTCCTCTTTCCTGTAGATCAGCGACATCACCGAACCGATCACAACGGCAAAGACCACGGCACCGATGATACGCGCCACACCCATCTCAAAACCCAGGATCCGGGCGGTGAGAATGATGGCCAGGATGTTGATGGCAGGACCTGAATAGAGAAAGGCAATGGCCGGTCCCAGTCCCGCCCCGCGCTTGTGGATACTGGAGAAAAGCGGCAGGATCGTACAGCTGCAAACTGCCAGGATGGTCCCCGATACCGAAGCTACCGTATAGGCAAGCCATTTTTTTGCTTTCGCACCGAAATATTTCATTACGGCACCCTGGCTCACAAAAACCGCAATGACACCTGCAATAAAGAATGCCGGTAACAGGCACAGAATGACATGTTCCCGGGCATACCACCTGGTCAGGTCGAACATGGCCATGACCGCTTCCCGGAACCGTAAATGTTCCACCGGAAGGAAAAATGCCCCCAGGAAAACCACGGTTATCCAGAAAAGTATCTTAATCTCCTTCTTCCATTCCATATGCCTCAGAAATAAATGATCGCCACATAATAGATGCCGATCCCGATAAATACCACAGATACGACCCGCCGGAACCAGATCTCAAATATTTTCATCCTGTTGTACAGTTTTCCCACGCCGGATACGGTATAGGCCAGCAGCCAGGCAAATATGATCACCGGTATACCGGTTGCGAGGGCAAATACCACCGGCAGATACAGCCCTGAAGCACTGCTGATGGTCATCGGTATCAGCATGCCGAAATAAAGCACCCCGCTGTAAGGGCAGAAAGCAAGCGCAAAAACAACCCCCAGCAGTAACACATCCCGGTATCTGTCGAATCCTTTCTTCTGAAAACGGCCGGTCAGGCCCGGGAGACCGGGAAATTTTATCTTCACGATATCCATCATCAACAACCCGATGACAATCAGCAACGGACCGATGATCTTTTCACCATACTGCTGGAACCAGCCGGAAATTCTGAGCTGGTCCGCCCCGAAGAATATGATCAAGGCCAGCAGTGTATAGGAAAGCGCCCTTCCGGCGGTGTATACCAATCCGTTGATAAACACCCTCCTTTTGCTTTCCACCTCCCTGCTGATAAACCCGATGGCCGTGATGTTGGTGGCCATGGGACAGGGACTGACGGCAGTCATCAGTCCCAGCAGAAAGGCAGTAAAGACAGGAACAGAACTGTTACCGGCCAGATTGCTCAGGAACGCTTCCATCTTTCGCTTCTACAGGAGCGGGGTGATATGGTCCGAAATGATTTTTTTGAATTTTTCCGGATCACTGCGGGCATACATAAAACCTTCGTTGGTGATATTGATTTTTTGATCCCCGTGGACGATCAGCAGGGTCTGACCGGATACGCCCAGTTCACGGGCTTTCTGTTCTCCGTCCGTTTCTTCCAGGTTATAACCGGTAAAAGAAACCCGGTCGCCATACATATCAACGATGGCTTCTTTCGCCACCGTTTCCACTGCCTGGCAGGTGACACACCTGCGGGTAGTGTGGAAATAGTAGACTTCCACATCCCCGGCTTCCGAAACAGCCGGATTTTTATCATTCGTTGCAGGCTGACCTGTGCAGGAAACATTCATGCCCAGCGCCATGATCATGACAATAAGTAGATTCAGTCGTTTCATAGGATTATTGATTTTGTGTGAGAATCTGTTTCAACTCATTCACAGAGGGAACACGCCCGGACAGCACCACCTTTTCGTTGATCACCAGTCCGGGTGTGCGCATAATGCCGTATCCCATGATCTTCATGATATCATCTTCCTTGACAATGGATGCTTCCATTCCCAGTTCGGCGGCAGCATCCTGCGCAGCCTTTTCGAGCGATTTACATTTCGGGCATCCTGTGCCCAGTACTTTTATTTCCATCATCTCAGTTTTTTTATGTTTATATTTCGTAGTTCGCAAAACGCCGAACAATTTTGATAAATTTTTTTTACTTCAGGATTTTCCTGAATAGTCGCTGAGCTTCTTCCCAGTTCTCTTTGTTGATACAATACCTGATCCGCGGTGCTTCAATCTCTCCCTGGATCAGTCCCGCATCTTTCAGCTCCCTCAGATGCTGGGAAAGGGTGGACTTGGCGATGGGCAGGATCTCTGACAGGTCGCCGCTGTAACAGCAGCTCTGGCTGGATAGCAGTTCCAGCACGTACAGCCGGATGGGATGCCCCATTGCCTTGGCGTATCGGGCAGCCTTCTTTTGCTCATCCGTAATTACATCTTCCGCTATCTTCATGTCGGTTTTTATCGTTCGCAAATTTACGAACTGTTTTCAAAATGAAAAAGCATTTATGCGTTTAACTTCTCCGAAAAACCAGATTCGGACAGAAAATAAGATTTTCACTTTTCAAATCAATATGTATATTTACCGCCTGCCAGCCCGTATTGATTTGTATGTAAAACCCTTTAACGACGAGATCTCATGTGGAAAACAGCGCTCTTGCTATTGCTGGGTATTATCATTATCCCCTTCCTTGCATTTAAATTCAACGAACCGTTAACCGACCACCAGAAGGTCGTACTCACAAGGTTGTTCATCCTGTATATTGCCGCAGCGCTTCTCTGTTTTACGGTGAGCACGATCACAGGTAACTTCAGCCAGGTGGATAAGCTCTGGAGCATCATGCCGGTGATTTATACATGGTTCATTTCCTTTGAGACGGGATTTGAACCAAGGCTGTTGCTGATGGCGGTGCTGGTGACCATCTGGGGGATCAGGCTGACCTACAATTTTGGACGGAAGGGAGGTTATTCCATCAGGATATGGGACGGGGTAGAAGATTACAGGTGGGCGGTACTTCGCAGCAAGCGCGAATTCCAGCCCGGTTGGAAATGGGTCCTGTTCAATCTGGTTTTCATTTCGCTGTACCAGATGGGCCTGATCCTGCTGATGACCCTGCCGGCGCTGAAAAGCATGAACGGGAAACCGCTTTTCTGGGCGGACTTCCTGCTTGCAGCGCTCTTCCTGTTGTTTGTTGTTCTGGAGACGATCGCAGACCAACAACAGTGGGATTATCAGAAGCAGAAAAGAATCCTGGCAGGAAAGGGGAAAGATATCCCGGAAAGGTATAAAAAAGGATTCCTGGATACTGGTTTGTGGAAATACGCGCGTCACCCCAATTATGCTGCCGAGCAGGCCGTCTGGATCGTTTTCTACTTTTTCAGTGTGGCGGCCACCGGCCGTTGGTTTAACTGGTCAGTCATGGGAGCCATCCTCCTGGTTTTGCTTTTCTGGGGAAGCAGCAACTTCAGCGAATCCATCTCCTCCGGCAAGTATCCCCTTTATACGGAATACAAAAAGCGCGTATCCAGATTCATCCCGGCACCAAAATAAGGTTGTTAAAAAAATAAACATTATCCGGTACCGGTGGTTAATGTTTGGACAGCTCCTGTCCAAACAAACATATCATGAGCACAAACAAAAGAAGAAACGCACTCATCGCCGGTATCTCTCTGCTTGTCATGGCAATCGCAGCAGGCTTTTCCTACGGATATGTCTACGGAAATACGATCCTGGAGGAGGATCCCCAGGCGACTTACAACCAGTTAAGGTCGCTGGCCTCTCAATTCTATGCCGGACTGGGAGGATGGATTTTGATCTTCCTCACCGACCTCATCGTCGCATGGACCCTATACCTCTTTTTCAGGGATATCAACAGGAACCTGTCCCTGATGACCGCGCTGGTGCGATTCGCCTATGCCGCGTTTCTGGGACTGGCCCTGGTCCATCTCTTCAGGATCATTCCCTTCATCCGGGGCGCGGAGACAACCGTTGCAGAAACGGCTGGACAACAGATCCTGACACTGGCCGGGTCGTTTACCGGGATCTGGTCGCTGGGACTGATGATCTTCGGGATCCACCTGATCGGACTCGGACTTCTGAGCATGCGCTCGGTGAGTGTACCCCGCTGGCTGGGGATATTGCTGCTTTTTGCCGGAGCCAGTTATTTCCTTCTCAATTTCGCCGGGTCTGTTTTCCCGGGAAGTGAGCGTGCGGTGGCAGCCGTGGAAAAAATCCTCAGCGTGCCCATGGCCCTGGGGGAGATCCTGTTCGCCCTATGGCTGATCATCCGTGGCGGGAAGGCCGGGAGCGTATCCCGGAAAAAACTTCAGTTTGAAACTTAGCCGAAGATCCTTTATGAGGCGCATCGGAAAATTTATTGGTTATCTCTTCCTTATCCTGCTTTCCATCCCGGTGGTGATCATCCTTTTGCTTTCGGCCCGATACTCCCCGAAATATATCTACAGTTTTGTGGATTTTATACATTCACTTTGATCTTACAAAATATTCCTCTAGACGATCCTCCATAATCAATTGATTAATGAAAAAAGTATCGAATTCCTTTAAGCTTCATTACTGTATTTAAAGCTCCAGTAATGTTCTGTATATTCTCCTTTTGCCTTTTGTCAGAAATCTCACAAAAATAGTACAAATACACATCATCAAAAGCATAATTACTTTGTCCTAAATCACTTACATTGTTTTGTGTTGGGACCATTCTTGTGAAATAAGAAGAATAATATTGTTCCGACTCAAATTTGAGACTTGAGGTAGTGGCATAGGTACCAGTAAATAGAGATTCACCACCGACTTTAAACTCAATTCCGCCACCAGTACTACCTGACCCTACGACTAACTGACTACCCATTTTAGCAACAGGTGTAGATAATTTCACACCTGAAACGGGCGATGTCCCAATTCCGACTTCACCATTTGAATTCATTTCTAATTGTGTTTTTGCACTGAAGAAAATAAATAATGCTGTTAAGATCAATAAGGTTAATTTTTTCATAGTAATTCGCAATTGGTTTTAGGTTATTTTAACTCAAATATCTGCACACTGGAATGCAGCAATGTATTGATAATGACAAGAGGATAGCAGGATAAACCTGGGTTAAATTCTAGCTTGTAATGAAATTAGGCAATAACAAAATACATGTCAATAGCATTTTGACGGAAATCGTAAGCAGGTTTGTTCACGAAGAATGACAAAATCTCGGAATACTACATCAGTGGTTTAATTGCCGAGGTTTCAATTCTTCTCTTTATACGAATATATTATCCTGCATGTATAGGGGCTTCAACCTGAATAGATCCTACAAATAGTTAGTTGAGAATGAGTATGAGAGGACCCGGGACGAAACAGGCTGGAATTTGCAATTCATTCCCACCGGAAAGTGAGGGCGGATATGACCGTACAAACGACCAGGAGCCCGGTCAGGATCAGGATCTAAAAAAGATGTTCTCCGGCGGGTTCTCCGAACCATACTCCCTGTAACAGTTTGACCACATAGGTCAGGGGAAGGAAATCGGCAATTTTCTGGATGCTGCCGGGCATGATCTGAAGGGGGATGGATGCCCCTGACAGAAACAGCATTGGGTAAAACAGCACCATTCCGATAACCTGCGAAACCCGCGAGGTGGGGGCCAGGCTGGCGATCACGAAACCCAGGGAGAAAAAGCTCAGCGATGCCAGGATGAATGCCAGCAGGAACGGGAATACATGTCCGTCGAATCTTAAATCGAAAGCCAGGATCGCAGCCACGATCAACAGGCCCGTGCCCACCAGCGTCATGGCAAAATTCACCAGGACGGTATCCAGCAGGATGATCACCGGTCGGAGAGGGGTGGTTTTGAAACGCCGGAGGATCCCTTTTTCACGGTAGGTGGCCATGTTAATGGTCACAAACATGAGCCCTACGGTTCCGATGATCATCCCCATGTAGGCGGGAACCAGCATGTCCACCGTTCCGCGGCCCCCGAACATCTCATTCGGTTCATTGCCATAGATGCCTCCGAAAAGGAAAAGGACCATCAAAGGAAATGCAAGGGTAAAAAAGGCTGCCATGGGTTCACGAAGAAACAGCTTTGTTTCCACCCAGGTCATCTTCCACAGGGTTTTGATCTGCGTTCCTGCCATCAGTCCCTTATTTTTTTGCCTGTAAGTATTAAAAACACATCCTCCAGCTTGGGGTGTTCGGTGCGCAGGTCCCTGAACCCGACGCCGCCTTTTTCCAGTGTATTGACCACCCCGCTCAGCAACCTGTCCCCCTTTCCTTGTATGGTTACCCTGTCATCTTTCTATTCTATACGGCTGACGCCCTGTATCTTTTTGAATGCATTCTGTTCGAAAGGTCCGGTTACCCGGAAGGTCACCCGGAATTCGGGACCCAGGGAACGGATCAGGTTTTCCGGTGTATCCAGTGCAACGATACGTCCCTGATCCACGATCGCCACCCTGTTGCAAAGCCTCTCCGCCTCCTCCATGAAGTGGGTGGTCAGCACCACCGTTTTTCCCTGGTCCCTGATCCCCAGCACAAGGTCCCATATGGCCCGGCGGGCATGGGGGTCCGGCCCGGTGGTCAGTTCGTCCAGGAATACCACCTCGGGATCGTTGATCAGTGCAAGGGCGATGAAGAGCTGCTGTTTCTGGCCTCCTGACAGCTTGCTGTAGGTGGCTTTTATTTTTTCCGCCAGGCAAGTTTTTCCAGCAAAGGATGCCAGTCGGCAGAAAGGGAATAAATGGAAGCAAACAGGTCCATCGCCTCCCATACTTTGATCCTGTCGGGCAGGGCGGATTCCTGGAGCTGGACGCCGATGCGTTTCTGGAGCCTGTACTTGCTGTGTTTCGGTTCCATCCCCAAAACCCGGATGCCCCCCTGATCCGGATTCCGCAGTCCCTCAATGCATTCAATGGTCGTGGTTTTCCCGGCACCGTTGGGTCCCACCATCCCGAAGATCTCCCCTTCATGTACTTCGAAGGAGATCCCATCCACGGCAACCACCCTGCCGTAGCTTTTCACAAGGTCCTGTACCGCAATCACGATTGTGTTCGCTGAGCTCATTACCGGACCGGATCAGGATTGACCGTATACCTTCAAAACGGGTTCGCGCAGGTGCCTGCCGGCAGGGGAGAACAGGTGCAGGATATTTTCGGCGATCTGCTCACCGGTGACCCAGTGGGAATAATCCGCATCTGGCATGGACTCCCGGTTGGCGGGGGTGTCGATGATGCTGGGAACAATGACGGAGGATACGATCCCGCTTTTCCTGCCGGTTTCGTTGATGATCTCCGACAGCCGGAACAGAAGCGACTTGCTCAGCGCATACGCCACCATCCCTTTGGCAGCACCCGGCTCGATGCCCGGTCTTGCCCCGATCAGGACGATTTGTCCCCCGTTTTTTGCCTTTTCCATGTGGATCAGCAGGGGACGGGCACAGTTGTAGGCGGTGACAAAATTCAGCCGGTACATCTTTTCCATTTCTTCCAGGCCGGTTTCCTGGAGGGTTCCCATACCGAATCCGCCCACGATCAGGACAGCCCCTGCGATCTCCCCGGCATTGTCCGTTATTTTCCGGATGGTATTGCCTGCTTCCTCCTCTTTCATCAGGTCGGCCCTGTAGACCTTCAGGTTGTCGCTTTCCGTGAATTCTTCATCTCCTTTGGGAGAAACGATCGCATGTACCTGATATTTTTCTTCGAGAAATTTAGAAACTACGGGTCTCCCCAGACCTCCGTCAGCTCCTGTGATCACGATATGTTGCATAGGTATTGATATTTGATCATCACACGTGTGAAAGTTAGTAAATCCTGCCGGAACATGTTTTCCTGAAAATCAATAAATGGCAGTTTCTCACTCCGGTATTGCAAACCGAAATGATAATTACCAGACGAATACCTATATGAGGTGCACCGCAACAGGAAATTGCAGGAATTGCAATTCCGGTCGTTTGGGGTGCGGTTTTCCATTTTGCTGCGGGTCCTTTGCCATCTAACTTTGTCAATATGAACACAAAAAAAGTCATCTGCTCTATCCTGATCTCCTGCAGCATCTCAGCCTTCACCCAGGATATCAGGCAGATCATCAGGGGATCTGTCATGGACCTCGAATCCGGGGCTCCCTTATGTTATGCAACGGTTGCCGTGTATACGGACACTATTCTTGCCGGTGCTGCCATATCCGATTCATTGGGAAATTTCAGGATTGAGCATTTACCGGTTGGCAGGTATCATATCGTTGCCTCTTTTATGGGCTACCGGCAGGTGGTGATTCATGATGTCATTATCAATTCGACCAGGGAGGTGATCCTTCACATAGAGATGGAGGAGTCACCTGTTGCGCTCAATGAGATTGATGTGATCGCCTCGGGAAAAAAAGGTACGGCCATGAACAAACTGGCCTTTGTGAGTTCAAGGACATTTTCAGTGGAGGAGTCGGAACGATATGCAGGTAGCCGGGCGGATCCTGCAAGGATGGCTTCAAATTTTGCCGGTGTACAGGGAAACAACGATTCGAACAATGACCTGGTGATCAGGGGTAATTCTCCGCTTGGTGTATTATGGAGACTGGAGGGTGTCAACATTCCGAATCCCAATCACTTCGGTGTGTCGGGCACCACGGGCGGACCGGTTACTATTCTGAACAACAAAGTATTGTCGGTTTCAGATTTTCTGATCGGGGCCTTTCCGGGAGAATATGGAAACAGCATCGCCGGGGTATTCGATCTGAGGATGAGGAATGGCAACAATGAAACACATGAATTTTCAGGGCAGCTGGGTTTTCTGGGCACTGACCTGACCGCCGAAGGACCGATCTCAAAAAAAGGAAAGTCTTCCTACCTGGTTGCGTATCGTTACTCCACCCTGGCTATTTTTCGTGCAATAGGAATACGCATCGGCACGGATGCGGTGCCCAATTACCAGGATGCTTCTTTCAAACTGAACTTTCCGGTTGGGGAAAGAGGGAATATCTCACTTTTCGGGATCGGTGGGCTGAGCAGTATAGATATCCTCTCGAGTGAAATTCTGGATCCGAACGATGATAAGATCTATGGTGATGAAGGTATGAATGAGCATTTCAGGACCGGTATGGGAGTTCTGGGAACAAACTATACCCGGACCATGGGATCGCATTCACTCCTGAGGCTGACCTTGTCCACTTCCAAAGACCATCAGAGGAATCACCTTGACAAAGTATACCGGCATATTGAATATGATATGTTTATGATTGACTCAATCAGGGAGCCATTTAACGGATACAGATCGGATCAGGATAAATATTCCCTGTCTCTTTCATGGAACTGGAAGATCAGCGGGAAACACGCCTTAAAGTTGGGACTTACTGAGGATTTGTACGGCTTCGGTATGCATGATTCGGTATTCAATGAATCCCTTTATGTATACAGGACCAGGCTCGACCACGAGGGGAATGGGCTTTTATCACAGCCTTATATTCAGTGGAAGTATAAACCATCGGGAAGGCTTTCAGGTACCGCCGGGATTCACGGACAGTTCCTAATGCTTGGCAACCATTTGAGTAAGTCGGTTGAGCCGAGGATTGGCTTACGCTATCAGATCAACGGGAACCATTCCATCGGTTTTGGCATGGGTTTGCACAGCCAGATGTTACCCACATACATCTATTTTGCTGAACTTGCAGGAGAGGACGGTTACCGGGTAAGGCCCAACGCAGGACTGGACTTCTTGAGGAGCTACCACAACATGTTGTGTTGGGACTATATGCCGAATCCCGGCCTGCGGCTCAAGGTTGAGACCTACCACCAGTTACTTTATAATGTACCCGTCGAGGTTGTTCCTTCCTCCTATTCGGTCCTGGATGAAGGCCACGATCTGAGCAGGTTTTTTCCTGACAGCCTTGTAAACAGAGGAAAGGGCAACAATTACGGGATTGAACTCACCCTGGAAAGGTTCTTCAGTCGTTCCTACTTTTTTATGGTGACGGCATCACTTTATGATGCCAGACGGACAGGGAGCGACGGGATTTGTTATGATGCGGTATACAACGGTCATACTATTTTGAATGTACTGGGCTCGAGGGAGTTTCACTGGGGAAACAAGCGCAGGTCCACGTTTACAATCGGGGGAAAGATTACCCTTGCAGGGAACAAGCGGTATACACCCGTCGATGTCGAAGTTTCTGATATCACTGGCGAGGTAGTGTATGTAGATGCCCTGAGGAACACGATGCAATTCCGCCCCTATTTCAGAGCTGATGTGAAATTGAATTACAGGCTGAATACCCGGAAGTTCACCCATGAAGCAGGCCTGGATGTAATCAATCTGACTGACAGAAAGAATATATTAAAACAAACCTATATCAGGGGGAACGCAAAGCCTGTCAGGGAAGTCTATCAGCTGGGCATTCTTCCGATTTTCTATTACAGGATCGAATTTTAAACGGAGCCACTATCCGGGTATGATTTTTGCGGGGAAAACTGGATAATTTGCAACCCCGCATGAGGCTAAATCTGTTTATTTTTCTGCTGCTGACAGGATCATTCCTCCTGGTAAACGGACAGGTCCTGACCGTCGAGGATCAGGACACAAAAGAAAAACTCGAATTTGTCACCCTGACCAGCGAAAGGCCCCGCGCAACGGCCATTACAAACAGGCAGGGACAGGTAAACCTTTCGGCATTCAGGGGATCCGCGGAGATCGAGTTCAGGGCGATGGGTTACAAATCCATGGTAATCAGCTACGATGAAATCGTGGCGGACACATTCAGGGTGCGGATGCAACACGCCCGGATCAGCCTGGATGAAGTGGTGGTGTCGGCCACCCGCTGGAACCAGAAAACCTCCGAAATACCCTCAAAGGTGATCACGATCCCTCTCGCGGCAGTTGCGGTTCAAAATCCCCAGACAGCGGCCGATATGATCGGGATATCGGGAAAGGTGTTTATCCAGAAAAGCCAGCAGGGAGGAGGAAGTCCCATGATCAGGGGCTTTGCCACCAACCGGTTGCTGTACACCGTGGACGGGGTCCGGATGAACACGGCCATCTTCCGCAGCGGGAACATCCAGAACGTGATATCCCTGGATCCGTTTGCCATGGAGCACACGGAAGTATTCTTCGGTCCCGGATCGGTGATTTACGGGAGCGATGCAATCGGCGGGGTAATGAGCTTCCGGACACTGGAACCCCAGTTCACCCTGGAGGAGAAACCCCTGGTCAAAGGGACCGCCGTGACCCGGTATGCTTCGGCCAACCAGGAAAAGACAGGCCATTTCGATGTGAATGTGGGGTGGAAGAAATGGGCGCTGGTGACCAGTATTTCCTCCAACGATTACGGGGATCTGCGGATGGGAAGCAACGGACCGGAGGAATATCTGCGGCCTTTCTATGTGCAGCGGGTGGACAGTTCGGATGTGGTTGTGACCAGCGATGACCGGCGGGTACAGCGGCCGTCGGGATATTCGCAGATCAATATGATGCAGAAGATCCGCTTCAGACCGGATGAAAGATGGGAATTCCAGTACGGATTCCATTATTCGGTCACCTCCGACTATGACAGGTATGACAGGCATATCCGCTACCGTGACGGCATGCCCCGTTACGGTGAATGGCGGTACGGTCCCCAGAAATGGATGATGAACCAGCTATCCGTTACCCATGACGCGGACAGAAAGCTGTATGACCGGGTGACTCTTCGCCTGGCACAACAATCTTTCGAGGAGAGCCGCATCAGCAGGGATTTTAATCAACCGGGCAGGGAAACACGCATCGAGCAGGTGGATGCCTGGTCGGCCAACATTGATTTCAACAGGGCCATGGGCACAGGGGGCAAATTGTTCTACGGACTGGAGGCGGTGTATGATGATGTGACCTCCGAAGGGATCAATGAGAACATTGTCACCGGGATCTCATCGCCCGGACCGGCACGTTATCCGCAGTCATCCTGGGCTTCCTATGCCGTTTACCTGACCGGGCAGTGGAAGGCGGCCGACCAGCTTACGCTGCAGTCCGGGCTGCGATACAACCGGTTCACCCTGCATGCGGAATTCGATACCACCTTTTATCCATTCCCTTTCACAATGGCTGACATGAATCACGGGGCACTGACCGGGAGCCTGGGATTCGTCTGGCGCCCGGGCAACCAGTGGGTTGTCAGTGCCAATGCATCCACTGCGTTCCGGTCCCCCAATGTGGACGATATGGGGAAGGTGTTCGATTCCGAGCCGGGTTCGGTAGTGGTGCCCAACCCGGACCTGGAAGCCGAATATGCCTGGAACTCGGATGTGGGGGTGGTGAAGGTGTTCGGGGAGGTGGTTAAGGCCGACCTGACCGGGTATTACACCATCCTGAACAATGCCCTTGTGCGGCGTGACTATGTGCTGAACGGGATGGACAGCATTATGTATGACGGGGAGATGAGCCGTGTACAGGCCATCCAGAATGCGGCCGTGGCGCATGTGTACGGATTGCAGGCGGGGCTGGAGGTGAAACTGCCGTCGGGTTTCGGGTTCTCATCGGACATCAACTGGCAGAGGGGCACGGAAGAGCTGGATGACGGGACCATCAGTCCCTCCAGGCACGCACCCCCCCTGTTCGGTATTACCCGGCTCACCTACAGGTCATCCGGACTTCAGATGCAGCTTTATGCGGTGTACAGCGGCGAAAAATCCTACGATGAAATGCCGGAAGAAGAGAAAGGGAAAGATTACATGTATGCCACGGATGACAATGGCAATTCCTATTCTCCCGCATGGTACACCCTGAATTTCAAGGCCGGTTACCAGCTTACCGGTCGTCTCTTTTTAACCGCCGGTGTTGAAAACCTTACCGACAGGCGTTACAGGCCTTACAGCTCGGGGATTGCAGCGGCCGGCAGAAATTTTATCCTCTCATTGCGCGCAAATTTCTGAGAGGGGTAAACAAAAAATTCTTACCTTCGGTTCATCATTGGTTTCCGTGATCCCGGAAAATCCGGGATGGAATGAAAAGGGAATGCCGTGAGAATCGGCAACAGTTCCCGCTGCTGTAAGTCCCGGCCATTTTTGGCCCGCTTACTTCTGAAGGTTTACCACTGTCTCTGGTTCGAGTTGTTCGGGACGGGATGGGAAGGTTTCAGAAGGGGGATAAGTCAGAAGACCTGCCAGTGATACAAGGATTTTGCAGCCTGCGGAGAACTGGCTGGAGGATCAGCATCTTTTGCTGGCTTTCCCCATTCATCGCAGCTGTAAATCCTGAAATAGGATGTGTTACTGAAAAGCAGCCACGATGTTAAAATTCTGCCTGATCACCGGAACACTGATTTTCCTTACAATGGGCCTTTATGCCCAGGAAGGAGACTGGGAAATCTGTAGCCTGGAAGATGTGGATCTTGCCGGGGAAAGTTACTGGAACGGAGCGGATGGCAGTGGGGGATTCCGTTCGGGGAGTGCGGAATTCCCCAACACCTATGATGCAGCCTATGGTATTTGGAGCGGCTGGGCCTGTTCCCAAATGAAGGACGTGACCACCCCCGGTTGGGATAACCAGTACAGTGCCATCACCGGGACCGGATTTGATACGCTTTCGTCGGGCGGAGGGAAATACGGGGTGGCCTGGGTTCCCACCGACTGGATGACCGGTGAGATGACGGCGGTCACCATCCGTTTCTCAGACGGGGCTGCCCGTCCGGTAAAGGGCTTTTACATCACAAACAGCACCTATGCAGCTCTGGCCATGGAGCGGGGCGATGATTTTTCCAAAAAATTCGGGGGTGAGGACGGAAATGAACCAGACTGGTTCAGGGTATCGGTATGGGGCATGAAGGATGGTCTCCCTACGGACACCCTGGAATGCTATCTGGCCGACTACAGGTTTGCGGACAACACAAAGGATTACATCATACGGACCTGGCAATGGGTGGAGGTCGCCGGGCTCAGGACGGTGGACAGCCTCATGTTCACATTGGCCTCTTCGGATACGGGAATGTATGGAATGAACACACCGGCCTATTTCTGCCTGGACCAGCTTTATATCGGTGAACCTGCTGATACCCTGCCCGTGCCGGGCGATCCGTATATCTCGGAAGTGCTGGATTATACACCAGCACCCGGTCAGTTTATCAACGCACCCCCCTGGGGCACGCCCAACGCTACCGCATCGCTGGTCGGGGGAGTGACCGGATCGCTGAGCCTGGGCGCTTTCGGGGGAAGTGTGGTCTTCAGGTTTGATGGTCCGGTGCTCAATTATCCCGGTCATCCTTACGGAGTGGATTTCACCATTTTCGGAAATCCGCTGACCCACTGGTCGGAACCTGGCATCGTATCGGTCATGCAGGATGAGAACGGGAACGGCATCCCCGACGATACCTGGTATGAACTGGCCGGAAGCGATTATTTCTTCTCGACCACGGAGAAGGATTACAAGGTCACCTTTACCAACCCGGGAAGTGAAGTGGCCGCGGATGTGCCCTGGACAGACCATCTTGGCAATACAGGTTTTATTCCGGCAAACCCGGTGCACCCGCAGTCCTATTATCCCGATCCGGATTCATTCACCGGCATAGACCCTGTTCTTTACACCCTGGAGGGCACCCGCATCCGGGGTGACCTTGCCCCTTCTTCCGCCGGTACGATGAACTCATACAGACGAACATTCGGTTATGCAGACAACCAGGTAAGGGGTGCCGCCCCCTTTACCATTCCCGATAATCCGTATACCCGGGAAGTGGAACATTCCGGAGGGGATGCCTTTGACATTTCCTGGGCGGTGGATAATGAAGGGCGCTATGTGGACCTGGACCGGATCGATTTTGTGCGGGTGCATACAGGGATGCTTTCCGATGGGGACTGGCTGGGTGAACTTTCCACCGAAATCACCGGGGCGGTGCGTGTGGAGCCCGATACTGCTGTTTCGGGCCCGCTGGAGTGTATCGTGATCAGGGATTTGCCCGATACGATCCATACCCAGACCCATCAGCTGGAGGTCTTCGTCTTTTACCGGGGAAGGTTGCAGCCGGACAGGGAGATCACCTGGACAGGAAGTATCCCGGGTGCTTCCGTGGATGAAAATCATGTGCTCGTGCTTCCCGAATCAGGTAACCTGACACTCACTGCGGCCCTGGCGGACAACCCGGAGATCACCACCACCATTTCTGCCTGGGTCGATCTCAGTGGTGGATCTGTCAGTGAGAGAGACGATTCGACCGGAAGGAGCGACCGTCCCGCCCCGTCTGTTTATCCCAATCCGGCCACAGATCAC